>BNJS01000947.1_pt1 | contig 308481 bp, 291 predicted proteins | sample 8540461 | NCBI WGS metagenome assembly BNJS01 (sample SAMD00202454, study PRJDB9452) | human saliva metagenome | isolation source: human saliva | place: Japan
CGTGGCCCGCCTGGGGGCTGTCGATGGGCAACGCCCCAGCGCTCGCGCTCGACCGCACCGGGTGGGCGGGAACCGGCTCCGCGCTGCTCGGTTTTCTGCAGTTCGTCGTCGTAGGACCTGCCAGCCCGCTGGTGGGGCTGACCGGTGAGGCCAGCGGTGTGGGCCTTTTCGGGCGTCGTCATCTGGCCCGGCCGTCGCACGCCAACATCCTGGCGGGCCTCGGTCTGCGTGAGCGGGGCGAGGCAGCGCCTGGCTGTCCAGGGCGAGCGAGCGCCAGACAGCGGCGCCTGGGTGAGTAACGGCTCCCGGCCGGCAGCGTGCACTCAGGAGGCTGAGCGAAGCCGTGTCGTCGGGAGAGGCAGCCTGATGGCGCTGATGAGGTCCACGGACTCTGGCGATGTTGGTGGCCGAGAGTCCTCCATCGCCCATGACGATGACACGGTCCCGGTGGATCCTGCGATCCTGACCCGCGCCCAGCTCGGCCTCGCCCGCCCCAGGATCCTCCTCGCGAGCCAGTCCTCCGCCAGAAGCCGCAGGCCGATCGCATCCAGGACCGCCTCGCCCTCATGGAGCTCCATGGCTCGCTGCGCTGGACCCACAACCGGTCATACGGGATGAACCCGGTCCCGCACTCATCTCGATATAGCCCACATGCTCGCCGTCGCGACGCAGGTGGTCGAATACGTCCTCAGGTCGTGGGGCAGGCCCGCCTGCGGTGGGGAGAGCTCCTACTCGCGAGGCTACCGGGCAATGGCGAATGCCTCCACACCGTGCAGGCCTGCTCGTCGACGTGGCCTGATCTACTTTGAAGCCACGAGTGGCTGAGACGCGCTGGCGAGCCGCTCACCGGAGGTTCCGGACCATATTTCCGATGGCGCCCAGACATCCCAGCATCCCGAGCAGCTCTGATGGCATCAAGACGTCGTCGGCCTGGGCCTGTTCAGCAACCGCGTCTCGCAAGGCCACCACCGCGGCCACGTCGACCCCATCGGCTGCGACTGGCTCGTAGTTCTCGAAGCGGGCGGCCAGCCTCGTCGGCATGCGCCAGGATCCTGTCGACAGTACGGGGGCATCGTCATCACCTCAGAAACTCCTTCGGCACGCATGGCGGACGATGACGATTGCCGTGATGCCTTGAATGTAGCCAATCTCGAGAACAAGGGCAGCCTGTCGGCTCTCTAGGAGCATGGTGAAACCATCTCCCATATCCCCAGGCTCGGATGGGGTGGTGATAGGCGTGAAGGGATGTCGGCCTCTGCCCAGGCTGCTCTTCGCGCCGATCTTGGCAATGGATCGGATCGTCCCACTAGATCCAAGCAGTAACTTGCGATGCTGTGTGGTCGAGGGTGTGGTCCGGGTGACGGTCGGTGGTTGTCGGAGGGTCTGACTGCCCGGTGGGCGTGCGGATGCCGCAGATGTGTTGGTCGCCATCGGCGCTGGAGCGGGTCGCGCCAGGGCCAGGCCGCTGGGTTGATGGGTGCCGCCACATCGGCGCAGGCCCTGTCGCTTCCTGCGGACTGTGCGCGATTGGCGACTATTCGGTGGTGCGGCATCGGTCGGCAACCCTCGCAGAGGTGACGTGACGTTGGTACTGGTCAGGCTGGCTGCGGGAGGGGAGTGTGGCGGGCGAGGCTGCGGGCTCTGAAAAGTCGCCAATCGACACGTCGGCGGTGCGGGGTTGGGTGGGCTGATCGAGATCGTATTGCGCCGAGGACCGCGTTCTCCCCAGAACTCGGTGGGGTCCCAGTCATCTGTGGAATGCGCAGTCCTCGGCGCGTATCGCAGTCCCCGTAGTGGCCGGGATGCGCTGCCTGACGCGGCCGGAACCGTCCGTCACCTTTGTCGCGGCCAGGGCGCTTCGCGAGGCAAGTGGCTCGCGCTGGAGCCCGTGGCGCCGGTCCGTGTCGCAGGTCACTGTCGGCCCGGGAATGGACTGCGACCCACCACGGTTGAGCTAGTCAGACTCAAGGTTGTATGCAGTCAAGTTGACAGAGCCTCGACTCAATCACAATCCTGAGTGCATACGACTCCAACTCTGAAGGCGCCGGAACCTCCGGCCCTCACAACAGACATCAACTGACCACAAACCAGCAACCACAAGGAGCACACCATTACATGGCACGCGCTGTCGGTATCGACCTCGGGTACCACCAACTCTGCTATCGCTGTCCTCGAGGGTGGCGAGCCCACCATCATCCTGAACGCCGAGGGCGGTCGCACCACCCTCCCGTCGTCGCCTCTCCAAGTCCGGCGAGATCCGTCGGCGAGATCGCTGCCGTCAGGCGGTCACCAACGTCGATCGCACCATCTCTTCGGTCAAGCGCCACATGGGCACTGACTGGTCCGTCGAGATCGACGACAAGAAGTACACCGCCCAGGAGATCAGCGCCCGCATCCTGGCTAAGCTCAAGGCCGACGCCGAGGCCTCACCTGGGTGAGCCCGTCACCAACGCGGTCATCACCGTCCCGGCCTACTTCAACGACGCCGAGCGCCAGGCCACCAAGGAGGCCGGCACCATCGCGGGCCTGACCGTGGACCGCATCGTCAACGAGCCCACTGCCGCGGCCCTCCGCTCTACGGCCTCGACAAGGGCAAGGAGGACGAGCTCATCCTCGTCTTCGACCTCGGTGGCGGTACCTTCGACGTCTCCCCTGCTCGAGGTCGGCAAGGACGACGACGGCTTCTCCACCATCCAGGTGCGCGCCACCAACGGTGACAAACCGTCTGGGCGGTGACGACTGGGACGCCCGCATCGTCGACTGGCTGGTCAAGCAGGTCAAGAGCAAGGACGGCGTGGACCCGTCCAAGGACAAGATCGCCATGCAGCGTCTCAAGGCGACGCCGAGCAGGCCAAGAAGGAGCTGTCCTCGGCGACTTCCACGAACATCAACCTGCAGTATCTCTCCATGAGCGAGTCCGGCCCCATCCACCTCGATGAGAAGCTCACCTGCTCCAACTTCCAGGAGATGACCGCGGACCCGCCTGAGCGCACCCAAGATCCCTTCCACAACGTCATCAAGGACGCCGGGGGTCAAGGTCTCCGACATCGACCACGTGGTCCTCGTGGGCGGCTCCACCCGCATGCCCGCCGTCGCGGACGTGGTGCGCGAGCTGACCGGCAAGGACCCCAACAAGGGCGTCAACCCCGATGAGGTCGTCGCCGTCGGCGCTGCCCTCCAGGCCGGCGCGCTCATCCAGGGCGACCGCAGCGACGTCCTGCTCATCGATGCGTCACGCCGCTGTCCCTGGGCATCGAGACCGCGCGGGCGTCATGACCAAGCTCATCGAGCGCAACACGGCCATCCCGACCAAGCGCCCGAGGTCTTCCACCGCCGAGGGACAACCAGCCTCCGTGCCAGTCCAGGTTCACCAGGCGAGCGCGAGTTCGCTCGGGACAACAAGCCGCTGGGCACTCGAGCTGACCGGCATCGCCCGGCCCCCGTGGCGTGCCCCAGATCGAGGTCTCCTTCGACATCGACGCCAACGGCATCGTCCACGTCTCCGGGCGCAAGGACCGCGGCACTGGCAAGGAGCAGTCCATGACCATCTCCGGCGGCTCCGCCTGCCCAAGGAGGACATCGACCGTATGGTCAAGGAGGCCGAGGCCCACGCCGAGGAGGACAAGAAGCGCTGAGGACGCCGAGACTCCGCAACCCGCTGAGCAGCAGGCCTACTCCATCGAGAAGCCTCAAGGCACAACAAGGACAAGCTGCCTGAGGACGTCCACCTGAGGTCTCCTGAGGCCGTCACCGACCTCAAGAAGGCCTCGAGGCTGACGACATCGAGCCGGTCAAGACCGCTCAGGAGAAGCTGAGCTCGGTGGCCCAGAAGGTCGGTGAGGCTCTCACCAGGCCGACGCCGCCGCCCAGGCCGCGGGCGACGCCTCCGCCTCCTCGGCCGGCCCTACGTCCTCCGACGACGAGGACATCGTGACGCTGAGATCAGTCGACGACGAGGACCCGGGCGACCTCGGCCGGCCCCACCCCGAGAACGAGGGCATCGACCCCGAGCTCCAGGCGGCCGCGTCGAGTCGGCCTCGAGGAGGTGCCCGACGACGTCCGTGAAGCGACTCTGCCCAGGGCTCGCCTCGAGGGCGCGGCGGGTCGACGCCGCCTCCGATGAGCAGTGGGGAGGGACCCGGCCCAGGCTCAGGCCCAGGCCGCTCAGGCGGCCGACGACCTGGCCCGGGCCCGGGCGGACCTCTACAACCCCAGCAGGAGTACCAGGTTCGTGCGCGCTCCCGTGAGGGCGCGCGCTCCCACCGGGACGCTGTGCTGCCGGCGTCGTTGAGGCCCTCATCCCGGTCTCGACGAGATCGAGCTGGCCCTGCCAGCACGGCGACCTGACCGGCACTCTCGAGACCACGGCCGGCAAGCTCGAGTCGATCCCGGCCGAGAAGTACTCCCCTGGAGCGCTTCGGCGCCGTGGGTGAGGTCTTCGACCCCACGCTGCACGAGGCCCCTGCATGGCCACCGAGTCCAGCGAGGTCACTGAGCCCACCATCGCCGCGGTCCTCCAGCCCGGTTACCGCCTCGTGAGCGTGCGTCGCGCGCCGCCCGCGTCCAGGTCGCCAACCCGGCCTGATACCCACCGCACCACATACCCCGGCCCGACGGCGGACCCGAGCCAGCAGCTCTGGCGGGTCCGGGTCCGCCGTCGGCCGGCAGGTGCATCAGGACGCCTGAGGTCTCAGGGGCCGCGGCGCCGTCCACCCCTCATCTACAGCTTCAGTAAGGAAACCCCCACGATCACCCAGATAAGGAGGCGGACGCGACCATGGCCAGTCAGGACTGGATGACTCATGACTCTACGCGGTCCTCGGCGTGGCAAGGACGCCGACGCCGCCGCAATCAAGAAGGCCTACCGCACACTCGCGAAGAAGTACCACCCCGACCGCAACCCCGACGACGCCGCGCGGCCGAGAAGTTCATGAGATCGGCGAGGCCTACGCGGTCCCGTCCGACGAGGCCGAGCGCAAGCAATGACGCGATCCGCTCCATGGCCGGAGGCGGCGCCCGCTTCCAGGCCGGTGGCCTGAGGCCGGCGGTGCCGGCTTCGGAGGACATCTTCCTCCATGTTCGGCGGTCAGGGAGGCGGCGTCCGCTTCGAGACTCGGCGGCGGCGCCCAGCCCGACTCGACGACCTGCTGCGCATGTTCGGTGGCACCCCCAGCCCCACCTGCCCGGCGGCCGCCCCGGCCCCCTTTCGGCTTCGGCGGCTTTCGGCTCCCCAGCCCCAGCCGCAGAAGGGGCGCTGACGTCCTGACTTCAGCGACGCTGGACCTGCGCGACGCCGTCGCCGGTACCACCGTGGAGCTGACCGCGGACGGGCGCACCATGAAGGTCCGCATCCCGGCGGGCGTGCGCACGGCCAGAAGATCCGCCTGCGCGGCAAGGGCCGAGCCGGGCCTGAACGGCGGCGAGAACGGCGACATGGTGGTGACCATCAGCATCAAGAAGCACCCCGTGTACTCGTCGATCCGGTCGACGGCGCCAACCTGCGCATGGATCCGCCGGTCACGTTGCGCGAGGCCGCCCTGGGCGCTACGGTCGAGGTTCCGCTGCTCGACGGCGGCACCTCCAAGATCAAGATCAGCCTCCGGAACCTCCTCGGCACCGTCGCAGCCTGCGCGGCAAGGGCGCCACCACCCGGAAGAAGACCGATGACCTGCTGGTGACCATCCAGGTGGCGTGCCCAAGAAGCCTCCAAGTGCCGCCAAGCAGGGCCCTCGAGGCCTTCGATGAGGCCATGGGATGACACGACCCGCGGGCCACCCTCATGGAGGAGGCGGCGAAGTGAGCCGGCACCGGGCCGGGCAGGGCCTGGGGCACCTGGCTGACGACGCCGCCGAGCGCGCGGGTCTACGTGGTCTCGGTGGCGGCCGAGCCTCGCCGGGATGCACCCCCAGACCCTGCGCCAGTACGACCGGCTCGACTGGTCAGCCCCGCCCGACCCGCGGGCGGGGCCGGCGCTATCCCACCGCGACGTCGAGCGCCTGCGCCGCATCCAGTCCCCTGTCCCAGGAGGGCATCAACCTCGAGGGTATCCGCCGCATCCTCGCCCTGGAGGCCCGCGTGGAGGAGCTGGAGGCCGACAACGCCCGCATGCGCAGCCGCGAGGCCGTCGTCCAGCGGATCTTCGCGGCGGCGGCCGACGGTGAGGTTCAGGTCGTCGCCCCCGGGCGCCAGGGCCGCGGACCCGCCGCGCGCCACCCCGAGGCGGGGCGCGCACGCCCGCCGATGCCAGCGGGAGGCGCGAGCACCGCGCTCGTGCCCGTGCGCCGGTGGTACTGACCGACACGGATTGGCGCTGACGGGATTGACGAGCGCCGGCGGGCAACGATGAGCACCGGCGCGTCCTGGACGCGGCACTCGAGACGCCAGCACCGATGCAGCATTGAGCTCCATCGGCCGCCGCGGTGGAACAGGCGTCCAGCCCTCGCGCATCATTCCTCTGGGTGGATACAGGCGATCTTCAACCGCCCGTAAGGTTCCGCTCATGCGGATGACGACCTCCTTCACCGGTTCGCGGGGCGTGCGATACCCCGCCCCTGACATAGCCCGTGGCTTCATGCTCCTGCTCATCGCGGTCGCCAATGTTCCGTCGTGGAACACGATGCCGAACGGGCCGAGCCTCCGGCCCTCCGCTGACGGCTGGTGGTTGTTCGTCCGCACGCTGGTGGTGGACCACCGGGCCTACCCGTTGTTCGCGATGCTCTTCGGTTTCGGGCTCATGACCATAATCAACCGGCGCATCGCTGCCGGGACCCAGGGCTACCTCGCCTCCCTTCCCGGCGCGTCGGAGGGCCGCGAGCCGATGCCGCACGAGGCGGCTTGGGCCCGCGAGATGGCCACCGTTGACGCCTACCGCCTGGTACGTCGTCGCGGCTGGTGGATGCTCCTGATCGGGTTCGTCCACGGCACTCGTCTTCCCCGGCGACATCATCGGTGCCTATGGGCTGGTCGCCGTCCTCCTGGCCAACCTGCTGGCCCGCAAGAACTACTTGCGTGCTCTACCTCATCGCGGGCATCATCTCCGTGCTGGCCCTGGCGACGTATCTGGCCTCCGGGACCCCTGTCGAGCGGCGACACCTGACGGCCTCCGGGGAGCAGTCGGTCTCGCTCGGGGCGGCCCTGCTCTGGGTCGGCTTCAACATCGTGCAGTGGACCGTCATCCTGGTCGTGCAGGTCCTCATCGCCCTCATCGTCCCCGCCGCCGTGATCGGTGCCCGCCTGGCCGACACCGACCTCCTCACCCAGCCGGAGCGGCACCGTCGCCTGCTGATCTCCGTGGGCCTGGGTGGTCTGACGCTGGGGCGCTCGCGGCGTTCCACGGCGCACTGACGTTGGTGACGTCGATGGAGCGCTGGCCGACGGACTTCGCGGCCACGGAGTTCTTCGGCCTGGCCGGCGCCTGCGGCTGGCTGGCGCTGCTGGCCCTGTATGCCGGTGGGCCCAGGCCGGATGGCCGGCTGACTGGCCTGCGCTGGCTGGCTTCCGCCGTCGGCCGCCGTTCCATGACCGTCTACCTGAGCCAGACGATCCTGTTCGGCATTATCTTCGGCGTCGTTCCACTCCTGGTGACGGGCAGGCGCTCGTGGATGGGGCAGGCCGCGGCCGCCCTCGTCGCCCTGGGTGTCTGGCTGGCGAGCGTGGTCCCTGTGCGCCGTCCTGAGCGCGGTGGTCATGCCGGCCCCTTCGAGACCCTGCTGCGCACGGCCGTCGCCCGCAGCGAGCGCAGGAGGCCGACGCCGCCGCCCCCGCCCGCCGTCTGGCCCGGGATGAGGCGGGACCGTGGTCTACCCCTCTGAGCCGGCCCGACCCGGGGCCGTCCGCCGGAAGAATGGCCGGGTGGCAGGCTCCTCCTTTCGGTGGAGACGATCTCGGCGCTTAAGGCGGACGCCGCGGAACCACTGGATTTCATACGGTCGAGTCATGAACACGACGACTTCCTCCGCGACCTCATTCACTGGTTCCCGCGGCCTGCGCTACCCCGCCCCCGACGTCGCCCGCGGCTTCATGCTGCTGCTCATCGCCCTGGCCAATGTGGGGTCGTGGGTGGCAGGCCCCGAGGGCCTTGCGCCATCGACCGCCGATAGGACCTGGGCCTTCATGAGTGCCCTGTTCATCGACCAGCGCGCCTACCCGCTGTTCGCGCTGCTCTTCGGCTTCGGACTGGCCACCATGGTCAACCGGCGCATGGCATCGGGCATCGACGCCTACTGCCAGCAGCTGACCGGCGGGCTCCGGGCGCCGTCGGCGGCTGAGCTCGACCAGGCCCGGGAGCAGGCGGCCGTCGACGCCCGCCGCCTCGTGCGGCGCCGCGGCCTGTGGATGGTCCTGTTCGGGCTCATCCACGGAGCCTTCTTCCCCTCGGAGATCATCGGCACCTACGGCATCGTCGCCGTCGTCTTCGCCGGGTGGTTCGCCCACAAGCACCACAAGCGCCAGCTGGCGGTGTGCGCCTAGTTCTTCTGTCCCAGTTCGTGCCGGTGGTCCTGGCCATGCTCTTTGGTCCCGGCGGTGAAGCGGCTGCCTCCGGCGCAGCGGTCCCCGCCCCGGCGGCTGCGGCACCCACCGGAGCAGGTGAGTCCATGGCCTCAGCGCTTCCCTGGTTCGTGACCAACGTGTTCGGGTGGTTCTTCACCGCTCTGAGTGCGGCCTTCACCACGATGATTCTTCCCGCCGCCTTCCTCGGCGCCCGCCTGGCCGACACCGACCTCATCGCCCACCCCGAGCGCCACCGTGGTCTGCTGACGGTGGCCGGGATCGGTGGTCTGGCCCTGGGGGCGCTCGGTGCGCTTCACCAGCTCCTGGTCCCGCTCACCAGCGCTCAGCCCTGGGCGGCCGACTCCGCCCTGATCATGGTCCTGGGCCTGGCCGGGGGCTGCGGCTGGCTCGCCGTCCTGGCCCTCTACGCCGGCGTGCCGACGGCGGACAACCGGCTGACCGGCCCCAAGCGGCTGCTGTCCAACGTGGGGCGCCGCTCCATGACCGCCTACCTGTCCCAGACGGCCATGTTCGCCGGCATCTTCGTCATCGCGCCGCGACTGACCGGGAGGTCCGTGTCGCCGGGGTTGGTGGCATCCGCCGCGGTGGCGGTGATGGTCTGGCTGACGACCGTGGTCCTGTGCGCGGTGCTGGAGAGGCTCGGCATGCCCGGTCCCTTCGAGGTCCTGCTGCGCGCCGCCGTCGCCCGCAGCGAGCGCAGCCGCCCGAACCCGTTCCCCCAGCAGGTCCCCGACCAGCGCACGGCCCAGCTCCCCGGCCAGCCGACGAGCGCCCCGGTGCCGCCCGCCCCTGTGGGGTGCTCAGGTCCCCGTCGCCCCGGTTCCCGCCGGAGCCTGAGAGCGGGGCTGGTGACCGACGCCATCGTAGAGGAAGAGCCCTGGTCCTCGGGAGGAGGACCAGGGCTCAGACCCATCCTCCCGGGAGGAGAGGATCGACCCGTCACGATGGCCCCGGCGGCGGAGGCGCCCCCGACTGCCACCCTCTAGCGTGGAGGGTATGAAACTCGCGACGTCATTCACCGGTACCCGGGGGGTGCGCTATCCGTCCCCGGATGTAGCCCGCGGCTTCATGCTCCTGTTCATCGCCCTGGCCAACATCCCCTTCTGGACCAATGTGACGCGCGCTTCCGCCCCGGCTGATGCGGTAGACACGGTATGGCTGTGGGTGCGCTCCCTCCTGATCGACTCGCGGGCCTACCCGCTGTTCGCGATGCTCTTCGGCTTCGGACTGGTCACCATGGTCAACCGGCGCATCGCCTCAGGCGCCTCCTCCTATCTCAGCTCCCTGCCCGGCGCGGAGGACGGCCGTGAGCTGACACCGCAGGAGGAGGCCTGGGCCCGTGAGCAGGCCACTGTCGACGCACGTCGCTGGTACGACGTCGGGGCCTGTGGATGATCCTCGTCGGTGCCGTACACGCCCTGCTCTTCTCCGGCGACATCATCGGCTCCTACGGTCTGGTCGCCGTCGTCTTCGCCGGGTGGATCGCCCGCAAGCACTGGAAACGGGCCGTGGCCTTCTGCGTCGTCGTCATTGCCGTCGGCACCACCACCTTCCTCAACATGGGCAGCTTCCTGGCCTCCCAGGGCGCGACCTCGGCAGTGGACGCGCACCAGGGATCCGCTGAATCGACCGGAACGGTCCTGTCCTACATCTCCGACGGCCTCCTGTCCTGGTGCGGAAGCCTGGTCTCGTCGCTGTTCTTCTCCATGGTCGTTCCGGCGATGTTCCTCGGTGCCCGCCTGGCCGACACCGACCTCATCACCCACCCCGAGCGCCACCGCCGGCTCCTGGTCGCCGTCGGCCTGGGTGGTCTAGGGCTCGGCGCCGCGGGCGGTATCGGCTTCGCCGTGTGGGCCGCGGGCGGCACCCTGGTCGCCTGGACCATGCCTCTTCACTCGCTCACGGGCGTGGCCGGGGCCTGCGGCTGGCTGGCACTGCTGTCCCTGTACGCCGGTGGGTCGCGGCCGGATGGTCGGCTGACGGGGCTGCGTCGGCTCGCCTCCACCGTGGGGCGCCGCTCCATGACGGCCTACCTCAGCCAGACCCTCCTCTTCGCCATCATCTTCATGGCCCTGCCCGCCCTGACCGGGATTGAGCTCCACCTGGGAGAGGCCCGGGCAGCAGGGATCGCGCTGGCGGTCTGGCTAACGACGGTCGGGCTGTGCGCCGTTCTGGAGCGGGGCGGACACACCGGCCCCTTTGAGGCCCTGCTGCGCACCGCCGTCGCCCGCAGCGAGCGCCGGCGCCGGCCGGCGGCCCCTCCTGCCCCTGCGAGCCCGGCCTCACCGATGAGCGCCTCCAGTACTTACGACCTGGCGCGCTGAGACCCCGGAGCACACGTGGGTTCCCCAAGCGATGGGGAGGACTTCCCCCTGTGACCCGGCCGGTTCCTGTCCCGGCGTCCTTCAAGGATCCCGTATGGTGAAACGGCCCGATGACCGCCTTCACGGCGCGTCGTTGCGCCATGTCCTGAGGACTGTGAGTCACCCCGCAGAATGTGAGGGTTGACCTGATCGTTTCACAGGGCATCGTAGACACGGTAGCCTGCCTGCGTCCCCAACTCTGAAGGAAGCGAACAGCCCTCATGACTCAGCCCCCCAACCCCGGTCAGCCCTTCTACCAGCAGCAGCCCTCGGCCCCGTCGGCTCCGGTTCCGGGGCAGCCCTACCCGCCCCAGCAGCAGTTCCAGGGCGCGCCCGGTGCCCCTGCCACTCCTGGTGCGCCTAGCGCCCCCGGTCAGCCCTTCCCGCAGGCTCCGGCGGGGACAGCTTCATGGGCAACCTCTTCAATGTCTCCAAGCCCTTCGCCGAGAAGTTCGGCAAGGTGTTCTTCTACATTGTTGCCGGCGGCCTGATCGCGCTGTGGCTGTACAACGCCTACAACGCCGGTTCTCTGGCCGGCGACATCGACTACGAGTCGGGCAAGCGGTCTTCGCGTTCGGAACCTTCGTTCTCGACCTGGTCTTCAACTCGCTGTGGACCTTCGCCCAGATCGGCCTGGTCCGCCTCTTCCTCGAGCTGGTCATCAACTCCGGCAAGAAGAACTGAGTCGCCGCCCGGCGGAGTCTAGTCTCCGCCGCAGCCAACTGCTCGACCCTGACGGTCGCCGGCCCGCGCAGCCGGCGACCGTCAGTCGTTGGAGCCGCCTGCTGTGCTGTCTCCTCACGTGGGAGACATGTGGGTGTCATGACTTCTGAGACGCTCGCTCGGGCGGGAATCCTGGGCAGGCTGGTGGTCCTGGAGGCGAGGGTGGCTTAGGGACGAGGCATGACGGGGTGTGGGTGTCCATGGTGCTGACATTAACCCCGAATCGGGACTGCACGCCGGTGAAGAACCGCAGTATTCCAACGATCCCCGCCGGGCGCACCGACGTCGGGCCCGCTAATGTCAGCGCTGTGGACACCGGGCCGCGCAGGAGTGAGTCCGGGGTTCGTACGGCAGAGCCCGGCGCCTCCGTCACAGGTCCGTCCCCACTGTCTCCTGCCCGCCGTCTGCGCTGGGGCCCGGAGGCTATGGCTCGACGCCGGCTCCGCTTTGAGTCTCGCCTCGGGTCGGCCTACTGAACGAGGGTCGGGATCCACTGACCAAGGGTTGTGCGTACTGCACGAAGGTCCCACCTACCCAAAGTGCACCCGACCCTCCTCCAGTAGCACCCCACCCTCGTGCAGTGCGTCCGGATGACGCCGGCAACCACCAGAGCGACCGGGTCAGTCTGCTCCGACAGGCCGAAGCAGCAGCTCTCCCATCTCTCTCCCATCTGGCAGACACACACGCAAGCGGTGTCTTGAGATGTCATGACATCTGAAACTCTCAGAAGTCATGAGACAACACAGTTGGAGCCGTCTGCGCCCGAGTCGTCCTCGGCCCCTCCCACCGGCAGCTCGAGGACGGCCGTCAGTCCGCCGTCGGGGTTGGCGCTCAGGTGCAGCTCGCCGCCGTGTGCGGTGGCCACGGCCGTGACGATGGCCAGGCCCAACCCGTGTCCCGGAGCCCCGGGTCCGCCCCCGCCCCTCGCCGCGCACGAAGGGCTCGCGCAGGGACTCCACGCTCTCGGCCGCCACGACGGGGCCCTCGTTGCGGATCGTCAGGCGCACGCCGTCGTCCAGACACGCCATGCCCACCGTGATACGCCCGCCCTCGACGTTGTAGCGGGCCGCATTGCGCAGCAGGTTGGACACGCTCTGGCGCAGCAGCACCGGATCCCCGGGGACCCGGGCGGGCAGCAGATGGGTGGAGACGTGAAGCCCGTGCTCAGCGACCTCCGGAGCGATGAGGCCCAGGGCGTCACGGACCGTGGCCTCCATGTCCACGTCCTCGACGGCCAGCTTGCCGGACTGGGCGTCGGCCAGGTCCAGCAGGGCGTCGATCGTCTCCCGGTTGGCGCGGTTGGTCTCCAGGACCCGGGTCAGTACTCGGCGCAGGTCCTCGGCCGAGGCCTGCGGGTCGGACAGGGCGACGTCGATCATCGTCTGCGTGGTGGCCAGGGGGAGTGCGCAGCTCGTGGGAGGCGTTGGCCGCGAACCGGCGGTGGACGGAGAAGGACCGCTCCAGGGAGGCCAGCATGTTGTCGAAGGTGTCCGCCAGGTCGTGGATCTCGTCGCGTGGGCCGGACAGGTCCAACCGCTGACTGAGGTCGCCCGAGGCGGCGCGCTTAGCCGCCGCATTCATCGAGGACAGCGGCTGCAGCATCCGCCCCGCCAGGATCCATCCGACGGTCCCGGAGAGCACCACGAGCAGCGCCAGCGCACCGACGGCAGAGCGCATGATGCTGCTGAGCAGATCGAACAGGTTCGTATCCACCTTGGCGACCTCGCCGACCTGCGAGACCGGCACGGCGGCGGTCTCCCCGACCGGGTCGCCGATCTGGATGCTCAGCGTGACGTAGCGCGTGTAGAAGTAGACCAGGGCGATGAGGACCACTTCCGGCGGCCGTCACCATCCCGGCGTAGGTCAGGGTCAGACGGGCCCGGATACTCAGGTGCCGGGCGCGACGCAAGCGCTCCGGGCGACCCGGCCGGGCGGCGTGGGCCTCCCTATCGGCGCCGGGCCGCGCCGCGTCGTCGGCCCGGGGCTCCGGATGCCCCTGCCCGCTCATGCGCTGAACCTGTAGCCCGCGCCGGGGACCGTCTGGATCACGCGCGGCTCACCGAGCTTGCGACGCAGGTGGGAGATCGTCACCCGCGTGGAGTTGGTGAAGGGGTCGGCGTTGGCGTCCCAGGCCTTCTCCAGGAGCGTCTCGGCGCTGAGGACCCCGCCCTCGGCCTCCATGAGGACCTGAAGGACCGCGAACTCCTTGGGGCTGAGGTGAATGAAGTGCCCGTCGCGGTAGACCTCCCGGCGGAAGGGATCCAGGCGCACCCCGTGGGCCTCGAGGACCGGGGTGCGCGCCGGCTGGCTGCGCCGCCCCAGGGCCCGCAGCCGGGCCACCAGCTCGGGGAACTCGAAGGGCTTGGTGAGGTAGTCGTCGGCCCCCAGCTCGAAACCGCCCACGCGCGCGTCCAACGTCCGGGATGCAGTGAGCATGAGGACCCGCGTGCTGGGGTAGTCGCGCACCACCCGCCGGCAGACCTCGTCACCGTGGACCACGGGCAGGTCCCGGTCCAGGACGATGATGTCGTAGTCGTTGACCGCCACCTGCTCCAGGGCGCTGGCCCCGTCGCCGACGACGTCCACGGCCATCGCCTCGCGCCGCAGCCCGGTGGCGATGGCCTCAGCCAGGTACTCCTCATCCTCCACGACGAGCACGCGCATCGCCCTGCCTCCTTCACTGTGGATTCTTTCGGCTGGTCCCTCAGCGAACCAGCCCCTGTGTTGCCACAACATAAGCGAATTTGTGAACCCCATGGCAACACCGCTCCCGGTTGGCTGTTCCCCGAACGAACGGACGCCACCGCGCCCCGACCCACGTGAGCCGAAAGGACCCTCTCCCATGAAGCAGCCCCTCAACACCCGGATCCTCACCCGCGCCGCCACCGTGCTGACCTGCGCCGTGTGCGCCGTCGGCCTCATGACCGGCTGCTCCCAGGGCTCGAAGGCGGACTCGGCCGCCTCCGCCTCCGCCACCAGCGGGGACGACTACCTGCTCAAGATGGCCAAGTGCATGCGCGACAAGGGCATCGACGTCTCCGACCCCGACGCCAACGGCAACGTGCAGTTCCCCGACAACGAGGCCGCCACCAAGGCCGCCCAGGAGTGCGAGCAGATCGTCGGCCCCGCCCCCGGCACCGAGGACCTCGCCAAGCCCGAGACGCAGCAGGACCTGGTCAAGGCCGCCGAGTGCCTGCGCAAGGAGGGCTACGACGTGCCCGACCCCGAGGCCGGCAAGGGCATCCAGATCAACGGTGACATCCCCCAGGACGTCATGAACAAGTGCTTCTCCCAGGTCGGGAGCAAGTGACACCGCGCCCTTGTGGGCGCCACCAGACCACAGGCTCGCGCGGCCAGGCCGCCGCGCAGACACATACGCAGACAGGCAGACACATGGATCAGACCACCACCTCCACGCAGGCCGACGACGGCTCGACCGGCACCGCGGACAAGCCGGGCACGGCCCACCGCACCCGACGCCGGGCCTTCCTGGCCATGGGGGCCGCCGCGATCCTGGCGGCGGGCGCTGGTGCGGGCGCCTTCGCCTCCAGGTCGGGCCCCTTCGCAGCCAAGGCCAAGCCGACGACGTCGACCTTCAGCGGAGCCACCGACACCATCACCAAGGGCGACCTCCAGGGTCAGACCTCCGTGTCCGGGACCCTGCGCTACTCCGACTCGCGCAAGTTCAAGTCGGGCTTCGAGGGTGTTCTCATCCAGGTGCCGGCCTCCGGGACCGTCCTGACCCAGGGCGACGTCCTCTACCGCACCGGCAGCGAGACCGCCTACCTCATGCGCGGCAACCTGCCCGCCTGGCGCAGCTTCGAGGCCGGCATGGAGGACGGAGAGGACATCCGCCAGCTCGAGACGGCCCTGAGGGACCTGGGGTACTTCGACTACGAGCCCGACGACCACTTCAGCTGGGCCACCACCAGCGCCATCATGAAATGGCAGAAGGACCTCGACATGTCCCGGACCGGGACCATCCCGCTGGGACGGATCGTCTTCACCCCCGGGGACCTGCGCGTGGGGACGGTCACCGCCCGCGTGGGGGACCGCGTCGCCGCCGACACCGAGCTCTTCGACGTCACCTCCACCACCCAGGTGGTGGACGCCAACATCAAGCTCTCCGACCAGAAGCTCGCCGTCGTCGGCACCGCCGTGACCATCAAGCTGCCCGATGCCAAGACCACCGCCGGGAAGATCACCTCCGTGGGTACCCCCACCGAGAAGTCCTCCGGCTCCGGCTCCGGGGCTGGAGCCGGCTCCAGCGAGTCCAAGGAACGAGTCATCCCCATCACTGTCACCCTCACCGACGCCTCGGCGACCACCAACTTCCAGGAGGTCTCCGTCACCGTCGACCTGCCCAGCGAGAAGCGCACGGGTGTCCTGTCGGTGCCGGTCGGGGCCCTGCTGGCCCTGAGCGCCGACCAGTACGGCGTCGAGATCGTCGAGTCCGGCGGCACCACCCGCAAGGTGCCGGTCACCATCGGGCTGTTCGCCGGCGGGCGCGTGGAGATCTCCGGTGAGGGAATCTCCGAGGGACAACGAGTGGTGGTGCCGCAGACATGAGCCGCATCCTTTCCCTGCGCGACGTCAAGCGCACCTACGGGGAGCCGCCCGTGGCCGCCTGCGCGGGCGTGAGCCTGGAGATCGATTACGGCGAGTTCGTCGCCATCGTCGGCCCCTCCGGCTCGGGCAAGTCCACGCTCCTCAACCTCATCGGCACCCTGGACCGGCCCAGCTCCGGCACCGTCGAGATCGACGGCGTCGACGTCGGCTCCCTGTCCGACGCCAAGCTCTCGGCCCTGCGGGCCAGCCGCATCGGCTTCGTCTTCCAGCAGTTCCACCTGGCAGACGGCGTCAACGCGGTGGACAACGTCGCCGACGGCCTGCTCTACAGCGGGATCCCCCGCTCCGAGCGGCGCCGGCGCGCCCGGGCCGCCCTGGAGCGCGTCGGCCTGGCCCACCGGTTCGACCACCGCCCCCCACCAGATGAGCGGTGGCGAGCGCCAGCGGGTGGCCATCGCCCGGGCCGTCGTCGGCGAGCCCCCGCTGCTGCTGGCCGACGAGCCCACCGGGAACCTCGACTCCGCCTCCGGGGCCTCGATCGTCGAGCTCCTCCACGAGCTCCACGCCCAAGGCACCACCATCATCGTCATCACCCACGACAACGAGCTGGCCGCCCAGCTCCCCCGGCAGATCGCCATCCGCGACGGCCGCATCGTGGGGGACTCAAGCCTGAAGGAGATCGTCCATGACGACGTCTACGCTCCGGCGTGACCGGTCCGCGGCCGAGCGGGGCGGCCGCGCCCCGGCCCGGCGGATTCAGCGCTCGCGGCTGCGTCTGGCCGACGTGCTGCGCCTGGGAGGCACCGGCATCAGGGCCCGCCCCACCCGCGCCTTCTTGTCCGCATTGGGGATCGCCATCGGCATCGCCGCCATGATCTCGGTGGTGGGCATCTCGGCCTCCAGCCGCGCCCAGCTCTCCGCCCAGCTCGACTCCCTGGGGACGAACCTGCTGACGGCCACCGCCGGCCAGGACCTGTTCGGCAACTCCTCCTCCCTGCCGCAGGACAGCGTCGGCAAGGTCCGCCTCATCGACAACGTCCAGAGCGCCTCGAGCACCGGGCTGGTCAAGAACTCGCTGGTTTACCGCACTCCGCTCATCGACAAGAACGCCTCTGGCGGCATCACCACCTGGCCGCGGACAAGTCACTGCTCGACGTCGTGGCCGGACAGGTGGACAAGGGCACCTGGCTCAACGAGGCCACCAGCAAGTACCCGGCAACGGTCCTGGGGCAGACGGCCGCCCAGCGCCTCGGCGTCGTCTCACCGGGAACCAAGGTGTGGCTCGGCGGGAACTGGTTCACCGTGGTCGGCATCCTCAAGCCGGTGGTACTGGCCCCCGAGCTCAACAACGCCGCCCTCATCGGCCAGGGCGTGGCCAGCGACCTGCTGGGGCACGATGCCAAGCCGACGACGGTCTACACGCGCAGCCAGGACGCCGCCGTCCCCACGGTGCGCAAGCTGCTGGCACCGTCGATCTCGCCGCAGGCCCCCAATGAGGTCAAGGTCTCGCGCCCCTCGGACGCGCTGGAGGCCAAGAACGCGGCCGACAAGGCCTTCACCGGCCTGCTGCTGGGCGTGGGCTCGATCGCCCTGCTCGTCGGCGGCATCGGGGTGGCCAACACGATGATCATCTCGGTGCTCGAGCGCCGTCGGGAGATCGGGTTGAGGCGGTCCCTGGGGGCGATGCGCAGACACATCCTCGTGCAGTTCATGACCGAGGCGCTGCTGCTGGCCTCCCTGGGCGGTGCCCTGGGGTGCATCATCGGGATCGGGGTGACCGCCGGGATGTCGGCAGCCAACGGCTGGCCCTTCTCCCTGCCGGTGATCGCCGTCGTCGGTGGGCTGGGAGTCACCATCGCCATCGGCGCCCTGGCCGGCGTGTACCCGGCCGTTCGGGCCTCCCGCACTCCTCCGACCGCCGCGCTCAACGCGCAGTAGGCGAGTGCCGCCGACCCGAGGGGAGGCGGATGAGACGTCCCGGTGGAGACGGCTGGGCCCCGCGGTGGCGGCACCGGACTGTGGCGGCCGGTGCTTGAAAGAGATGGGGAGAGCCCAGTTGACCGGGAACGCGTGAGGGCCCCGCACTGAACGGTGCGGGGCCCTCACTCCTGCGATCAGAAGACCGCGGTGCCTGTGGGTAGGCAGGCTCTCAGCCGGGTCACTCCGTGCCGAGCTTGCCGTCGACGGCGTCGCGGGCGGCGTCGATCTTGTCGTCGTACTTGCCGCCGGTGGCCTTCTTGGCAGCGCCGGCTGCGGCGTCCAGCGCCTTGTCGCTGATCGCCTCGGCCTTGTCGGAGCCGAGAGTCTCACCGGCCTTCTTCGCCAGGTCATCAAGTCCCATGTGTGTCTCCTTCCGTCGGGTGGCCAGACGTCGGATGACGACGGCCTCGGCTGAATAGTGCCAGGTTTGCGCACCCGCGTCATCTGAGGCTGGATTGGCCGCAGATCTGGGGGAGGGAACTCCGCGGGAGGGGGAGGCTCCCTCTCCGGAGGGGCACTCTACGCGGCTGGGGACTTTCTCTCGCGGCCGGGGGCATTCGACGCCGTCGGGGACCGGAATCCCGTCCCCGAACGCGCAGGACGCCCCCGCAGGGACGTATCCGCACCCCGACGCGCGCAATGTCCCCGGCCGTCCTGCCGTGGCGTCAGCAGTGCCGGGCTTCACCACTGCCAGGTGGGGCGGGCGGGAGAGCCTGCGGCGTCGGCCAGAAGGACGGCCTCACGCATCCGGCGGGTCAGGAGGGACAGGACGAGTCGGTAGGAGTCCTCGACCATGGCGGTGGCCTCGTCCGCTTGGTAGTCGGGGCTGGTGAGGTCGATGCTCACCCAGTGCCGCTTGGACTGGTGGAAGCCCGGCTCCACCCACTCGAAGGTGGCCCGCACGGCGACGACGTCCTCGGGGTCGAGCTTGACGTTGGCCAGGAGGCGGCTGTCGGTGTGGGGGATGAGCAGCAGGAAGAGGCGGGGGCCCACGGAGGCCACGGGGATGTCCCACTCGGGCTTGTGTCCCGCCCAGGCGCCCGGCAGCGAGGCCGCCGTGGTCAGGAGCTCGTCGCGCCGGGCAGCCACGGTGGCCTCGCCGACGCGCGTGGAGGACCCGTCGGGGCGAGGGCTGTGGTGGAGCGGTGCGGTCATCGCCGTCGAGCCTACGGTCTCGCTGCGGCGGGGGACATTCCGCGCGGCCGGGTGCGGAAATTTCCGGCCGGGGGCATCCTGCGCGTGCGGGGACGGGATTGCTGTCCCCGACGGCGTCGAATGCCCCCGGCCGCACGAGAAAGTCCCCGGCCGCGTGGAGTGTCCCCGACGGCGAGGACCGGCGGCGGGAGGGACGCCGGGGACGCGCGCTGAGCGGGTCAATCCGGCACGACCTCCAGGAGCTCTCCGACCGAGCACCCCAGGGCCGTGCAGATGGCGCAGAGCGTGGAGTAGCGAATGGCCTTGGCGCGGTCGTTCTTGAGCACGGAGAGGTTGACGGTGGTGACCCCGACCTTCTCGGAGAGCTCCACGAGTGTCATCCCACGGGCGGCCAGCAGCTCATCGAGGTGGCAGACGACGCGACTCACACGAGCCCCTCGGTCTCCTCGCGCAGCACGGTGTTCTCCGCGGCCAGCCTGCCGGCGCGCTGGTACACGCGGTGCAGGGCGAGCAGCAGATGCATGGCGAGGATGAGGATGATGATGCTCTTGAGGGTCGGGATGTCGTTGCCGGTGGGGATGAACCCGGTCAGCTCTCCGTCTGCTCGGGCGCCGGTGAGGTACTCGTCGGAGATCGCCATGCCTGAGATGTGCAGCGCTAAGGCGCTCAGCTGCTGTCCCAGGAGCAGCCAGAACAGGTGAGCGCCCCGAGTGAAGAGGTGGTCGACGAATCCTGTTCGGTTCGGGCGGATCGCGGCGATGAACCGGACGAAGGCCACGGCGCAGGCCGCGATGAGGAGGAGGTGGATGGCGATGATCAGGCCGACGAAGAACCGTGCGCTGCCGGACATCCCATGCAGAATCCCGTGGCTCACCGAGTAACCGCCGAGCATCTCCACCGTCGCGTGCTTGAAGGACAACTGCTGGTCCAAGGTGGGGTCACTGTCGGTGAACTCCAGCAGTAGTCCGCGGTCGTCGATGAGGCCCCACAGGTTGGAGCCGAGCGTGTAGAAGGGGGAGAAGCAGAGCAGTGCGAGAAGGAAGGAGGTGAAGGCCAGGCTGCCGGTGCCGACGCCGGCGTCGGCCCCGGGTGTGGAGTTGGTGTCGGGCTGGTTGGCGGCGGCCATCCCGCCGTCGAGGGCGGCGCCGGAGTCGGCGTCCGAGTCGGTTTCGGTGCTGGCAGTCATGACGACACTCCATATCGACTATCGATGTATCGATAGTCGATATGGTGCGCTTGGGTGCTCGCCGGTGTCAAGCATTCTTCCGGGATGGGCACCTGCCGTTCGGCCACTGCCGACGGCATCAGGCCGAGGTGGTGCGCGGCCGGGTGCAGGTCACTCCAGGCGGGGACACTGCGTGCGGCCGGGTGCGGAAATTTCCGGCCGGGGGCATCCTGCGCGTGCGGGGACGGGATTGCCGTCCCCGACGGCGTTGAATGCCCCCGGCCGCACGAGAAAGTCCCCGGCCGCGTGGAGTGCCCCTGGCTGTGCTCAGTGGATCGTCTCGAGGATGGTCGTCCGCAGCTCATCGATGGACTGACCGCTGGAGCCGGCGTTGACGGCAATGATGGCGTACTTCCCCTTCTCCTTGGTGGGGGTTGCGATGAGGGAGCCGTTGACCGTCTGGCCTCCGATGTTCGCGGTGTAGTTGAGCACGGCCGCCTCGCCATTGGCGGTCTGCTCGGTGGAGTAGCCGGTCGAGGTCCCTCCGGGGATCGAGGTGAGGGCAGGGCTCAGCTCATCCTCGGTCGGGGGCTTGGTGGCGGGAACGGTGGTCTTGGAGACGTTGGCGTTGCCGAGGTACGGCTCGGTGCCGGTGTCGGGGGCCTTGTAGTAGATGTCGGATGTCCCGTCCAGGGGGGTGGCCTGCCAGCCCTCGGGCACTGCGAAGGAGATGCCGACGGTGGGGGCGGTGATCTCCTGGTAGCCCGCGGGCGTCGCCTTGGGGAGATCGCTCTTCGTGGCGCTGGCGGAGGCGCTGGCGGAGGCCTTGTCGTCGTCCTTGTCGGTCTTGTCTGCTTCGGCGTCCTTCTTGCTGTCCTGGGTCTCGCTGTCCTTGGCGTCGCCCTTGTCCGATTCCGCCGAGCTGTCGGAGGCGGCTGAGCTGGATGAGTCGGAGCCCTCACTGCTCTGAGAGCAGGCGGTCAGAACGGGGGCGGCGGTCAGAGCGAGGCCGGCCAGCAGGGTCGCAGCGGTGCGTACGGGTTTCATGATGCTCCAGTGTGTGAGTGCGAGTGTGACACCAAGGGCATCACGACTTGGTGGGATTGCACGATGGGGATGGTTCCCCATCGTGGACCGAAGGAGGGCTCGCGGTCGCTGGGTGGTGACAGGTTCTGTTGCCTCTGCTCGTCAGTGGGCGGTCGTGAGGATGGTGGACACGATGGTGTTGACCTCCTGGTCGCTGCCGGCCGTCACGGCGATGCGCACGTAGGTGCCCGACGACGTCGGAACGGCGATGACCGCGCCGGCCGTCTGGACGCCCTGAACCTGTGCGGTCGAGGTGTCGACGGCGGCCTGCCCGTAGGTGGATGGCTTGGTGGAGTAGCCCGTCGGCGTGCCTCCCTGCCGGGTGATGATCTCATCCAGGCTCGCCTGGGACGGGGGCGTGGAGGAGGGCTCGGCCTCCTTGGCGACCGCGACGCTGTTGAAGGACAAGCCGCCGCTCTGCGAGAACCGGCCGTAGAAGGCGTCGGTGCTGTTCAGGCGCTGGGTGAGGGTGGACGGGTCCACCCCCTGGGCCCGGGCGAGCAGCGCCTTCTGGGCCTCGGGAAGGGCATTGAGGTCCTCCCAGTCCTCGGGGATCGCGAAGGTGAGGCCGGATGTCGGTGCGGTGACCGCCTGGTGGCCCGCCGGGATGGAGGGGGCGGCGCTGCCGGGGGCGCTCGCGCCGCCCCCGCTCGACGACGTCGCCGCGGCTGCGGGGGCCGAGCCGGTCGCTGTCGCAGCGGCCGAGCCCGCCGACGAGGGGCTGGTCTGCGAGCAGCCCGCCAGGATGAGGATGGTGGCCAGGGCAAGGGTGGCGCTCGTGGTTCTCATGGTGTCTCCGGGGTGAGGGCGTGATTGTGACGTGACCATAGCGGTGTCGTCGAACAGCGGTGTTTCAAGCGGTTGGTTGGCATGTTGTGGTCGGCGCGACGACCGGCGGAATTCCAGCGGCAGCATCTCAAGGAGTAGCCCACGTCACTGCTGGTCCCAGAAGTTGAGTGGAATAGACTCAACTCTGCGAAGGTTGTGGTGACCAGAAGACGCAACACGTCACTACCTCTGAAGGAGATCCGCATGGACACCAACTACACCACCAAGTCGCAGGAGGCGATCTCCGGGGCCATGCAGGCCGCCGCCGCGGCCGGCAACCCCCAGATCGAGCCCGCGCACCTGCTCGTTGAGCTCCTCTCCCAGCCCGACGGCGTCGCCGCCGGACTCCTGGCCGCGGTCTGCCCCGACGCGGCGGCCCGCCAGGCCGTCGGCGCCTCCGCGCGCCGCATCCTCACCCAGCTGCCCGCCTCCTCGGGCTCCTCCATGACCCAGCCTCAGCCCTCGCGCTCCCTGCTGGCCGCCCTCGAGGCCGCCTCGACGGTCGCCAAGGAGCTGTCCGACGAGTACATCTCCACCGAGCACCTGCTCATCGGCCTGGCCAAGGGCGACACCTCCGGCTCCGCCCCCACCGTGGCCCGCATCCTGGCCGACGCCGGTGCCACCCCGGAGGCCCTCATCGAGGCCCTGCCCCAGGTCCGAGGCTCCTCCCGCGTCACCTCCGCCAACCCCGAGGGCACCTACAAGACCCTCGAGAAGTACGGCACTGACCTCACCGAGGCCGCCCGGGAGGGCCGCCTCGACCCGGTCATCGGCCGCGACGCCGAGATCCGTCGCGTCGTGCAGGTCCTGTCCCGGCGCACCAAGAACAACCCCGTCCTCATCGGTGAGCCCGGCGTGGGCAAGACCGCCGTCGTCGAGGGCCTGGCCCAGCGCATCGTCGCCGGCGACGTCCCGGAGTCCCTGCGCGGCAAGCGCCTCATCTCCCTGGACCTGTCCGGGATGGTGGCCGGCGCCAAGTACCGCGGTGAGTTCGAGGAGCGCCTCAAGGCCGTCCTCAAGGAGATCAAGGACTCCGACGGCGAGGTCATCACCTTCATCGACGAGCTGCACACCGTCGTCGGCGCCGGCGGCGGCTCCGAGGGCGCCATGGACGCCGGCAACATGCTCAAGCCCATGCTGGCTCGCGGCGAACTGCGCATGGTGGGCGCCACCACCCTGGACGAGTACCGCGAGAACATCGAGAAGGACCCCGCCCTGGAGCGCCGCTTCCAGCAGGTCTTCGTCGGTGAGCCCAGCGTCGAGGACACCGTGGCCATCCTGCGCGGCATCGCCCCCAAGTACGAGGCCCACCACCAGGTGACCATCTCCGACGGCGCCCTCGTGGCCGCCGCGACCCTCTCCGACCGCTACATCACCGGTCGCCAGCTGCCCGATAAGGCCATCGACCTGGTCGATGAGGCCGCCTCCCGGCTGCGCATGGAGCTCGACTCCAGCCCCGTCGAGATCGACGAGCTGCGCCGCCGCGTGGACCGCATGCGCATGGAGGAGGCCTACCTGGACGAGTCCATCGAGGACGTCTCCAAGGCCGACCCGGCTGACGTCGAGCGCCTCGAGCGCCTGCGCGCCGAGCTGGCCGACGCCTCCGAGGAGCTGGCCTCGCTCAACGCCCGCTGGGAGGCCGAGAAGGCCGGCCACAACAAGGTCGGTGAGCTGCGCGCCGCCCTGGACGAGATGCGCACCCGCGCCGACCTGGCCGAGCGCGAGGGCAACTTCGAGGAGGCCGGTCGCCTGCGCTACGGCGACATGCCCGCCCTGGAGCGCCAGATCCGCGAGGCCGAGGCCGCCGACGACGCCGCCGAGCAGGCGGCAGGCGAGCCGATGATCGCCGAGCAGGTCGGCGCCCCCGAGATCGCCGAGGTCGTGGGGGCCTGGACCGGCATCCCCGTGGGCAAGCTCCTCCAGGGGGAGACCGAGAAGCTCCTGACCATGGAGGACGTCATCGGCGAGCGCCTCATCGGTCAGAAGGCCGCCGTGGCCGCCGTGGCCGACGCGGTGCGCCGCTCGCGGGCCGGCATCTCCGACCCCGACCGCCCCACCGGCTCCTTCCTCTTCCTGGGCCCCACGGGCGTGGGCAAGACCGAGCTGGCCAAGGCCCTGGCCGAGTTCCTCTTCGACGACGAGCGTGCCATCGTGCGCATCGACATGTCCGAGTACTCCGAGAAGCACTCCGTGGCACGCCTCGTGGGTGCCCCTCCCGGGTACGTCGGCTACGAGGAGGGCGGCCAGCTCACTGAGGCCGTGCGGCGTCGGCCCTACTCCGTGGTCCTGCTCGACGAGGTCGAGAAGGCCCACCCGGAGGTCTTCGACATCCTCCTGCAGGTGCTCGACGACGGCCGCCTCACCGACGGCCAGGGGCGCACGGTCGACTTCCGCAACGTCATCCTCGTGCTCACCTCGAACCTGGGCAGCCAGTTCCTCACCGACCCGCTCACCAGCCCCGAGGAGAAGCGCAACGGGGTCATGAGCGTGGTCCAGGCCTCCTTCAAGCCGGAGTTCCTCAACCGCCTCGACGACATCATCATCTTCGAGGCCCTCTCCAAGGAGGAGCTGGGTGAGATCGTCGAGATCCAGCTGGCCCGGATCGCCGCGCGCCTGACGGGCCGGCGCCTGAGCCTGGAGGTCACCGACGCCGCCCGCAGCTGGCTGGCCGACGAGGGCTACGACCCCGCCTACGGGGCCCGGCCGCTGCGCCGCCTCGTCCAGCGCGAGATCGGCGACCGTCTGGCCCGCATGCTGCTGGCCGGGGAGGTCCTCGACGGGCAGAAGGTCGTCGTCGACAAGGTTGACGGTTCCGAGGGGCTCACGCTGCGAGCCGAGGGCGAGGCGCACCTGCCGTCGGCCTCCTCGGCGGCGTCGCCGGCCTGAGACCGGAACCCGACTGAGCCGGGGCGGCCTGGAGCAGAGGCTGTGACAGGCCGGCGACAGGCCAGTAACCGGCCAGTGATGAGGGGGCGGGCCCACCTGAGTGGTGGGCCCGCCCCCCTTCGTGCTGCTGGCTCACGCTGCCGGCTCATGCTGTCAGCGGCGTCGCGGACCTCAGCCGGGCTGGTTGTCCTGGGTGGGCCAGGCGTTGTAGACGCAGCCGCCGGCCAGGTCGTGGCTCTGTTGAGCCATGAGTGGGGCCTTGAGACCGGCGCCGGCGCAGAACTCGTGCTCGTGGCCGAGGAAGTGACCCACCTCGTGGTTGGTGACGTAGATGCGGTAGGAGTCGACGTCGGGGTAGGTCACGGCGCCCCAGTTCCACCGGTCGGAGTTGATGACCACGTTGTCCCCGTTGCGGCAGCTCCACATGCCGCCGGTGTCCAGCGGTGAGCACAGGGCGTCGGCGCTGGGCGGCGTGGCGATGTTGAAGGTGAAGTCTGCGCTCGCGGGGTCAGCCACCGGCTGGAAGGAGGTGTTCTGCGCGGTGGGCCAGCCGCGCTCGTCATTGAGGATGCGCTCCACGATGGGGGCTGCCGTCGCGGCGTCGACATGCGTACCGCCCTCGACCCGCAGCACGTAGCGGTAGACGGTGGCTGCCGCGGGCCGGGAGACGGGCACGGCCGGCGTAATGATCCAGCTGCCGTTGCCGACGGCGCCGGAGTGCGCGAAGCCCTCGGAGTCCAGCTGCGGGGACGGCAGCGCCGAGGTCGACGGCGTCGGTGAGGCGGAGGGGTGGCCGAGGCCGACGGTGAGGCCGCGCGGGCGGCGGACGCCCGGGCGGAGGACTGGGCGGCGGCCTTGGCCGGGGTTGAGGACTGGCGTGCGGAGGAACTCAGCGGCAGGGCGAAACCGGGGTGGAGCCCCCAGACCCGTAGTCCGATGACGATCAGGGCCAGCGCCACGACGAAGGTCGTGCCGTACAGGAGCCGGTTGCGGGCGCGACGCCGACGTCGCTCCCGGCGGGCGATGGTGAGGGCTCGCCGGCTGGCGGGATCGGGGGCGTCCGACGAAGGACGCTGCGGGGAGGGCCGGCCCTCAGGGCTGCGTCGATGACCGGCGGACGTTCGACGGCGTCCGGATGCCGACGACGAGGCGCGGCCGGGGCGGGAGGGCGCCGCGGCGGCTGCGGGGTCGAGGGACGCATACGACCATCGTAGGGGCGCGCGCCCGACCAACCCGCCGGGAGGCATCCCTGCGCGCCCAAGGTCACATGCGGCGTCGAGACGTTGTTGGGAGGCCGTGTGATCGGCGTCCGTCCCTCTGTCCTGGTGCGTCCGGCGGCCCGCCGCCCGGTGGTGCTGGGCCGTGAAGGAGAACTGGAGGGAGGAGACTGGCTCGTCGTCGGAGAGAAATGCTGCATGTATTTGAACCGGAAACAAGAATCTCGCAAGTGTTACACAACTGTGACCAATGTGGCGCTGCACTGCGAACCTGGATGAAATCACCAAAGAACCTGGGTGGCGTCGTGAGGGTGTGGCGGCCGGCAATCCCAGTAGCCCCAACAGACCGCATGGTCGGGGAACTCTGTGCTGGTAGGAGCCGGTTAATTGTGTGAAAACCGAGACCAAGTCGTCACTCACGTCACGGGGGAGGGCACGTGGAGGTCACACTTGAGCGGATTATTCCGATGAGGGCCTTTCTGCCTTGCAATTCCCTTACTGGAAGGTGCCATGATGCCGCCATGAACACTGTCAGTACCCCGACTTCGCCCCAAGCTGCCCCGGCTAGGCGGCGCGGACCCGGGCGCCCCCGAGCGGGTAGCGAGGACAAGCGAGCACGCATCCTCAATGAAGCCGTGGTTCTCTTCGGAGAGCACGGGTATGCCGGCACCTCCCTGGCCGACATCGCCAACGCGGCAGATATTTCCAAGGCCGGACTCCTGCACCACTTCTCCTCCAAGGACGAGCTCTTCTGCAAGGTGCTGGAGCGCCGTGACCGCGAGGACGCCCTGAGCATTCTTGTGGAGTCCCCGGCCGTTGAGGGCGACGCCGCCGCGGCCCCCGTCGACACCGTCGGCAACCTGGACACCCTCGACGTCGCGGGTGTCTCCGACCTTGACGGCAACCCCTGGGCCCTGCTGGAGCGCTACATCGAGCTGCTCGAGCGCAACGTCGCCCACCGGGACCTCACGGCGATCTACACCGCGACGGCAGTCTCGGTCCTCGACGCCGAGCACCCCGCGCACCGGTGGATGGCCAACCACCTCAACAGCGCCGTCGAGCGCTTCGAGTCCAGCTTCGAGGCCGGCAAGACCGCCGGGATCGTAGACCCGCAGATGCCCTCGCGCCTCGTGGCTCGCAGCCTGGTCGCCCTCATCGACGGTCTCCAGCTGCAGTGGCTGTGCTCGACGACGCCCGGGACGGCCGCCTCGGAGTCCCTGTCCACCGACCTGGTAGCGGAGATCCGCCTCTACGCCGACTGCCTGCGCAGCCAGTGGGAGGTCCAGGAGACCCCGGAGACCCCTCAGCGGCCCAAGGCGGCCTGACGGTCACAGGCGCCGCGTCGCACCGGACTCGGCACGCCACGAATCCTCATCAGAATCCCTATCCATCCCATCCGGCTCGGGAACCTCGCGTTCCCGAGCCGGTCCTGTCCTCGGGCGCCGGTCGTGAGCGGGTGACCCGCTCGGCACCGGCCCGGTTCAGCGATCCGCCCACAGCAGCAGGTGTGGGGTGATGGAGGCCAGGTCCGGGACGACGACGAGGCCGGGGTCGGCCGGGAAGTGCTTTGGTGGCTCCGATCTGCACGACGTGGATCCCGTTGCCCCGGGCCGAGGCCGCCCCCGTGGGGGAGTCCTCGACGACGACGCAGTCCTGGGGCCGCAGGTCGAGGCGCTCGACCGCCGTGGCGTAGGGCAGTGGATCGGGCTTGGCCCCGACGCCGTCGTCGCCGGTGACCAGGACGGCGAAGACGTCGCCGAGCGCGGAGGCCACCTTCTCGACGATCGGGCGCGGTGAGGCCGAGACGATCCCCTGAGCCAGCCCCACCTCCGAAAGCGCCGAGGTGATCCGCAGCGCTCCGGGCAGCAGGGGAGGGGCGGCGCTCACGGAGGCCTCGACGTCGTGCGCGATCGCCTCGAAGACCTCCTGCGTGGCAGGGTCGTCCCAGGAGCGTGTGGCACCGGTGGCGGCAATGAGCTCACGGGCCTGACGGATCGAGGCCCCCGTCATCTGGGCGACGAGCTCGGGGCGTGGGTCGCCGCCCAGGGCCTGGCAGTGGTGGATGAATGCCTCGTCCCAGAAGGGCTGGGAGTCCATGAGGGTGCCGTCCATGTCCCACAGGACAGCGCGCACCGTGAAGTTGGGAGTGGGGGAGGTCGTCATGAGAAATAGCCTAACCGGAGGGTGGCGCAGCGCACAGGGGCTGGGCGTGCTGCCTCATGACCCGCCTGCCGGTGCTCAGGGCTATGCGCTGCGTCGTCGTCCTGGCAGACTGCCGTCAGGACGTCAGGTGGTGCACGCGCCCGATCCCAACGGGGTGTGCAGGTGGCGGCGCAGTCGGAGGGGCCGGGAGGAGAGCGGGTGGGCGACACCTACAGGACCACGATGGCGGACGTGGCCAAGGCGGCCGGCGTCTCGCGCACGACAGTGTCCTTCGTGCTCAACAACCGCGACGGCGCTCGGATCCCACCCCAGACCCGTGAGCGCGTCCAGCAGGTGGCTGCCGAGCTCGGCTACCGCCCGCACGGCGGGGCGCGGGCCCTGGCCTCGCGCCGATCCTCCCTCATCGGCCTGGTCTCCGAGATCGTCACCAGTCCCTTTGCCGCCGCCACGATCCGCGGGATCCAGGACACCGTCCGGGCCGCCGGCTACACGCTGTTCATCGTGCCGACCTCGACGGAGGCCACTGTGGAGGCCGAGGCCTTCGAGACGCTGCTGAAGTCCCGGGTCGAGGGGATCATCTACGCCACCGGGTGGAACTGCCGGGTTCGCATGCCGGCGCAGGCCCGCGAGATCCCCACCGTCCTGGTCCACTGCATCGACCCGGCCTCCGGCCTTCCCTGCGTGCGCCCCGACGAGGAGCAGATGGGACGCCTGGCCGCGCAGGCGCTCTTGGAGGGCCATCACCGCGACATCGGCGTCATCGAGCTCGACCCCAACGACGGTGAGGCCGCCCCGGGCGGCGCATCGGCTGCCGGACCTACCTGGAGCAGGCCGGCATCCCCTGGAACACCGTTCACGTGGCCGTCGGTCACGGCACCACCCGGGACGGGTACGCGGCCGCCTCCCGCCTGCTGACGGACCATCCCTGGCTGACCGGGCTGGTGTGCGGCAACGACTGCATGGCGATGGGCGCCTATGCCGCGATCCGTGAGCAGGGGCTGCGAGTGCGCGAGGACGTGGCCGTCATCGGGATCGACGACCAGGAGCTCATCGCAGACCAGGTCCATCCGGCCCTGACGACGGTCGCGCTGCCCTTCGAGGAGATGGGCCAGGTGGCCGTCTCCCACCTGCTGGCCCTCATGGAGGGCGAGGAGGTGCCCGCTGAGACGCTCCTGCCGGGCACGATCATCCGTCGCTCCTCAGCCTGACAGCGTCTCGCACCGCCTCTGCGGTCGGGGACATTGTGCGCGTACGGGTGCGGAACCCTCCCAGCGGGGACATGCTGCGCCGTCGGGGACAGGATTCCGGTCCCCGACGGCGTCGAAAGTCCCCGGCCGCACCGAAATGTCCCCGATCGCAGGGGAATGTCCCCGTCTGTGAGGGAGGCGCTGCTGCTCAGGAACCTGCTCAGGAGCGCCGACGGCGCAGGCGCAGTGCGTAGGCGCCGGTCGCGGCGGCGGCCGCACCCAGGGCGCCCAGGGTCAGGGAGGTGCCGGTGCGGGCCAGCGGGAACCGGGCGGAGACGCTCTTACCGGCCGCAACGACGGTGGGGCTCGCCGACGCCGATGCCGCCTTCGCCTGGCCACGGGCCGGCCCCTGGACGGCGGGCTTGCCGGCCCCGGGGGAGTCGGGGCCCTCGGCCGGGGTGCCGGCGTCTTGGACGGAACCCAGGTGCCACAGGCTCAGGGAACCCAGATGCGCCGTGCCGCCCTCGGCGTAGAGCGAGACCCCCGTGGCGTCCTGTTCGGGGTAGACGGTCTGGGTGATGACCGGAGTGCCGTCGGCCGCGAATACCTCCACGGAGTGGGCGTCAACAATGATGCGTAGGTGGACCTGTCCCTTGCTGCCCGGTGACAGCGGCGCGGTGGACCGGGCCGGGAACCTCGGGGAGAAGTCGGTGACCCCGGAGTGGGTGCGGTCGACGACGAGCTGCTTGGCCTTGGAGTCGTAGCCGATGAGCGTGTACTGCTCGCCGTTATCGAGCACCTTGAGACCGGCGAAGGAGGAGGCGCCGGGGCTCAGGTCCACGCTGATGTCCAGGGAGGTGCCCTGAGCGGCCTGGCCGAGAGAGGTCTCGCCCGCCGGGATGTCGGTGTTCGATCGGGTGAGCTCCTGGCCGGTGCGCAGGGACTCCAGGGCGGTGACGGGCTGGGCGGTCAGGCGCAGCTTGCCGTTCACCCGGGTCAGTCCCATCTCGCGCACCGTGGACATGGCGGTGCGCCAGGTGGTGGTGGGCAGGTCGCGCACGTAGGCCCAGTTGCTCATCCAGCCCACCTGGTAGCGCTTGCCGTTGGGGACGTTGTCCCAGGTGACGGCCGCGTAGTAGTCCTTGCCGTAGTCCAGGTGCGGGACGACGTCGGCCCTGGAGAAGGCCTTGGTGTCCGACTGGAGGATCTGGTCGACCATGAGGTGGCCCCAGTCCTCGGCGTTGCCGTTGCGGTCCTCGATGACGAGGCGGGCCTTGCGGCCCTTGTAGGCCGTCACGTCCATGCTCGCCCAGTCCAGGGTCCCGGAGTTGTTGCCGGTGGCGGAGGCGACGACCTTGCCGTCCACGACGAGGTTGACGGAAGTGTTGTCCGCGATGGGAGAGGCCTTCTTGTTCGAGGCGCGCACCTCGTCCAGGAGGATGTGTCCCCAGGGACCGGTGGCCGTGTCAGTGACGACGATCTGGGCGGACTTGCCCTTGAGGTCGCTGACGTCCCAGCTCTGCCAGTTGAGCTCCTCCAGGTTGCGGCCGGTGGCCGAGCGCACCACCTTGCCGTCGACGACCAGCTCGACGACGCTCACCCCGGCGCCCCCGTTGGCGCCGCCCTCGGGGCGCGGGTTGTTGCCCCCGCCCATGAGGAGGTTGAGGTAGGCGGAGTCGATGGTGAAGGTCGGCGAGGTCGCGGTGCCGGTGGGAGCGTCAGAGCCCTGCCCGGTGGCGGCGTCGAGATAGGTGTTGAGCATACCGGTGCTGGAGTGGTTGACCAGCGGCTGCTGGCCGGGGGGTGGCGCCCTGAGGGGGCGTGGCCGCGAAGGCATTGCCCTCCACGGTCCAGCCCTCCCAGGAGCCGTCGAAGCCGGCCAGGAGCCTGCCGCCGCCGTTGTCGCCGGTGGCCTGCGGGTTGTAGGGGTGCTTGCCGCCGGCGGTGCGCAGGTTGATGTAAGACGAGGAGACCGTGAACTCATCCGAGGTCAGCGTGCCGGTGTCGGCGTCGCCGCTGCCGAAGGAGTCCACGTAGGCCTTGCCCTGGTGCCCGGGCAGGTCCCCAGTGGCCGGGCCGGAGCCGAAGGCGGCGCCGTCGGCCTTCCAGCCGGCGTAGCCGTTCTCGAAGTCGGCCAGGGTCGTGCCCTCCTCACCGGTGTAGTGGGGGATCGCGTCGGGGGTGAAGGTGGTGCCGTCCCAGCTGCCCACGAAGTACTGGGCCGAGTCGGCCACCGTGACTACCAGGACCCACTTGACCTCCTTGGGAGCTGCCGTCGACCGGCAGCGGGAAGAAGTCCGGGCACTCCCACACGGCCGAGGTGATGCCCTCCCCGCCGAAGCTGGACTGCTCGGTCCAGTGGATGAGGTCGGGGGAGGAGTAGAAGGAGACGCGGTGCTCGGTGGCGTGGGAGACCACCATGGTCCAGCGCCCGGAGGTCTGGTCCCAGAAGACCTTCGGGTCGCGGAACTCGTTGGAGCCGATGTCCAGGACCGGGTCACCGTTGTTGTACAGGTTCCAGGTGCGGCCCTTGTCCGTGGAGTAGGCCAGGGACTGGGACTGGTTGCCGCCGACGTCGGCCCGCGTCCACACCGCGACCATCGCCGGGTTGTCCGGGCTGCCCAGGCCTGAGGTGTTCTTGGTGTCGATGACCGCTGATCCGGAGAACACCCCGTACTGCGAGGTGTGCGGGATCGCCACCCCCAGCTCCTGCCAGTGGACCAGGTCCTTGGAGACGGCGTGGCCCCAGGACATGTTGCCCCAGTCCGAGCCCTCGGGGTTGTACTGGTAGAACAGGTGGTACTCGCCGTTGTAATAGACGAGCCCGTTGGGGTCGTTCATCCAGTTCTTCTGGGGGGTGTAGTGGCTCTGCGGGCGCCACCGCTCGCCGGACTGGTCGGCCTTCGGGGCCGTCGGTGCGTTTGGTGCGGCGGAGGCCGGTCGGGCCTGGCCGGAGGCGGCTGCGGGCATGGAGGTCAGCGTAGAGGCGGCTGCCAGCAGGCAGAAGGCGGTCAGGGCGCTGAGTGCTCGGGTGGTCCGACTCATGTGCTGTCCTCCGGGAAGCGGGCTCGGCGTGAACGAGGGCGGGCGCCGTTGCGGGTCGGGGCGATGGTCAGGGACTGCCGCCCCGTTTCCTACGCCGATCCGATAACGCGCGTTAGCGCCGGTAATAAGTTACGCGGACCCTCGACGTCGGGCAAGCAATCAGGGGCGAGTCCCGATCAACATCGGGGACATCTCAGGGTGCTCCCCGATACCCGGTGGCGGGCCTCGTCGCCCAGACTTGTTGTCATGACGCAGCAGCAGTACCCCGGTCAGTTCAGTCACTCCACCCGTTCCGAGGGTGAGGGCGCCTCCTCCGGCCGTTCGGGAGAGTTCTTCCGTTTCCGCAGCTCCCTGCCCCGGCGCTCCCGTGAGCACCGCATTCTCGGCGGCGTCTGCGGAGGCCTTGCCGAGGCCTGGAACATGCCCGTGACCGCGGTGCGCGTCGGGGTGATCTTGGCCAGCTTCCTGTCCGGCCCCATGTTCCTGGTCTACATCGCAGCCTGGTGCCTCATGCTCGATGAGCCCGCCCCCGCACAGTACTGACCGACCTGCTCTGTGCCCGCCTCGCCACCTCCGGTTCCACGGGTGACGCGGCGGGCGCAGTGTGTGGCAGTGCCCATCGGCCGCGGCCCGGCGCGCGGAGCGTTCCCGGCCGTGACACGGGGCGGTGCTCTCGCGGCAAGGCGCCGACGATGGGAGGATCGAGCCGTGACCGACACCGTGAATGACGCCGCAACCAACGCCGTGACTGCTCCAGCGACCGACATCGAGTTCCTCTCCGCCTACGACCAGGGCTTCGCCCGCGTCGCCGCCGTCACCCTGCCGGTGGTGCCGGTCGACCCGGCCGCCAACGCCGCCGCCATCATTGAGCAGGCCCGCGCCCTGGCTGACGACGGCGTCTGCCTGGCCGCCTTCCCCGAGCTGTGCCTGACCGGCTACGCCATCGATGACCTCCTGCTGTCCGACGTCCTGCTGTCCGACGTGCTCGCCGCCATCGAGACCCTGCGTGCCGCCAGCGCCGGCCTCCTGACCGCCCTCGTCGTCGGCGCCCCCCTGCGCCTGGGTGACCGCCTCTACAACTGCGCCCTGGTCATCCAGGGCGGGCGGGTGCGCGGCGTTGCCCCCAAGTCCTACCTGCCCACCTACCGGGAGTTCTACGAGAAGCGGCACTTCGCCCCCGGCGACGCCCTGCCCGCCGGGGTGGAGAGCATTGAGCTGCCCGGTGTGCGCGGCGGTTCCGGCAGCACCGACGGTGTCGAGCCCTCAGCGCGAGTCCCCTTCGGGGCGAACCTCCTGTTCGAGGTCGCCGACGTCCCCGGCCTGACCTTCCACGTCGAGGTCTGCGAGGACATGTGGGTGCCCGTACCGCCGTCGTCGCTGGCGGCGCTGGCCGGGGCGACGGTCCTGGTCAACCTCTCCGGCTCGCCCATCACGGTGGGGCGGGCCGAGGATCGTGAGCTGCTGGCCCGCTCCTCCTCGGCCCGGGGGCTGGCCGCCTACGTCTACGCCGCCGCCGGGCAGGGCGAGTCCTCCACGGACCTGGCCTGGGATGGCCAGACCCTCGTCTACGAGAACGGCGAGCTGCTCGGCACCACCGAGCGCTTCCCCGACGGGCCGCGCGCCACCGTCGTCGACGTCGACATCGAGGGCCTGCGCGCCGAGCGCCTGCGCCAGGGGACCTTCGCCGACAACGCCCGTACCCTGAGCTCCCCGGTCGCCGGCGCCCCGACCGCGGCCACCACCTTCACCGACCCGGCGGCCTTCCGGCGCATTCGGATCGGCACCGCCGACCTGGCCGCCCCGCGCACGGACATCGGCCTGCGCCGCCGTGTGGACCGCTTCCCCTTCGTGCCCGACGACCCGGCCCGACTCGCCCAGGACTGCTACGAGGCCTACAACATCCAGGTGGCCGCCCTCGTCCAGCGCCTGGGGGCCATCGGCAACCCCAAGATCGTCATCGGCGTCAGCGGCGGCCTGGGACTCCACCCACGCCCTCATCGTGGCCGCCCGCGCCATGGACCGCCTGGGTCGGCCCCGCTCCGACATCCACGCCATCACCATGCCCGGCTTCGCCACGAGCGCCGGCACGCGCCGCAACGCCGAGGACCTCGCCGTCGGCCTGGGCTGCACCTTCGAGGAGCTCGACATCCGGGCCACCGCCACCCAGATGCTCACCGAGATGGGCCACCCCTACGGCGAGTACGCCCGCACCGGGGTCCTGCCCGAGGGTGTCAGCGAGCGGGATCTCTACGACGTCACCTTCGAGAACGTCCAGGCGGGCCTGCGCACCGACTTCCTCTTCCGCATCGCCAACCACCGCGGCGGCATCGTCCTGGGCACTGGGGACCTCTCCGAGCTCGCCCTGGGCTGGTGCACCTTCGGGGTGGGTGACCAGATGGCCCACTACGGCGTCAACGCAGGCATCCCCAAGACCCTCATTCAGCACCTCATCCGCTGGGTGGTGGCCGAGGAGCTGTTCGACGACGCCGTCGGCCGCACGCTGCTGTCCATCCTGGACACCGAGATCAGCCCCGAGCTGGTGCCGGCCGGGGCCGGCGGAGCCATCCAGTCCACCCAGGCCAAGATCGGTCCCTACGCACTGCAGGATTTCACCCTGTGGCATGTGCTGCGCCGCGGCTCGCGCCCCAGCCGCATCGCCTTCCTGGCGCTGCGGGCCTGGCACGACGCCGATGCCGGGGACTGGCCCGAGGGGCTGCCGTCGTCGGAGAAGGTGGCCTACGACCTGCCCGAGATCCGGCGCTGGCTCGAGCTGTTCCATCGGCGCTTCTTCACCAACCAGTTCAAGCGCTCCACCCTGCCCAACGGGCCCAAGGTGGTGGCCGGCGGCTCGCTGTCACCCCGCGGGGGACTGGCGCATGCCCTCCGACGCCGCCGCGACCGCCTGGCTGGCCGAGCTTGAGCGCAACGTGCCGCGGGTGTGAAGCTCCCGTGAAGAACTGGGACTATTGTCCTATGGTGTGAGGTACAACACAATGTGATGCGTGAGGCATCTTGTGTTCGGGAATGATGAGATTAAAACGCTTACTTCCTGCGGAAACGTCCGGTGATGTGTTGGTAACGCGCGTTATCTTCGTTGGTTTTGTGCGCTTCTGTGTGAAAGTGGTGGGCTCCTCAGTGGTGGCGATCACGCTGATCCTTTTTATCGTCGCCCTGTCACACACGTTGTTGTTGCCCAGGCCATACGAACCTGTGGCGGCAGCCCGGATGGGAAAGGTCCCCACCCATGGTCTCCCTGGTCGTAGCCGCGCACGGACCCCTGGCTGAAGGTCTGGTTGCCTCCTCAGCGATGATCGTCGGTCCCAGTGACGACGTCGTCGCCGTCACCTTCGAGCCCTCCGAGGGACCCGATGACCTGCTGGCGAAGTATGCCGCCGCGGTCGAGGCCTCCCCCAGCCAGGAGCACCTCATCCTCGTCGACCTCTTCGGCGGCAGCCCCCTATAACGCCGCCGCCCGGTTCGCGGCGGGACGCGACGATGCCGACGTCGTCACCGGCGTCAACCTGCCCATGGTCATCGAGGTCCTGTCCCGTCGCCTGGCCGGCGCTGGTCTCGCCGAGCTCGTGGAGGCCGCCCGTACCTCCGCCACCGACGGCGTCAAGGTCCTCTCCGAAGTCTTCACCCCTGCCCCCACCACCACTTCCGACGAAGAAGGAGACGAGCTCTGATGGACGTCAAGCTCCTGCGTATCGATTCCCGCCTGGTCCACGGACAGGTCGCCAACAACTGGGCCGGATCCCTGGGCGCCGAGGCCATCCTCGCCGTCTCCGACGGCGCCGCCAACGACGAGCTGCGCAAGACCCTCATGCTGCAGACCGGCGGCGGCAAGGTGAAGGTCCACGTGCTGGGCGTGGAGAAGGCCGCCCGCGTCTACAAGAACCCCAAGTACGAGACCCTCAAGGCCGTCATCGTCGTCGAGACCCCGGCCGACATCGTGCGCCTGCTCGACCTGGGCGTGGAGGCCAAGGAAGTCAACGTCGGCGGCATGACCTTCAAGCAGGGCACCAGCCAGGTCTCCCAGGCCGTCTACGCCAGCCCTGCCGATGTCGAGGCCTTCAAGGAGATCGACTCGCGCGGCATCAAGCAGTACATCCAGCAGGTGCCCTCCACCGCGAGCTCCGACCTCATGGGCGCCCTCAAGGAGAAGGGCTTGCTCTAAGGGCGCGGCTCCCTCCCCATCACCTCCCTCGCACACCTCCATCCCGTCACCCTTCGGTGGCGGGCTCGGCAGGAGTGTGCTGTCAACCCTCACATGAGAGAGACATACCGTGCATGACATCAATCTGATCCAGATCATTCTGGTCACGCTCGTGGCGTTCGTCGCGGGTATGGCCAGCGTCCTAGACGAGCGGCAGTTCCACCGCCCGCTCGTCGCCTGCACCCTGACCGGGATCGCCCTGGGCAACCCCACCATTGGCATCATGGTCGGCGGCTCCCTGGAGCTGCTCGCCCTGGGCTGGATGAACGTCGGTGCCGCCATGGCTCCCGACTCCGCCCTGGCGTCCACCGTCTCCACCATCATCGCCGTGGCCTCGGTTGGTGATGCCTCCTCCACCAAGAGCGCCATCGCGGCCGCCATCGGTGTGGCCGTCCCGCTGGCCGTCGCCGGCCAGGCCCTGACGATCTTCGTGCGAACGATCGCCATCTTCTTCGCCCACCAGGCCGACCGCTTCGCCGAGCAGGCCAACTACCGGGGTATCGCCATCATGCACTTCACGACCCTGGGTCTGCAGGGACTGCGCGTCGCCATCCCGACCGCAGCGGTGGCCGGACTGGCCTCAGGCGACACGGTCAAGCACGCCCTCGACGCCATTCCGAAGGTCATCACCGAGGGCCTGGGCATTGCCGGAGGCTTCATCGTCGTCGTCGGTTACGCCATGGTCATCAACATGATGAAGGCGCGCAAGCTCATGCCCTTCTTCTTCCTGGGCTTCATCTTCGCCACCTTCGCCACCACCGTGGGCGGCTCGGCCTCGGTCGGTGACCACAGCAAGGGCATCGACAAGTGGGTCATCAACCTCGCTCCCAACGGTGCCACCCTCGTGGCGCTGGGCATCCTGGGGGCCTGCCTGGCCGTCATCTACGTCCAGCTCAACCCCGAGTTCCATGACTCCGTGCGCCTGCCCGCCGCCGCCTTCCCCGCAGCCAGCGGCGGTTCCAGCAGCGACCTGGATGACGACCTCGACGACGAGCTCGACTGAGCTGGAAGAAGGAAGACTGTTATGACTACTGAAACCGCTCCGGCCACCGCGGAGAAGATGCTCACCACTCGTGACCTGCGCCGGATGTACTGGCGCTCCACCTTCCTGCTCGGCTCCTTCAACTTCGAGCGCATGCAGGCCATGGGCTTCTGCTACACGCTCATGCCCGCCATCCGGAAGTTCTACCGCGACGACAAGAGCGCCCAGGCCGCCGCTCTCAAGCGGCACCTGGAGTTCTACAACACCCACCCCTGGGTCTCCTCGGTCGTCTTCGGTGTCACTGCCGCCATGGAGGAGCAGAAGGCCAAGGGTGAGGAGATCTCCGAGGAGACCATCACCTCGGTCAAGGTCGGCCTCATGGGGCCGCTGGCCGGCGTTGGCGACCCCATCTTCTGGGGGACCGCTCGCCCCGTCCTGGCGGCGCTGGGCGCCTCCCTGGCCCTCAACGGCTCGATCGTGGGCCCGCTGCTGTTCTTCGTCGGCATCAACCTCCTGCGTGTGCTCACCCGCTGGTACGGCCTGAAGTTCGGCTACGAGCGCGGGACCGAGATGGTCACCGAGGTCGGTGGCGGCCAGCTCAAGAAGATCACCCAGATGGCCGCCATCATGGGTCTGTTCGTCATGGGCGCCCTGGTCTCCAAGTGGACCACCATCAAGTTCCCGACCGTGGTCTCCTCAGTGAAGAACGACGACGGGATCATGGTCGACACCACTGTCCAGAGCATCCTCGACCAGCTGCTGCCCGGCCTGGCGGCGCTGGGCCTGACCTTCCTGTGCATGTGGCTGCTCAATAAGAAGGTCAACGCCCTGTGGATCATCCTGGGCATGTTCGCCGTCGGCATCCTGGGCCGCTGGACCGGCTTCCTGGGAGTCTGACGACGGTATCCGCATCCCGTCCTGAGCGGGGAGGGCGCTGGAGGACTCGCCTCCGGTTCCCTCCCCGCTCTGCGTGTTCGGTAGAGTGCATGGGGTTCCCGCCGGATCTCCCAGCATGCCAGCAGCGCTCCACCGGGGCCGTCCGACGCCTTTGTCCTGCCCCGTCCGCACCGTTACGACGTCGTCCCCGTTCTCCGCCCCCTCAAGCAAGGAACCCGCGTGACCCGACTCCTCGTCACCGACCTGGACGCCACCATCGTCTTCGACCGCTCCGTCTCACCTGCCGACCGCGAGGCCATGGCCCGCTGGCGGGCCGCAGGCAACCTCCTGGCCGTGGACACCGGCAAGTCCTCCTTCGCCACCCGCGACGTCTTGGCGCCTCTGGGCGTCGACTTCGACTACGGCGTCGTCTTCACCGGGGCGGTCCTCATCGACGGCAGCTACCAGGTCCTCTCGGCCTGCTACCTGCCCGACGGCGTCGCCCACGACGTGGCGACCGGCACCGTCGATCTGCCGGGGGTGACCACCTACGCCACCACCATCGAGACCGACTACATCCTGGCCAACAACAACGAGGAGATCTCCTCCATCCTCGCGGTCTTCGAGCATCTGAGCCTGGAAGAAATGGACGCCCACCGCTTCATCGGCGTGCCCCTGCGCGTCACCGACGACGCCCTGCGCGAGCGCCTCCAGGACGACCTCACCGGGCGATGGGAGGGCGTCCTGGACTGCCACCGCAACCAGGAGTTCCTTGACCTCGTGCCCGCCGGTGCCACCAAGGGCGCGGGACTGCGCGCCCTCCTGGACGGGCCCCTGGCGGGACAGGACATCGAGGTCTGGACCATCGGCGACTCCTGGAACGACCTGGACATGCACGCCGTCGCCGACCACGCCGTCGCCCTGCCCTGGTCCCCGCCGGAGGTGACGGCTGCGTGCGAGACGACCGTGGGCTCCATGGCCGAGCTCATCACCACGATCCTGGAAGGAGACCGGCATGAGTGAGAACAGCGAGACCGACGTCGGAAGAACCCTGGGCGCCCGGGTGCGCGACTGGTTCAACGGCGGGGATCCCGACGGGCGCGCCAAGCTGCGCGCCTGGGCCACTGGGGACGACGGCCGCTGGCGCGGCTACACCCACTCCATGGGCAAGTACGTCACCTGGCTCATGGTCATCGCCTGCGTCCTCTACCCCTTCACCCGGGGGATCGGCTCGATCGTGGCTCTGCTCGTGGCCATCTTCCTCATGGGTGGGCGTGCCATGATCGAGCGGCAGGTGCGCCGTGACGTCTCCGATCTGGAGGAGGCCAAGCGCCAGTGGGGGCTCACCCGCAACCCCGAGTACCTGCGGTTCATGACCCTGCGCGCCGAGGGGCTGCTCGAGGACAACAAGATCCTCACCCCCGACTCGCGCAGCCTCCTGCAGGGCTACGCCCAGTGGGCCCACGAGCGCCTGGAGCGCGAGGATAAGAAGCAGTCCAAGAAGGCCCGTAAGGCGGAGAAGAAGGCCCGGCGGGAGAGTACGGTCCAAGACGCTGACGAGTCCGCTGACGCTGCGGCGAAGAATGAGGAGAATAAGGCTGCTGACGGCTCCTAGCGATTCTGGGCGACTCCCGGGCGGCTCGCAGGCAGCCCGCGAGCCGCTCTGAGCAGCTGGAGACCGGCAGAACCTGAACGGAAAGGACTCCCATGCCACGCAGGCTCATCTCCACCGACCTGGACGGCACCATCGTCTTCAACGGGACGATCTCGCTGCGTGACCGCGAGGCCATGGCCCGGTGGCGGGCGGCCGGCAACCTCCTGGTCATCAACACCGGCAGGTCGGTCTCGGCGCTGGAGCACGTCGTGGTGCCCATGGGTCTGGAGTTCGACAACGCCATCCTCTACACGGGTGCCGCCATCGTGGACGCGGACATCCGGGTGCAGTGCTCCACGGCGCTGCCGGCCGGCGTCGTCGAGGACATCCTTGACTTCGTCGAAGGGGCGCCGGGCGTCACCGTCTTCACCACCGGGCTGGACGAGGACCTGCTCGTCTACGACACGATCGGCTCCGGCTCCGAGCTGCTGACCCTGTTCCGGCCAGCCACCCGGCGAGAGCTGGACGGGCGCGAGGTCATCGGGGTGCCGATGCGCTTCACCGACCCGGAGATGGCCGCGCGCACCGAGACCTACCTGCACCGGCGCTGGGAGGGGCAGGCGGTGGGCTTCCGCAACCAGGACTTCATCGACGTCGTGCCCGCCTCGGCCTCCAAGGGGCGGGCCTCAGGCGGCTGGTGGCGAGCCTGGCTGAGCCGCCCGCCGCGGAGGTGGCCGGGGCTGCCGGAGAGGGTGCGTCCAGGGCGGGCGCGGCCAGCGGGGCCGGGGAGGCTTCGACCGGTGAGGCGAGCGAGGCGCCGGTCGGCGGCTCGGCGGGGCTCGGCGTCGGCCCGGGGACGACGGAGCCGGTAGAGACCTGGTCCATCGGGGACTCCTGGAACGACATCTCCATGCACCAGGCTGCCGACCACTCCTACGCCCTGCCCTGGTCGCCGCCGGAGGTGGTGGCCCAGTGCGACGGCACGGTCTCCAGCCTCGCCGACCTCATCGACTCCCTCATGGGGCGACCGACCCTCTAGTCCCCACACACTTCGACAGAATTCTCAAAAAAGACGCGGCTCCGGGTCGATTTTGAAGATTCGGTCGAAGTGTTGCGGTGGTGCGGCGTTGGTGCACTGATGCGCCGGTGGGCTGATGCGCTGAGGCGCGGGGCGGGTGCGGGGAGCACGAGCTATGCTCGCCGACATGCGTCTGCTTGCCACGGATCTTGACGGCACCCTCGTCTTCCACCACGTCGTCGGGCAGGCCGACGCCGAGGCCCTCGTGCGCTGGCGGGCGGCCGGCAACCTCCTGGTGCTGGCCACGGGGCGCTCGGTGCGGCTGGTGCAGCACGCCGTCGAGGTGGCCCGGGCCTCGACGTCCATCGGCCTGGACTACGACTACGCCGTGTGCGCCACGGGCACGACCGTCATCGACGCCGCCGGTCAGGTGCACTGCACCCGGATGCTTGAGGCCGACCAGGTGCGGGCGGTCGTGCGGGCGATCGGCGATGTCACCCAGGCCCCTGTCTCCGTGTTCGCCTCGACCCTTGAGCGCGATTACGTGCTGGACGACCCGATTGGCCTGTCCACCGACCAGCGCACGCCGCCGGACCGCTTCACCGCGGCGCCCCTGTCGCAGGTCGCGGGCCTGGGGGTGACCTCGATGCCGCTGCACATCCCCGACGTTCGGGCTGCTGCGGCGCTGGCCAGCGGCCTGGAGGAGACGGTGGACGGCATCAGCTGCACCCGCTCGACCGGCTTCGTGGACGTCACGGCCGCAGGCGAGTCCAAGGGGACGGGCCTGGGCCGGCTCGCCGAGCTCCTGGCCAGCCAGGGCATGGAGGTCAGTGAGATGGCCGCCGTGGGCGACTCCTGGAACGACATCTCGATGTTCGAGCAGGCCGACATCCCCTGCGCGATCGGTGGCGCCCCGGACGAGGTCGTCGAGGCCGCCGGCGGGCGCACCACCCCGAGCGTGGCCGCCTTCATCGAGGCTCTGCTGGCCTGAAGATGGGCCTGCTCACTTCACCGGCCCCTCCCGTCCGTCCGCCTTGGGTGCCCACACTTCGACAGAAACTTCAAAAAAGACGCGGCTCCGGGTCGATTCTGAAGATTCGGTCGAAGTGATGGCGGTAGGAAGGGGGCCGCGGGGCGTGCCTCTCAGACCTGGGCGTAGCGGTAGACGTTGGTCTCCCGCAGCTCGAAGCCGGCGCGGCGGTAGAGGCGGTTGGCGGCCTCGCGCGTGGGGCGGGAGGTGAGGTCCACAGTGCGCGCGCCCAGCTTCCCGGCGTGCTCGACGGCGGCCTCCACGAGGGCCTGCCCGGCGCCCTGGCCACGGGCCTCACCGTCGACGACGACGTCCTCCACCCAGGCGCGCAGGCCCGTGGGGATCGTGAAGGTCGCCAGGGTGAGCATGCCCAGGATCGGGGCGTTCTGGCCGGCCTCGACCTCAGGCCGGAAGACGAAGAGGAAGACCCCCTCCTGAGCGATGAGGGCCTCGCACTGCTCGGCGGTCAGTGCCGGGGCGCGGCGGGAGAGCTGCGGGATGAGGCGCTCCATGGCCTCGACGATCTCCGGGCTGGAGGTGGTGACGAGCTCGACGGTCATGAGGAGTTCTCCTGCTGGTTGAAAAGAGGTGGTGGGCCGAGACGGGCTGGTCCCGCAACGGCTTCCTGTCAGCCCTGGAGCCTACCGCCTGGGAGTGCTCCGGGCGGCGAGACGTCCCACCGACCGGAAGAATCCGGCGGTGTGCCTCGACCGGTGAGGTGGGGCGTCCGGATTGTGAGGGCGCCTCGGCTGGTGGGATGCCCAGGCTCGGCCGCCGGCGGGCCCGGTCAGGCTGAGCCGCCGATCGTTTTGACCGTGGGATCCATGACGACGGCCTCCAGCAGGGCGGTTCCGCTGGTCAGGTCCCGCAGCCGCAGCACGTAGGGGTGGTCCACCGTGAACGTGATCGGCTTGGTCTGCGGCCCCGGTGCCGCCATGGCTTCCCCGCGGCCTCACTCAGAGCTGCCGCGACCGTGCCCTCCTCATCCAGGATGAGACGCACCTGCTGGACCACCTGGGCTCAGCTCGAGCCTGGGCGCTATCCGGTCCAGGCCCACGGTCTTGAGCCCCTGATCCTTGAGGAAGTCGAGGAGATCCTTGGGCTCGGAGGTGAGGTCCAGCTTGGGCAGGGACAGCTCCACCTCTTTGGTTTGGGCCTTGTCCAGGGCCTTGGAGGCTTCCGCCCACGTCCCGGCATCCATGGCGCTCGGGAGGGTACCGGCGTCGGGAAGGACGACGTCGAGAGCGAGGTTGGAGTCCTTGCCGTCCTCGCCGCTGGCGTAGGCCAGGCGCACTGCCGCCCAGCCCTTCCCGGTGGCGTGTGGGATGGAGTGCGTGCTGTGCATGAGGTCGGCCTTGACGGTCTTGCCGCCTGCGAGCGTGAAGTCCTCCTGGTGGGTGCTCTCGGCCGAGAAGGGGTTGTCCCACTGGGCCGCGAAGAGCAGCGCGTTCTGCACCACCAGTCGGGTGTCCTCGGTGACCTTGATGCCGCTGTTCGGGATGAGCCCGGCCGTGTTGCGCGAGGCCCAGGCGTCAAGGTTCTCCTTCATGGAGCTCACGCCGACCTGCTCGATCTCGGCGGAGAACCAGCGCAGCACCGCATCGAGGTAGCTCTGCTTGACCTTGAAGTCCTTCTCGTCAGCGATGAGGACATGGTTGGCCAGGTGAACGAGCGGCTTGTCCGGAATCGTGTCCGGGTCGAAACCCTTGAGGTCGCCGTCGTAGCGGTTCAGGGAGTTCTGGATGGCCGACCAGGCCCGGTCCCGCTCCTGGCCCGAGAGCCCCAGGAGTGCGTCATAGCCCTGGGCCACGGCATCGGTGGCGCCGTCGGCCAGGATCGCCAGGGTCAGGGCGAGGCTGAGCGGGGAGGCCATCGCCGTCGTCGATGAGTCCTCCTTGAGGTAGTGGGTCAGGAGCTTGCTCCCGAGCTGGTCACAGGCGGTGGCGGCCTTGGCCGCCTCGGAGGTGACGTCGGAGAGACTGACCTTCTCCCGGGTGACTTTGGAGGTCAGCTGCGTGCCCGACGCCAGGGAGCAGCCACCCAGCAGCGCCACTGCTGCGGGAACCAGGGCGCCCAGTGCCAGCACCTCGCGGCGGGCCAGGCCGCAGTGCTCGGAGGCGGACAGTCTCACGGAGTCAGGCGGGATCATGACGCCAGATTAGGGAGCCCACCCTGCCCTGTCAGGGCCTTGGCGCGCTTCCGTCGTGGGGAGTCATCCCCGGCTGCCCGCCGGCGGGACCGCTGCGACCCCATCGCCCTCGACCACTCGATCGGCAGAAAACGGCCCCATCGCGCCGTGACCGCGGTGACGCGTTCTTCCTGCGGGATCGGCTGCCTCGAAGGCCGGCCAAGAGTAGGCTTCCGACCAAGGTCCCACAACGCCCCGCAGGCCCCGCAGCTCCGACGCCGCGCGCCTGCGCCGCCCCAGGAAGGTCACTCATGGTCGAGTCCGCAGCTCACGTCGAGCACGTCTTCGCCGCCGACGAGCTCTTCTTCTCCACCACGGACTCCCACGGGCGCATCCGCCGCGCCAACTCCACCTTCATGCGCTTGTCCGGCTACCCGCGCGGCGCCCTGGTGGGGCGGGCCCACAACGTGGTGCGGCACGCGGACATGCCCGCTGGCCTGTTCCGCTCCATCTGGGACGCCATCGAGGAGGGCCGGGCCGCCAGCGCCTACATCACCAACCGCTCCTCCGACGACGGCCACTACCGCGTCTTCGCCACCATCGTGCCCTCCGGCTCCGGCTACCTGTCCGTGCGCACCCTGCCCATGCTCACTGACCTGCGCGACGACATCGAGGCCGCCTCACGCCCGGGTCCGCGACGTCGAGGAGGCCTCCGCCGCGGCCGGCTCCACCCGCCGGGAGGTGGCCGCCGCCGGGCAGGCCGCCCTCCAGGCCGAGCTGCAGGCCCTGGGCTACGCCGACGCCATCGACTTCACCCGCCGGGTACTGGTCGCCGAGGTCGGCGAGCTGCTCGCCCACGGCGTCGGCATCCCCGACAGCCCGCAGACCGAGGGCCCCGTGGCCCGCATCCTGGGCGCCATGGGCCGGATCGAGGCCGAGACCGCCGGGCTGGTCGGCATCCTCCAGGAGGGCCAGCGGCTCGCCGACCTCCTGGGCAAACGGGCCGGCGAGATCGAGGCCCTCTCGACCCGCCTGGGCACCCTGCGCGAGGCCATGCGCGCCGTCGGCACCGACGTCGAGGTCCTGGGCCACGGTGAGCAGGCCGACGACGTCGCCGCGCGCTGCCAGCAGGTCGACGCCCTGGTCCTGGAGTGCTCCGAGCAGCTCCACCCGCTGAGCAGCCAGATCGAGGCGCTGCGCGGCGACCTGGACTCGGTGAGCTTCCGCATCGCCCTGGCCCGCCTGCACAACCTGGCCGCCGGGCTCTTCGCCCTGCAGATCCTCCAGGGCCAGGACGAGGTTGACGCCAACGACGCCGTCGGCAGCCTCAGCGAGCTGTGCTCGGCGCTGAGCGACGGCGCCGACAACCTGACCCAGCGCGTCGGCCTGCTCGACGCGCGCCGCGAGCTGGTGGGTGGCGAGCTGGATGTCGTGGCCGAGGACCTCGGCGTCATCCAGGGCCCGATTCTGGAGGTTCTCGAGGCGGCCGCGGCCGCCGGCGCCGGGCAGGCCGACTCCGTGACCACCGGCCGCACCCTGGCCGAGCAGGGCTTCGGTGAGGCCCGGGACCTGGCCGACCTGGCCGTGCGCCTGCGCGACCTCGAGGTCCCCTTCGAGGCCGAGGCCATCAACAGCGCCCTGGCCGACGTTCGCGCCGCCCTGGCCGAGCTCGAGTAGCCGGCCGCTACGCCCGCGAGAGCACGATGAGCCGTCCGCGGGATCGTAGGGTAGGTCGCGCGGTCGCACCCTCTACCCCTCGAACGCACGACCTAAGGTACGAACCCACGGCTGGGAGCCGGCGATCATCTCCACAGGTCTGCCACGGGGCGCGCGCTGTGGGCGACGGTGGCGGGGAAGAGACTCAGGATCCGGGCGCGCAGCACGTCGAGGTGGGTGAAGTCGGCCCAGATGAAGCGCTCGATGCGCCAGCCCATGCGAGTCAGGGCGTCCTGGCGCTGCTTCTCCTGCCACAGGTCCTCGGGGGTCTTGTACTTGATCCGTCCGTCGAACTCCGCCAGTACCCGGTACTCCGGCCAGGCCTCATCGGGGAAGTAGAGGCGGGAGTGGTGGACGTCCGTGATCGCCATCTGAATGCGCGGAGCCGGTAGACCCAGGGCGCGCACCAACCAGTGCAGCAGCGACTCGCCTGGTGATTCGGTGAAGGCCGAGGCCATGGCAACGACGGCACGTGCACGCCGTGCCCCGGCACGTCGGCCTGCGCCGTGACGGCGGCTTGGAGCTGATGCCGGGCAGCCTCGACTCGGCGGCTCGACTGGGAGTACTGGTATCGCGATGGACGGGCGATAGCGCGGAGCGCCGACTCGACCACACACACCGAGTCGTGGGCGGGAAGGTCGAAGGCGCAGTCAACCGCGGTCCGTCCCAAGGTGCTCACAGGCAGGCCCGAGACGGTGGTGATGTCCTCCCGCGGCAGCGTCAGGTGTCGTCGGCGCAGGTACGTGAGGCGTCGTGCCCCAGGTGGGAGGGGAAGCTTCTGGTGAGGATGGTGCGGATTCGAGGGGACGACGACGCTGACATCCGGCTCACGCTCCCGCAGCCACAGACCGTGAACGAGTGCGGCGGACTCATGGCTCAGACAGCGCGCGGACTCGACCTGCAAACAGGCGGCGGCGCAGCGAGCCAGGCTGAGACGCTTGTCGGCCTCCCAACGGGGGGAGGTCCTGTGCGCCGATGTCCGCGTAGATGCCGCGAAGGACCCTCACGGGACTACGCATGGCGGCCGGCGGGCTGGCGGACGCCACAACGGGCGGCAGCTGAGGCGGTTCGGGATAGGGCTCCATGTCGCAAGCGTGATATGTGGGCAGATGAGGTGGCCACCGCAGCATCGTAGCCTTGTGGATGCAGCAGGGAACGACAGTGCTGTGGCCACGGAGTGACGGCGTCGTGCCGGCTGTTCGGTTCGTAGGGTAGATCGCGCGGTCGTACCCTTTACCCCTCGACTGAGAGGCATAAGGTACGACCGCGGCGGGTCGGGATTCTCGCGACAGCACTGGGAGAGCCCCGCAGCCCCTGATTCGCGCCACGTCCTAGTCCCGCACCAGTTCCACGAGCACCTCGGCGTGCTCGGTGTGCGGGAACATATCGAACAGGCGCGAGCGCACCACCCGCATCGAGGGCAGGTGCGCCAGGTCCGCCGCCAGCGTGCGCGGGTTGCAGGAGGAGTAGAGCACCCGCTCCACGCCGGAGGCCTCGATCCGAGTGGCCAGCTGCTCCCCGATTCCGCGCCGGGGCGGGTTGACCACGAGCAGGTCCGGAAGCTGCGCCCCGCCGGCGCGATCCCCGGCGGCCGGGTCCAGGACACGGGCGTCGCCGGCCTCGAAGCGCACGAGGGCTGGGTCCAGTCCCATGAGGTCGGCCGCCGCACGCGCCCCGTCAATGGCCGACGCCGAGACCTCCACCCCCAGCACCCGGCGGCCGGGAGCCGCCAGGGCCAGGGCGAAGCCGCCGACGCCGCAGAACAGGTCCCACACCCGGGCCGGCTCGGCCTCCTCGGCCCAGTCGCGGGCGGTGGCGTAGAGCGCCTCGGCCACGGCCGTGTTGGTCTGGAAGAAGGAACGGGTGGGCAGGTAGAGGGGCAGCTCGACGCTCTCGGCGCACCGGCCTGCCTGGCCGCCCAGCTCCGGTGACGGCAGGCTGAGGCGCATGAGGAGGCGGTCCTCCTCGGTCAGGACGATCTCCTCGGGCCCCTCGATGACGGCCTGGTGGACGCTCTGGATGTTGACGGCGGCCACCGCCAGTTGGGGCAGGCGCCGGTGCAGGTCCGGCACGGCGGCGCGCAGCCGCTCCAGGTAGCGGCGAGAGCGCAGGACGAAGCGCACCATGAGGTCATCGTCGGGCGAGGCGGTCACCAGGACGTACTTGAGTTCGCCGCGGCGCGAGGGCACGTCGTAGGGGCGCAGGCCCAGCTCGGTGATGAGGTCGGCCAGCACCGGCAGGGCCGCCTCGATGGCGGGCACGTGCAGTGGGCAGGTGCGCAGATCGATGCCGCACCCGGCGCCATCGAGGATCCCCAGGGTGGGGTGTGCGGCGGTCCCGGCCACCGCCATCTTCGCCTTGTTGCGGAAGCCGGTGGGGGCGCTCGCCGCTGGCGCCTGCCACAGGTCGGCCGGGATGTGCTCGGCCAGGAGGGCGGCGACACGGGACTGCTTGGCGGCCAGCTGGTCGGGTATCGGCAGGGACAGGTGGGGGCAGGAGCGGCAGGTGCCGGCGTCGTGGAGGGCGCAGGACGCCGCGGGTGTTGCGGTCACCGACATGTCCCCTCCCGGTGGTGCGCTCGTGGCCGGCCGTGGGTGGGGCCGCGACAGGCGCGGCCGGGCCCCGGACGGCTGCGGGCGATGAGTGGAGCCGCTTGTCGGACTCGAACCGACGACCTGCTGTTTACAAGACAGCTGCTCTACCAACTGAGCTAAAGCGGCGCGCGGCCGGTCAGGCGGCCGCAGGTGCGTGGGACAGTCTGACACAGACCGCCCTACGGCGGGAAACCGGGGGAGACGGTACTGCGTCCGTCGCCGCCCGGGCCCGTGAGTGCCGGGAGGAGCCTGTGCGGGGCCACGCCGCCCCTGGGGCGGGCCCCAGCGTGGGATCAGCCTTGCTGAGTCGCCTGCGGGCTGGGCTGCGCCGTCGGCGTGGAGCCGGTGACGAGCTCGGTCAAGGAGGTTGGAGTCTGGAGCTTGTTCAGGTCGACCTTCTCACCCTTGAAGAAGACGGTGGGGGTGCCCTCCAGCTCCCGGGCCTTGAAGGCCTCATCGCCGAGCTTGACCCACTTGCCGTACTTGTCGGCGTCGACGGCGGCCTTGAACTTGGCGGAGACCTCCTTGGGGACGTTCACCTTGGCGGCGGCGGCCACCAGGCCCTCCACCGTCATGTTGCTCTGGTTCTTGGTCTGAATGGCCTGGGAGAAGATCTCGAAGGCCGCGTTGTGGAAGCTCAGGGACTGGGCCGGGGCCTCATCGAGCACCACGCCCATCGCGTTCATGACGACGCTGGTCCATTCCTGCTGGAGGAGCTTGCAGGGGTGGAGGGCCAGGGTGATCTTCTTGTCGCTCAGGAGCTGGTTGATCTCCTGGGTGTGGAGGCCCTCGAACTGGGCGCAGTGAGAGCAGGAGTAGTCGAAGTAGATGTCGAGGACGGGCGCCGAGGCGGCGACGGTGTCGAGAGCGGCGCCCTCGCCGTAGGTCCAGGAGGCGTCGGAGAGAACCTGCTTGGGGATGCCGCCCTGGTTCGCCTTCGCGGTGGCCAGGCCCTCGCTCGGTGCGGGGAACTTCGAGCTCTTGGGGTTCTTCTTAGCGTCGACGCCGAGGTAGACCAGGTAGCCGAGCCCTCCGACCACGCTCGCGCCCGCAGCCCCGATGAAGCTGCGGCGGGCAATGGTGTTGCGGCGCGCGCGACGGGCCTCGGCCTCGCGCAGCTCCTTGGCCTTGAGGCGCGCGGCCTCACGGCGCTGGGCCTTGGTCTGGCGGGGCTGGTTACTGGACACGCTGTGCTCCTTGTGATGCGGTGACGAGCGGACGACCAAGAAGACGAATAGTCAACGAGTGATGGCTGTCGTGACGACATTCTGCCCGACGATCCTGGAGGAAACCACGCCCGGTGTCTGCCGGTGGCAGATTGTGACGCATCGGTCGTCGTTGTCCCGGTGCGTGCAGTCGGGGTCGGGCAGAATCGGGGGAATCAGACCGAGCGGTCCGAGAATGACCGGGTGGAGGGGATTGTGACCATGATGGATGGACCGATGGACGGACCTATGGGCGGCATGATGGATGGGCCTGTGGGCGGCCAGATGGAGGAGCAGATGGTCCTGCTCCAGAACATGTCGACTGACTGGGGAAACTGGATGCAGTCCGTGGGTGCCCAGGAGGTCATGGTGGAGGTCGAGGGGGGTGGGGACTCGCGCCGCCGTGACGAGTCGCGTGCTCAGACCCCGCGGCCTTCTGCGCCGCGCCCAGTGGGCCAAGAACGAGATGCCCGTTGAGCTGGTCCGCGACGCCGTACGCCTGCGGGTGCTCATGGCCCACCCCCGTGGTGGAACCTGGACCTGGGCGCTGCTGTCCATGAAGAGCAGCGAGGGATACAAGCTCATCTCCGACTTCGACTACGACCGCGAGCCGGTCCTCGACCCGCCCTACACGGCGGAGGACTGTGCCAAGGAGTTGGAGGTCTTCCCCCGTGACCCAGGCGCGATCCCCGACTGGATGAAGATCGGGATCTGAGGACCGGAATAAAAGGTAGCCGGGCTCATGCGAACGCCGGTGCTCGCCGAACGAGTTACCGACGATAGGTGCAGACGGTGCGCTTGGAGGTCGACAGGCTTGATACTGTTGGTGATGCGTTCCGGTCGAGGTCTGGCCATATCCAATCCAAGGTGAACAAGTACGGTAATGATTTGGTGGCTGGTACCAATAAGAAATACGAAGGTGGCCATATTGTGGGTCATCAGTTCGGCGGGCCGCCGGAAGAGATAAACATGGTTGCGATGCTGGAGGAAGTCAACCAGTATCGCGTCGGTAGCGACATGGAATCATTCAAGTTGCTTGAGGATAAAGTCGCCGCCAATCCAGGCGACTTCAATAAGTTGGTTTTGGAGTTTAAGTACCCAGATCCTGCGGGGGTAGAGCTTAAAGGTAGGGACAGAGTTCCAACAAGTTTTGAGGCGAAATGGTTTGACACTTCTGGAGTTCCTGAATCGCAGGGGTTTCGGAATACTCCAGATCGTAAGAGGTGAGGCACTGTGGCTGTAAAAGATGAATCGGCGAGCCAAATACTAGAACAAGTTGAAAGATTGTTGTGTAGCTGGCTGTCTGATGAGGGTGCCGAGAAAGTTGATATAGCGTACATTGCCGTGGCTCTTACTAGTACGTACGTCTGTTGGATAGAGGTAGATGGCGAATGGTCTCGCTCTCATCTTCCCAGTGAGATTAGTTTTGCCATGCATGATCTTCGTGCAGCGCAGGCCGATCCTCACCGGGGTGCGTGGTTGTGCTCGCATTTGTGGGTGGAGGCTGCTGAGGGGGTGCTGCATCAGGAGTCGGACTGGATGCGTGAACCGCTGATATCAGGTGAGCCTATTCGTGATGGTAACTTTGCCTTTGAGCTGGATCAGTTTCCTCGGGATCCGGAATGGATTCCGGAGTGGATGGCAACCAAGGCTGCCGCATATCACCAAGAAAAAGAGAAACGGGAACGTCGTCGTCAGCGCGACCGTGAGCGGCGGGCTAAGAAGAAGGCTGAGGCTGCCCAGGCTGAGGGGACGTCTGGTTCAGGCGGTCCGGCAGGTGAGTAGGAGGGCTCTAGTGTGAGTGGTGGTGTGTCGGTGGGGGGCTGGTGGGTCGTCTGGTGGTTGGTCGCCGCTTCAGGCGGGGGCGGGTCTGGACCCGGCGCGTGGGTCGGCGTCTCCCGGCTACGTGGAACGTGGGTTGTCGGGTTCGGGCGCCTGGTTCGCGGGATTGTTGGTGTTGGTCGCGGTGCCGGGCGTGAACTTGGTGCTGGGGCCGGTGGCGATGATGGTTGCTGGTCTGCGTGATGGCAGTCGCCGTGCGGAGCCCGGGAGGAGCAATGGTCGTCGGGCGGCGAGCTGGGGATTGACCTTCCTTCTGGGGAGGCGTTGCTGATCGGGGCTCAGCTCTATATCGGGCGGGTGGTGTCCGGGTGGGGGAGCGTGTGACGCTGTTTCCATGGGGCTTGCCGGCAGTTTTCGCTCTCATACTGATGGTGTCTCACTTCGCGATGTGCATCGTCCAGGGGGTCAGGGCACACCGTGGCGGAGTCACCCGTTTCGGAGGGATCCCCTTCTTCAGCTGACCGTAAGGTGTTGATGGGTGGTTCCACTACACGACTGACGGCTGGGCGCGGACGGTGCGCTTGGAGGTCGACAGGCTTGACAAGGTTGGCGAGGCGTTCCGAGCGAGGTCTGGTTACATCCAGTCCAGGGTGAACAAGTACGGCAGTGATTTGACGGTCCAGCACCACAGGAAGTACGAGGGCGGGCATATTGTGGGTCACCAGTTTGGTGGGCCGCCGGAGGAGATCAACTGTGCAGCCACGCAAACAGAATGGAGTAAAGTAGATGGCGGAATCTTGGGATAGCGACAGCAATCCGGTAGTCTCGAAGTGTGAGGTGTTGTTGCGTGACTGGCTGACTGAGGAGGGGGCGGATCGGGTGGATATCGATTATCAGGTGATTCATCGAGTTGCCCGCGTCAGGGCCTGGTTGACACAGGACGGGGGAGCGGAATTCGGTGTATTTTCCTCCTGAAATTGGTTTCGAGTTGGATGATATTCGTCCGTCTCAGGTGGATCCGCGTCGGGGTGCGTGGTTGTGGTCGCATTTTTGGATGGAGGCTGCTGAGGGGGTGTTGCATCAGGAGGCGGACTGGATGCGTGAACCGGTCATTAGCGCACGGCCGATTGGTGGTGCGGATGCGGTTATTGAGCTGGAGTACTATCCGCGGGATCCGGAGTGGATTCCGGAGTGGATGGCAGCCAAGATAGCGGCGTATCACGAGGAGGAGGCCCGGGAGCGCCAAGAGGCCGGTACCGAGGCTGCCCAGGCCGAGGGCAATGGCGCTGATGAGCCGAGTTCGGGTAGAGTCGGCCGCTCTGATATTGAGTGAGCGGGGAATTTGCGTGAGTGAGATGCGGGAGCCCGAGGCTGTAGCGTCCTCGAGTGGTTACTACACGATGCAGGAATCGGCGCCGGAGGTCGATCCCGCCAGACGATCCGTGCCGGGTCCCGTGACAGGCTACGGGACCTTCTCTGCGCCTGGGGCTCCGGGTGCGTCGGCCCCCGGGATGGTACCTGTGCCGATGATGGCTCCGGTACCCGTCAAGGTACGTGCTCCATCTGGTGCTGAGGCGTGGGGTGCGGGACTGTTCGGGCTGCTGGTGTTTCTGCCGGGGTTCAACGTGCTACTGGCTGCGATCGCGATGATCGTGATCGGCCTGTGGAACAAGAAGGACCTGCGTGAACCGGCCCGGACGAATCGCCGCCTGGCGGCGAGCTGGGGACTGACGCTGCTGCTGGTGGAGCTGGCTCTGGTAGCGATCCAGATTGCCGTGTTCAGCATCGCGGGTCGCTACCTGGATTCGGTGCCTTTCAACCCGTGGGGCGCCCCGCTCATCATGGCGCTGGCCATGGTCGGGGTCCACGTGCTGGTGTGCGTCATCCAAGTGATCCGGGCCTACCGCGGCACGACCCTCCGCTTCGGAGGCTTCCCCTTCTTCCGCTGACCAGGCCCGCTCTGAAGCTGGCATCGATCCAGCGCCGCCGGACACCGGAGGCGGAAGCCGTCGGGCATCACGCGTCCGCCGCCGGAGCGGCATCTCAGTTCCCGTACGGGGTCAAATTCGGAATCGGCATCAGCCCGGCAAAGGACAGAATCAATATCACGGCCCCAATGCCCAACATGGCCACGACCAGGTTCCTTCTACCGTTGTCACTGGAGATGAAGGAATTGAGGATGTGTGCGCCACCGCGTCGAGTCGCCGCACCCCACGGCACCAGCCACAGGACCAGAAGGTGTAGGGCGACCTCCAAGAAAAAGATGGTGTAGATGCGGACGGGCAGCGGGATCGATCCAAAAGCCACGGAGTCTTTCTCCCCGAAATCTGACCAGAAAATGGTCCTCAGGAAGAGGAACGACGTTCCCGCAGCCAGAAGAAAAGCGAAGCCGGCAGATATCGCCGAACGCACCAGGTACCACGGGGTCATCGCCCACATGCGGGAGTTGTCCGACGGCGAGGTGCCGCCCCGCTGGAGGCGGTTCCACCGCCGAGCGTCCTGGGCCCGGCCCACAGTGCCAGCCACTGCTGACAGAATCGCCCCAATGATCGCCATCCATGCCGGTCTGAACATCCCGATCGAGGACAGCATGAACAACAGGGCCAGCATCGCCATCGGGTGACGCGTCGGCTCCTTCGCCCACTGGGGCAGCTCCCCCTGGACGTCTGGGGGAGCCGAACCGGCGTACCTGCGCCCCGGGGGCGCCGGCTGCCATCGGTCCTGTCATCGCTCCCGCCGACGGCGCGGCGGCCGGAGCGGCGACGGCCTGGGAGTAGCCGGGCTGATACGCCGTCGGATGCTGGCCGGAGTAGGGGAACATCGGCACCTGCCCCGACAGCGCCGGCCGCGGGTACGCCCCTGAGGAGGCTGCAGGCGCAGGAGCGCCCACGCCGTACTGCATCGACTGCGCTCCCCGTGAAGGCATGGCCGAACTGTTCTGGTACCACTGGCGCGGCGGGATGGCCGGTGGGGGCTGGGTGGAAGCGCCGGAGGAGGCCGACGGCGCCGAGTAACCGTATCCGCCCTCCGCACCGGAGGCCGCGGAGACGGGACTGCCGTATGAGGCCGGGGACGCCGAGGTCGCACTGCGAGCATCGCGAGGCGAGCCCGGGGTCGAGCCGTAGCCAGGAACGAAAGTGCTGGTGGTCCGCTCCAGCTCACTGGACTCCGGCTCCCTCGTCCTCGGGCCCCAGGAGCCGGTCGACCGCCTCCTGCCCGGTCCCGCCCTCGGCGATCTCATCGAGCACCTCCAGCAGGCCGTCCGGGCCCAGACGGTTGTCCGCCTCAGGGGCGAGAGCCGCTGTGAACGCCCGCGCCAGCGCCGGGTTCTCCTCCTCCAGGTTGCCCAGCTCCGGGGTGCCCGCGTAGACGCGCCGGAAGACCACCTGCCAGGCGCCCGAACCGAAGGGCGCCAGTCCGGTGACGGTGAACAGGAGCACGCCCGCGCAGGCGTACCAGTCGACGTCGGCATTCGGCTCCCCGCCGTCGAGCATCTCCGGGGGGATGAACCCCGGCGTACCCGTGACCTGGCCGGTCTGCGTGAGCCGGACGTCGTCGGCCACCTGGGCGATACCGAAGTCGATGAGAACCGGCCCCTGCGCGCCGAGCATGACGTTGGAGGGCTTGAGGTCGCGGTGGATGACGCCGGCGGCGTGCACCGCGCGCAGGGAGTCGACCAGCCCGTGGGCCAGGTCGGCCAGGTCGCGGGCGTCAGTGGTCAGGTCGTAGACGCCCTCGTGCTCCACCTCGTGCTGCAGGGTGGGGCCCTCGATGAGCTCGGTGATGACGAAGGTGATGCCCTGGGAGCCGTCCCCGGTCTCGATGTCCAGGATGCGCGCCACGCGCGTGTCCCTCACCCGGGCCAGGACGCTGGCCTCCCGGTCCAGACGGCGCCGAGCGGTGGGGTCCGCGGCGATCTGCGGGTGGAGGATCTTCATGGCCACGTGGCGCCCACCCTCATCGGTGGCCTCCCACACCACACCCATGCCTCCGGCGCCCAGACGACGCAGAAGTCGGTATCCCCCCCACTGAGGTGCCGGCGCGCAGCTTGCTCAGGGTGACCGGCTCGCCCGGGTGCGCGTCGAAGTTCTGCGTCATGGCCCCCACAGTACCGGGCCGGATTCGCTCGTGGGCGCCCCGACGCTGTGGGGCTCTTCGCCCGACTGTGGGCCATGTCGCGTGAGTAAAGCCAGTGATAGAGCCGCATTGTGGGTATCGGGCCGGGCGGTGTCCGACGGCGGGGATGGGGAGGTCTCCACCGGCCGCCATCGCCGTCGAGGACCGCGCTGACGGATTGCTGTGAATCTCTGGTCAAAGCGGGAAACCTGTGTCAAGATGAGCCCGTCCGCGGTCGAACGGCTGACCGCGGCACGTGTCAATGCGGACACGCATCGGCACCTTTCACGACGGATCGTCCGGCACGTACCTGCCGGTGAAGGGATAGCACCACTCATGGCAACTGTGACTTTCGAGAACGCCACACGTATCTACCCGGGCAATGACCGCCCCAGCGTTGACGCTCTCAACCTCGAGATCGCCGATGGCGAGTTCCTCGTACTCGTTGGCCCCTCCGGCTGCGGTAAGTCCACCTCCCTGCGCATGCTCGCGGGCCTGGAGGACGTCAACGCCGGTCGCATCCTCATCGGTGACCGCGACGTCACCGACGTTCAGCCCAAGGACCGTGACATCGCCATGGTCTTCCAGAACTACGCGCTCTACCCGCACATGACCGTGCACGACAACATGGGCTTCGCCCTCAAGATCGCCGGCACCCCCAAGGCCGAGATCGACAAGCGCGTGCGCGAGGCCGCCAAGATCCTCGGCCTGACCGAGTACCTGGACCGCAAGCCCAAGGCCCTCTCCGGTGGTCAGCGTCAGCGTGTGGCCATGGGCCGCGCCATCGTGCGTAAGCCCAAGGTCTTCCTCATGGACGAGCCGCTGTCCAACCTGGACGCCAAGCTCCGTGTGCAGACCCGCACCCAGATCGCCTCGCTCCAGCGCTCGCTGGGCGTCACCACGGTCTACGTCACCCACGACCAGACCGAGGCCCTCACCATGGGTGACCGCATCGCGGTCCTCAAGGACGGCGTGCTCCAGCAGGTCGGCACCCCGCGCGAGATGTACGACCACCCCGCCAACGATTTCGTCGCCGGCTTCATCGGCTCGCCGGCCATGAACCTGGGGCAGTTCACGGTCAAGGGGGACGTCGCCACCGTCGGCGCCGCCAAGATCCAGCTGTCCAAGGCGACCCTGGACGCCATCACTCCCGAGGACGGCGGCAAGGTGACCATCGGGTTCCGCCCCGAGTCGCTCGACGTCGTCTCCGCCCAGGACGAGCACTCCATCCCGGTGCGCCTGTCCTTCGTGGAGGAGCTGGGCCCGACGCCTACATCTACGGTGAGCCTCGTCGGCGCCGAGGAGTCCGAGGCCAAGCTCGGCTCCGGTGAGGACTCCAGCCAGATCATCGTGCGCGTGCCTCCGCGCACCGCCCCCGAGCCGGGTGAGACCGTCTACGTGCGGATCCGCCCCGGTCAGGAGCACATTTTCTCCGCCTCCACCGGCAAGCGTCTGCCCGCCTGAGGATGCTGAGCACGACGGCGCCGTTCCCCTTCCCCGGGGCGGCGCCGTCGTCGAGCGCTCACCGCGAGGGCAGGTGGCCCACGCCGCCCGGCGGAGGAGTTCAGCGGCCGGCACTGTCGAAGTGTGGTCGGCGGCTCATGTCTTGAAAGCAAATTGGGTTCTGGCCTGAAAGAATGACCCCTATGTCCCAGTCCATGAAGATCACGGCGGCGACCATTGATCCGGCGCTGCTCGACCTCCCCTGGGAGACGCCGCTGGAGGAGTGGCCCACCGAGGTCCTCGCCGCGCTGCCCCGTGGTCTGTCCCGCCACATCGTGCGTTTCGTCAACTCTCTGAGCGCGTCATCGCGGTCAAGGAGATCGGCGAGTCCGTGGCCCACCGCGAGTACGAGCTCCTGCGCGACCCTGCTGCGCCTGGGGGCGCCCTGCGTGCATCCGACGGCGGTTATCACCGGCCGCACCAGCGTCACCGGTGAGGAGCTCAACTCGGTGCTCGTCACTGAGCACCTGTCCTACTCCCTGCCCTACCGGGCGCTGTTCAGTCAGTACATGCGGCCCTGAGACCGCCACCCGACTCATCGACGCGCTCGCCGTGCTGCTGGTGCGCCCTGCACCCTGCTGGGCTTCTACTGGGGACGTGTCCCTGTCCAACACGCTCTTCCGCCGCGACGCCGGGGCCTTCGCCGCCTACCTGGTGGACGCCGAGACCGGGGAGCTCTACCCCGAGGGGCTCACGGACGGCAAGCGCCTCTACGACATCGACGTGGCCCGCACCAACATCATCGGCGAGCTCATGGACCTCCAGGCCGGCGCCCTGCTGGAGCCGACCGTGGACACCATTGAGGTGGGGGACCGGATCGTCAGCCGCTACACCGAGCTGTGGGACGTGCTCACCGCCAAGGAGTCCTTCTCCATGGATGAGCGCTGGCGCCTGCGCCGCCGGGTCGAGAAGCTCAACGAGATGGGCTACGACGTCGCTGAGCTCGCCATGAACACCGACTCCGACGGCAACCACATCACCATTCAGCCCAAGGTCGTCGACGCCGGCCACTACCACCGCCAGGTGATGCGACTGACCGGCCTGGACGTCCAGGAGCGTCAGGGTCAGCGCATGCTCAACGACCTGGAGGCCTACCGGGCCATCACCGGCCGCAGCGAGGACCCCATCGAGCTGGTGGCCCACTCCTGGCTGGCGGAGGTCTTCGAGCCCACCATTCACTCCGTCCCCGTCGAGATGCGCCGCAAGCTGGAGCCCGCGGAGATCTTCCACGAGATTCTCGAGCACCGCTGGTACATGTCCGAGGCCCAGGACCGCTACGTCACTACTCAGGAGGCGGTGGAGGACTATGTGGCCACGGTGCTGCCCCAGCACCGCGACGAGCGGGCCTACCTGGGGGTCGGGGACACCCAGGAGATGGAGGCGATCGTCGTCGACGACGACACCGATGAGGCGATGCCCGAGGACGACGCCGAGTTCGCCGCCCGCGACGAGCAGACCCTGGCGGACTACACTGCTAACCCCCATGGCTTCACCGCCGGCATGAAGTTCAAGGGGGAGTAGGGCGCGCCCAGCAGGACGGCTGGTGCGTCGTCGTTCGCGCCCGGTAACGCCTGGCCGGTTGATAGTCTGGCCTCGATCAGCTGAGACGACGAGAAGGGCCGTGACGGGGATATGAGCCAGAACGTGCCCGCATTCCAGGCCCTGCCCGGGGGCCACGCCGGACAACAGCGCCTTCATCGACCTGTACTTCGACCCGTCCGTCACATTGCTGGGTAAGAGCACCGTGTCCATCACGATCAACGGCTGGACGATGCGCTTGTCCGTGGGCCAGTCCGTGAGGGTCGCGGTGCCGCCGGGACCGGTGAGTGTCGTCTCCTACTGTTTCGCGGCCTTCCTCAGTCCCAAGCCGCGCCTTGAGTTCGTCGTCCAGCCCGGCCAGGTGGTCCCGGTGTTCTACCGCGCCTCGATCCTGAACGGCGACCCGGGGGTGCTGAGCATAGGAAAGCACCACGGCATGTCACGAACCGAGAAAGGATCACTGATCTTCGCACTCGTGGTGCTGTTGTCTATTCTCGTCATTGGCGCGACTTTGGTGGTGCCGTTGTTGCTCTTCTTGAACTCGGGGGTGCCTGAGTAGCCCGCTGGCGCACCTGCGGCTTACCGGTGCGGCTTACGGGCGGGGAAATTCCGCGCGGCCGGGTGCATTCCGTCCCGGAGGGGGACACCTCACGCGTCCGGGGACAGGATTCCGGTCCCCGACGGCGTCGAAGGTCCCCGGCCGTAGAGACATGCCCCCGGCTGTGCAGGAATGTCCCCGACGGCGTCAGATGCTCCCGGCAGCGGGGCTCTCAGGCGCCGAGCTCCTCGGCGACCAGGGCCATCTCCTCGTCGGCGCGGCGGCGCAGCTCACGGTGACGCGTCCAGGAGGCCAGCGAGACCTCGGTGATGGCGTCCACCAGCAGGAAGGCCCCCACGGCCGCCATCCCACCCGGGATGCTGCCGGTCGAGCGACGACGGCGCACGGCGGCCCCCACGAGCGCGCCGCCCAGACCCGCCTCGAGCAGCGCAGCGCCCCGCACCGCCCACGGCTTGTCCGTCACCGTGCGCACATAGCCCTGCCAGAAGGCCGAGCCCGGGGTGGAGGGGTCGGCCAGCAGCAGGCTCACGCTGCGGCCCACCGCGTTGGACAGCCCGCGCGGCTCGTGCACGACGACGCCGGGAACCTCCACCGGCGCCAGGCGGCCGGTGAGGACCTCCAGCACCCAGTCGGGCAGGCCCAGGGCCTCAAGCATGGCCGCGAATCCGTCGATGCCGGGCTTGACGATGGCGGCGGCCGCGGCCTCCAGGTCCGCGCCCGGGACGGCGTCAACGATCCCCGACGCATCGGTCAGGTCCGCCAGCAGCTCATCCACCAGGGATCTCAGGGCCGGGCCGGGCTCCTTGACCCCGCCCCACACGTAGCGTGACGTCATGCCCCAGGAGAAGACGGCGTCGTCCTCGGGGTCCCCGGTGGGGATGGCGCGGATGGACATGTCCTCGGAGTCGGAGGTCAGTACCAGGGCCGGCAGGGACTCCTCGTCCCAGCCGAAGGTGCCCAGCTCCGTGCCCTCACCGGAGTACATGACGATGCGGCGGTCCAGGCTCGGCGTCGAGGCCACTGCTAGGGGCCGCTCCAGCAGGGTGGCCTGCAGCGGCACCATGTAGGCGCTCATCGGGGAGATCACCACGGTGCGGGCACTGGCCGAGCCGTGGTGGGAGATCGAGGGCAGCTCGACGTCGTCGGGCAGGGCGTTGAAGGTCGCCGGGCCCACGGCGACGTCGGCCGTGAACTGCCGGGCCAAGGACTCCACGAGCTCACTGACGCTCGGGCCGGGCACAACGCCCCCGCGCGAGGGCGGCGTCACCGCGACCCGGCCCTCGACGTCGGTCATGAGGGTCAGGCTCAGCAGGTGGGTGGTGGCCGGGAACCACTCCAGGCGCACGACCACCCCGCGCTCGGCGAAGGCGTCGGCGACCGCCTCCGGCGTCGTGCCCGGCGCGATGAGCACGCCGTCGGTGCGGTTCCAGCGCTGCGAAGCGTCCTGGGCCATGGGGACCTCCTGTGGATCGGATGCGGCCCATTGTGTCAGCAACGGGGCCGTCATGGGGAAGTGTAAACCGGGCGCATTTCCTGCCGGGGCGGCCGGAACCGTCGGATCCGGTGGATCGGCCGGCTTGACCGGCGCAGTCGGGGGACGGCCGGCCCTGAGCGGCGGGGGTCAGCTGCCGGCGCCGGCGGCCCGACGCCGCAGGCGGTCGACCTCGTAGAGGCTGATCCCCGTGGCCACGGCCGCGTTGAGGGACTCCACGCTGCGGCTGATCGGCACCGAGGCCAGCACATCGCAGGTCTCGCGCACCAGGCGGGACAGGCCCGCGCCCTCCGCGCCGGTGACCAGCACCAGGGGTGAGTCGGCCAGGGTGAGGTCCTCGACGACCGTGCTGCCCGAGCCATCCAGGCCGACGACGAAGCAGCCCTCCTTCTTCAGCTGCTCCAGGGAGCGCACGAGATTCGTCTCGCGGGCCACGCGCACCCGGGCGGCGGCACCGGCCGACACCTTCCACACGGTGGCATTGACGCCCACCGAGCGGCGCTCGGGGATGATGACGCCGTCGGCCCCGAAGGCTCCGGCGCTGCGCAGGACCGCGCCCAGGTTGTGGGGGTCGGTCACCTGGTCCAGGGCCACGAGCAGCGGCGTGCGGCCCAGGGCGTGGGCGCGCTCCAGCAGGTCGCGGGCGGTGGTGTACTCGTAGGCGGGAACCTCGATGGCGACGCCCTGGTGGGTGGCGGAGTCGGTCAGGGCGTCCAGGTCCAGCTTGGTGGTCTCCAGCACCGGGGCGCCCAGCAGGGCGGCGCGGCGCACCACGGCGCCCAGGCGCTCGTCGGACTGGGAGGAGACCGCCATGAAGACCCGGGTGATGGGCACCGAGGCGTAGGCGGCCTCGGCCACAGCGTTGCGCCCGCACAGGATCTCGTGGCCCTCGGGCACGTCGAAGCGGCGCTTGATCTTCTCCAGCTGCTTGGCGCGAGTGGGCTGGGCGGCCCGGGACTCGGCGCGGGCCTTCGCCCGGGCCTTGGGGTGGCCGACGCGGTTCTCCGCGCGCGGGGTGGGGCCCTTGCCCTCCAGGCCCTTGCGGCGCTGGCCGCCCGAGCCCTTCGTGGGGCCCTTCTTCGAGCCGGGGCGGCGCTTGGCGCCGGGGTACTGCTCGTTGCCGGGCATCCGGCCTCCTGTTCGTGACGGTACGAGTTGATGCGAAAGAGTCTGCGAAAGAGTCGTAGGTGGTGGGCGGGCCGCTCAGGCCAGGTGCCAGCGGGCGCCCGAGGGGGAGTCCTCGACGACGACGCCGGCCCCGGTCAGCTTGTCGCGCAGGGCGTCGGCGCGCGCCCAGTCCTTGGCGGCACGGGCCTGGGCCCGCTCGTCGAGGTCGTGGCGGATGAGACGGTCGAGGGCCTCCATGGCGGCGCCGCCCTGGGAGGAGCCGGCGCCGTCGAGCACCCGGGCGCGCCAGGGCTCGGCCAGCGGGTCCAGGCCCAGGACGTCGAGCTGGGAGCGCAGGTCCAGGGCGAGGCCGGTCACCGAGGCGCACAGGTCGTCGTCGGCCCCCTGGCCGCCGCTCGGGGCGGCCTGGGTGAGGGCCACGTTGAGGGCCTTGAGGGTGGCGTGGACGACCGCCATGGCGCCGGCCAGGTTGAGATCCTCATCCATGGCGGTGGTGAACTCATCGGGCAGGGCCCGGGCGCGCACCTGCTCGGCGGGGAGATCGACAAGGTGACGTCCTCCATCACCATCGTCGAATTCGTAGGCCCGCAGGATCGCGCCGGACAGTCGCTCCCACAGGGCGGCGGCGTCGGCCAGGGTCTCCTCGGAGAACTCCACGGTGGAGCGGTGGTGGACGGTGCCCAGGGCCAGGCGCAGCACGGCGGCGTCGTAGCGCTTGAGCAGCTCGGCCACCACCAGGGAGTTGCCCAGCGACTTGCTCATCTTCTCGCCCTTGATGGTCACCCAGGCGTTGTGGACCCAGTGGCGCGCGAAGCCCCAGCCGGCGCCGTGGGACTGGGCCTGCTCGTTCTCGTGGTGCGGGAAACGCAGGTCGATGCCGCCGCCGTGGATGTCGAAGGTCTCGCCCAGGTAGCGGCGCGACATGGCCGAGCACTCCAGGTGCCAGCCGGGCCGGCCCCGGCCCCAGGGGGCGTCCCAGGCGGCGTCGGCCGGCTCGGTGGGCTTGGCGGCCTTCCACAGGGCGAAGTCGCGTGGGTCGCGCTTGTCGGCCTCGACGTCGTCATCGAGCTGGGACTCGTCCTCGGTGGTGGCCAGGTCCTCCAGTCGCTGGTTGGTGAGGGAGCCGTAGCCGGGCAGGGAGCGCACGTCGTAGTAGACGTTGCCGGACTCTCCGACGTAGGCGTGGCCGGCGTCCAGCAGGCGCTGGACCAGATCGATCATCTCGGGGATGTGGCCGGTGGCGCGCGGCTCGTAGGTGGGGGCGTTCACGCCCAGGGCGCGGTAGGCGGCGTCGAACTCCCGCTCGAAGCGCTGGGCCCAGGCCCACCACGGCACCGGCGGCTCGGCGGCGGCCGACTTACTGAGGATCTTGTCGTCAATGTCGGTGACGTTGCGGATGAGGCGGACCTCCTGGCCGCCGCGCTCGAGCCAGCGGCGCAGGACGTCGAAGGCGATGCCACTGCGCATGTGGCCGATATGGGGCGAGCCCTGGACGGTGGCACCACACAGGTAGATCGTCACCAGGCCGGGGTGGCCGTGGGGGCCAGCGGCACGATCGCGCGGGCGGCGGAGTCGTACAGGCGCAGGGCTGGCTCGCCCGCTCGGGCGGCGGAGTCGGCGGGGCCCGCGGACTCAGGGGACTCAGTGGGGGTGATGCTCACAGGCACAGGCTACCCTGGCCGCCCGCCACCGGTGTCTACCAGGACCAGGACTTTTTCCCGAGGTGCCCGACGTCGCGGTCGTACCTTAGGTGTACTGATCGGGGGAGGTTGGTTAGGCGGGTGATGGGTGGGTGGCCCTTGGGTGGCGGTGTGGGGTCGGTGGTGATTGTAGAGGTGCAGCCATGCGGGTAGGGGCCTGGCGGCGTTGGGTCTCGGAGGTGTAGTGGCGGGCGTAGGCCCAGCCGTCGGCCAGGGTGCGGTGGAAGCGCTCGATCTTGCCGTTGGTCTGGGGGCGGTAGGGGCGGGTGTGCCTGGCCTTTGATGCCCAGGTCCTGGCAGGCGGCTTGCCAGGCCTGGGAGCGGTAGGCAGAACCGTTGTCGGACAGGACTCGCTCCACCTTGACTCTCGGGCGCTGAACCATGACACCGCGCGCTGGAGCACTCCGACGGCGGTATCGGCCTTCTCATCGTCGTGGATCTCGCTGCAGACCACGCGGGAGTAGTCATCAATCACCGAGTGCACGCAAGCGTAGCCCATCACCGGTCTGCGGCTGGCCGGGCTACGGTCCTTGCCGGGGGTGGAGGCGCGGTTGCGCGCGCCCTGGCGCGCACCGACGTAGCGCCATCCACCACCGTCGGGGATGTTGCCGATCTTCTTGACGTCGACGTGGACAAGAGATCCGGGGTAGGGGTGCTCGTAGCGGCGCACGACCTGACCGGTGGCCCGGTCGGTGTACGACAGGCGGTTGAGGTGGGCGGCTCGCAGGATGCGGTGGACGGTCGAGGCCGCGACCCCGGTGCGGGCAGCGAGCTGGACGGGGCCCTCACGCAGGCGCATGCGCAGCGAGACGATCCGTTTGACCACTGCCTTGGGTGTGCGGTGAGGGCACGAGCGTGGGCGGCTGGAGCGGTCGGTCATGGGCTGGCCGGCCCTGTACCTGTCGGCCCAGCGCTTGACGGTGGGCCATGAGCACTGGAACCGGGCAGCAACCTCGCTGACGGGCCAGCCCTCCTCAACCACCAGGCGGGCGACCCTCACACGAGCACGCGGGGTCAGGGCTGCGTTAGCGTGGGACATGAGGAGAGCACCTTTCGTGTCTGGCTGATGGGGAACTGCAACACCTCCACTCAACCAGCCCAAGGCGCTCTCCTCACCTCAAAGACTCAGATCACACCCCCTCAACCAACCCTCCCGATCAGTACACTTAGGTCTCGCGTTCGAGGGGTAGAGGGTACGACCGCGCGCTCTAAGGTACGAACCTGCGGACGGCGTCGGGGACCGGGTAGACCAGGGCGGTGGCGACGGCGAGCAGGCCCTCAGTGCGGCCCAGGAAACCCAGGTGGTCAGTGGTGGTGGCGGAGAAGGAGACCCGGGCGGAGGCGGCCTCGGACAGCGCCCGGGAGGCCTCGGCGGAGCGGGCGGCCACGCGCGGGCGCTCACCCACGAGCTGGACGGCGATGTTGCCGATCTCGAAGCCGGCCTGGCGCACCCGGCGGGCGGCCTCGCTCAGGAGCGCAGTCCCGGAGGCCCCCTTCCACTGGGGCTCGGCGGTGCCGAAGTTCGAGCCCAGGTCGCCCAGTCCGGCGGCCGAGAACAGGGCGTCGCAGCAGGCGTGGGCGACGACGTCGCCGTCGGAGTGACCGGCAAGGCCCACCTCGCCGGGCCACTCCAGGCAGGCCAGGTGCATGGGGGTGCCCGAGTCGGGGGCGGCGAAGGCGTGCACGTCGGTGCCGATGCCGGTGCGCGGCAGGAACTGGGCGATCTGGTCCAGGTCGATCGTGGCCGGGCCGGCGGCGTGGCGGGCCCGGGAAGGTGCCGGGGCCTGTGAGTCAAGGGCGGCGGGTGCGGCGTCACCCGCGCCGGCTCCGGCGGCGTCCATGGGCTGATCAGCGTGGGATGACTGGTCTGGCTGGCGTGCGGACATGGGGCCGTGTCTACCAGATGGGGCCCGGCCGCGTTCTGAGCGGCCCGGCCGATCGTCGTCGGCCCGGTCTGGTGGAGGGGCGCGGCAGGATGAGGAGACGACGTGCGGGTGGAGAGTTGTCCCCGTAGCCCTCCAAGCCGGGCGCCGTTACGTTGCCGTCATGATTATCTGGCGTGGCTGGGGCATTCTCAGCGTCTTCATCACTTTACTGGTGGCGGGCATTGTGGGGTCGACCTTCCAAGCGTTTCTTGGCAGCGGCAACACGTCGGTCTTTTTCGGGTATGGACTCGGGCTCATCCTGGCTGGGGTGGCCAACTACTTCTTCGGGCGTCAGGTGAATGAGCTTGCTCCCGCCAGGAAGATCGAGGCGTTTAAGGACCAGATGCGCCACGAGATGTGGGACCGGGTGGCTCACGGGTCCTTTCAGGTGGGGCCGGGAGCGCCTCCGCCGGCAAACCGCGACGAGGCGCATCAGCAGGTCGAGCACGTCGTCGAGCAGGCGAGTGCGAACGCTGCGAAGGGTCTCCGTAACATCCACTCCGTTTTCTTCATCCCGGTCCAGTGGATCGGAGCGGTCGAGGGCGTGCTGGGAGTGGTCCTGATCGTGCTGTCGGTCGTGATGTCCTTCTCCGGCTGATCTCCGGCTGAGCAGCCCTCACGGGCGCGATTCCACCGACGGGGCTGGCCTGCGCTGAGCGGGCCGGCCCCGACCTTGTTTCAGGGCAGGCGCCAGTCCACGGGCGCGGCCCCCATCTCGGTGAGGATCGTGTTGGCGCGGCTGAAGGGGCGCGAGCCGAAAAACCCGCGCGAGGCCGACAGCGGGGACGGGTGCGGCGAGGCGATGATGGGGGTCTGCCCCAGCATCGGGGTGAGCGACTGCGCCGGCCGCCCCCACAGGATCGCCACGAGCGGGCCGCCGCGCTCCACCAGGGCCTCGATCGCCCGCTGCGTCACCTTCTCCCAGCCCCAGCCCTTGTGTGAGGCCGGCGCTCCCGGGCGAACGGTGAGCACCCGGTTGAGCAGCATGACGCCCTGCTGGCACCACGGCGTCAGGTCCCCCGATGTCGGCCTGGGCACGCCCAGGTCGCTGACCAGCTCGCGGAAGATGTTCTCCAGGCTGCGCGGGGGCTTGACGCCGGGCGCCACCGAGAAGCTCAGCCCCATGGGGTGACCCGGGGTGGGGTAGGGGTCCTGGCCGACGATGAGGACGCGCACGTCCTCCATCGGGTAGGTGAAGGCGCGCAGCACGTCGGTGCCCGCCGGGAGATACCCGACGCCGGAGGCCACCTCCTGGCGCAGCTGCTCCCCGATCTCATGGACCGTGGGCTCCACGGGGGCCAGGGCGCTCGCCCAGGAGGGATCGATGATCTCAGACAGGGGCTTGGCGGAAGTCACGCCATGAGCCAATGGCCCATCGGCAGCACCTGCAGGATCTTGTCGGGCCGGATACCGCGGCCGTGTGAGCCGGACGTGGTGAGCAATACCCGACGAATGACGCTCGGACCGGTATCTTGTGAGCGTGAGCAACTATGACTACCCCGAGGACGAGTTCGACGTCGGCGATGATGACGGCCCGGTTCCCGTGGGCGTGCACCGGGCCCAGGTGCCCAGGTGGCGCAGCTGGGTGCCGCTGCTGGCGATCATCGTCATTGTCCCGGCGCTCGCCTGGGGCGCGGTGACGCTGTTCCTCAACGGCTCGGGAGGCTCCGGCTCGTCGGACGCGGTCTCCTCCTCTCAGCCCGCCCAGGGCGGCCAGGCCGGTGGCAACAAGAACGCGGACAAGAACGCGGACAGTACGAACAACAAGGCCGGCGCCGCCTCGGCCAAGCCCAGCGCCTCGGCCAGCCCCTCCGGCAACGTGGACTTCACCACCAGGGTCACGGTGGCCAACGGGACGAATACCGACGGCCTGGCCAAGGGGGCCAGCGAGAAGCTCACCAACGGCGGCTTCACTGCGGTGGAGGTCATCCCCGGGATCTACGAGAACGCGGAGCCGGCCAAGTCGACGGTCTACTTCAGCTCCCCGGAGGCCCGGACCGCCGCCCAGGAGATCGGCAAGCGGCTGGGGATCAGCAACGTGGTGGAGGGCACCGCGGAGAACACCCAGGATGCCCCGATCGCGGTCATCCTGCGTGATGACTACAAGCCGCAGTAGAGGGGCATGAGGCCACTGGCGCTTCTTGGGCGTCGCCGGTTCCTGACTCTCGCCGCGGCGGTCCCGCTCACCGCCGCCGCGGCCCTCTGGGGCGGGGCTCATCTGATGGGCACCGGTCGCCGCGCCCCGACTCTGCTCAGCGGCGGCCTCATTGTGGGCGGGGGCGGGGCCTTGTACCCCCTGGCCCCGGGTCACACGGTTGCCTACGTCTCGGGGACCCGCCTGCCCCAGGCTCCCGAACCGTGGGGCTTGACCACCTCGCAGCAGAGCGCCCTGGCCCGTCAGGCGCTCGCCCGCCGCAAGACGGCCCGCCTCCCTCAAGGCCGGTGGGCGGACCTGGCCGACGGCGCCCTGACTCGATCTGCTGGCCCCTGACCGGACCCGCGTTCATGCCCGACCCTGCCCCGCCCCGCCGGTCCTGCTGTCCCGTCGGCCCGGCTGACGGCGTCTCCGGCTCCCGTCCCCACTGCCGGCGCTGCCTCCGCCGCCTCTGGGAGCGCCGGCCTGGAGGGCCGCGACTCGCGCGAACCCCTCCCGCAAGGGGCGGAGGTGTTCCCGCAGGGCGCGGTCGTGGCGGCGCCCGTGAGCATCTGGCGCTACGTCTGGCCCCGGGACGCCGCCTTCGCCGCGGCCGCCCTCAGCGCGGTGAACCTGACCGGCGAAGCGCTGGGCGTCCTGGGCAACCTGGCCTCCTGGCAGCGGGCCGACGGTGGCTTCGAGGCCCGCTACACCAGCAGCGGCCGCGTGCCGGACAACCGCCCCGCCCAGGCCGACGGCGCCGGATGGTTCCTGTGGGCCGCGGGCCGGCTCCGGGCCGACGGCGTTTCCGCCGCCGACCTGCGTGACCGCCTGGGGGCACCTCTGGTGCGCGCCGCCTCCCGGCTCCTGGAGATCACGGACACGCCCTCCCACCTGCCCGCGGCCTCGCCCGACTACTGGGAGGTCGCCGAGACGGTGCTCACCCTGGGCACGGCCGCCCCGGTGCTTCTGGGGCTGGAGGCGGCGACAGCGCTGACCCGGGCCGGAGTCCCCCTTGGTGTCCCCGATCAGGCCCTGGCCGACCGGGTGGCGGCGGTGCGCAGCGCCATGGAGCGCAACTTCGCCCCCGCCTGGGGCCGCCACCTGCGGCGCGACGACGTCGATGCCACCATCGCCCTGGTCCTGCCACCCTTCACCCAGCCGCTGACCGGGGCCCGAGCGGTGCGGCAGACGGCGGCCGCGCGCATGCGCCGCCCCGCCGGGGGGCTCGCTCCGGGAGCGGGCTGGCGTGATGACGGCGTGTCCTGGACGCCGGAGACCGCCCTCATGGCCTGGTCGGCACTGTCCCTGGGGATGGAGGAGGAGGGAGCCCGGCTGCTGGCGTGGCTGGAGGCGCACCGCACCGCTACCGGAGCCCTGCCGGAGAAGGTCTTGGCCGACGGCGCCCCGGCGGGGCCCGCGCCCCTGGCCTGGACCTGCGCGCTCATCCTGCTGGCCACCGCCTCACGGCCCGCTGACCCGCCCTCCTGACCCGGGCGGCCGCCCCGAGGACACGACCGGCTGCCGGACCTCCCGCTGGACCGCCCGCGGGCCCGGCGGGATTCCCTGCTTCGCCGTCGGAGGATTCAGTGGCAATGAGAACTGAGCTCCTTGCACTCAAGGGCTGAGAGTGCCAGCATTGCGGTTAGCACTCGGGCACCTCGAGTGACAAAGCATCCTTGAATGCACCAAGTTCATCCAGGCTGGAACGTGAGGGCCGGCGTCGGGCGTGACGTGAACGCCCGGGACCGACCCGTCCGTCGCGGGCACGAACCGGCCGCCCCTACCACGCAGTGGAGGAAACTCAATGTCCAAGATCATCGCCTTCGACGAGGAGGCCCGCCGCGGCATGGAGCGCGGCCTCAACACCCTCGCCGACACCGTCAAGGTCACCCTGGGCCCCAAGGGCCGTAACGTCGTGCTCGACAAGAAGTGGGGCGCCCCCACGATCACCAACGACGGCGTGACCATCGCCAAGGAGATCGAGCTCGAGGAGCCCTACGAGAAGATCGGCGCCGAGCTCGTCAAGGAGGTCGCCAAGAAGACCGACGACGTCGCGGGTGACGGCACCACCACCGCCACCGTCCTGGCCCAGGCCCTGGTGCGTGAGGGCCTGCGCAACGTCGCCGCCGGCGCCAACCCGATCGCCGTGCGCCGCGGCATCGACAAGGCCGTCGCGGCCGTCGTCGAGCGCCTGCTGGCCGACGCCAAGGAGGTCGAGACCCAGGAGGAGATCGCGGCCACCGCCTCCATCTCCGCCGCCGACGAGCAGATCGGTGCCTTCATCGCCGAGGCCCTGGAGAAGGTCGGCCACGAGGGTGTCGTCACCGTCGAGGAGTCCAACACCTTCGGCCTCGAGCTCGAGGTCACCGAGGGTATGCGCTTCGACAAGGGCTTCATCTCCCCTACTTGTCACCGACCCCGACCGCCAGGAGGCCGTCCTGGAGGACGCCTACGTCCTGCTGGTCGAGTCCAAGATCTCCAACGTCAAGGACCTGCTTCCGCTGCTGGAGAAGGTCATGCAGACCGGCAAGCCGCTGGCCATCATCGCCGAGGACGTCGAGGCCGAGGCCCTGGCCACCCTCGTCGTCAACCGCATCCGCGGCACCTTCAAGTCCGTGGCCGTCAAGGCCCCCGGCTTCGGTGACCGCCGCAAGGCGATGCTGCAGGACATGGCCATCCTCACCGGCGGTACGGTCATCTCCGAGACCGTCGGCCTCAAGCTCGAGAACGCCACCCTGGAGGACCTGGGCCAGGCCCGCAAGGTCGTCGTCACCAAGGACGACACCACCCTGGTCGAGGGCGCCGGCGACAAGGAGGCCATCGAGGCCCGCACCGCCCAGATCCGCCTGGAGATCGAGAACTCCGACTCCGACTACGACCGCGAGAAGCTCTCCGAGCGCCTGGCCAAGCTGGCCGGCGGCGTGGCCGTCCTCAAGTCCGGTGCCGCCACCGAGGTGGAGCTCAAGGAGCGCAAGCACCGCATTGAGGACGCCGTGCGCAACGCCAAGGCCGCCGTCGAGGAGGGCATCGTCGCCGGTGGTGGCGTCGCCCTGCTCCAGGCCGCCGAGGTCCTCGACACCCTCAAGCTCGAGGGCGACGAGGCCACCGGTGCCGCGATCGTCAAGGTCGCCGTGGAGGCCCCGCTCAAGCAGATCGCTGCCAACGCCGGTCTCGAGGGCGGCGTGGTCGTGGACCGCGTGCGCAACCTGCCCACCGGTGAGGGCCTCAACGCCGCCACCGGCGAGTACGTCAACCTGCTGGCCGCCGGCATCGCCGACCCGGTCAAGGTGACCCGCTCCGCCCCTGCAGAACGCCGGGTCCATCGCCGGTCTGTTCCCTGACCACCGAGGCCGTCGTGGCCGACAAGCCCGAGCCCCCGGCCGCCCCCGGCCGATGGTGGCGCCGGTGACATGGGTGGCATGTACTGATCGACGCGACTGCCGACGAGCCAGTCATGACCCGGTAGCCCGGCCGCGACGTCGGCCGGTCCCTGAACCACGGCGGGCCGTCTCTCACACACGTGAGAGGCGGCCCGCCGCCGTGTGCGTACCCTGTCCGCGCTGGAGACGGGCGGTTGGGCCTGTGTGGTCAGCTCGTGTGGCGCACACGCTGAAGCGGGAGGCGGCGCAGTCCTGAGCGAGCCTCGCCGTCGGCGGCTCCTACCAGGCGCCCAAGGGAGCCGAGCCCGCGGCCGGTGCAGGAGCGGGAGCCGGCGTCGGGCCGGTGAAACGTCCCTGATTGGAGGTCTCGGCGTCGTCGTAGCACACGGCGGCGTTGTCCAGGGCCAGGCTGATCTGATCGAGATTGGACTGCACCTGGAGCTGGGTGAGGTGCCAGTCGGCCGCGCAGGCGGCCATGGAGTCCGATGCGGTCCCGGTCCAGCAGGACTGGAGCAGGCCGATGTCTCCCCGCATGCCGTCGACCTCGGTCTGGATCGTCGCGATGCGGGTACGGGTTCGGGCGGCGGTGTCGGCCACCGCGGCGGTATCGACGGAGTAGGCGGGCATGAGGGGCGTCCTTTCGTGAGAGGCGGCCCGAGGGCCGTGCGCGGTGTGCTGGTGGTGCACTGACGTGCGCGCTGTGCCTCTCACGGTAGGGGCCCGGGCGACGGCGTACCGGGCGAGGAGCCGGCCCTGTGGAGGGGGCCTGCAGATTACGGCCTGTGGCCCCGCAGACGGCGGGTCGTCCCTGAGAGAAGGGCCTGCCGGGCGCCTTAGAGGTCCCCGGCGCCGTCGTCGATGATCTCCTCGGTGATGGGAGCGATCTCGCCGGTACGGGCCTCGCGCAGCTCCTTGGCCTCCTGGGTCTTGGGCCCGCAGCTCGGTGAGCTTTGTCCCGCTCGGCCTGACCCGGGCGCGGCGGTCCTCGGCGTCGTCGGAGCGGTTGCGCGAGCACATGAGCAGGTCCAGGTCCGCGATGCAGGACCCATGGAGGCGGTGTGCGCCATCGCCTCCTCCCCGTCCTTGTCCTCGCGACCCTCGCCCCGCTCAGCGGGTGCATCGACGGGGTGGCGCGCTGAGGCCACGGCCGGGATCCCGCGGGCGGGGTACGCGGCGAGGGGGCGCTCGATGGGGAGGCGGATGAGGACGGAGCCTCCGGCGATCCTGAGGACGCCACGGGGGCCGGGAGGCGGGCGGCGTCGCGGTCGACGCCGTCACCGTGGATCGCAGGGCCCTGAGCGCGGTTGAGTCCAGGCGCAGGGTGTCGCCGTCCCGGGCGGGGCCGGTCGGGGGTCCTTGACGGGCAGCGCTTGGAGGCCCAGCGGAGGGGTACGGGGGCGCGTTCGGCGGTCTCGTCCGGCTGCTCGGCAGCCCCGGGAGCGAGGTCTTCGACAGCGGTGGGGCTGGCTGATGAGGCCACCGGGGCGGGGCGCGTCGGTTCCTGAGCGCGGCCGCGGCCTCCAGGACCGCCGGATCGGCCTGCGCTCCCCGCTCCTCGGCGAGCTTGGTGAGCTCTCGTGGAGACGCCGCTGCTCGGCTGACAGGTTCTCCCGAGCCGGGTGCTCCCAGCGCTCGCCCAGTGGGGAGTGGAAGAGGTGCTCACGGTCCAGGAGCCGGGAGACGATCGTCAGGCGGCCGCGCAGGTACCCTCCACGGGGATGTGGGAGTACTCCTCACGCAGAAGCCGCACGTACTCGGTGTAGGTCTGGGGGTCCACGGCCAGGGTTCCCAGGTCGGCGTCGATGAGGGCCTGGGCGTCGATGTCGTCATCGGCGAGCATGTGCCGCTTGAGGTTGACGATGAGGCTGCACACCCGCTTGACCGTCTCCATCGGGACACCCAGGTGACGCAGGTCGGCCTCAGCGAAGGCTGCCGAGGCGGTCTCGTCCTCGCCGCCGTTGCCGCGGATGACCTCCTCGACGTCGGAGGAGAAGACGCAGCCGTGGTACCAGCAGGCGATCCGCATGATGTCCGGGTTGTGCGACTCCTCGGCCAGCTCATCGACCCGCGCGAGCATGTCGATGAGGTGGCGAAGATTGTGGAAGCGACGATCCGGTGTGGACCAGCGCTCAATGAGGAGCTCGCCGGCGGAGCCGATCGCCTCTGGGGGCTGCGTGGCGCCGATCGCCTTCACCGAGCGGGTGAAGGCGGGCAGAAGCCATTGCGGTGCTTCGATAACACCCATGGGTCAGTCTCCGTGTTGGAAATGGAACGCGTGCCATCGTAGGACTGTCCTCGCCGTGACGTCGACGTGACACAGTGTCTGGCGTGCCACTCTTATCATTCTCCCCGGCTGACGGCCTTCCGGAGGTGTGTGGGGGGCCTACCAGGCCGGTGCGGGCGGCAGCTCGATGTGGACGGTGGCGCCGCCGCCGGGGGTCTGGAGCATCTGGACCGTGCCCTTGTGAGCGGCCACGATCCCCAGCACGATCGCCAGTCCCAGGCCGGAGCCCCCGGTCTCCCGGTTGCGGGAGGTGTCCGAGCGGTAGAAGCGCTGGAAGACCTTCTCGGCCGCCTCCGGTGGCACGCCGTGGCCGTGGTCGCGGACCTCGACGACGACGACTGGCTGCGCCGTCGGGTTGGCGCGCGGGGGCGCCATGCCGATGGCGATCTCCACCGGCGTCCCGGAGGGGGTGTGGCGCACCACGTTGCCCAGCAGGTTGGTGAGGATCTGGGAGAGGCGGTCGCGGTCACCGATGACCTGGAGCGAGGGGGCCTCCCTGCCGGCGGCCCTCGTCGCGGGGGTCGAGGGGGATGAGGCCGCAGTCGCGCTCGGGGGCCAGCACCATCATGTCGCTCAGGGCCCCGGCGGCCAGGTCGGTGAGGTTGACCGGCTCCATGGACATCTCCCGGCCCTCGTCGATCCGGGCCAGCTGGAGGAGGTCATCGACGAGGCGCCCCATCCGGTTGGACTCGGTCTCGATGCGCCCCATGACCTCACCGGTCTTGTTCGCCGGCACCCCGCCCATCCGGTAGAGCTCGCCGTAGCCGCGGATCGCGGCCAGGGGTGTGCGCAGCTCGTGGGAGGCGTCGGAGACGAAGCGCGTCATCCGTTCCTGGGCCACGACCTGGGCGGCGAAGGAGCTCTCGTTCTGGGTGAGCATCGTGTTGATCGCCCGCTGCAGGGAGCCGACCTCCGTGGTGCGCGGCTCGGTGACCAGAATGCGGGCGGACAGGTCGCCGTGGGCGATCCGGGCGGCCACACCCTCGATCTGGCGCAGGGAGCGGAACGAGCGGTGAACCAGGTAGGTGGCGAAGACGGCGCCCACCGAGATGATCGAGACGTCAGCCAGCGCCACCACGAGGCGGGTGCGCTCGACGGTCTCCATGACGTCGCTCAGCGGGAGGGCCAGGGCCACGGCGCCGGTGTACTCGCCGGTGTTCTGGTCCCTGATGAGCAGGGTGATCATCCGCCACTGGTGGCCGGGCTGATCGGAGTTGACCGTCGTATCGGGAAGTCGTTCTTGTCCGCGTGGGCCAGGGCGCGCCGGTAGTCCAGGCCCTTGATCTGGGGGCGGCCGTAGGTGGCGGCGGTGTCCGGGGAGATCCACTCCCCGTTGCGGCTGGGGTCGAGGTACTCGGCCTTGACGTAGTAGTTCGAGGGGAAGGTGGTGCTGCTGGTCCCGCCCTCGCGGATCTGGGCCAGTCCTTGGCTTCCGATGGCCACCGAGGTGGTGCGCAGCTGGCTGTCGATCTGGCCCATCATGTGGCTGTAGAGCAGTGAGGTCACCACGAAGGAGACGACGATGAGCCCGATGGCCAGCAGGCCGGTGGTCATGAGGGTCAGGCGCGTGCGCAGTGGCATCGCCTCGCCACGGCCGCTGAATCGCGGTGATCGGGTGCCATCGGCCCCGTTTGATCGGGCGGTGCTGCTTACCGGACGACTTGGCCGGGCGCGTGCTCCCCACGCGCCGCCGCCATCACTGGCCTTGGGTCTCGCGGAGCATGTAGCCGACTCCGCGACGAGTCTGGATGAGCGGGTGACGGGCTGGCCGTCAGCGCCCTGGATCTGGTCCACCTTTGCGGCGCAGGTAGGAGATGTAGGACCCACGATCGCGGCGTCACCGTTCCAGTCGTACCCCAGACGTGGTCGAGGATCTGGGCCTTTGGACACGACGCGCCCGGCGTTGAGCATGAGGTAGCGCAGGAGCTTGAACTCGGTGGGCGACAGATCCACCTCGACCTCGGCGCGGTACACCTCGTGGGCGTCCTCGTCCAGGACCAGGTCGGCACACGCGCACGACGCCGTCGTCCTGGTTCTCAATGGCGTGGGTGCGGCGCAGGATGGCGCGGATGCGGGCGATGACCTCCTCCAGCCCGAAGGGCTTGGTGACGTAGTCATCGCCGCCGACGGTCAGGCCCTGAACCTTGTCGGCCATGTCGTCGCGGGCGGTCAGGAAGAGGATCGGGGTGGTCACGTCGCGCTCGCGCAGGCGTCGTGCCACGGTGAAGCCGTCCATGTCGGGCAGCATGACGTCGAGGACCACCAGGTCGGGAGACGTCTTCTCCACTGTCTTCAGTGCGCCGTTGCCGTCGCCCGCGATCGAGACCTCGAAGCCTGCGAAGCGCAGGGACGAGGCCAGCAGGTCGCGGATGTTGGGTTCATCGTCGACGACAAGGAGGTGAGCTTCGGTGCGGGACTGCTGGGAACGCTCCATGAGTCTCACCATTCCTTCAGTTTCTGGTCGTTTCCTGAACGACGTCCGAATGGTCGCTGTTGATAGGTCAAGTGGTTGGTGTGACCTCGTTCCAATTGTAGACCCAGGGAGTCTTGCAGTTCCCACAAAACGGGGGAACTGTGTGGTTGTCGGTTGAAGCGGGGCGATCGCCGGCGACCTCGGTAAGTTGGGCAGTGATGAGACGGGCGGCGACATGTGTCGCCGCCCCGCCGTCGGGTCAGAGAAATCAGAGGAAGGCGAGAGGGTCGAAGTCCTCCAGCGGGATGATGCACACGCGTGGCAGCGGGATGGTGAAGGCCTTGACGTCACTCTCCAGGTCGTAGACCGTCAGGCCCTCGCCCTCCAGGGCGGCCAGCTGGGCGTTGAGGAACTCGCGGAAGCACAGGATCCCCACCTTGGCGCCGGCCTGCAGGAGCCGCTCGATGTGGGGGATGTAGTCGCCGTCGTGGCTGCCCAGCAGGACGTGGGCCTCCCTGCCCGGACTCGGCCTGTTCGGCCAGCGCCTCCAGGGTGCGCTGAATACCGATGTCGACGACCTTCTCGTCGTTGCTGCCGGACCCGGCCAGCGGCACGGGGCGATAGTCCATGGCCAGGAGGGCCTGGATGAAGCTCATGGGCATATGGCCGCTGGTGGCGTTGAGGAAGAACAGGGCACGGGCCTCGTTCCCCTCGCCCTCGGCGGTGCCGGCGGAGGACAGTTCATCGCAGTATGCGAGGACTCGGTCCCAGCGGGGCCGCTCCTCAGGTTCGGGACGCCGCCCCAGCACACTCATGCCGAGAGTGGCGTCAATGTTCTCGCCATCGACGAGAAGATAAGTCGGTACGCTCATGAGGCTCATGCTACCGGTCACGGCGTCCACTAGCCTCCGGCGACGCTCGATGACACCGCACCGATACCGGTCTCCCCGTGCCGACGACGCCGTCGGGTGCGGTCTGCGCGGTCGGGGACAAAACCTTCCCGGCGGGGACAAAGCTTGCCCGGTGGGGGCGTTCGACGCCGTCGGGTGCGGAAATCCTGTCCCCGCAGGCGTGGGATGCCCCTGGCCGGGACGGACTGTCCCCGGGCGCGCGGAATGTCCCCGGCCGGGGCCCGTGTCGGCCCGGGTCGGCCTGTGTCAGCGGGCGTCGGCCGACGTCGAGGCGCACGAAGCCGCCCGGTACTCATCGGGATGATGAGTACCGGGCGGTCTACGGGGCTGAAGCGCCCAGGTAATGCGGCGAGGTCAGCTCAGTTCAGCTCAACTCAGTAGGAGGACGTCTCCCTCGCCGGCCGGCTGCCCCTGGTTCTTCAGGGCCGCGAAGGCGGCGTTGATCGCGTCGTCGCCGTCGGTGATCTGGGCGGGGGCTCTGCTGCTGGGCGCCCTGGAAGGGCCGGGCCCTGCCCGGACTTCAGGGGCCGCCAGCCGGGCCTCGGCCTCCAGGCTGGCCCCGGAGGCCCTCGAGCTCGGCGAACTGGGACCCAGGGAGGAGCCGGCTAGCTCCATCTGCCCGGCGGCCTGGGCCTCGACCCGACGCACCTGGTCCTCGTAGCGAGACAGCCTCGCTGGTGGGGGTCCAGGACGTTGATGGAGCGGATGGCACCCTGCACCTTGACCTGGGCCTCGGCGGTCTTCTGGCGGGCGATGAGCTGGTCGCGCTTGGAGCGCAGCTCGCCGAGCTTGACCTCCATCTGCTGCAGGCCGGTCTTGAGCTGCTCGACGACCTGGCGCTGGGAGGCGATCATCGGCTCGGCGGCCTTGGCCTCGTTCTCCGCCGTGATCTGCTTGGTCAGCGCGATCTTGGCCAGTGAGTCCCACTTGTCCGCGCCGGCCGTGTCACCGCCGGAGCGCAGCTGGTCGGCTTTGCGGGAGGCGGCCAGGGCCTTGTTGCCCCAGTCCTTGGCCTCGGCGACGTCGGCGTCGTGGTCCTTCTCCGCCAGGCGCAGGTTGCCGATCGTCTGGGCGACGGCGTCACGGGCCTCGGCGATGGACGCCGTGTAGTCCCGCACCAGCTGGTTGAGCATCTTCTCCGGGTCCTCGGCGCGGTCCAGGAGCGCGTTGATGTTGGCGCGGGTGAGCTGGGCGATGCGCCCCAGGATCGACTGCTTCTCAGCCATGGTTGTTCGTCCTTCCGTCGAGCTGCGACGTCGGTGGGCAGATAGTGGGCAGGTATGGACCCGGCGCTCGCCGGGTGGTCGCCAGGTGGTGGCCGGTGGGCCAGGCGAATCAGGCGTCATGATCGCAGGTCCCGGCGCCCGGCGTCATGCGGGTGGGGGCCGCATCGCTCAGGGCATGACTGGTGGGCGGGTGAGGCGGGCGGTCGGCAGGACGCGGCTCAGAAGTCGCCGCCGCCGTCGAAGAAGCCGCCGCCTCCACCCGAGAAGTCCCCGCCGCCGGAGAAGAAGCCGCCGCCTCCGCCCCCAGTCGCTGTCGTGGTGATGGGAACTCCAGCCGCCGTAGTTGTGGCCACCGCCCAGCAGCAGCCCGCCCAGCAGGAGAGAGCCCAGGTCGAGCCCTGCCGCCCGAGCGGCCGTAGTCGCGGGAGTAGGGAGTAGCGCTCACCGGAGTTCGGGCTCCACGAGCTCGACGACCCGCGCACATCGGCCTCGGCCAGGGCCTGGGCCTGGGCCACGAGCGGCTCGGCCGCCGCGACCTCCGCCAGGGCCGCCACCGGGTCAGTGGTCTGGACGGTGGTGGCGGCCGTGGCATGACGGGCGGCCTCACTGAGCGCGGTGCGCGCCGAGGGGCCCACCGCCCCGCGATAGGTGGTGATGTAGGAGGTCACGGACTCCACCTGGGAGTTGAGGCGGGCCAGGCGCGAGCCCAGGGAGGCCCGGGCACGCGAGTCGTTCTCCTCGCGCTCGCGGGCCGGGGCCAGGGCGGCGTCGATGGCGGCCTCGGCCCGGGCCAGATGGTCCAGGGCGGCCAGGGGGTCGCCGCTCGGGTTGGCGCCACTGGCCTGACGGCCCTCGGCGACGGCGGCCTCGGCGTCGGCCACGAGCGGGGCCAGGGTCGCCGCCGGCACCGCGCCCTCCAGGCGTTTGGCGTCCACCAGGTCCGAGGAGATCGAGGCGATGGCCGCCTCCAGGTCCTTCGCCGCGCTCTGGAGGCGCCTGCGGGCCCCTGGTGACTTGGGCGGCCAGCTGGCCGGCCTGGGCGATGGAGCCCTGGGCGATGCGGACCTGCTCGACCGCCGTCGCCTCCTGGGAGGCCTCGACGCTGGCGCGGGCCTGGTCCAGGGCGGTGCGCCCGGCGGCCAGCAGGCGGCGGGCCTGCTCGGGGCCTGGGCCACACTGGTCAGGAGGAGGCCGGGTAGGCGGCACTGAGCGTCACCAGGATTGTCTCAGCCATGACGATGGCCTGCTCGGTCTCGTCGGCGCGCTGGGCGGTCTCGGCGATCGACGTCGGCAGGTTCGCCTCGATGCCGCGCCGCTTGTTGAATGCCTCCTCCTGAGCGCGGATCTCACCGACCGCCTCCGAGCAGTGCTGGAGGATCTCGGTGTACATCTGGCGTTGCTGCGGCTCGGTCTCGGGGATGTCGTCGTCGAGGATTTTGCGCAGCTCGAAGCACCGCGACAGGTGCTTGCGGGCGCTGTCCAGGGCGGCGGTGAAGGCGTCCGTGGCGGATAGGCCGAACTGCGCCTGCGCGTAGGACAGCTCCTCGGCGGCGGCGCGCACCGTGTCATCGGCCTGGACCAGGGCGCTGCCAGCTTGGGTGCGCAGCTGCTCCACCGTCATTGCCGCGGGGCCTGTGGGCTGGTTGCTGGGGGCGCCGCTCTGATTCCTGCGTTTGCCGAACAGCATGTCGTCGTTCTCCTTGTTCTTCCTGCGCTTGTACACTGTCCAGGCGGCGGCCCCTGCCGGCCGCGACCGCGCCCCCGCCCAGCAGGAGCGGAAGCGCCGAGGAGCCTGAGTCACCTGAGCTGCCCTGAGCTCGATGAGCCGGACATGTTGTCCGGGATGGCGGCCACGGCGTCGTCGTAGTTGCCCGCGCTGAGCTGCTTCTTGATGGCCGAGTCGATCCGCTTGTAGTCGGACCCGGAGAACTTCGAGGAGTTGTCGTGCGCCTGCAGCTTGTAGCCTTCGAGGCCGAGCCGTCGGAGGGGATGTTGATGACCAGGAGCATGTCGTCACGCCCCAGCTTCGTGTCCTTGAAGGTCTGCGCGGCGATGGCGGAGGCCTTCTGGCTGGAGTCGGAGACGGTCAGCACCCACAGGCCCACGCCGTACTTGGAGGACATGGTGTCCACGGCCTGCTGGGCCTTGAGGCATCCAGGATCCTGAGCTCATCAGTGACGTGCTCGGTCAGGGTGGTCGACGCCGCCGGGAGGGCTCGGGGCACGCCCACCGAGGCGGCTGAGGTCTGTGCGGAGGAGGCCAGGGCCAGGGATGCGGAGCCGGGCGTCGTCGGAGCGGCCGCGGCGCCGGCAGAGAGCCCCAGCAGCCCCAGGGCGGCCGCCGTCGCGACGCCGGAAAGGGCCATCTGGTGCCAAGGACGGGGAGTGGGGGCTGCTGGTTCTTCATCCGGGTCATCGTCCCCGCCGGGTGAGGGTGTGAGCAAGTCGTTTCGCCTCAGGCGGCACGCCTGCGCCTGTCACCGCGCGCAGGCAACCGAACCGGCGGCAGAATGTCGCCCATGACTGACACGCTCACGATCACCGTCATCGAGCCGGAGGAGCTCGCGCCCGTCGGGCGCCTGGGGAGTGGCTCTTCGCCGAGGGTGCCTCCCTGCGCATGGTGCGCCCCTGGCGGGGCGAGCCCATCCCTTCCCTGGACGAGATCGGCGACGGCCCTCGTCGTGCTGGGCGGTTCCATGAGTGCCCACGATGAGGGCGAGCACCCCTGGCTGGCGGACCTGCGTGAGCTGCTGCGCGGCGTCGTCGCCGACGACGTCCCCGCCATCGCCATCTGCCTGCGTGCCCAGGTGGCCGCCGAGGCCCTCGGGGCTCCACGGCCGTGCCGGCGCTGGGCAACGACGAGGTCGGCGTCGTCGAGCTGACCATCACGGCCGCCGGCGAGAGCGACCCGGTCTTCGGGGCCGTGGCAGCCGAGGCCATCCGCGCCGCCCACCGCGCCGGAATCTCCACCTCCGACGGCACCCGCCTGCCCGTCATCGTCTCCCATCACGACGCCGTCACCCACCTGCCTGAGGCCGCCACCCCTGCTGGCCTCCTCCGACCGCTCCCCGGTTCACACCTGGCGGGCCGGGCGACTCCTGGCCTTCCAGCACCACCCCGAGTCCGACCCGGCGCGCGTGGCCTACTGGCGCACCCGCGACGCCCCTCAACGACCTGGCCGGAAGCATGGACGCGGCCTCCCTCCAGGCTGCCCGCGATGCCCTGGAGGTGGCCGCCGGCCGGAGCGCCGCGCCGGGCGCCGCCGGAACCCACGGGGCCACGGCCGCCGACCTGCCCGAGGCGGCCGCCAGCGCCGGGGCCGCTGCCCGTGAGCAGGCCGAGAGGGTCGACCCCGCCATCCAGGCCTTCGGCCGCAGCCTGGCCCGCGTCCTCGTGCGCAACGTGCGCGCCCGCCGTCTGGCGCGCTGACCGGGCTGCCGGCCCTCGCTGGTCCAGCCGGCCCGGCCAGTTCGGGTTGTCCGGCTGCGCCTCGTGCGCCGTCGGGCCGGGCTCAGTTGTTCGCGGTGAGGTCCTCGGCGTCGATGATGGCGTAGGCGTAGCCCTGCTCGGCCAGGAAGCGCTGCCGGTGGGCGGCGAACTCCTGGTCGGCGGTGTCGCGGGCGACGACCGTGAAGTAGGGCCTGGCGGCCGTCCTCCTTGGGGCGCACGATCCGCCCTGAGCCGCTGGGCCTCCTCCTGGCGCGAGCCGAAGGAGCCTGAGACCTGGATCGCGACGCTCGCCCCGGGCAGGTCGATGGAGAAGTTCGCGACTTTGGAGACCACGAGCGTGCGGATCTCGCCGGAGCGGAAGGCGTCGTAGAGGCGCTGGCGCTCGCGCACCGTCGTCGCCCCGGTGATGACGGGGGCGCCCAGGTGCTCGGCGATCTCGGTGAGCTGGTCCACGTACTGGCCGATGACTAGGGCCGACTCGCCCTCGTGGCGGGCCAGGAGAGCCTCGATGATCGGCAGCTTGCGCGGTGAGCAGGCGGCCAGGCGGTAGCGCTCCTCGGGCTCGGCGGTCGCATAGGCCATGCGCTCACCGGCGTCGAGGGTCAGGCGCACCTCGGTGCAGATCGCCGGGGCGATCCAGCCCTGGTTCTCCAGGTCCTTCCAGGGGGCGTCGTAGCGCTTGGGGCCGATGAGGCTGAAGACCTCGTCCTCGTGGCCGTCCTCGCGCACGAGGGTCGCCGTCAGGCCCAGGCGGCGGCGCGCCTGCAGGTCCGCGGTCATACGGAAGATCGGGGCTGGCAGGAGATGGACCTCGTCATAGACGATGAGCCCCCAGTCGTGGGAGTCCAGCAGGTCCAGGTGCGGGTAGACGCCTTTGCGGCGAGTGGTGAGCACCTGGTAGGTGGCGATCGTGACGGGGCGGACCTCCTTGCGCGAGCCGGAGTACTCGCCGATCTCCTCCTCGGTCAGGGAGGTGAAGCGGATGAGCTCCTCCTTCCACTGACGCGCCGAGACCGCGTTGGTGACCAGGATGAGCGTCGTCGTCGAGCTCTTGGCCATGGAGGCGGCGCCCACGAGGGTCTTGCCGGCCCCGCAGGGCAGGACGACCACGCCTGAGCCCCCCGCCCAGAAGCTCTCCACCGCCTCGCTCTGGTAGGGGCGCAGCTGGAAGGTGCCGGGGAGTCGGTCAGGGTGATGGGGTGGGCCTCGCCGTCGACGTAGCCGGCCAGGTCCTCGGCCGGCCAGCCCAGCTTGATGAGCACCTGCTTGAGGTGGCCGCGCTCGGAGGGGTGGACGACGATGTCGGCCTCCCCGAGTCGCGTCCCCAGCAGGCCCTTGGTGCGCTTGGAGCGCATGACCTCCTCCAGGACCGGCACGTCGGTGGCGTGCAGGACCAGGCCGTGGGCGGGGTCGGTGAGCAGCTGGAGGCGGCCGTAGCGGCTCATCGTCTCGGCGATCTCGGTGAGCAGGGCGTGCGGCACCGGGAAACGCGAGTAGGTGATGAGGGTGTGGACGACCGTCTCCGCGTCCAGGCCCGCGGCGCGTGCGTTCCACAGGGCCAGCGGCGTGATTCGATAGGTGTGGATGTGCTCGGGGGCGCGCTCCAGCTCGGCGAAGGCCGCGATGGCGCGGCGGGCCTGCCCGGCCTGGGGGTGGGCGACCTCCAGGAGCACGGACTTGTCGGACTGGACGATGAGCGGGCCGTCGGGGACCGAGGACACCGAGGACGCAGGATCGCTGGGCGTAGCGGACATGGGCGGGAGTATCCCAAGCCGGAGCAGCGCGCCGCCGTGACGGAGGAGACGTTCCTCTTCCAGCGGGAGGGGCGGGCCGGCGTCATGCCTGGGCGCGAGTGCAGCTGACAGCGCTCAACCAACAGTGATGGCACATCCATTCGCGTCATGCCCGGGCGCGCGGCGGACGGGCGGATCCTGGGCTGCCGCGGTGGCGCGCGAGCCGTGGGTGCGGGGCCCTGAGCCCCGGAGGCGGGTCAGGGAGGTGCTTTAAGGGGCCAGAAGCGGTGACATCTGCGGGGGTGTGTCCAAATCGGAAACAAAGGCGCGAGGTGCGCTGCGGCCTGCGAAAGAAAACCGCATGATTCTGCGGTTCGCGTTGCTGGCCTCAGGGGCGGTGAGGTCCCTTTGTATCCGATTTGGACATCGATGCCCTTCATCCAGGCTCCCCGCTCTGTCCGTGACTGGGGCGGGGGCGTATTTTGTGCGGATGAGCCCTTCCGCCTCCACCCAGGACCTCGCCGTGCACCTGACGGCGCTGCCGGACCGCGAGGTCGCCGCCCTGCTGGTGGCGCGCCCGGACCCGGCTGCGCCGCCGTCCTCCTCCTTCCTGGCGCTGGCGACCCGCGCGGGGGCCCCTGGGCAGCATCGAGCACGCCCTGGCCGGGCTGGATGCGCCGACGCTGGCCGTGGCCGAGGCAGTGGTGGCTCTCAGCCGGCCCGATGAGTCGCGCCGGGCGGGCGGGGCCGGGCCGAGCAAAGTCACCGAGGGCATCGATGCAGCCGGGGATGGACTCGCCGAGGTGGCCGAGAACGGGCAGGATGGCGGGGCCGGTGGAGAACCCTGCCGGTGGTGAGCCGGCCGATGACGAGACTGTCGGCCATCCCGCCGGCAATCCGGCCAACCCGGACCACACTGACCTGGCTGGGCTGGTCGCCGCCCACCTCCCACCGCCTGCTGAGCAGGTCACCGTGGCATTGAGCACCTGCGTCGGCTGGCGCTCATCATCGAGGGCAGGCCCCTGGCTGCGCTCGAGACCGCCTTCGACCGCACCCCTTCGGCCTGGGGCCCTGGGCCGCTGAACCCCTGAGCGCCGAGCGGCTGCCACCCACCCTGGAGGAGCTGAGCGAGCACTCGGCCAGTGGAGCCGGCGGCAAGCCGGTCATCCCGGCGGCCTCCGTGGAGATGCTCCAGGCCCTCACCTGGGGGCCGCCCGCTGGCACCCTGCGTGCCGGCGGCACTCGCACCGGGTGCAGCCCCGCTCATCGAACGTGGCTGGCTAGAGCGCAGCAGCGATGCCCACGGGCGCACCCTGCTTCATCCTGCCGCGCCAGGTCGCCCTCGCCCCTGCGCGGCGGCCGCCTGACCCGCGAGCCCCTCACCGCCCCCGAGGCCGGCGACCTGGAAACGGTGGGCGCCGACGTCGTCGCCTCCGAGGCCCTCGTTCCACGCCGAGGAGGCCGTCCGGCTCGTGGCCGCCCTCCTGGAGGAGTGGGGCCGCGAGGGCGGCACGATCCGCCGCACCGGCGGAGTGAGCGCGCGCGCCCTGGCCCGCACCGCCGATGCCCTCGACCTGGAGGCCGACGTCGCCGCCCGCATCATCGAGATCGCCGCGGCCGCCGGGCTCCTGGGGCTCGACGACGACGGCACCACCTGGGTGCCCTCCTCCCAGGCCGCCGGCTGGCTCACCGACAGCCTCCCCAGCGCTGGGCGCCGCTCGCCCCTGGCCTGGTCGGGCAGCGCCCGCACCCCCTGGCTGACGGGCACCCGCGATGACGACGGCACCCTGCGCGCCGTCCTCAGCCCGGACCTGGAGGCCGGGTGGGCGGCGCGACTGCGTGCCCGGGTGCTCGCCCTCCTGGGTGACCTCCCGCCAGGCGCCAGTGCCACCCCCGCCTTCGTGCGGGCGGCCCTGACCTGGCAGAGCCCCCGGCGCACCATCCCCGGCGGGGCCATCTCCGCGGTCCTGGCCGAGGCCGAGGCCCTCGGGGTCACCGGCGGCGGGGCGCTCACTGAGGCTGGCAGGATCCTCGCCCGACGTGCTACGGCGAGCCTCGACGAGCAGGACCCCGGACTCAGCGGCAGGCCCGGCGGCCCCACCGATCCTGGAGACGCCGGTCGCGCCGAGGAGGCGGGCGGTGAGGCACACGCCGAGCCGCTGTCGGATGACGAGGCCCTCACCGCCCTCGAGGTGGCGCTCGCGGCGGACCTGCCGGCCGCCGTCGAGATGATCCTCGTCCAGTCCGACCTCACCGCCATCGTGCCGGGCCGTCCCGCCCCCGAGCTGGCCGCGCTGCTGGAACGCACGAGCGTCGTCGAGTCGCGCGGCGGGGCGCTCACGGTGCGCTTCACGCCCGAGTCGGTGCGCGGCGCGCTCGACGTCGGCTACCGGGCCGAGGAGATCACCCAGGAGATCGGCCGTTACAGTCCCACGCCTCTGCCGAACTCGCTCAGCGTGCTCATCCAGGACGCTGCCCGCCACCACGGGGCGGTGCGCGTGCGGGCCGTGTCCGCGCTGCTGCGGATCGGCGACGAGGCCACGGCCGCCGGGCTCCTGGCCGAGCCGCGATTGAAGGACCTCGGCCTGGACCAGGTGGCGCCCGGGATCCTCGTGGCCACCGCGAGCGCCGGGCAGGTGCTGCGCGAGCTGCGCGCCACCGGGCTGGCGCCGGTGACCGAGGACGCCGGCGGTCACCTGGTGCTCGGGCCGGCCACCGCGCAGCAGGCCCGCCGGGCCCCCTGAGCCGACGCGCCCCGGCAGCGAGCACTCGGTGCGACGACGTCGGCCCGGGAGGCGCGAGCTGACGACCCTCGTGGGGCGGCTGCGCGTGGGGCAGGAGGCGCTGCAGGCCGCAGGCGAGACGGCTGTGGCCACCGACCCGGTGCACGCCCTGGCGGTGCTGCGCCAGGCCCAGTCCTCGCGCTCGCGGCTGCGGCTGAGCCTGGCCGGCCCCGACGGCGCCGTGCAGGAGCGGCAGGTGCGGGTCATGGCCGTGGAGCCTGGGCGGGTGCGCCTGCGCGACGTCGTGCGTGAGACCGAGCTGACCGTGGCCGTCCACCGCATCGTCTCGGTCGAGGCGAACTGACGGTTCTCTCACTTATCGACAAAATCTTCAGAATCGACGCGTATCTGTGTCGATTCTGAAGATCTCGGTCGAAGTGTGGGAGGGCGGGGTGGTGTGCCCAGGCCAACCCGCGCGGGCCGGGGCAGTTTCAGGAGCCTCCCCTACACTGGCCGAGTGACCGACACGATCGACTCTCACACCGACGCCTCAGGCGAGCCCGCAACCGGGAGCGACTCGGGTTCACCGGCGGGCGCCGCCACCGGGGCGCGCACCTCCACGGCGACCCTGGAGCGCCCGGCTCTGGCACCGAGTGCGGCCTCGCCCTCTCCGACGCCGGCCGCCGGGCCCGCGCGCCGGTGCCCTGCCGACCCCGGCCGAGCAGGCCCTGGCCTCCAAGGACAAGACCCTCACCTCCCCGGCGGCCATCGAACTGGCCCGCCACGCGCTGGAGGAGGTCACCGACCCCATCACCGTCGGCGAGTACGTGGCCGCCGCGCCCGACGCCGAGCGCCTCGTCACCCACCTCTTCGACTGCACCCTGAGCGGCTACCGCGGCTGGCGCTGGGCGGTCACCCTCAGCCGCGTCCCGCGCGGCCGCACTGCCACCGTCTGCGAGGTGGAGCTCCTCCCCGGTGAGGAGGCCCTCCTCGCGCCCGCCTGGGTCCCGTGGGCCGAGCGCCTCGAACCCGGCGACATCACCCGCTCCGACCGCCTTCCCCGCAAGGAGACCGACGAGCGCCTCGAACCCGGGTGGGAGGCCACCGGTGAGGACGCCGACGCCGTCGCCCTGGACGAGCTCGACCTGGGCCGCCCCCGGGTCCTGAGCGCTCAGGGCGTCGCCAGTGCCGCCGAGCGCTGGTACGGCGGCGACCACGGCCCCGAGGCCGAGGGCGTCCGCAAGGCCCACGCCACCTGCTCCACCTGCGGTTTCTTCGTGCCGATGGCCGGCGCCCTGCGCGCCATCTTCGGCGTGTGCGCCAACGAGTGGGCCGCCGACGACGGCAGCGTCGTCTCCCTGGACCACGGCTGCGGCGCCCACTCCGAGACCGACCTGCCCGATCAAGGCCCGGAGTGGCCCATCAACCCCTCGCGGGTCGACGACCACCTCATGGTGCCGCTGAGCACCAACGGGCTCGACCTGCGCGAGGGCCGCAGCATCGCCGAGCTCGCCGCTGAGCAGGGCGACGACGTCGACGCCGAGCCGGGTGGTGCCCCCGCCGAAGACTCGGGAGACATCGCAGGCGCCCCCGGTCAGGGAACCGGTGCGGAGTTGCCTGCTCAGGATGCCGACGCCCCGGCCGACGCCGCGAAGACCACCACCGACTCTGACGCCCAGGAGGCTCAAGCCGAGGACGGCGTCGCCGGCACGGATGCGACCGCGCCCGCGGACGAGGAGCAGATGGAGGAGCCCGGGACGAAGACCACCAAGAAGTCCGCCGCGTCGGAGCAGAAGCCCGCCGCGAAGCGCTCCCGCCGCGCGGCCTCCTCGACGCGCCGCCGTCGCACGGCCGACTCGCTCGAGGAAGCCTCCGAGGAGCGCAGCAGCCGCCTGGTGGGGCTCGACCTGGGAGAGCTTGAGCGGGCGACCGCCGCGGCGTCGGCCTCCTCGGCCCCCGATGCTGCGAGCACCGTTGAGTCTCTTGAGGCAACCGCGGATCGGCCCTCACCGGCCCCCGCCAGCGGCGAGTCCAGCGACACACCCAGCGAGCGGGCCGCCTCGGCCCGCGCCGCCGTCGCCGGCCTGTCCCTGGCCCTCGGGATCGACCTACCCCAGGACGACGCGGCCACCGACGACACCGAAAACGCCGAGGTCGACGCCCCCGCGGAGCAGTCGCCGCGGACCCTCGCCGAGCTCGAGGCCATCCTGCCCAACCGCTCCTGATTGCGCGTCAGCCGCAGCCCGTCATCATGTCTCAGCGAGGCGTTTGGCGGTCGCCAGCACGTCATCGAGCATCGCCTCAGTGAGCCGACCGGTGAAGGTGTTCTGTTGGCTGGGGTGGTAGCTGCCGAGCAGTGTCACCGCCCTGCCATCGGGCGTCGTCAGCTCCGCCGTCGCCCCGTGGCCGAAGCGCGGCTGGGGGCGGGGGAGGGTCCATCCGGCCTCCCGGGTGACTCGCAGCACCGCGCCCCATCCGATCCCGCCCAGCGCCAGCAGCACCCTGACCTCAGGCATGAGGGCGATCTCGCGGGCGAGCCACGGGGCGCAGGTGGCGCGCTCGACGGCCGTCGGCTTGTTGGCCGGCGGGGCGCAGCGCACAGCGGCGCCCATGCGTGCCCCGACGAGCCGTTGCCCGTCACCGGCCGCCGTCGAGGTGGGGGACGCAGCCAGGCCCGCCCGGTGGAAGGCCGCCCACAGCCAGTCCCCGGAGCGGTCCCCCGTGAACATGCGGCCGGTGCGGTTCGCCCCATTGGCCGCGGGTGCCAGCCCGACGACGTAGATGCGGGCATCTGCCGACCCGACACTCGCCACCGGTCGCCCCCAGTACGGCTCATGGGCGAAGGAGGCGCGACGGCCGGTCCGGGCCACCTCCTCACGCCAGGACACGAGCCGGTCGCAGGCACGGCACACCGTGACCCGGGCGTCGAGCGTGGGCAGAGCTGACGAAGCACCGGCCAGGCGCGCCACGTCGGCGGCCGATCGGGCTACGGGTGTTGCGGCAGTAGCGGGATCGTCGGGCCATCCGGTCCCGGGAGGGACCGGGGAATCGAAGAACGCTCCGGTGACGGGGTGCGGATCGGCCATGTCCTCATTGTGGACGCGTGGAGCGCACCATGGGCCGGCTTCCGTCACCGGTGAAGGGCCGGCCCACTCATCGCCAGGTGGCCCCGGAGGGGCCGCCGGCGAGCCGCATCCCCCTGGGGTCGCGCACGAAACCGGCCTGACGCAAGAGGTCGCTCACGGTGGGCTCCAGCGCGGTGACCCCGTTGAGGGACTCCACCACTGTGCGGCGCCTGATTGCGGCGGTCCCCTGGCGCGCGAACATCGCCTGCCTGTCGGCCGCCAGCGCGGTCAGGGCGCGTGCCAGCTCCTCGCGCGCGGACGTGTAGGAGATGAGGACCTTGAGGTTCTCTGAGGCGTAGAGCACCGGGGCGCCACCCAGCACGATGACGCTCGCCCCCTGACGCCGGACCGGCGGGCCGCTCGTCTCCTCACCGTGGCCCCCGGCCGACTCGCCGAGGCCAGCAGGTAGCACCGGCTCGGGCCACGGCACCCCGCGCCCGACGAGACAGGCCGGGTCCTTGAGATCGAGCACGACCGGTGTCTCCGCCGCGCCGGCGGGGCCGTGGCTGAGGGACCGCAGCCGCTCGACGCTCTCCCGCTCGGCGAACTGCGCCGGCCCCAAGCCTTCAATGAAACTGCCACGCAGAACCATCCCAGTCTCCTCCATGCGCCGCAGCACCGGCATGAGCGGCCCGAGCCCTCCCACCCCGCTGAAGGCCAGGGCGAGGTCGCGGCAGACGACCCCGTAGCGGTCCAGCAACGACTCCACCTGCGCGATCGCCTGCTCCTCATCACCGGCCGGTGCGCGAGACAGCCTCACCCAGGAGGAGGTGGAGGTCACCACGGAGGACAGCCGCCCGGCCGCCGTCACCTCCCCGGAGCCCGGCATCCCCATCATGAGGCGACGGCCCCGGCGGCTGCGCACTCGCCGTGAGGGCGGGGCGGTGCGCGTCCCGGCGGCAGGCACCAGTGCCCGGCGCACCGGCTCGAAGGAGCGGCCCGTGGCGGCCCCCTCACGAACCAGCCTCCAGAGCTCCTCCCCGGTGACTCCCGTCTCCCGGCCCGCCGCTGCCTCCGGCTCACCCGGCGTGATTGTCTCCTCGGCGACCGGCGCCAGGGCGGAGTCAGTGGGGAAGAAGGCGATCTCGCCCGGCGCGGGGACGTCCTCGGCCCCGGTTCGCCCCCGGGCCGAACCGGACCGGGACGCGGCGTCGCTGACGGGACGCGCCTGCCAGACGACCTCCCCGGCGGCGATGAGCTCATCAAGCATGGCCGGCCGGTAGTCGACTACGCGCGCGGGAAGCACCACCGACTCCCACAGACCGGCCGGCAGCCACACACCCTCCAACGCCGCCAGGGCCTCCGCCAGGGCGTCGACGCCGCCGCCCGGCTCATCCAGCCCCGCCCGCTCCAGCACGAGACGCTGGAGCGCCGCGGGTGGCACCGGTGCGACGGCGGCCCGCGCCCGGTCCAGGGAGCGGTGGCGCACCCGGGTGAGGACCGTCGGCTCCATCCATCCCGCCGCGCCCAGGTCCACCAGGGAACCAGCCCCGGCCAGCTCGGCCAGGGCTCCCTCCGCCACCGCCGCCCCCAGCCCGAAGGCCTGCGCCACGCGCTGCGGTGTCACGGTCGTGTGGGTGCGCGCGTAGCGCAGAAGCAGGTCGTTCAGCGGCGAGCGGGCCGCTGCCTTCCGCTTGACCGCGCCACCGGCCCGCTCCAGCGCCCAGTCGGGGACCTCTGCTCCCAGGGCCCGCTGCAGATCCGGCACGTCCTCGACCCGGGCCCACAGCTTCCGCCCGCCGACCTGCACCGCGGCGGCTCGGCGAGACCTGGCCAGCTCGGCGAGCGCTCGATCGACCTCCCGCTCGGCTGAGTGCTTGTCCGCGCCCTCGAAGCCGTCGCAGGCCCCGTCCGCGCCGTCTCCCTTGCCCGTCCTCCCCGGCTCCCCGCCCGCCGACGTCGGTGCACCGCTCAGCCAGCTCGGCCGCGCTCAACGGTCCCAGCTCACGCAGAAGATCAGCGATCCCCTCGGTGTCGGCGCGTACCCGCCTGCCGGGGGCCAGGTGCTGGAGCTCGGTCTCCACCTGGGCCAGGACCTCGTCGTCGAGCAGGTCCGCGATGCCGGCGTCGCCCAGCAGGGCGTCGAGCGCCTTGGGGTCCAGGGAGAGCAGCTGGGCCCGGCGCTCGGCGTGGGGCAGATCCTCCTGGTAGATCAGGGTGCTCGCGTACCCGAACAGCAGCGGGTGGGCGAAGGGCGACGGCTCACTGGTGATGGCGTCGACGACGCGCACCCGGCCGGAGGCGAGACGCTCCATGAGGTCGGTGAGCGCGGGCAGGTCGTAGTACTGCTGGAGGCACTCGCGCGCCGCCTCCACGCTGACGGGGAAGTCCCGGAACTGGCGGGAGGCCTCGAGCAGCTGTCCGGCTTTGACCCGCTGGAGCCACAACGGCGTGCGGCGCCCCGGGCGGGCGGCGGGCATGAGCAGGGCGCGGGCGGCGCACTCGCGGAACCGGGCCGCGAACAGCGCCGTCGTCTCGATCCGGCTGCGCACCAGGGAGGAGATCTCCGCGGCGTCGAAGGTGATGAGCCCGGCCCCCGGGAGGTCGCCCTCAACCGGCGGGATCTGCAGGACGATGCCGTCGTCGGCCACGATGATCTGCGGGCGCACCCCCAGCACCTGGTGCACCCGCTCCCGGATCGCCATCGCCCAGGGCTCGTGGACGCACCGACCCAGCGTGCTGTGGACGATGACCCGCCAGCTGCCGGACTCGTCCTCATAGCGCTCCAGGACCAGGGTCTCATCGGTCGGCAGGGCGCCGGTGGCTCGGTACTGCTCGCGCAGCAGCGCCAGTAGGTTGCTGCGGGCATGGTCATCCAGTCCCGCCTCCGTGAGCCGGCGCTGCAGCGACCGCTCGCCCTCCGACTCCCCGGCTCCCGCCTCCGCCGGCAAGGAGGCCTGAGCCTCACGCAGGAAGACGCCCTTGGCGAGCCCGGTGGCCGCCGGCCTGCCCAGCCCCTCGCCCTTCCAGAACGGCAGGCGGGCGCTGCGCCCCTCAGCCGGGTCGACGACGACGCGGTCCCCCGTGATCTGGCGGATCCGCCAGCTCGACGTCCCCAGCGTGATGATGTCGCCCGGGCTGGACTCGTGCACCATCTCCTCATCGAGCTCCCCGACCCGCCGCCGCCCGGCATCCTGCGCCCCCTCGGGCAGGACGACGGGGAACATGCCCCGGTCCGGGATCGTTCCCGAGGAGGCCACCGCCAGCCGCTGCGTGCTGGGCCGGGCACTGAGCTCACCGGTGGCGCGGTCCCACACCATCCGCGGCGAGAAGTCCGTCAGATCCGCCGAGGCGAAACCGCCGGCCAGCAGCTCCAGGACCGAGTCGAAGGCCGGGCGCGGCAGCGAGGAGTAGGGTGCCGCCCGCCTGACGGTGGCGAACCAGGCCTCGGCCGTCATCCCCTCCGCCACACTCACCGCGGCGACCGTCTGCTGGGCCAGCACGTCCAGTGCGTTGGACACCAGCTCGGTGCGCTCGATCGCCCCGGCACGCATCCCCTCGGCGGCGACGACGGCGTCCACCAGGTGAGTGCGCTCCACGGGGTAGATGACGCCGCGCGGCCGCCCGCCCACCCGGTGGTCGGCGCGCCCCACCCGCTGCAGGCCCGCCGCGACCGACGGGGGCGGCGCCACCTGGAGCACGAGGTCGACTCGAGCCGATGTCGATGCCGAGCTCGAGGGAGGCCGTGGCCACCACGCACCTCAGCTCGCCCGCGGCCAGCTCCCGCTCCACGCCCAGACGCTGTTCCTTGGAGACCGACCCGTGGTGGGCCTTGGCGATCACCGGGGCGCCCGCCGCCAGGGGCTCGGAGTGCGAACCGGTTCCCATCTCCCAGGACTCCTGGTGAACCGGCGCCCGCGGCGCCGGTGCCACCGCCCCGAGACGCGCGGCGTAGGCCTCGTTGAGGTGCGCGGTGAGCCGCTCGCAGGCGCCCCGGGAGTTGACGAAGACCAACGTCGTGCGGTGGGCCAGGACCTGGTCGAGGATCGCGTTCTCAAGGTGCGGCCAGATCGAGGCCGACACCCGGGCGGGCACCCCCGCACCGGGTTCGTCAGCCCGCCCCGCCGCCATGGCTCGACCCAGCGCCTTATCGGAGCGCCAGGCTTGCGAGGACCCCGCCCGTCCGAGCCCGGAGGGCTGGGAGCCGCGTCCGCCACCCGCGCTCGCGGGGGCTGCCAGGGCCCGTTCCATCCGGGTGCGGCGGTCCGAGATCGCCGGGATGCGGGCCATGTTCTCCACCGGAACGGACACTGTGACCTCCGGCGCCGCCCGGCCGTCGTCGGAGATGATCGTCACCGGGTGCGGCCCGCCGAGGAAGCGGGCGACCTCCTCCGGCGGCGATGCGGTGGCGGACAGGCCGATGCGCTGCGCCGGCCGCCCCAGGAGGTCATCGAGCCGCTCCAGGGACACGGCCAGGTGCGTGCCGCGCTTGGAACCGGCGAAGGAGTGGATCTCGTCGACGATGACCGTCTCCACTGTCCGCAGCGTCTCCCGCACGGCGCTGGTGAGCATGAGGTAGAGCGACTCCGGCGTCGTAATGAGGATGCTGGGCGGGTGGCTGCGCAGCCGACGACGCTCCCGCGCGGGCGTGTCCCCCGAGCGCACCCCCACCGAGATCGGGCGGGTGGGGCCGACGGCGCAGATTCCCGCCAGAGGCCGGCGCAGGTTGCGCTCCACGTCCGCTCCCAGCGCCTTGAGCGGGGAGATGTAGAGGACCCGCACGCCGTCGGCCCCGCCCTGCGCGCCACCTTCTGCCGCCTCGACCCTCTGCTCCTCCGCGGCCGGCTCCTGTCCCAGGCGGTCGATGGCGGACAGGAAGGACGCGAGCGTCTTGCCCGAGCCGGTGGGGGCGATGACCAGGGCGTTCTCACCCCGGCCGATCGTGGCCCAGGCCCGCTCCTGCACCGGGGTGGGACCGGCGGGGAAGGCGTCGAGGAACCAGGTGCGGGTGGCCGAGGAGAATCCCCCTCCCAGCCCGGCTCGCGCGGACCTGCCGCGGCGGCCGGGTCCTCTGCTGCCTCGGTCACGGCCATCACCTCCTCCCATCCGGTCTCACCGACCATCCTTCCACGAGGGTGTGACAGTAATTCCGGGGTCTAAGCGATGGGGCGAGCGCCGGCGGCAACGATGACGGCAGCGCTCAGTTTCGCTCAGCGCGTGATGATCTGGAAGAATGCCGCCGTGAGCACACGTACCCCGACGAAGTCCTCATCTTCGTCCTCGCCCAGTCAGGTCTCTCGACTGGATCAGTTCTTCCACATCACTGAACGCGGTTCGAGCATCTCCCGAGAGATCCGTGGCGGTATCGTCACCTTCTTCTCGATGAGCTACATCCTCGTCCTCAATCCCGCGATCCTGTCCAAGGCGAGCCCTCCGGGAACCGAGGCCCAGCTCGCCGCAGGCACCGCCTTCGTCGCCGCGGTCATGACGATCCTCATGGGCGTCGTCGCCAACTACCCGATGGCCCTGGCCGCGGGCCTGGGGATCAACGCGATGGTCGCCTACACCCTCGTGGGCACCCAGGGCATGACCTACGCCGACGCCATGGGCCTCATTGTCATCGAGGGCATCATCATCCTCGTCCTCGTGCTTACCGGCTTCCGGGAGGCCGTCTTCAAGGCCGTCCCCGACCAGCTCAAGACCGCGATCTCCGTGGGCATCGGCCTGTTCATCGCGCTCATCGGCCTGGTGGACGCCAAGATGGTGCGCCGCGGCGGCACCCCCCCTGGAGCTGGGGCTGGGCGGCTCCCTCCAGGGCTGGCCGGTCCTCGTCTTCCTCTTCGGGCTCTTCCTCATGGTGGTGCTCCACGTGCGCAAGGTCCGCGGCGCCATCCTCATCGGTATCGCCTCGGCCACGGTCCTGGCCATCATCATCGACGCCGTCACCCACCTGGGTCCCTTCAACGATGACCCGGAGAAGGGCCCGCTTAACCTCACCGGCTGGTCCCTGTCCGAGCCGCGCCTGGACGGCTTCCCGGTGGACGTGCCGAGCCTGTCGACGCTGGGCCACTTCAGCCTGCTGGGCAGTGTGCACAAGGTCGGGATCGTCTCGGTGATCCTCCTGGTCTTCTCCCTGCTGCTGGCCGACTTCTTCGACACGATGGGCACCATGGTCGCCATCGGCGCCGAGGGTGACCTGCTCGACGAGCACGGCAACCCGCCCAAGACGCGTGAGATCCTGGTCGTCGACTCCCTGGCCGCCATCGCCGGTGGTGTCGGGGGTGTCTCCTCCAACACCTCCTACGTGGAGTCCGCCGCGGGCGTGGGGGAGGGGGCCCGCACGGGCCTGGCCTCGGTGGTCACCGGCTGCATGTTCGCTCTGTCCATGTTCTTCGCGCCGCTGGTCAAGATGGTCCCCTACGAGGCGGCCACCCCGGCGCTCGTGGTGGTCGGTTTCCTCATGATGATGCAGGTGACCGACATCGACTGGAAGTCCCCGGAGATCGCCCTGCCGGCCTTCCTGACCATCATCATGATGCCCTTCTCCTACTCGATCACCAACGGGATCGGGGCCGGCTTCGTGTCCTACCTGGTCATCGAGGTGGCTCAGGGGCGGGCACGGAGGATCCACCCGCTCATGTGGGTGGCCTGCGCGATGTTCGTCGTCTACTTCACCCTCGCCCCCATCAAGGCGATCCTCGGCGTCTCCTGACGAGGGGCGACGGCCTCCGGCGGAAGCGCTGGAGGCGTCCTCCCATTGGGAGATGACGGTGTCAGTGTCCATATCTGCAGCAAAGGCCGTGAACGGTCTCGTTCCTTCGCAAGAAAACCGCATGATTCCGCGGTTCTCGCTGGTGAGGTGAGCGGTGCTGAGTCCCCTTTGCTGCAGATATGGACACTCCAGCGCCTGTGGGCGGCATTCCGCTCCTCATCACCCGCGCCTCACGCCCCGGCCATGGGGGCGTTTCACGTGCTTCGGAGGTCGACGAGGGGCGGAGTCGGCGGTTCTGCTTGCTGACTGAAGCGGGCTGCGGGCAGCGGTTGGGTGTTCACCATTGGTTGAGGATGGTGGGGAAGGTGTCGGGGGTGCCGAAGGTGAAGATGGCGCCGTTGGCCACGGGAGTGGTTCGGGTGGCTAGCTGGGTGGCGCGTTGGTAGTGGGGTGAGTCGGAGGCGAAGAACATCTTCCAGCCCGGGACGTAGTAGAAGGGGTAGGGGCCTTCCCGATTGAGGTTTTTGGTGGGGTGGTCGCTTCGTGACAGTCCACCGATGATGCCGGGTGTGAAGGTTCTGGCGGTGGTGTGCATGAGGGTGTCGGCCAGGTCCTCGCTGGCGTCCAGGGCGGCCCCGAGAGCCTGACCAATCATGAGTCCGATGCTGGCGTCTGAGGGGTTGGGCATGTTGAAGCTCAGCTCGAGCTTGTTGCCTTGTCCTATCTGTCCGGAGAAGGCCGGTGCCAGGCCGAAGTCGGGGAAGCTGGAGGTGGCTCGGGCGTCGCGGATGTACTGGAGGAGGTAGTCCTGGGTGATGGGCGGGGCCTGCTCGGCCTCCTCACGGCTTTCGGCGGTGGGGCGCCACAGGTCCAAGGAGGGGTGCAAGGGCCTGACCCGCTGGATCCACTCCCATACCCGGCGCCCCTCCGATACCGGGTCGCCAAGCGTTCGCCGCCTCATGTGTAGGCGCCATTCCATGATCATTGTCCTTTCCCTAGCGGTGCTGATTGATTAAGATGCTAGTTGGGTGGCGTGTAGAAGAGCTCGATCTCGGCAGGGAACTCGCCCCAATCCTGCTTCTCTCTGAGGACGTCGAAGGTTTCTTTTTCTGCGATGTGCCATTGGATGGGGGTGTCGGTGCCGGTGGCGCGTACGGCTTCGACCTGCTCCTTACCTATATCGATGAGTCCTTTCTTCTCCTTGATCATCTTTCCTTTTGTCTCGCTGAATCTTTCGGGTGTGGTAAATGGTTCTTTCGACCAGTCTGACTTGATGCGGAAGGCGTAGCCGGGGCCTTTGGCGTCAACGAGAGCGAAGCCGTCGAAGCCGTCGAACTCTTTACCGTTGACATAGTAGGAGTATTCGATGGGGACCCCGGTGACCTGCTCTTTGTAATACAGGTTGCGTGTGAGTGTAGCTTCTAGATCGTTATTGGTTCCGTGGGGGTCAATATTCTTGTGCATGAGGGTGTCGGGAACACTGTTTGGTGATGAGTTAAGTTTCATAGCTCAACTGTTCATTGTCGGTAATCGGGTGTGGGGTGCATGGGTGTTTAGCATTTCAGAATAGGTCTTGCTGCGACCTTGGTCGCTGTAATAGGTGTATTATCGCCGGAACGGTAAAAGCAGTGCGTGGATTCTATGGTCTGTTTTTAGTCGCATCCATGGTCTACGATGAGGCGAATGGCCTGCATGTTTCTTTCTGTTTGTGCTGGCGAGTGGATGCGCATTTTTAGGTACGTCTGATTGAAAATCAAAACTAACGAGATGTGGTTGGGAAGTGTCCAACTTCCTGATTTCCCGACCTCGTTACTACTGGTTGTATGTCTCCCGTACAGACTTGAGATTGTACTCAGGTAGTCATTGTAGATGCTCTGAACGATAGGAGTCGTTCTCGGTATCAACTCTGTGGGCGGACGGGGAGTGAGTTCGATGTCGATTCCCGAGATAATGCCGGGACTGTTGAAATCGTACCTAATGGTTCCGTTGTTATTTCCGTTAGGAATGGGGATGCTGAATAGTTCCTCTTCTCCGCTCGTGATCGTCCAGCCGCATTGGCTGCAAAGATCGAGGGCTCCTTCTTTGCTGATAGGCCACGGGTGCTCTGCCCATGCTCTCAGTAAGGTTGCAAAATGCTCTGCTGAGTATGTGACGAACGTGAATCCCGCAGCCTGAGTGAAGTCGATTGTGGCGGATGTACTTTCCATTCCCATGTCCTAACTATTGATTAACTGGGGATTGCCGAGAGTGTCGCTTCCGGCGAGCGGACATAGACTGAGATATAAGTGTTTCCTGGTGAAAGAAACACCGAGGATCCGTTCGGGAGGATCCAGTCCACGTACAGTCCTGTATACTCAAGTTGCTCCTTGGGGTCGCCATACATTTTCAAGAACGCATCCAGGTACTCTCTGTAAATTGAGTGCGTTATGTGGGATGTCTTCTCTCGAAACTGGAGGACGGCGCGTGTGGTAATCATGATGTCGACACCACAGGTGAGGCTTTGATCGCCGGTGTCGACGAGAATGTGGCTATCCTCCATGCCGTCGCTGACTGGGGTACTGAAGTAGCGGTCACCATCTGGAGAACCAACCCATCCGCACTGGTCGCGTAGCGTGAAAGCCTCCTGCAGAGTCATGGGCCAGGGAGCCTCCGTCCAGGCCTTGACTATGGATATCACCCGTTCGGGTGGGTAGGCGTAGAATGGGGTTCCGGCAGAGCTGCTGTAGTCGCGAATTGTCGATGCATCGGCCACCATTGTCTCCTCAATGCGACTTGGTCTGATAGTTCGGTGTGGTTCAATGCAGGTTTTCGTGCGCTCGTAATGGTGCTTGGTTGGCTCGTGCGAACGGCACGTATATGAGCGCTCCGCTCTAGGGGATATCAGGGCCGTACTTGCTTTCATAGTAGGCAGCCAGTGCTGCGCTGCGTGTTTCGGTTGGCGAGTTGATGGTGACTTCGACAAATGTTCCTACAGAGGCGAGGTTTATGGATGTGTTGCTGGGGAGTGTCCAGTCGCTGTAAGGGCCGAACTTGTCCCTACCTTCTTTGGGTGGGCCGTATACTGTGGTCAGGGCGTTCCGGTAGTCGGTGTAGATGGACTGCGTGATGGCGGATACGTGCGCCTCCAGTTCCACGGGGCTCGGGTGGTCAATCGGGCATTGATGCTGTTGACAAGGCTGCGGTCCCGGGTATCTTTCATGATGGTTCCGTCTGTCTCTCCGCTGCTCACCGGAGTGGTGAAGAAGGTGCCGTCGTGCGGGTCTCCGATCCATCCGCACTGGTCGCGTAGCGTGAAGGCCTCTTGCAAAGTCATGGGCCAGGTGTGCTCCGCCCAGGCTCTTACGATGGAGACCGTCTGCTCGGTGGTGTGCGCGTAGAAGGGGAATCCAGTGGACTGACTGTAGTCGACGATGTTCGATGGGCTGCTCATCCTTGTCCTTTAGGTCAGTTAACGATTGTCAATGCTCTGTTGGAGGTGCTGGATCACCTCAGGTGTCAAGGTGAAGGGTTCGTCGGTGATCTGAGTGATATCCTCCGTCTTCGTTTTCATCACCTTGATTGTCAGCTTGGTGTCACCGCTTTTGACTCCTTCCCATACGTCGGGGTGGTCGTGGAAGTACTGTGCGAAGCGGGGGTCGCTCAGCATGCGGTCACGAGTATAGGCCGGAGTCCCCTGTTTGGCGCTTCCTTCATAGAGCGTCGGGTGGGATGCGCTGTCCAGGTTGGCGGTGACTCCTTTGTACTCGGATATCACTATCTCGTCGCCATTGGGGCTTACCGCCATCCCGTCAAGCCAGCCGCCAGGGGCGGTGCCGTTATTCTGGGAGAGGAACTCATCGGGTATATGGTAACCCTGCGACTCGAGGTAGGCCTCCCCTCCGGTCTCACCAATGCGAGTGCTCGATCCGATCCAGTCGTTCCATGCTTCACGACGCTGTGTGGCGGCATCTTCTAGGCTTTGAATGGCCTGCGGGTCGTACCCACTTCGTTTTAGTTCCTTGATTGTCTCGTTGTATCTTCCTGAATTGTAGTGGCTCATGGTGTGCCCTTTGGGTAGGTGTTGCTCCAGCTGTTTCCTGGCTTCGTAATAGTCGGCTCGGCGCTGGGCTCGGTACCGGAACAGCTCTTCGATCTCATCGCTATGCAGACTTGCGCGAGGGCTCCAGTCCTGGAGCCTGACGGCGCCGGTCTCGTCGTGGAGGAGTCTGTGGCGTGCGTTTCGGGCGTAGTGGCGCCATGCGGTTCGGTCGGTGCGCCACAGGTGGTAGGCGTACCTGGCCTCGCGGGTGGCGGCGTAGGCGCCGCGGGCCATTTGCCCGCCCATGGCGCTGGCGGCTCCACCGCCGACCGTGGTCAGCGCGGCTGTCGCCAGGTCCAGGGCGATCTCGGCTGGGGTGTGGGTGGACAGGTAGCGGGCCACCGTGCCCCGTGGGTCGCGCATAAGAGCCGCTGCCCCACGAGCGCCCCCGAACACGGTGGCCACGCCCATGCCGACCTCGAAGGCCAGGCCGAGCGTCCCCCCGGTGAACAGGATCATGGCCCCGGCAAAGAGCATTAGCCCCAGCTTCTGCTCCCAGCTCAGCGACTCCCACGCCGCCCCCAACGCATCAAGAAGCCCCGCCAACCACAGCTCTCAAATGCGAAGAGCTTTCAAGGGCTCGCCGCCGTCGCCGTGAACGTAAGTCGCAATATCAACCAGGCTAGATGTGCCGTCCAGCAGGTAGTACTCATATCGAAGATCTGGGTGGTCCTCAAGGACAACTACTGGCGGCCCTTGAATACATTATCGTAAACTACGATAATTACCTCTCGGCGTGAGGTCTTATAGTTATGCCCTGAATAATCTTTCATCGGAGGTCTTTGTTCATCGACGTGATCGCGATTGCGTATTTCAAGGAGGCTGACCTGGACCTTATGAATTTTTGAGGAGGTTCTCTCCTGCGTCAGTGGTGATGTACACCAACATTCTGCCGTCCGGCTCATCCATTGTCAGAATTCTCTGTTTCGTAATAATTGTAGCCCCTACGGGATCGTTGGGTCGATATATCGGATCGCGTGATTTAGGATCTCCTAGCCATATTTCAATCATTCTGCTGTTGAGTAATTGTGTAAGAATGCCGATTGTTCTGACGGCGGCCGTGTCGCTATCCAGGCCCTCCTCGTCCTTGATGGCGTTGAAAGCCTCAAGGCCACTCGTCTCGGCTTCCGTTCCCATGAAGAGCACTTCTGCTGTAGCTGGATCAATCATAATGCTGGATTCCCTTCCAGTGGGATTCAATAAACTTTGCCGCCCTCTGAAACTCGAAGGTAAGGCCCCGAGCGTAGAGGATCTTTGGCTTGGGGTTCGCCTGGTTCGTAAATTATCTGTTCGCCATTACGGTGAGGGTTTTGAAATCGAATTCCATCAGGCTCCTTTCGGGGAGTGTCGACAGTCCAGTCGTCGGGAATCGCGTCAAGGACGTCGTCGACTGGACGTCCTCGCATGCTCTGTACTTCTGATAGTGGACTATCTGTATGTGGCCTAGTTCCAGCTTTATCGGAGCTCGATGTAGCGGAATGACTGGTGTCGTCAGTCCCTTTTTTGTCAGTCGCAGCAGCCTCGGTGTGGTTAGCACTTGTCTTCGTTGATCCGGTGTCCTTGGCGGTGTCGTTGGGTAGTTGGTTCCTCCCTTTCGCCGTTGGCTGTATAATATTCTGCCTCGCGGTGCGCTCTGTGCTGGAACTGCTTTTCGACGTCATCAGCGCGCAAACTGTTGCGTGGGCTCCACATGGAGGTGCTGGCTGCGCCGGTCTCGTCGTGGAGGAGTCTGCGGCGTGCGTTTCGGGCGTAGTGGTGCCATGCGGTTCGGTCGGTGCGCCACAGGTAGGAGGCGTACTTGGCTTCGCGGGTGGCGGCGTAGGCGCCGCGGGCCATTTGTCCGCCCATGGCGCTGGCGGCTCCGCCGCCGACCGTGGTCAGGGCGGCTGTCGCCAGGTCCAGGGCGATCTCGGCTGGGGTGTGGGTGGACAGGTAGCGGGCCACCGTGCCCCGTGGGTCGCGCATAAGAGCCGCTGCCCCACGAGCGCCCCCGAACACGGTGGCCACACCCATGCCGATATCGAAGGCCAGGCCGAGCGTGCCCCCGGACAGGAGGATGAGGGCCCCGGCCAGAAGCATCAGCCCCAGCTTCTGCTCCCAGCTCAGCGACTCCCACGCCGCCCCGGTGCATCAAGAGTTTCTGTCGGCCAGGTTGTGGTGAGGGGTGGTTGAGGGGCTGTTAGGGGGCTTGTCCTGTTGGTGGTGTTGTGGGTTTTTGGTGTGGGTGGTTGGGTGTTCACCATTGGTTGAGGATGGTGGGGTAGGTGTCGGGGGTGCCGAAGGTGAAGATGGCGCCGTTGGCCACGGGAGCGGTTCGGGTGGCTAGCTGGGTGGCGCGTTGGTAGTGGGGTGAGTCGGAGGCGAAGAACATCTTCCAGCCAGGCAGGTATCTGTAGGGCGGTGGGGTGGGGCTGAATGGGATATCTTCGCGAGTCAGGGCTCCGATGACGCCGGGGGTGAAGATGGTGGCGGTGGTGTGCATGAGGGCGTCGGCCAGGTCCTCGCTGGCATCCAGGGCGGCCCCGAGAGCCTCGCCGACCATCAGGTCCACGCTGGCGTCTCCGGGGTTGGGCATGTTGAAGCTCAGTGTGAGTTTGTTGCCTTGGCCGATCTGTCCGGAGAAGGCCGGTGCCAGGCCGAAGTCAGGGAAGTTGGAGGTGGTTTGGGCGTCGCGGATGTATTGCAGGAGGTAGTCCTGGGTGATGGGTGGCGACTGCTCGGCCTCCTCGCGGCTGTCGGCGGTGGGGCGCCACAGGTCCAGGGACGGGTGCAGAGGCCTGACCTGCTGGATCCACTCCCACACCCGACGCCCCTCTGAGACCGGGTCGCCAAGAGCCTGCCGTTTGAAGCTGAGGTCCCATCTCATGGTTGTCTCCGTTAGTGGAAGTACTGGGGATACTCGATGTAGGGGTCATGCTCGCGGTGGTCGACCCACTGGTCGATGACCTGTTGTGGTGTGATGTCGGGGGTGAGAACGGTGTGTCCGTCAAAGACGCTGGTGGTGAACCACAGCACCAGATTTGGGTCGGGGTTCAGTGAACGGACCCAGGCAGCGATATCAGCCGCCTCCTCAAAATCTAGTCCGCTGGCAGAGATCAGTCGATTGTCTTTGAAATGGCTGATGATTGTTGACGGCCCTTCTGGATCAAGAACGATGTCGGCATCCGTTATATCTTCCTCGCTCCAGCGTAATGTTCTGCTATCTGGCCATTTTCGTGACCCTTCACGAAGGAATGTGTCGACATCGACGATAGTGTGTCCTGGATTGATGGCTGGATAAAGGTAGTTGATTCCCATGCTGTTTCCTTTAGATAATTAGGGAATTACGTATATTGTCAACGTGATGTCGGGTCCCAGGATTTCGCGAGCCCGACGCCCTAGAAAGCTTGCAGATTCCGGAGTGTTGGTAACGATATTAAGGGCCGATACTGGATTTCCTGGAGAGTTTATTATGTCTCGATATCGTGTTATCTCACGTTCGAAGTCATTGATAAGGAACTCGGGGCGATTACCTTCATATAGCGCGTTGGGTCCTCCTTTTGTGTGTTTGGCGTCCCATGCTGTGGTGATTCCGCGTCCGTCTGTGGTGACAGAGTCGGCCCATATTGTTTTACCTCCATCGGTTGTTAGCTGTCGTTCGACATCCGTTCCCAGTACTCTATGTTGGTATTGGTATGCAGGTGTGGTTGGTGGGTGTGTTCGTGTGGGTAGATCGTCGAACCATTGTTGTACTCTCCTCGGGTCGTCCCAGTACGCGGGAAGACCGTTGCGTGGATTCCATATGGAAACGTTGACCTCGCCGGTCTCGTCGTGGAGGAGTCTGCGGCGTGCGTTTCGGGCGTAGTGGCGCCATGCGGTTCGGTCGGTGCGCCACAGGTGGTAGGCGTACCTGGCCTCGCGGGTGGCGGCGTAGGCGCCGCGGGCCATTTGCCCACCCATGGCGCTGGCGGCTCCGCCGCCGACCGTGGTCAGGGCGGCTGCCGCCAGGTCCAGGGCGATCTCGGCTGGTGTGTGGGTGGACAGGTAGCGGCTCACCGTGCCCCGCGGGTCGCGCATGAGGGCCGCTGCCCCGCGAGCGCCCCCGAACACGGTGGCTACGCCCATGCCGATATCGAAGGCCAGGCCGAGTGTGCCTCCGGACAGGAGGATGAGGGCCCCGGCCAGAAGCATCAGTCCCAGCTTCTGCTCCCAGCTCAGCGACTCCCACACCGTCCCCAGCGCATCAAGAAGCCCCGCCAACCAGTAGGGCTGCCCTTCGCCCAGACTGTCGGCCATGCTCCGCGTGAGACCGGGAACCATGGCAATGACGAGTAAGCCGGCCACCACCGCGCACAGCCCTGCGAGCCGTGCCCTCCACCACTGCTCCGGCGCCGGATCGAGCTCGGCGCGCGCCGCCTCCTCCCGTGCGATCCGCAGCTTCGCGGGAGTCTCCAGCAGCAGTCTCGGCTCGCGGAACGTGGCCGCCTCCATGAGCGTCATCCACGCCCACCGCCACTCGACCCCGACGACGGAGACCAGGCAGGCGCCGTCGGCCAAGAAGCGCCCGAAGGCATTGCGTGGCACTCCAGCCCAGACGCGCCACCGCCACGGGCCCCATCGGTTCCCGTAGTTGTCGCTCTCGAGGGTGCTCACATACCCACCGCTCCACAGTGTGCGGCTATCAATGACCCAGGCCAGAGCCAGCATCAGCAGAAGAATGACGCCACGTCCCTGCCCGTAGCCGGTCAGCGATGCCGTCACTTCAATGGGCCACGACGGCGCCTCGCCGCCCGTCTGCAACCACATCACGTAGTCGGAGGCGTTGCGCCCCATGTGGTCGACCACCGCCACCCACCACGTCCACAGCGGCACCACTGGGGCGAGAATCTGCAACGCGGCCCTGTATCCACCGCGATGCACCCGAGCACGGCGCCACAGGGCGATCCCCAGCCCGATCGCCCCGGCCACCATTCCAGTGATAATCGCGTGCCCGGCGTAGGGGAAGATGTTCCCGGCAGCCCCGGAGAACGGGCTCAGGGAGTAAGTCGTTGCGCCGCTGCACTCCACCTGGCGCACCCCGCCCTTGGGGCAGAGAAGACTATCCAGGAGGCTGCCACCACCGTTCAGGAGCGTGATGCGGCGGGTGACCTCCTCGACCACTTCGAAAGCGGCGCCCGTCGCCACCCCCAGAACGATCCAGTCGCTCACCAGGAAACGGCGCACCCGCCCTGGAGCCACCAAAGTGAGAACCGCCAACGGCGTCAGCTTGAGAACTTCCTCCACCAGGGAGGCGACCACTATGGATGCGGCTGTGCTGGACGGACTGACGCCGGCGGCGCTGCAGACCCACAGGCTCGCCATGGCGATCAGCAGCGCCAAGGGCATCCCGGTGGCGAACACTCCCGAGGTCAGTGCCCAGGAGACGGTCTTGGCTCGGGCCAGAGTGAACCAGCACACCACCAGCCACATGCACCCGATCCAGGCCCCCAGTGCGGTGCGGACCGTCGGCGAGACCACCACGGCCACGAGAACCACCAGCAGCGCGAACCAGGAGGCAACGGCCCGCACTCGGCGCAGCGCCAGGAAGATCCGGGACCTCGACGTGCGGTCACGCAATCGTTCCCACCACTCCTGTCTCGGCGGTCGTTCCGACGGCGTTGTTTCCTCCTGGCCCTCTCGCTCGGGTGGGCGCCGTGAGGCCGGCCAGATCCGAGGAGGCTGCTCGGCTCCTGGGCTCGGAATGTTCTATGGCCGTGATCGTTCAACGCCCACCCCTCTCTCATACGCCGTTCAGCGGCGTGACCATTTTGTTACCAAACGGCTGGGAGCGGGGCTGCTTCTGCGTGATCCCGTTTCGCGTGCCCTCGCCGGGGCCAGTGCTCACCACGAGGAATCGTTGGCGCGTCTAGGGCTACCCTTCTCAGACGGGGCCTTCGTCGCCCGCCTCGCGCCTTTCGGCCCCATCCCTGACACTCGTCAACCCGCCCACGTCGTCACCACGTCAGGACATGACCCGCATGACCTCACCGCGCCGCCCCGGCGGTGGCATCTTCGCCTCCTTGAGATTCCACAACTACCGGCTCTGGTTCCTGTCCGCCCTCGTGGCCAACACCCGGGACCTGGATGCAGCGCGTGGCGCAGGACTGGCTGGTGCTGCGTGTCCTCACTGACGACTCCGCCTCCGCCACCGGCCTGACCACGGCCCTGCAGTTCCTCCCAATGCTGCTGCTGTCCGCCCACGCCGGCCTCGTCGCCGACCGGGTCGATCAGCGCAGGTTCCTCATCCTCACCCAGAGCGCCATGGGCCTGGTCTCCGCGGTCCTCGCCGTCGACGTCCTGGCCGGCACCGCCCACCTGTGGCACGTCTACTTGGCCGCCTTCCTCACCGGCGTCGCCGCTGCCTACGACGCCCCCGCCCGCCAGACCTTCGTGGCGCGGATGGTTCCCGCCGAGCACCTGTCCAACGCCGTGGGCCTCAACTCGGCCTCCTTCAACGCCGCGCGCCTCCTGGGGCCGGCCCTCGCCGGCGTCGTCATCACCTGGGTCGGCGCCGGCTGGGTCTTCGCCGTCAACGCCGCCACCTTCGTCTTCCCGGCCGTGGCGCTGGTCGCCATGCGCGTGAGTGAGCTGGTGGACATGCCGCGCGCCCGCCGCGCCGCCGGCCAGCTCCGCGAGGGTCTGACCTACCTGCGCGGCCGCACCGACCTCGTCGTCATCATCGCCGTGGTCGCCGTCGTCTCCATGCTCACCCTCAACTTCCAGGTCACCATGGCCGCGATGGTGCGCACCGTCTTCCACCTGGAGTCCGACGCCTACGGCACCGTCTCCTCAGTCTTCGCCGTCGGCTCCCTCTCCGGTGCCCTGTGGGCGGCCCGACGGCGCAACCCCCGCCCCCGCACCGTCGTGCTGGCAACCCTCGCCCTGGGGGTGTTCACCCTCCTGCTGGCCGCAATGCCCACCTACCCGACCTTCACGGTCATGACGATCCCGGTGGGCCTGTGCGTCCTGACCCTCCTGACCAGCGCCAACCAGACCGTGCAGATGACCACCGAGCCGTCCATGCGCGGGCGGGTCCTGAGTATCTACATGATGTTCTTCCTGGGGTCGACGCCGCTCGGTTCCCCGCTCATCGGCTGGGTGGCCGACGCCTGGGGGCCGCGCATCGCGATCGCGGTTGGCGGCCTGAGCGCTGTCCTCACTGCGCTGGTGGCCGCCGCTTGGAGCTACAGGCACTGGAACCTGTCCCTGCACTACTCCTCCACCCGCCCCTACCTCCGGGCCGCGCCTAAGTCGCCGACACCACCGAAGCCGCCGCAGTCCCCGCAGCAGACCCATGCCGACGACGCCGACTAGCGCCGACTGACGCCCGCCAGACGCCGATTCACATCGCACGACCGGACCGCAGCGAGCTCACAACGAGTAATACGTACGCTACCCATGGCGCATCTCCCCGGCACTGGGGAGTCCTCCCCAGCCGAGGATCGGCGCGCTTTCAGGTGGTACTGGCCCACATCACAGGGTGACGCCTATCCTTGCGGGGAACGCGGTTCGGTGAGCGAGCCCTTCCGAAGGCATCGAATGTCCGCGGTAACCCACCTCAAGCAGGAGCCCACCCCATGACCGAGCTGATCGACACCACCGAGATGTACCTCAAGACCGTCTATGAGCTTGAGGAGGACGGTGTGCCGCCGCTGCGTGCCCGCATCGTCGAGCGTCTTGACCACTCGGGCCCCACGGTCTCCCAGACGGTGGCGCGCATGGAGCGTGACGGTCTCATCAAGGTCGCCGAGGATCGCCCTCGAGCTCACTGATGAGGGGCGCAGGCGCGCCACCGACGTGATCCGCAAGCACCGGCTCGCTGAAAGACTGCTCCTGGACGTCATCGGCATCGAGCGCCGATTCGTCCATGAGGAGGCCTGCCGCTGGGAGCACGTCATGAGCGAGCAGGTCGAGGAGCGCCTCGCTGACATCCTCGACGACGTCTCCACCGACCCCTTCGGCAACCCCGTCCCGCCGCGGACCGCGGAGCACCCGAGGCCCTCCGCCGACGAGGTCAGTGTGGACCGCTCGCCGGACGCGAGACCACCACGGCCGTCGTCAGCCGCATCGGGGAGCCGATTCAGGCCGACGCGGAGATCATCGCCGGCCTCGAGGACGCCCAGATCGTCGCCGGGGCTGAGGTCGAGCTGCGTGTCAGTGCCGGCGGGTGAGGCTCGTCGGGCCCCTCCGGTGACCCCGTGGTGCTGGCCGACGACGTCGCCCGCCACCTCTTCGTGCAGCGCTGAACGACGGCGATCAGCCTGTCTGCCAAGACCCTCAAGGGAGCCTGAAAACACCCTGTGCAGGCAGGGGGTTCGAGGAGTGTTTCTCGTCTCGTTAGATGAGATGCGAGGGGCTGTCTCGCGGTCCGGCTGACGGCCTGCTGAAGGCCCCTCTGTGAGGTCCCTCAGGCGCTGGGACAGAGGGCCCATGGCGGGATCTCGACGATGAGGGCGCGATTTTTCCGCGAAACCTCGCGCTTTTCTGGTTTAGGTTGCGAGCACGCTGATGGACTGAGGTCCCTGGGTCAATATGGATAAAAGCGAGAAGCGCTTCATAGTGCTTCGGCTCACAACAGTGTGTGACAACTGGCCGTGACGAAGCGTGCGTCTGTCATGTAGCGTTCAGGTCGTTGCCGCAGACAACCGTCTCGGCGACGTCTCGGATCGAGGCTTAGTCCTGCCACTCGGTCTGGGGCACGTGGAACCAACAACTCAAGTGGCAGGAACGGGGAACCAATACCGGTCGCCCAGGCGAACAGCCGAAGCGGCCTTGGGGTGAAGCCCGCATCTGCGGGCCGGACGTCTCCAGTCCGAACCCGACAGCTCACCTCGTCGGCTCAACAGGAGAAAGCATTCATGTCCTCACGCACCACCGCACGTCACCGCAAAAGCCACCCGCGCCCTTACCCCACTGGATGACTTTGCTCCCCACCGCGCGCCGCGGTCTGGCTGTCGCCGCTTCGTCCGGCCTCGCCCCTGACCATGATGGCTTCGGGAGCCAACGCCGCCGGCCACACCGAGGTCACCTCCTCCGGCACCATCGAGGCTTCCGGCGTGACCCCCGGGTCGGCATCTTCGCCGCCAACGCCCGCGAGGCCCTGGCTGCCCGCCAGCAGGTCACCATCTCCCAGGCGAGCTGGGTCACCGAGGCTGCCCCCGAGGTGGAGGCTGTCGCCCCCGCCCCTGCGGCTCCTCAGGCGCCCGCCGCTCCCGAGGCCTCCGCTGCCCAGGCCGAGCAGACCTCCTCCGAGGCCGCCGCCCGGCTGCTGCCGACCAGGGCACTGACTCCGCTGCCGCTGACACGCAGGCCACTCAGGCCACCCCGGCCGCTGCGCCGACCGGTGCCGCCAACTCCTCTGTCGTGGCCATCGCCATGCAGTGCGTGGGTGCTCCCCTACGTGGGGGCGCTTCCGGCCCGAGCGCCTTCGACTGCTCCGGCTTCACCTCCTACGTGTACGCCCAGGTCGGCATCAACCTGCCCCGCACCTCCGGTGAGCAGGCCGTGGCCGGCACCCAGGTGTCCGCCTCTGAGGCCCAGCCCGGCGACCTCGTCACCTGGCCCGGTCACGTCGGCATCTACGCTGGTGACGGCAAGGTCATCGACGCCGGTGACAGAGTCCACCGGTGTGGTCTACCGCGAGATCTGGGGCTCCCCGAGCTTCGTCCGCGTCGGCTGATCCCAGACGCTGAAATCCTCACCGTGAGGGGTGAGCGCCAGATGGCGCTCACCCCTCACGGCGTGTCGGACGGAGGGATGGAGTCGGCCGTCAAGGCGCTTCCTGGAGGCGAAGCGAGGAAAACCTCCTCATGTGGTGGTCCACACACACCTTTTCGAGGCAGAATGTTCCATGGGTCGTAGACCGTGATCTCGAGAAAGGGCAGATCCCATGACTGATGACAACGTCGTCCTCGTCGGAGTCGATGGTTCACCGGAGTCCCTGGCGGCAGTGGACTGGGCTGTGGCACGCGCTGAGTGCCAGGGCTGGCGTGTTCACATCCTGTGCGCCTACTCCCTGCCCTCCTTCACCACTGCCTCCCTTGACGGTGGCTACGCAGCGCTCGACGACTCAGCCATCAGGTCCGGTGCCCAGGCCGTCATTGACGAGGCTGTTGAGCGCGTCAAGAAGGCCGGCGTCACCGTCACCTCCTCCCTGGAGACCGGGGACCCCGCCGGGGTTCTGTCGACCTCTCGAGGAAGCGGCACTGGCCGTCGTCGGCACCCGAGGCGGTGGCTTCGCCGACCGGCTCCTGGGAACCGTCCTCCGCCCCTGCCTGCGCGCACGCCACTGCCCGGCCGTCGTCGTTCCTCGGCACAGCGAGGGCGCCGACTACACGCCGGTGCGGCGCATCGTCGTCGGGGTCGATGGCTCCTCCTCGGCCTCGCCGGGCCCCTCAAGCGTGCTGTGAACGAAGCGGAGGCGTGGGGTGCCGAGCTCACCGCCATTGCCGCGGTGCCGATGGCCTCCGGTGCCGGGCGCTGGCCTGGCTGCCGGCCGCGGTCGATCGTGAGCAGGTCCTGGCCGACGTCCGCTCCGGACTCGACCGCCATCAATGAAAGCCCCTCGAGGCCATGAAAGGCGTCACGGTGCGCCGCCACGCCCTGGATGGAAATCCGGCCGAGCTCCTGGCCGAGTTCTCCACCGCCGTGGACCCTCATCGTGCCGGCTCGCGTGGACGTGGTGGCTTCTCCGGGCTCCTGCTGGGCTCCACCAGCCAGGCCGTCCTGTCCCACGCGTCCTGCCCCGTGCTGGTCGCCCCCACGCGCCACGCCAAGGGGAACGGCGCACCTCGCGCACCTCCACCCCTGTGGGGCCGCCTGAGGCCCCACTCGCTGAGGCGAGCCCATCGTCGCTCGCCGCGGCGCCACCCCTGCGGCCCGAGTGGTCGCGGGCGGGTCGATCCGCTGGTAGTCTTCCCTCCAGGCCCTCGTGAGCTCAGGGGATGAGCGCCGCTCTCCTAAAGCGGGTGTCGTTGGTCTCGAATCCAATCGAGGGCACTGACACCACCGGGTCAGTTCGGCGAAGCCTCGCTGCCGGGCCGGCTCGATCAGTTCCACCAGGCTCTCTTCAGTGGAGGCTGGAGGCGCACTTCGCTGCGGCGGATGCCGGTCGGCCCATATCGCCGCCGGCCCATGGGGCGTGCCACGCCGCGGTGCGTCTCCACGCCCAAGGTCGATCGGCTATATCTTGAGCGTGAGGACGCCTCGTTTCCTTCGGCCGCAAACGGCGCGATGCCGCCCTGCGGGAGGAAGAACGAAGGGGGCTCGATCTCGGCCGGCTCGGATCAAAACCGCGAGCCGACGGCGTTTCGCCGCGGATCTGGGGGCTGTGGCCGCGGCGCCGCGTCAGCCTGAGTCCGCCTGCTGCGCCGGCACGGCGCGCGCGCCCCGCGCCGGCACCCCGCTGAGCGCGGCGGACGTCGAGCGGCGCGAGCGCATTGACACGGCTCTGTCCACCTGGCGCAGCCAGCTCGTGGACCTGGGAGGCGTCGCCAGCCTGGATGACATCTCCTGCTCGACGCAGGCGTCGTCGACCTCACCGCAGCACACCCTCCGGCCTGCTCAGCCCTACGCAGGCCGCCCCACCAACCTGTCCAGCATCGTGCGAGCGCAACGCCCTGGGCGAGGCCCGCCAGTCCCTGAGGTCTCGGCGCGCACTGACGTCCTGGCCCGCCAGTCTGCGCGTCGCACCTGGTCTACTCTGGCCATCGGTGGCCACCTGAACGAGACGGTCCCGCGAGGACGGTGAGGACGACGGCAGCATCCACCTGGCCGACGCGCGCGTCTCACCGGAGGCGGACCTGACCGCCCAGATCCCGCACGTCCAGAACGCACGCCGCCGAGCACGCCGTCGCAACGCCCTGGCCGCCGCCGGACTGACCGTCCCCGAGGTCTCTCGGCCCCCGCGCGTGCGCACGGTTAACGCCCCTGTCCTGCTGCGCCCCCGCGCCTGACCACCGCCACCGCGGACGCCACCTCACCCTGACCCCACCATCGAGGTCAACCCGGTCCTCACCCGCGCCCCTGCGCCGCTGCCAGTGCACCACCGACATCGGGGACATCGCCCGCGCTGCCCTGTCCTCGGCGGGCTTCACACCGCGCGCGGCCCTGGCCCGCATCGGCGCCCTGGGCCGGCAGTTCCTGCCCGGGCTTCGAGATCCACGAGCGCCTTGTCGTCGGCGCCTTCGTCCACCCCGGCCAGGCCCCTGGTGGAGGACTTCGACGTCGTCCTGGGAGCGCTCGCGCACCTCCGCCCTGGTTGCCGCCATCGCCGGGGACGAGGGCGCCCGCGAGGCCCCTCAGTGTCGAGCTGCCCCCGCCGTCCCCACCGACCGTCCCCGGCGCTGAGCGCGGCGTGGGCGACCTGGAGCCCGCCCAGCTCGATGTCATCGAGGCGGTGAGCACCGGGGCGAGCTTCATCGACGCGCCCCGGCCCCGACGTCGCCGGCACCCTGGCCGCCGTCTTCGCCGACGCCGCCGCCTCCGGACGCACCGTGCTGCATGTGCCGCCACCAGCGCCGACGGGCACGCCGTCGCGGCCGCCCTGCGCGGAGGAGGGCCTGGGATCCATGGTCCTGACCTCACCGAGGACGCCGCCCGGCGCCAGCACGCCTCCGAGGGCATCCGGTGAGAGCCTCGGGCGTCCAGCCGCCCCAGCTCGACGTCGCCGGGATCATCTCCATGCGGGACTGTCCACCTCGGTCCGCTCCCGCCTGACCACACGTGCGCGCCCTGCACCGGCCCCGCGAGCCCTGGTCGGTCTCCGCCTCACGAGGCGCCGCGAAGAAGCTCGCCGAGCTCACCAGCCGTCGCGACCGGGCGACGACCCGGCCCGTACGACGCCGAGCACCTGCATCGCCCTCGATGAGGACGGCCGTGAGCAGGCCCCTGACCTCCTTCGCCGCGGGCACGCCCTGGGCTGTTCACCCCGGAGGTCTCCTCCAGCGCCTGGAACGGGATCCCGGTGGAGGACATGGATGAGGCCACCGACGCGCTCGTCCACCTGCGTGCCCTGGCCAACGACCCGTTGCCCACCATCCAGGAGCACACGGCGGTGGTCGCCCGCACCACCGGCTTGAGCCGGGCCCGCAACCCGGGCCAGTGGATCGAGCAGCTCGACATGTTCGACGGTGTGCGCGAGTCCCTCGGACGCTTCCTGCCCGAGGTCTTCGAGCGCCCGCCGCCGACATGGTCATCGCCACTGCCTCCGCAGCTGGCGCGACGAGCGGGCATCCACTATGGACGGCTCGCGGCGCCGGCGCTTCACGCGCCAGGCCACGACCTGGTGCGGCCGGGCCGCGTTGTCGATGCACCTGCACGCCGAGCTGGTCAAGGTCCAGCGTCGCCGCGAGGTGTGGCGCCGTCACGACCCCGACGGTGGCTGGCCCCGCCTGCCCCAGGGCCTGACGAGATGCGGCGCACCGCCGGCCGGGCCCGCGGCGCCGTGGCCGAGGTGCAGCCGCTGCTGGGGCGCGCCCAGGACTCCCCTGGTGCCTCGCGGAGATGCCCTGGAGTGATCTCCTGAGCTGGCCCGCCCCCGGCCGCCGACGACCTCACCTGCCCAGAAGCTCCCCGAGGTCAACCGCATCCGCACCGAGCTCGAGGCCCTGGGACTGAACGACTTCGTGGCCGATATGGCCGCCCGCGGCGTCGAGGCCGACCAGCTCGAGCCCGAGCTCACCTACTGCTGGCAGGTCCTCTGCTGGCGCAGACCGCCGCCGACCCCGACCTGGGCGGTCTCGACGCGCGCGCCCCGTCCCAGATGGCTCGTCTGCTGCGCGAGCTCGACGCCGCCCACACGCGCTCCCCTGTCCGGCCCCGTGACCCAGGCCTGCGCCCGGCGGGTACGGGCCGCCGTCGAGCAGGACAAGGCCGACGCGCGCCCTGCACATCGCCCTGGCTCCGCGAGGACGGCGTCCCGCTGCGGGAGATCATCGACGCTCACCCCATGGCCCTGCTGGCCCGGCCGATTTGGATCGTCCCGCCCATGCTCGTGCCCCCAGATCTTCTCGCCCACCGCGGTGGTGGACCTGGCTGTGCTGGGACGCCTCCACGCCCATGCCGGTCCTGCAGGTGCTGCCCGCCTTCGTGCGCGCCGAGCAGGTGCTCGTCGTCGGCGACTCCGGCGCGCCACGACCGGCCTGGCCGCCGAGCTCGGCCCGCTCCTGCCCTCGCGCACCCCTGCCGACCGCCCGCAACAGCCTCGCGACGCCGGCATCGCCCCTTCCTGGCGGCCAACGGCTACGAGGGGGTCGTCGAGGCCGTGCCCCCCGCCGGGGACACCTCCTGACCCTGGGCTCGTGGACGGGCGGGGCATGCCGGCCCCGGGCAGACCGCGGTCGAGACGGTGGAGGCCGAGGTCTCCCGCGTCGTCGACATGGTCATCGACCGGGCCCTGACCCGTCCTGAGGAGTCCCTGGCCGTCATCGCCCTCAACCGCCTGCACGCCGACGCCCTGCGCTCGGCCATCACCCGGCGGCCGCCGGCGCTCCCGCACTGGAGGAGTTCTTCGCCCCGGGGCGGCCGAACCTTCACCGTCGTCGAGCTGGCCGAGGCCCGTGCCCTGCAGCGCGACCACATCATCATCTCGGTGGGTTACGCCAAGACCCCGCACGGGCGCACCATCCACAACTCCCGGGCCCGTCTCGGACCACAGCGGCATGGTGGGGCTCGTCGAGGCCCTCGTGCAGCCTCGCGGGGCAGCACCCAGGTGGTCTCCTGCTTGGCGGCCGCAGACATCGACCGCGACCGGCTGCGCGCCCTCGGGGCCCGCCTGCTGCGCGAGGTCCTGGCCCGCCGAGGACTCCTCCCAGTCCGGTAACTCCGCCGGCAAGGTGCCCGACCGGCTCCTGGTGGACCCTGGCCGAGCACCTGTGGCGCAAAAGGCCTGTCGGTCGTGCCCCGCTACGGGACCGACGGCGGCGTGCGCATCCCGCTGGCCATCGGCCACCCCGACTACCCCGACGAGCTGCTCGTGGCGGTCCTGACCGACGACGTCGACTACATCTCCGAGCCCAGTCTGCGCCGGCGCGACCGGCACCGCGTCGAACGGCTCGAGCGGCGCGGGTGGCGCGTCCACATGGCCTTCTCCGCCGGGGTGTTCGTGGACCCGGAGGCCGAGGCGAAGGCCGTCGAGGAGCTCGTCCTGGCCGTCCTGGTCGAGCGCCAGGGGGAGGCCGTCCCGGCCATGGAGGCCGTGCCGGACCGTGTCGACGACGCGGTGCGCGCCGTCCCCGAGGCGCCTGAGCCCGAGGCCACCGAGGCCCACGAGCGCACCGAGCGCCCCCGCATCGCCCAGGGGCTGCCGCTGCAGGCCTACTCCGACGACCAGCTCGATGACCTCATGGCCTGGATCCGCTCCGACGGCGTGGGCCGCCCGAGGCAGGGAAGTCGAGGAGCTGCGGTCCGCTCTGGCGCTGCGTCGCCGCGGATCGGGGGATCGACGCGGTCCTGGCCAACGCCGTGCGGCGCACCCGCTGAAGCCGACCGAGCGGTACTGGATGACGCAGTGAACGACCGTGTTGCCGTGAGTGATGCCGCGGAGGCGGAACCTGCCGCAGACAGAGGCGTGACGCCCGGACGCGGGCGCGCGCGGCGCCGTCGTCGAGTGGTGGCCCTCTCGCCTCGGGACCGGGAACGTGTGGCCCGCGGTCAGAGCCCGGAGGACCTGGCGAGGGCGGACTACGAGCACGACGCCCTCAGCGGCCCCGCAGAGGGCCTTGACGCCCCTCGCCCCTGGTGGCACCGGCTCCAATGACGACCGCCTCCGCGCGACGTCCCCCGCACTGGGGCTGATCGTCCTGGAGGCGATGGTGGGCCGGTGGGGAGGCCGTCGGCTCGCCGGTGTCCATGGTGCTGACATTAACCCCGTACCGGCGCTGCACGCCGGAGAGAAACCGCAGTATTCAACGATCCTCGCTGGGCGCTTCAACGCCAGGCTCGTCAATGTCAGCACTGTGGACACCAGGCCGCGCAGGAGTGAGCCGGGGTTCTGCGGCACGGCCCGGCACCTCCGATCACAGGGTCCTCCCCACCGTCCCCTGCCCGCCATCTGCGCAGGGGCCCGGTGGTCATGGTTTGACTCCGGCCCTGCTTTGAGTCTCGCCTCGGGTCGGCCTGCTCCACGAGGGTCGGGATCCACTGGCCAAGGGTTGTGCGTACTGCATGAGGGCCCCGCCTACCTGCAGTACCCCCCGACCCCTCCTCCAGTAGCACCCCACCCTTGTGCAGTACACGCAAAACACCACCGAAGTATCGATGAACGAACACGTCCGCTCGGGCTGAGGTGAGCAAGCGATCTCAGGAATGAGCGTCCGGCCTCTGCCCCGGATGTCGTGACACCCGAAAGCTCCAGCAGCCATGAGCAGCGCATGACGCTGCGGTGTAGGGAGAGCAGGCCCCGCCGATCAGGAGGATCGGCGGGGCCTTCCGGTGATGCGATAAGGCGATGCTCAGATCGCTGCGGGACTCAGCGCCGGGCGGCGTTGGCCGAGAGCAGGTCGCGGATCTCGGTGAGCAGCTCGACGTCGGTGACCTCCTTGGCCTCCTCGGCGGCTCTTCTGCTGGCCATGCGCTCCTTGACCTTGTTCATCGGCATGACAATGGCGAAGTAGACGGCGATGGCGATAAGGAGGAAGTTGATGATGGTGGTGATGATCGTTCCGGGCATCACGTAGCCCTTAGCGTTTGTGGCGAGCTCCTGGGCGGTGGCCAGGTGGAACGTGTACTTACCGTCCTGGTACAGCGAGAACGCTCCCAGCGAGTCGAAGTTCGGCTGGCCGATGAGCTGACCGAGGATGGTCATGATGACGGTGGTGATCGAGTCGACGATCGGCTTGAACGCGCCACCGATGATAACGGCGACGGCGAGCTCGAGGGCGTTGCCCTGGGCAATGAACTCCTTGAATCCCTTGATCATGGCGATCCTTTCTAGCGGCGCGGGCAGACGTCTGCCGGGGGTGCGCCATCGGGGGCTGAAAGTGAGAGTGTCTTATCGTTCGCGTAAGACGTCGCAGCGGCATTACGGGCTCAGCGCAATGCCGAGCGTGCTATTCGTTGCCGCGCCAACTACCAGAGTAGCGCTACTTGCAGGAATAGCCAGTGTGATAAGTGTTACTTTCTTGTGTCCTGTCCATTGTCCACCCTCTCCGACCTGTTGAATCATCACTACTCGCGCTCCGGAGCAGAGAACTGTGCTGTGTGTTCCAAAAGGCGCTGTCGGTATTCCTGGGAAATGCTCAGAGAAGACTCTTGAAATCCTGGTGATTCCTGGTCGGTTGGTGAAGAAGGCGCGTCGGGGGTTTCAGTGGGACTCGTTGTCGAGGTGTTCCCCGGGTCTTTCGGTGCGGTGGGAGACTCGGACTGCTCTCCGGGATTCTGTGTCGTCCCGCCCTGAGAGGCGTCGTTCTGCCCCGGCGGTGTCCATCCTTCAGGGGGCCCGTCCGATGATGTCCACCCGCGCGCCGGGACGCGCCAACTCGGCTCCGACGTCGATGGGCACCTGGACCAGTCGCTCGTCGTCTCCCAGCTGCTGGGCCAAGGAGCCGCTGGTCATCGAGGCCGTCAGCACCGTGCCCCTTCTCCAGGGAGATCGCGGCCCGACTCCCCACCACCCTGCCCCGCGGAGGTCAACGGGGACTGAGGGAGGGCGCCGGCCGGAAGCGTGCTGATCGAGACGTCCTGCTCGGTGAGGACTGCGCCGGCGCTGATCGAGCGCGAGGCGACAAGAACCTGCTGCCCGCGCTCGGGGCCGGGACGCAGCACGCTGAGGCCACCAGGACCGCGGTTCCCAGGCAGAGTGCCACCACGAGGTGGCGATGTCGCCACAGTAGAAGCGATGGACGGCCCCGGCCCATCCGGTCCATCCGGCCCGGACACTGGGGCGGGCCGGACGGGAGTCGGACGCGATGGAGCGCGGCGACCCTCCGTGATCCTGAGGCTCTGAGAGGCGCTGGAGAGGGGTGGCGGGGCAGTTCGTGGCGAGGTCTCATGTCATCAGGGTCCGGTGGCCGGCGGCCTCCCGGCACGCCCGCTCCTTGGCGTTGTGGACAGAGGGCGCCGCCGGCGAGCCCTGTGGCCCCGGAGGCCCGCGGCGTCGGTGGCTCAGGACTCTGACGACAGGGAGTGCGCCGGTGAGCCGGCGGCCAGCAGGAACCACTCCTGGGCCGTGATGACGGCGTCCACGGGCTCGTCGTGCTCCTCCATCGGCAGCGGCCCGGGCACCAGCTCCTCGGGGTGAAGGATGGCGAAGGTGTGGGCCTCAGGGGAGCGCAGGGGCAGCATGCGGTCGTACCAGCCGCCGCCCTGTCCCAGGCGCCCGGCACCGTCCACGGCCAGTGCCGGAATGATGAGGGCGTCGACCTGGCCGACCGCCTCGGCCGGCAGGGTGGGGCCACTGGGCTCCGGGGGCGCCTCGGCGCCCGCTCCGCCAGGTCCTCACTTCCCTGGAACAGCCCCCAGCAGCGTGCCAGACGGGGCCGAGCACCGGCAGCAGGACCCGGACGTCGCCCCTCGTGAAGCCGCTCCAGCAGCAGTCGGGTGCAGGGCTCTGCCCCACGGACACGAAGGCCGCCACCCTCGTGCGCCGGCCACCGCCTCCAGGGCGTGCTCAGTCAGTGCCTCGCAGTCCGCCGAGTGCCCCTGGGGTGGGTGGTGGTGATGGGCGCGTCGGTGCGCCCGCAGCACCTGCGCAGCTCGTCCTGGCGTCGTCGAGCTCGAGTCGGCCCGTGTCGGGAAGGTCCAGCGCGCCGGTCGTCATGGCCCCATCCTCGCAGGTGATGACGCGTCGTGTCTGAACTGTTCGTCCCGGCGGGCACGGCGCATGTCGTCAACCCGACGGTAACCTGAGTGCCATGAGAACAGTGGCCGAGCACCCTGGCCGCCTGCCTGGAGATCGCCCAGGCGGCAGCACCCTCGACGTGGTCCTCCCCGACGCCGTCGGATGCGTCCTGGCCCAGGACGTCGTCGCCGGAATCGACCTGCCCGCCGTGGACCTGGCCGGACAGGACGGCTACGCGGTCATCGCCCAGGACGTCGCCGAGGCTGATCGCAACAACCCGCTCGTGCTCGACGTCGTCGACGCGGTGCGCGCCGGCGACATGCGCCCCTGCCACCTCGTCTCCGGTGCCGCCGTCCTCATTGACTCCGGAGCCCCCATGCCGCTGGGCGCCGACGCCGTCATCCCCTGGGCCGACACCGACCGCGGCGAGTCCCGGGTGACCATCCACCGCGCCGTCGCGGCCGGCGACAATGTCCGCCGCCGTGCCGAGGACGTGAAGTCGGGCACGACTGTCCTCAAGCGAGGCTCGCGTATCAGCGCCCGCCATGTGGCCCTGCTGGCGGGCCTCGGGATGCACCGGGTGCGCGTGCGCCCCGCCCCGCGCGTCGTCGTGGTCTCCATTGGGGACGAGCTGGTCGAGCCCGGTCAGTCCCGCGAGGCCGGGGACGTCTTCGACGCCAACGGCCACGCCCCTGGCCTGCGCGGTCACCGACGCCGGCGGCCAGGCCTTCCGTGTGGCCGCCGTCCCCGACGAGCTGCGCGCCCTGGCCGACACCATCGAGGACCAGCTGGTGCGCGCCGACGTTCTCATCACCACCGGGGGCTTGAGCGTCGGGCAGGGCGACACCGTCAAAGACGTTCTGGCACCCCTGGGCTCGGTGCGCTTCGACGCCGTCGCCATGTCCCCGGGCCGCCAGCTCGGCGTCGGGACAGTTGAGGGCACCCTGATCTTCTGCCTGCCCGGCGACCCGGTCAGCGCCCAAATCGCCTTCGAGACCTTCGTGCGCCCAGTCCTGCGCCAGATCGCCGGACGCACCTCCCTGCACCGCTCCAGCCTGCCGGCCACCATCTCCGAGGGCTGGCACTCCCCGAGCGGCAAGCGCGAGTTCGTCCCCGTTCACGTCAGCGGCTCGCCCTCCCGCGGATACCGCGCCGAGCCGACGGCGCCGCCGGGCGCGGTCCGGCTGCACGGCCTGTCCGAGGCCAACGCCATCGCCGTCGTGCCCGAGGACACGAGCACCGTGGTGGCCGGCGACACCTCTCCACTCGCCTTCTGCTGGACGCCTGATGTCCGACTCTGCCCCGACGACGCCCGCCGACTCCTTCGGCGGGGAGCTGCACGGGCCATCGCCGGCCTGCTGCTCGGGGCCGGGATGCCGGCGCGCTTCACCTGGCCGGTACGCCTCGAGCCTGAGGCCGCCCTGGGGAGCGGGAACCCGGTGCCACGCAGTCGCCCGAGCCCCTCAGTCGTCGTGCGCGAGCTGCGGGCCGAGGATGAGGCGCCCTGGAGGGCGCTGCGGCTGGCGGACACCGACCGGCTCGCCCCTGGGAGGCCACCCTGCCGGCCGGCGGCGGGAGATGCTGAGCACCTTCCCGGTCTTCCTGCGTCGCCAGACGCGCCGGGCCAGGCTCGCTGAGGCGATGCCCTTCGTCGTCGAGGTCGACGGCGCCTTCGCCGGCCAGATCGCCGTCGACCCGATCACTTGGGAGCGACGCGCAGCGCCCAGGTCGGCTACTGGATCGGCCTCGGCCTGGCAGGGCAGGGGATCATGCGACTGGCCGTGGCCCCTCGTTCTGGACCACCTGTTGGGGCCGGTGGGGCTGCACCGCGTGGAGATCAACGTGCGCCCCGACACTGAGCGGAGCCTGGCCCCTGTGCCGCGGTCTCGGGCTGCGGGAGGAGGCTGCGCCGCGGATACATGCACATCAACGGCGCCTGGGCCGACCACGTCTCCTTCGCGGCCCTCGCTGAGGAGGTTCACGGGCCCGATGGCACCGGCTTCGAGCAGCGACTCGCGCGCGGGTGACGATTTTTTTCACGGCAGTCGCGCCGGTGGGGGTGGGGTGCTCGCGGGGAGCGGCGGGTGTGCCGACGGCGCGTTCGGGCAGGCTGTCTGCCGGTCGGTCACGGCGTGCCCAGAGAGGCGGAAGAAACGTGTGACTCATGTGGTGACAGGGGTGTCGTACTGACAGTGTGACGTCGTGAATCCCAGGTATTTCGAAGGAAAGCCGGAGTGTTCCTGCTCGGGGGCGAGGGCAGGCGCGCTTACGGTTGCTGTGTGGGAATCGAGATCTGGGCAGTCATCGCCCTCATCACGGTTTCTCCGTGTACCTCCTTCCGCTTTTTAGTGGGGCGCCGCGAGATGGCTCGCCGCTCCAATGTCCAGGACCGCTACTCGGCTGAGCTGCGGGTCCTGGCCACGGTGCGGCCGCCGTCGAACGCGACGACACCTGCGCGAACAGTGGGCATGCGGAGCTCTTTCGACGTCGACCGGAGGTGAGGGTGATGAACAGGCCCGCCGTGAGGAATGTGCGCGCCCTGCGCACCGAGCGCGAGCTCGACCGTGCCCGCCAGGTTCACGCCCAGGGCGTGAGCGCCGCCGGGTCGCCGCCTCGCACCGTGGGATCGTCGCCAGCGTCCTGCTCGGAGTCACGCTCGGCGGCTGGGTGCTGGGCTGGTCACCGCCCCTGCCCTGGTGGCCCGCCCTGCTGCCCTCCGCCCTGCTGGGGGCCTCGATGGTGGCCGGGCGTCGCGCCGCTCTGGCCTCGGCCGCGGCGGACCGCCGTGAGCGCCGCCGCATCGCCGAGCTCGAGCAGACTCTGGTGACCCTGACCGGCCGGCGCTCCTCGGCCTCGGTCGTGGCCGCGCCCCGCTCCGTCGCCAATGGCGCGCGCAGCGCTCCAGTGGTGCTGGCAGTGCTGTCAGCGCCAGTGCGGCCTCGCCGGCCGTGTCCGCGGTGTCGGCTGAGTCGGTCGAGGCTGCCGGCGACTCCGGCGCGCAGGACTCCTTCATCGAGCGCCTCACCCGCGAGGGCGCCCAGCGCCCGGCCGCGCGCTCGGTGTCTGCCGAGTCGGCTGGGTCCACGGAGTCCGCTGTGTCCGCCGAGTCCGTCGCCGGCAGCTCCCCGCCGAGGCGACCGGCACCGCTGCTGTCCGTCCCTCCCGGAACCATCGACTCGAGGAGGAGCGCCTGGCCAGGCTCGACGCCGATCTCGATGACGAGACCGCCGCAGCAGTGGCCGCTGAGCGTGAGGCCACTCGCCGTGCCTCGGTCTACGTGCCCTCCCGCCACGCCGGCAAGGTCACCCGGGACATGGGCGTGCGCGAGGCGGTCTCCCGCGACGGTGACGAGGAGAGCTCGCCGCGCACCAAGGACTTCTGTCGCCTCCCTGCCTGCCTCGGCCTCCCGCGGCCTGCCCGGTTGGGGCAAGCTCTTCGCCGAGGCGACCGCCATTGAGCAGGAGGCTCAGGAGCGCGCCGCTGCGGCCCCCTCCCCGCAGGTCGCCGCTGAGCCGGCTCGGCGCGCTGCCGACTCTGCTCCCCAGGCTGTCTCCCGCACTGCCTCAGAGCCTGCCCCCACGGTCGCCCGCCCGCAGGCCCCCGCTGCTGCTGCCCCGGCGGCGACGGAGGGAGTCGTCAAGGAGGAGGCGACGACGTCGACCCCGCCCCAGGGTTGGCGACCGGTCCACGTCCCCGCTCCGACCTACACGCTGGCGGCCCGCGCGCCCCGGCGCTCCTACGCCGACCCGGTGGTTGACCCGGGCACCTCCGCACCGGTGCCCGCCCGCCCGCAGTCGGCCCGCGGCTACATTCCCGCTCCTGTGGAGGATGAGGAGGAGCTCTTCCACCCCATCGACCTCGACGCGATCCTCGAGGGGCGGCGCGCAGCCGGCGAGTAGCGCCGGGCACTCCCCGCGGCACGCCGCCGGGAGGCTCAGGTGCGGTGGGCGGGCTCACCGCCACCGAACTTGCCACGACCCCGGCGGCGATGCTAGGATCGGTCCGCACTTGGGGCTATGGCGCAGTTGGTAGCGCGTCTCGTTCGCAATGAGAAGGTCGGGGTTCGAATCCCCCTAGCTCCACCACCTCGAAGGTCTGCCCCGCCAGAAACTGGCGGGGCAGACCTCTTTCTGGCTGGCGGCGCGGGAGGTGATCTCCCTCACTTGGGGTCGGCGTCGATTGGCGGAGGTGTGCGGAACTGCGCGGAAATTGCAGGGACGTGAGGGCCTGGCGGCACGATGTGGCAGACCGTCGAGGGCGGGTGCTCGAGACTTTTGTCTGCGGTGGCGGCGATCTCGTGCGTATCCTGGACAGGAAACCAACCGAGTGGACTGTTAACTGGAGAAGTACCTTGCCGCAGCATGATCGGATGAGGCGTCGCAGCTTTCCTGCGGCGGTCTCGCCCTGGCCGCCTCGAGCACTCTTCTACCTGAGCTGCAGACGCCGGCTCACGCCTCCCCGGCCCCGGCCGCCGGCCCTCCCGCGGCGCCTTCGCAGGTGCTGTCGGACATGCAGGACCCGCGTGCCTGGACCCTCTCCTCCCGGGACGGCTCCATCCGTCCCGGACACCTCCACCCACTCCCACGGGACCCAGTCGCTGGAGATCACCACCACCGGCGACTCCCGCCGTCCCACCAGCACCGACCTGGCCCTGTCGGGCGTCGATATGACCGACTGCCAGTGGGATCTGTGGCTGCGCGCTGAGGACTACCGGCAGATCGAGGCATCCAGCTCGAGCTCGGTGGGGAGGTGAGGACTGCCTGCGCCTCGACGTGGCACCCGACATGCGCACGCTGCGCACCGGAAGCTGGTGCCGGGTGACCGTCAACCGCGCCGCCGAGCGCTCCGTCGTCGGCCATCCCCAGCTGGACCGGGTGACACGAGTGCGCCTGAATGCCGTGCCGGCCTCCGACTCGACGCCGAGCCGTCTGTGGTTCGGCTACCTGGCCACCCCTGCCGTCGGCCGCCAGCGGCATCGTCTCCATCTCCTTCGACGACGGCTACGACAGCGACTACAAGACGGCCCGGGCGATCATGCAGGACTGCGGCATCGGCGCGGCGACCTCCTACGTCATCGCCGACAAGGTCGGGCTGCCCGGCCGCATGAGTGCCAACCAACTCGCCGAGATGCGCGAGGTGCATGGCTGGGACATCGCTGCCCACGCCTCCACCGACCTCACCACCCTGGATGAGGCGGGGGTGCGCCGAGCTGGAGACGATCAGGTCCTTCCTTCTCGAGCACGGCTACCCCGAGGGCGCCGCCCACTTCGCGCTGCCCATGGGGCGGTACAACGACCTCGTGCTGCGCACCTCCCAGGACTACTTCACCTCGATGCGCACCATCGAGAACGCCCCGGAGACCCTCGCGCCGGGGGACCCGTTCCGGCTGCGCGTCTTCTACTGTGGCTCCTACACCACCGAGTCCCAGGTTGAGAAGGCGCTGGCCCGCTGCCGGGAGCACCGCTGTTGGACCCACATGGTCTTCCACCGCATCGACGAGCAGGCCGACGGCGCCCCCGAGTCGATCAGAGCGGACAGCTTCGAGCGCTTCATGAGGCGAGTGGCTGACTCCGGCCTGCCCGTCAAGACGGTTCCCGAGGTCATGCGCAGCCAGTCGCCCGCCCTGGCCTGAGGCGCCGTCGCCTCCTGGAGCGGAACCGGCACCCCGATACGGAAAGACTGACGCTATGACCTGGTCCTTCGGTCCGCTCGTGCTGCTGGTCTGCCTGGTCATCCTGCTGGCCTGCTTCGCGGTCAAGCTGCTGTTCAAGCGCGGGACGCGACTCCGGGCGGTCCGCAGAGGGACATGGCGAGAAGCGGGGCGCAGGGGCGCGGTGGGGTGGTCGCTGTGCGCAGCGCGGTGACGACACCGGACGAGGCTCAGCGATCGGCCGACGCCACCGGGCTGCGGGCACTCATGCGGGCCGGTGGGCCCCTGCCCGCCATCGTCGTGGCCCCTCGGCGTGGCGGGGTGGATGTGCTGGCGGATGCTGGTCAGCTGGCACCACGTCCTGGACGCGTGGATCGTGTGGACCTTCGATGTCCCTCTTCGTGATCGTGGCCGTGCAGCTCGTGGTGGCCGGTTTCGAGGGCGTGTCATCGGCCGCGGCGAGGCGCATCGGGTCGCCGTGCTCGTGCCGCTCTACAATGAGGGATCCCGACGTCGTGGTGCGGATGCTCTCCGCCCTGCTGCACCAGAGCTTGCCGCCGGCCGAGATCCACGTCGTCGACGACGGCTCCACCCAGGGCGCCTATGTGGCAGAGCGGGACTGGTTCATCCGGCAGGCGGCGCTGGCCGGCATCTACGCCAGCTGGCAGCGCACCCCCAATGAGGGCAAGCGCCACGCGCAGGTGCACGGTTTCAGGAAGATCCGTGACGCCGACCCTGTTCGTGACCGTCGACTCTGACTCCATGCTCGACGCCGAGGGCCCTCCATGAGATCGTCCAGCCCTTCAGCGACCCCCGGGTCATGTCGGTCGCCGGTGTCATCCTGGCGATCAATAACCGGGAGAACCTGCTCGCCCGGGTCACCGACGTGATCTTCGTCGGCCAGCAGCTCATCGACCGCTCCTTCATGTCGCAGCTCGGCTCGGTCATGGTCAACTCCGGCGGCCTGGCCGCCTACCGGTGCTCCATCCTGGCCGAGAACATCGACACCTACCTGAACGAGAGCTACCTGGGGCGGCACGTGGAGTTCTCCGACGACTCCTTGCTGACCCTCTTCGCCCCTGCTGCACGGCAGGACCGTCCAGCAGCCCTCGGCCTTCGCCTTCGCCTGGATGCCCTGACCGCTGGAGCCACCACTACCGCCAGCAGGAGCGCTGGTTCCCGCGGCTCCTTCATCCGCGGGCTCTGGCGCATCCGCTTCCCTGCCGGTCCTCTCGTGGGGCTGGTGGCGCCAGGCCACCGGGTGGATGCAGATCTGGCTGGTGATCTCGGTCTTCGTCTACCTGCTGCTGTGGCGTCCGCTCGTCCTGGGCGGCGGTGTGCCGCCGACGGTGGTGCTGGTGCCTTTGGCGATCGGGCTGGCGCAGGGCTCGCGGTACATCTCCGTGTGGCGCTCGGACACCACCGGCCCCCAGAGGTACGGCAGCCTCCTTCTGTCCCCGGTGGCGACGCTGTGGTCCGCACTGATCCTGCGTCCCCTGCGGGTCTGGGGGATGGTCACCAGCGCCAAGATGGGGTGGAACACCCGTCAGCAGGTCGAGTGACCTCGCAGTGAGGCGATCGCGCCCGCTGCTCGCGTCTTACTTCGCTTACTTCGACCCGTGCCCCACTAACACTTCGACCGAATCTTCAGAAACGACCCGGAGCCGCGTCGTTTCTGAAGATTCGATCGAAATGTTGAGACGACGACAGCCGCCCTGATCCGTTGTGCATCGAATGAGCTGTTAACGATCGTTTTTCGGACACAGTGCTACTCTCACCCCGGAATCATCCCGACCTCGAGAGATCTCACCATGTCCACAACAACCTCACGCGGCTCCGCTGCGGCGAAGCCGTCCAGTGCCGGCTCCGGCCCGGTCAAGGAGCTGACTGCCCGCGGCATCGTCATCGGCGGCATCATCACGCTCATCTTCACCGCGGCGAACGTCTACCTCGGCCTCAAGGTGGGGCTCACCTTCGCCACCTCGATCCCGGCCGCCGTCATCTCCATGGCGATCCTGCGCCGCTTCTCCGATCACACGATCCAGGAGAACAACATCGTCCAGACGATCGCCTCGGCGGCCGGGACGCTGTCCGCCATCATCTTCGTGCTGCCCGGACTCATCATCGTGGGCTGGTGGACCGGATTCCCCTACCTCCAGACCGTCCTGGTCATCATCCTGGGCGGCATCCTCGGCGTCACCTACTCCATCCCGCTGCGGCGCGCGCTCGTGACCAACTCCGACCTGCCCCTACCCCGAGGGGCGTGGCCGGCGCCGAGGTCCTGCGCGTGGGCGACACCAGCGAGGGGCCGAGGAGTCCAGCCGTGGACTGGGTGTCATCGTGCGGGGCTCCATCGCCTCGGCGGCCTTGTACTTCCTCAACGCCCTCAAGGCCATCAGCGTCGACATCTCCGGGGTCTTCCGGGTCGGTGCCGGTGCCACGATGATGGGCACCTCCCTGTCCCTGGCGCTGGCCGGCGTGGGCCACCTGGTCGGCGTCGGCGTCGGCATCGCCATGATCGTCGGCCTGCTCATCTCCTACAGGGGTGCTGCTCCCGATGCGCACCTGGGGCGCGGCAGTGGCCGACAAGGACCTCGCCGACTTCGTGGGCGCCACCTTCGCCAGTGAGGTGCGGATCGTCGGCGCCGGCGCCATCGCCATCGCTGCCATCTGGACCTTCCTGAAGATCCTCGGTCCCATCGTCACCGGCATCCGCGAGTCCCTGGCCTCCAGCGCCAAGCGCGACGCCGGTGAGGAGATCCCGCTGACCGAGCGCGACCTGTCGATGAAGACGGTCATCGGCGTCACCGTCGGCTCCATGCTGCCCATCGGTGTGCTCCTGTGGCTGTTCCTGCACGGGACCTCTATGGCTCACCACGCCACGGGCCTCATCATCGTCTCCATCCTCTTCATCCTGCTGACCGGACTGGTCGTCGCCTCGGTGTGCGGCTACATGGCCGGCCTCATCGGCTCCTCCAACTCGCCGATCTCCGGCGTCGGCATCCTCGTGGCGGTCACCGCGGCCGCGCTGGTTCGCACCATCGCCACCACCTCCTCGCCTGACGACGTCCGCACCCTGGTGGCCTACACCCTGTTCGTCACCGCGGTCGTCTTCGGCGTGGCCACCATCTCGAACGACAACCTCCAGGACCTCAAGACCGGCCAGCTCGTCGACTCCACCCCGTGGAAGCAGCAGGTGGCCCTCGTCATCGGTGTCGTCTTCGGCGCCATCGTCATCCCTCCGGTGCTCAGCCTCATGCAGGGCGCCTTCGGCTTCGCCGGCGCCCCCGATGCCGGCAACGACGCTCTGGCCGCACCCCAGGCGAACCTCATCAAGCACCTGGTTCAGGGCGTCCTCGGCGGGGACCTCAACTGGAGCCTGCTGGGGCTGGGCGCCCTCATCGGCGCCGTCGTCATCGCCATCGACGAGATCCTGCGCCGTAACAGCAAGTACTCCCTGCCGCCGCTCGCCGTCGGCATGGGCATGTACCTGCCCACTGCCGTCACCGTCGCGATCCCGATCGGTGCCGCCCTCGGTCACCTCTACGACCGCTGGGCCGAGCGCACCGCCAACCCGGAGCAGGGCCAAGCGCATGGGCACGCTCATGGCGACCGGCCTCATCGTCGGCGAGAGCCTCGCCGGGGTGGTCTACGCCGGGATCGTCGTGGCCTTCGGCGGCAAGGCGGACCCGCTGGCCATCATGCCCGAGAGCTTCGCAGGCATCGCCCCTGGGTGGGCGTGGTGCTGTTCGTCGGCACTCTGTGGTACCTCTACCGGGGCGCCCGCCAGAGAGCACTCGCGACTGAGGGGCGCTGCTGGAGTCTCTGGCAGCCATCGTTTCCTCCGACCGTCCTCGCGGTCGCCGTCCCCTGCACTAGGCTGGGCGGCGGCCGCGAGGACGCGTAGTACCAGGAGGACCTCATGACTTCGACAGCACCAGCAGTTTCCGTGGCATGCGGGATCGACATCGGCGGATCGGGCGTCAAGAGCGCCCTGGTCGACCCTGGCCACGGGCACGTTCATTGGTGAGCGCGTCCGCATCGACACTCCCGAGAGTCCACACCCGCGGCCGTCGCCGAGGTCTGCCGCGAGCTCCTTGAACAGCTCGAGGTGGGCGACGACGTCCCGGTCGGCGTGGCCCCTGCCCGCTCCGATCGTCCACGGCACCGTCCCCTTCATCGCCAATCTCGACAAGTCCTGGACGGGCGTCAACCTCACCGAGCTCATGCGCGAGCACTTGGGTCGGCCGGTGACAGGGACTCAACGACGCCGACGCCGCGGGCCTGGCCGAGGTCGCCTTCGGTGCCGCCAAAGACGTGCCCGGGACCATCATTGTCACCACCCTGGGCACCGGGATCGGCTCGGCCGTCATTGTTGACGGAACCCTGGTCCCCAACACCGAGCTCGGGCACCTGGAGATTGACGGCTACGACGCCGAGAGCCGGGCCTCGGCCGGGCAGCGCACCGCCCAGGACCCTGTCCTGGAAGAAGTGGGGCCAAGCGCCTCCAGCGCTACTACTCCCACGTGGAGATGCTCTTCTCCCCGGACCTGTTCGTCGTGGGCGGGGGCGTCTCCCCGCAAGCACGAGAAGTACCTGCCGCTGCTGGACCTCAAAACCCCGATCGTGCCGGCCCAGCTGCTCAACACGGCAGGCATCGTGGGGCCGCCTACCAGGCCTCCCGCGCCCGCGCCTCCTGAGAACCCGCGCAGTCCGGCGCGACGCGATGCAGAGCGGAGCAATGGTGAAGCGAGGCGTCGGAGTGGGGAGACCGGACCTGGCATCCTGAGAACATAGGTGTGACGCAGGTCGCGCAGAAGTCGTTTGACAGGAGTCGGCTAGGCGTGGCTATAGTACTCCTCGCTGCCGACGCAACCGCACGGTTCGACGGCAGTACCGGACGGCAGAAGCGCCGAACCGGAAGGGTCATCCTACCGGTGTGGAAAAAGCAGAATAGTTCAGAGATCAGGGTCACGCGTTCCGAATTTGATTCCCGAACGACAACCTGCTTATGCTAATCCGGTCGCCTTCGAGAGGCAAGCAAGGAGTTCTTCCTGGTCTTAAATCTCGGTGGGTGTGTTGTTTGAGAACTCGATAGTGTGTCATGTTTTTTATGCCATGGCCCTGGGGGCTGCGCATGATTTTGGTTGTGTGTGGTTTTTGGGGCTTGTTTTGTTTTGGTTTGCCTGGTCCTCATTTCTTTTGTTGTGGGGGTTGGGTTGGGCCTGGTCTGGTTTTCTGGACTGTTGTACTGACGTTGGGTTCTGGCTGGCTGTTTGTGGTTGGTTGGGGCCTGGTTTTGTTGGTTTTGTTTGGAGAGTTTGATCCTGGCTCAGGACGAACGCTGGCGGCGTGCTTAACACATGCAAGTCGAACGGTGAAGGGACCAGCTTGCTGGTTCTGGATGAGTGGCGAACGGGTGAGTAACACGTGAGTAACCTGCCCCCTTCTTCTGGATAACCGCATGAAAGTGTGGCTAATACGGGATATTCTGCGCCTGCTGCATGGTGGGTGTGGGAAAGATATTGTTTCGGTGGGGGATGGGCTCGCGGCCTATCAGCTTGTTGGTGGGGTGATGGCCTACCAAGGCGGTGACGGGTAGCCGGCCTGAGAGGGTGGACGGTCACACTGGGACTGAGACACGGCCCAGACTCCTACGGGAGGCAGCAGTGGGGAATATTGCACAATGGGCGCAAGCCTGATGCAGCGACGCCGCGTGAGGGATGGAGGCCTTCGGGTTGTGAACCTCTTTCGCCAGTGAAGCAGGCCTGTCCCTTTTGTGGGTGGGTTGACGGTAGCTGGATAAGAAGCGCCGGCTAACTACGTGCCAGCAGCCGCGGTAATACGTAGGGCGCGAGCGTTGTCCGGAATTATTGGGCGTAAAGAGCTCGTAGGCGGCTGGTCGCGTCTGTCGTGAAATCCTCTGGCTTAACTGGGGGCTTGCGGTGGGTACGGGCCGGCTTGAGTGCGGTAGGGGAGACTGGAACTCCTGGTGTAGCGGTGGAATGCGCAGATATCAGGAAGAACACCGGTGGCGAAGGCGGGTCTCTGGGCCGTTACTGACGCTGAGGAGCGAGCGTGGGGAGCGAACAGGATTAGATACCCTGGTAGTCCACGCCGTAAACGTTGGGCACTAGGTGTGGGGGGCCCTTTTTCCGGGTTTTTTTCCGCGCCGTAGCTAACGCATTAAGTGCCCCGCCTGGGAGTACGGCCGCAAGGCTAAAAACTCAAAAGGAATTGACGGGGGCCCGCACAAGCGGCGGAGCATGCGGATTAATTCGATGCAACGCGAAGAACCTTACCAAGGCTTGACATGTGCCGGTCGGCTCCGGAGACGGGGTTTCCTCCTTGTGGGGCCGGTTCACAGGTGGTGCATGGTTGTCGTCAGCTCGTGTCGAGATGTTGGGTTAAGTCCCGCAACGAGCGCAACCCTTGTCCCGTGTTGCCAGCACGTTGTGGTGGGGGACTCGCGGAGACTGCCGGGGTCAACTCGGAGGAAGGTGGGGATGACGTCAAATCATCATGCCCCTTATGTCTTGGGCTTCACGCATGCTACAATGGCCGGTACAGAGGGCTGCGATACCGTGAGGTGGAGCGAATCCCTTAAAAGCCGGTCTCAGTTCGGATCGGTGTCTGCAACTCGACACCGTGAAGTTGGAGTCGCTAGTAATCGCAGATCAGCAACGCTGCGGTGAATACGTTCTCGGGCCTTGTACACACCGCCCGTCACGTCATGAAAGTCGGCAACACCCGAAGCCCGTGGCCCTACGGGGAGCGGTCGAAGGTGGGGCTGGTGATTGGGACGAAGTCGTAACAAGGTAGCCGTACCGGAAGGTGCGGCTGGATCACCTCCTTTCTAAGGATTGATTATGTGGGGTGGCTTCCTGGCCGTGTGTTGTCTGGATCGTTGATGGGTCTGGGCCGGCTGGGGGTCTGCTCTTGCGGAAGGGCCGGGCAGTTGACTGTGTCCCGTGAGGCTTGTCTCTCGCGGGTGGTTGGCTTGTCTGGTGATTGGTGTAGGAAACACGCCTGTCATGCTTCTGCTTCCTGCTTGTGTGGGGAGTGGGGCGTGGTGGGTGCCCCCGCGTGCTTGTGTGTGTGGGGGTGGCATGCTGTCGGGGTTCTGGGGCAGTGCGCCTGGTTGCCCGGCCTGTCTGGGAGCTCCTGGTTGTCCGGGGGTTGTGGGTGGGTGTGGGTGGGTTGGTTGTGAACTGTATAGTGGACGCGAGCATCTTACTGTAAGATTTCTGCGACAAAATTGTTTCTTGTTTTGTTCGTGTGTCTTTGTTGTTTGTTTTTTGAGCGTTCGGTGGATGCCTTGGCATCAGGGGCCGATGAAGGACGTGGTGGCCTGCGATATTCCTCGGGAGCCGGCTGGCGGGCTGTGATCCGAGGGTTTCCGAATGGGGGACCCGGCACGAGTTATGTCGTGTCACCTGCATCTGAATTGTATAGGGTGTGGGGGTGACGCGGGGAAGTGAAAACATCTCAGTACCCGTAGGAGAAGATATTCCGTGAGTAGTGGCGAGCGAAAGCGGATGATGGTTAAACCGTGTGCGTGTGATACTCGGCAGGGGTTGCGTGTGCGGGGTTGTGGGGCTGTCCTGTTTCTCTTCTGCCGGAGAGGGGGCGCGTGTGCTGGCTGGTAGCTGAATCGTCTGGGAAGGCGTGGCGTAGTGGGTGATACCCCCGTAGGCGGAACTGGTTGGTGCGTGTCTGGGACAGTATTGCCCGAGTAGCACGGGGCTCGTGGAATCCTGTGTGAATCTGCCAAGACCACTTGGCTGCCTGAATACCTCCTGATGACCGATAGTGGATAGTACCGTGAGGGAATGGTGAAAAGTACCCCGGGAGGGGAGTGAAATAGTACCTGAAACCGGGCGCTTACAAGCCGTCAGAGCCTTCCGCACCTTGTGTGTGGGGGTGGTGGCGTGCCTTTTGAAGAATGAGCCTGCGAGTCAGTGGCGTGTCGCGAGGTTAACCCGTGTGGGGTAGCCGTAGCGAGAGCGAGTCCGAATAGGGCGTTTGTAGTGGCGCGTTCTGGACCCGAAGCGGGGTGATCTACCCATGGCCAGGTTGAAGCACGTGTAAGAGCGTGTGGAGGACCGAACCCACCTAGGTTGAAAACTGGGGGGATGAGCTGTGGGTAGGGGTGAAAGGCCAATCAAACTCCGTGATAGCTGGTTCTCCCCGAAATGCATTTAGGTGCAGCGTCGCGTGTTGCCCGGCGGAGGTAGAGCTACTGGGTGGCTGATGGGCCCCACAGGGTTACTGACGTCAACCAAACTCCGAATGCCGTCGGGTTCTAGCGTGGCAGTGAGACCGCGGGGGATAAGCTCCGTGGTCGAGAGGGAAACAGCCCAGATCGCCGGCTAAGGCCCCTAAGCGTGTGCTAAGTGGGAAAGGATGTGCGGTCGCGCAGACAACCAGGAGGTTGGCTTAGAAGCAGCCATCCTTGAAAGAGTGCGTAATAGCTCACTGGTCAAGTGATCGTGCGCCGACAATGTAGCGGGGCTCAAGCACACCGCCGAAGCCGCGGACCCATGACATGGTTCCCTTCACCGTCCGGCTTGCCCGGGTGGTGGCAGGGGTTGTGGGTGGTAGGGGAGCGTCCTGCACCGGGGGAAGCCTGTGGGTGACTGCTGGTGGACGGTGCGGGAGTGAGAATGCAGGCATGAGTAGCGATACTAGGGTGAGAAGCCCCTAGCGCCGAATGACCATGGGTTCCAGGGCCAGGCTAGTCCGCCCTGGGTGAGTCGGGACCCTAAGGCGAGGCCGACAGGCGTAGTCGATGGATGACGGGTTGATATTCCCGTACCGGCGAAGCACCGCCCATGCTGACGCGCGGGTGCTAACCCACGCCCAACCACCATATAGGCCGCATGTGTCAGGTTCGCCTGACGGTGTGGTTGTGGTGGTGGGGTCTGGGGATCCTCCGTGCAGGTAGGCAAGCGTGTTAACAGGGGTGACGCACAGTGGTAGCCCGGCGGACCCTGATGGCTTGGTCCGTTCAAGCGCGCAGCCCGTCTCCCAGGTAAATCCGGGGACTGTCTTTGATGACGGGGGTGAGGCGTGATGGTGACCTCACACTGGTGGGGGATAACAGGGTGATCCTGGGGTGCCGAGAAAAGCCTCGACGCGATGGTGCCAGCCGCCCGTACCCTAAACCGACACAGGTGGTCGGGCAGAGTATGCCTAGGCGCACGAGTGAATCATGGTTAGGAACTCGGCAAAATGCCCCCGTAACTTCGGGAGAAGGGGGCCTGATCCCTGAAGCCCCGTTTGCGGGCTAGGGGAGGGTCGCAGAGGCCAGGGGAAGCGACTGTTTACTAAAAAACACAGGTCCGTGCGAAGCCGTAAGGCGATGTATACGGACTGACGCCTGCCCGGTGCTGGAAGGTTAAGAGGAACCATCAACCCCTCGGGGGTGAAGTGGTGAATTTAAGCCCCAGTAAACGGCGGTGGTAACTATAACCATCCTAAGGTAGCGAAATTCCTTGTCGGGTAAGTTCCGACCTGCACGAATGGCGTAACGACTTCCCCGCTGTCTCAACCATGAGCTCGGCGAAATTGCAGTACGAGTAAAGATGCTCGTTTCGCGCAGAAGGACGGAAAGACCCCGGGACCTTTACTACAGCTTGGTATTGGCGCCCGCTATAGCTTGTGCAGGATAGGTGGGAGACTGTGAAGCCGTTACGCCAGTGGCGGTGGAGTCGTCCTTGAAATACCACTCTGGTTATGGCGTGCGCCTGAACCTGGGCCCGTGATCCGGGTTAGGGACAGTGCCTGGTGGGTAGTTTAACTGGGGCGGTTGCCTCCTAAAGTGTAACGGAGGCGCTCAAAGGTTCCCTCAGCCTGGTCGGCAACCAGGTGTTGAGTGCAAGTGCACAAGGGAGCTTGACTGTGAGACCGACGGGTCGAGCAGGTACGAAAGTAGGAACTAGTGATCCGGCGATCCCGTGTGGGTGGGTCGTCGCTCAACGGATAAAAGGTACCCCGGGGATAACAGGCTGATCCTGCCCAAGAGTCCATATCGACGGCATGGTTTGGCACCTCGATGTCGGCTCGTCGCATCCTGGGGCTGGAGCAGGTCCCAAGGGTTGGGCTGTTCGCCCATTAAAGCGGTACGCGAGCTGGGTTTAGAACGTCGTGAGACAGTTCGGTCCCTATCCTCTGCGCGCGCAGGAGACTTGAGAAGGCCTGTCCCTAGTACGAGAGGACCGGGACGGACGAACCTCTGGTGTGCCAGTTGTCCCGCCCGGGGCACGGCTGGTTGGCTACGTTCGGGAAGGGTAACCGCTGAAAGCATCTAAGCGGGAAACCATCTTCAAGATAAGGTCTCCACAAGAAGGACTTGTCCTTTTTGGTAGGCCCCCAGCAGACTACTGGGTTGATAGGCCAGAAGTGGAAGACCGGCAACGGTCTGTGAGCTGACTGGTACTAATAGGCCAACACAAACAACAACACCCCAACACACGCCACACACCACGTGCGGTGGGGGGGTGAGCAACCACAGTAAAGCGAAGCGTCCACTATACGGTCCACACCCAACCCGCACCACCAACCAACACACGCACCACGCGCGAGCGTGCGGGAGCGTGGGTTGCGAAGGGGCAGCCATTACGGACAACCGAATAGACTCGTACCAGAGACGACGGCCGCGCACTGCCCACGTAGTCGTCTCGGTGGTCACAGCGACAGGGAAACGCCCGGACCCATCCCGAACCCGGAAGCTAAGCCTGACAGCGCCGATGGTACTGCACCCGCCAGGGTGCGGGAGAGTAGGACACCACCGAGCACAAACATCAACTGGCCCGGAACCGCCACGAGCGGTTCCGGGCCAGTTTGGTTTTGATTCATAGGGCGCTCAACACCACCCTGCGATGCAGGCGCACGTATCACGATGACTCTCATCCCTCCTGCCGTGGGATCCATCGTTGGTGGCGGCGCCCTGTCAGACCGCCGGTCGAGAATCGCCTGGATCGCTCTGACATCCCTGGCACCGGCCGTGTGGGGTACGACGTACATCGTCACCACCCACGCCCTTCCCCCGGGGCACCCGGTCTTCGCGGCACTGATGCGGACACTCCCAGCGGGTGTTCTCGCCCTCCTCGCCTCCCGGACGCTGCCGCGCGGAACGTGGTGGTGGAAGAGTCTCGTCCTCGGGGCCCTCAACATGGCCTGCTTCTTCCCCCTCCTCTTCGTCGCCGCGCAGCGTCTGCCCGGAGGCGTCGCTGCGACACTCGGGGCCGCGCAACCGATCATTGTCGCCGGCCTCGCCGTCACCGTCCTCGGTGAGCGCCTGTCGGCATGGAGGCTGATATGGGGCGTGATCGGCGTCGTCGGTATCGCTTTCGTCGTCCTGGGACCGCAGGCGCAGCTCGACGCCCTTGGGGTGACGGCCGGCCTGGGCGGAGCCGTCTCGATGGGCCTGGGAGTCGTCCTCACCAAACGGTGGGGCAGGCCCGACGGCGTCAGCGCCCTTGCCCTGGCCGGCTGGCAGCTCACCGGCGCCGGCCTGCTGCTGATCGTGCCCGCCGTCGTCATCGACGGCCTCCCGACCGGAATCGATGCAGCGGCTCTGGCGGGATACGCCTGGCTCGGGCTCGTGGGAGGGCTGGCCGCCTACGTCCTGTGGTTCGAGGGTATCCGCAGGCTGCCGGTCACGCCGACGGCGCTGCTGGGCCTGCTCTCACCCCTGACCGCTGCGCTCCTTGGGAGTGTCATCGCCGGTGAGGCGCTCACATCCATCCAGCTCCTGGGATTCGCGCTCGCTCTGAGCGCGATGAGCGCGGGACACCTCGCCCCGCCCTCTTCCCGCTCCTCCTCGTGAAAGGACCCCCCATGAGAATCACCGTCATTGGTGCCACCGGCATGGCCGGGACCGCCGTCGTCAACGAAGCGCTCAGCCGCGGTCACGAGGTGACCGCCGTATCCCGACGGCGACGCCATCTGGCCGGCGCCGGCGTCACCTCATGCCTGCTGGACGTCACCGACGTCGAGAGCGTGGCTGGCCTCCTGAAAGACGGTGATGCCGTCGTCGTCGCACTGCGCCCGCCCGCCGGTCAGGAGAGCGACCTGGCCCGACTGACAACGGCCGTCCTGGACGCCGCTTCCAGGGGCCGAACGCCCCTGCTCATCATCGGGGGCGCGGCTCCGCTGAACTCGCCCGGCAATCCCCGCACCCTCGCCATTGACGACCCCACCATTGTGCCGCCGGCCTGGAGAGATGTGGCCCAGGCGAGCCTCGATCAGTTCCGGGCGTGCCAAGAGCACAGCTACAAGGGCTGGGTCTATCTCAGCCCTCCGGCGATCTTCGCTCCAGGAGATGCCACCGGCTCTATCGCCGCGGAACCACCATGCTTCTGCGGGACGCCCGCGGGCAGTCCCGCATCAGCCCTGAGGACCTGGCTCTCGCCGTCGTCGACGAGCTGGAGTGCCCCGGCGGCGAGCAGCACATCACCGTCGTCGCCGGGACCTGCGGCGACTCAGATCCAGGACGACAGGAACATGTGGGAGACCCAGAAGGAACGTGAGACCGTCTGTCCGGTCCAGATCGGCCACCAGAAGGCGGCTGCTGCGCAGGCCAGGAGCGTGACCACGATGATGAGTCCGATGCCCTCGGTGCGGATCTGCCACGTGGGGGCCATCGTCCACTTCGCCAGGGAGGCCCACGGCCTGCGCCGGCTGCCCGGCTGCGGCACTCCGCCGTCGGACCATTCCGGCGTGGAGGCGCCCGACGACGTCGAGGGGCCGGGATATCCGGTCAGCTCGTCATAGGCCCGTTCCTGGGCCGCATCGGTCCGCGGGTCGCTGAAGGGGATGCCGGGCTCGAGGTCGTCGTCGGCGTCGGCCAGGGTCGGGTTGATGCGGTAGATGCCGGGGTCGGTCTCCTCCATCGGCGGCGTCCACACGGCCGTGCGTGCGAACTGCGGGCCGAAACCGAGGAATCTGGCGCCCATGCCGCGCCACGGCCGGATACCTGGGCCGATCTGCCGTCTGTGGAGGGCCACCATCTGTGCATCGGCGCTTGCCGAGCCGGGCAGCGGTGGCAGCAGCCCGGATGCCATGCCCAGTGCCAGCACGAGGACGAGCACGACGCACGGCACGAAGGCCACCGTGTAGAAGGTGAAGATGGTGCGATCCCGGTACTGGAACCAGGGCACGTACAGGCCCAGGTAGCCGATGAGGGGCACCCAGGCCCGCCAGTCGCGGTTCTTCACCCCGATGATGATCACGGCCACCAGTGCTACCACGGCCGACCACCAGATGACGATGTTCCCGATCGAGGTGATGGCTTGAATGCAATCGCCGCCCGTGCAGGTCTGCGGCACCTGAGCCTTGTCCTCCCAGAAGAAGGATGTCGGTCGGGTCTGCAGCAGCCAGCCGGAGGGCTTCGACTGGTACGTGTGCGGAGAGTCCAGGCCCACGTGGAAGTCGTACATCTGCTGGTGGTAGGCGATGAAGTCGTTGATGTTCTGGAACGTCGAGTCGTTCACGTACCCGGATAGCCAGGGGGCAGGAACCGGCAGTCCCTGCTTGATCTGCTCGGCCGTCCACCCGTGCTTGAAGGCGCCCAGGTGGGTGAACCAAAACCACCAGCAGCCGACGTAGACCGCGATGACCAACGGAATCGCCTGCAGGAAGTCGCTCACGCCCTGGGCGACCGTCCCCTCCAGGAACCAGGCCCGTGCCCCCACTCGCCGTAGCGCCATCGTGTCCCAGATGACGACGGCGATGCCGCACACCGCGACGAGGTAGAGCCCCGACCACTTGATCGAGCAGGTCAGACCCAGCGCGATGGCGGCGGCCAGCAGCCAGGGACGGATCGTGGCTCGCGGGGCGCGTGCCCCGGGCACGGTCCCCGCCATCTTGCGAGCCAGCCTTGCTCGCGACCACTCCCGATCGCGGACCAGGCAGTACAGGGTCAGGGTGGCGAAGAAACCGATGAAGACGTCCAGCAGCCCGATGCGGGACTCGGTCAGGGCCACGCCGTCGATGGCCAGGAGCAGTCCGGCCAGGCCCGCCAGCAACGGCGAGCGCGTCAGGCGCATTGTCAGGCGCGTCAGCAGCATCACCGTGAGGATCCCGGCGACGGCCGGCATGAACCGCCAACCGAAGGGTGACTCCGGACCGAAGATCTCCATGCCGGCGCCGATGAGCCATTTGCCCAGCTGAGGGTGGACGACGTAGGCGGCCTCCGTGGATAGCCCGGAGAAGTTTCCGCTGGCGAAGGCCGCATCAGAGTTGGCCGCCCAGCTCCCTTCGTAGCCTAGGTGCCACAGGGAGTAGGCGTCCTTGACGTAGTAGATCTCATCGAACATGAGCGTTCTGGGGTGGTTCAACCCGATGAGGCGCAGCAGCGCGGCGATGAGACCGACGACGCCGGTGACGATCCACCCGCGCGCCCTCACGCCGAGGGGCAGCACGGCCCTCACTGGGCCCAGCCCGAGCAGGGTGCGCAGCTCGTTCTCAGTGCGCTCGGCGACGATGGGCTCTGCTGGTGCAGGGCCCGTGGGCTCGGCCGGTTCCTGGGCGGACTCGGCCGGTGCGGGGTCCGCGGCCTCATCCCGCCCTGAGACGGGTTCCTGTGCTCGTTCCTGCTCCGCGTCCGGACCGGGGGCACCGTCGCGGGACTGCTCGGGGGACTGTTCGGGAGACAGCGCGCTCGGAGTCGTCACACCCCGAGTGTAGGCGGAGGCTTCATCGAGGGCGCAGCGACATACTGTGTCCTATGACTGAGAGCAGCCCGCCCGCACCGGCCGCCACCGTCGAGGGCGGCTACGACGACACCCCCGGCCCGGGCGACCTGCCCGAATCCGCTGCTGCGGGTGACGCCTCAGCTCCCGCCGCCCACAGCCCGGACCTGCGCGGCGGGATGGTCACCCTGGCCGCCACTCCGATCGGCAACGTCTCCGACGCCTCCCTGCGGCTGCGTCGTGCCCTGGAGCAGGCCGACCTCATCGCCGCCGAGGACACGCGCCGGCTGCGGTCCCTGGCCCAGCGCCTCGACGTCGAGCCCCGCGGGCGCGTCATCGCCTTCCACGAGCACAATGAGCGTGAGCGCGCCCCCGAGCTGCTCGAGGCCGCCCGCGCCGGCCTGCGCGTCCTGGTGGTCTCCGACGCCGGTATGCCCTCGGTCTCCGACCCCGGGTACCGGCTCGTCCAGGCGGCGGTGCGTGAGCAGGTACCCGTCACGGTCGCACCGGGTCCCTCGGCGGTGCTGACCGCCCTGGCCCTGTCCGGGCTGGCCTCCGACCGGTTCTGCTTCGAGGGGTTCCTGCCGCGCAAACCGGGGGAGCGGCGCCGCGCCCTGGAGTCCCTAGCCACCCAGGAGCGCACCATGATCTTCCTGGAGTCCCCCCGCCGCGTCCACGACTCCCTGGTCGCCATGGTCGAGGCTCTCGGCGCCGAACGCCCCGCGGCACTGTGCCGGGAGCTGACCAAGACCCATGAGCAGGTGCTGCGGGCCCCCTTGGCCGAGCTGGCACGGGCCACGGCCGACGGCGTCCTGGGGGAGGTGGTCCTTGTGGTCGCTGGAGCCGAGCCTGTCGCCGCCAGCCCCGAGGCCGCCGCGCACAAGGCCCTGGCGCTGGCCGAGGCCGGCATGCGCCTCAAGGCGGCCGCGGCCCAGGCGGCCGGTGAGGCCGGTCTGCGCCCCAACGAGGTCTACCGCGCGTCCCTGGCGCTGCGTGACACCGCAGACTGAGCCGACCGGGCTCCTGTCGGGGCCGATCCCGCTATGGTCGTGTCATGAACACCGAGCACCGCACCGGTTCCCAGGCCCCCGCTCGCCGGGCCCTCATCATCGTCGACGTCCAGCCCACCTTCTGCGAGGGAGGCGCCCTGCCGGTGAGTGGCGGCAACGCCGTCGCCGAGCGCATCGCCGCCCACCTGTCCTCTCACCGGGGGGGACTACGACCTGGTGGTCACCACCCAGGACTGGCACATCGACCCTGGAGAGCACTTCTCCAGCGAACCCGACTTCATCGACACCTGGCCCGTTCACGGCGTGGCCGACTCCGCCGAGGCCCAGCTCCACCCCGCCCTGAACGGACTCGAGGCCGACGCCGCCGTGAAGAAGGGCCAGTACGCCGCCGCCTACTCCGGTTTCGAGGGCGTTGACGAGGACGGGCGCACCCTGGCCGACATCCTGAGCGCCGCCCGCATCGAGGCCGTCGACGTCGTCGGCCTGGCCGAGTCCCACTGCGTCAAGGACACCGCCCTGGACGCGGTCCGACAGGGTTACCGGGTACGGGTCCTGACCGATCTGACCGAACCGGTCAGTCCCTGAGCTGGGACGCATCGCCCGCGCCGACATGAGCGCCGCCGGCATCGAGCTGGCCCCCTCCCACTGAAGGACCGCCCGCACCAGTCACCGGGGCCGACCACCAGCCTGCTCACCGGGGCCGGTCGCCGGGGTGGCCCCGAATCGTCCCGAAAACACCATGGGTGCCCTCGCCGATTGCCTCGGCGAGGGCACCCATGCGTTGCCTGAGACGGGCTACTGGGCCGGCCAGCCGCCGGGCTGCTGGTACTGTCCGGGCTGCCCGGGCTGCGCCTGCGGGTTGTACTGGCCCTGCTGGCCCTGCTGGCCCTGCTGCATGGGCTGAGTGAAGACCGAGGGCTGCGCGGCCTGAGGCTGCTGCTGCCCTGTCCACCCGAACTGGGCGGTCGGGGCCACCTGCGAGTACTGGGGCTGGGCTCCCGCTCCCGCGGCCGAAGCTGCGTAAGGGGCCTGCTGAGGGGCCGGCTCGGGCTGCTGGTACTGGGGCTGCTGAGCGTACTGCGCCGCCTGGGGCTGCTGGTCGGACTGCCAGGCCCCCTGGGTGTAGACCGTCGGGGTCCCGGGCGCCGCGCCGGCCGTTGTGCTGAAGGCCTCACCCGCCGCAGCCGGAGCGCTACCGGCGGCGGCCAGCTTGGAGCGCCAGGCCATGCCGCCGGCGCCCATCGCCAGGCCCACCACCGCCATAATGATCGCGCCGACGACGCCGAACAGGGACATCAGAGTGGCCGTTGCCGACGAGGGGGCGATGATCTCACCCATGGAGACTCCCGCAGTGCTGTTGCAGTCAACGGTGTAGGCGCCCGACTTCTGGGAGGAGAAGGTCGAGAAGAGCTTTCCGCCCTTGACCTTCGTGGATGACGAGCTGGACTTCGTGTTGACGTCGTCGCCATCAGGAGAGGTCACCGAGCACTCCGGAGCGTCGTCGCCGTCGCTGTAGAACAGCCCGTAGGTGCTGCCCTTGTCCAGCTTCACCGTGGCGGCCTGGTCGCCTGGCAGGTCGGTGATGGTGGCGTTGTACTGGCCGCGGGTGACCGCCGAGCCGATTCCGCCGATGATGGCGATGAGGAGGATGGCCAGGCCGGCCGCCGCCAAGGCTGTCGGGGCGGCCAGGCTCCTGGACGTCGTCGGCTGGCTCGCGGCACCTGAGTAACCGCCCTGAGGCGACTGGAACGGGGTGGCCGGCGGGTACTGCGAGGGCTGAGGCTGACCGCCGGCGAGAGCCGGGTCGTAGCCGTTGGCCGACCAGCCTGCTGAGCTCGCTGGGTACTGGGAGCCGGGGTACTGGGACATAACTGGCCTTTCTGGTCCATCGTGTCCGTGAGAGGCGCGTGGGAACACATCATGACGGCGTGCACGGCAGCAACGCGATGCTGGAAGCTCGCAGCGCACCCGAGACCTCACAGGAGGTGTCGATATGTCGGAACAATCACCGGGCGGGAGCCGCACGACTCGGACAGACTACCGGGAGGAGGTGGTGCCCCGCAGGCGGTGGACCAGATCTGTGCCGTGGACTGAATCGGTCGGGAACCCGATAGGCTGACCTCCATGACCCACATCCTGTCCGCAGTCGCCTGGCCGTACGCCAACGGCCCGCGTCACATCGGCCACGTCGCCGGCTTCGGTGTTCCCTCTGACGTCTTCTCGCGCTACATGCGCATGGCCGGTCATGACGTCCTCATGGTCTCGGGCACCGATGAGCACGGCACCCCGATCCTCGTCGCCGCCGACGAGGAGGGCCTCAGTGCCCGTGAGCTCGCCGACCGCAACAACCGGCTCATCGTCGAGGACCTCGTGGCCCTGGGCCTGTCCTACGACCTGTTCACCCGCACCACCGCCGGCAACCACTACCACGTGGTCCAGGACATGTTCACCACCGTGCGGGACAACGGCTACATGGTCCAGCAGGTGACCCGCTCGGCGATCTCCCCCTCCACCGGGCGCACCCTCCCCGACCGCTACATCGAGGGCACCTGCCCGATCTGCGGCGCCGAGGGCGCCCGCGGGGACCAGTGCGACACCTGCGGCAACCAGCTCGACCCCACCGACCTCATCAGCCCGCGCTCGCGGATCAACGGCGAGACCCCCGAGTTCGTGGAGACCACCCACTGGTTCCTGGACCTGCCCGCCCTGGCTCAGGCCCTGGGTGCCTGGCTCGACGAGCGCGAGGCCTCCGGCACCTGGCGGCCCAACGTCATCAAGTTCTCCCAGAACCTCCTGGGGGACATCCGCCCGCGGGCCATGACCCGGGACATCGACTGGGGCATCCCGGTGCCCGGCTGGGAGGACCAGCCCACCAAGCGCCTCTACGTCTGGTTCGACGCCGTTATCGGCTACCTGTCCGCCTCCGTGGAGTGGGCGCGCCGCAGTGGCGACCCCGAGGCGTGGCGCGCCTGGTGGAACGACCCCCAGGCCCTGTCCTACTACTTCATGGGCAAGGACAACATCGTCTTCCACTCCCAGATCTGGCCCGCCGAGCTCCTGGGCTACAACGGCCAGGGCGCGGCCGGCGGCGAGCCCGGGCGCCTGGGCGTGCTCAACCTGCCCACCGAGGTCGTCTCCAGCGAGTTCCTCACCATGGAGGGCAAGAAGTTCTCCTCCTCCCACGGCATCGTCATCTACGTGCGCGACTTCCTCGAGCGCTACCAGGCCGACGCCCTGCGCTACTTCATCTGCGCGGCCGGCCCGGAGACCGCGGACGCGGACTTCACCTGGGCGGAGTTCGTGCGGCGCACCAACGGCGAGCTCGTGGCCGGCTGGGGCAACCTGGTCAACCGCACCGCCTCCATGATCCACAAGCGCTTCGGGCAGATCCCCGAGCCCGCCGAGCTGGAGGACATCGACCGGGCCCTGCTCGACGCCGTCGAGGCCGGTTTCGCCTCCGTGGGAGACCTCATCGCCCAGCACCGCCAGAAGGCGGCCCTGGGGGAGGCGATGCGCCTGGTCGGCGAGGCCAACAAGTACGTGGCCGACACCCAGCCCTTCAAGCTCAAGGGCGAGGACCCCGCCACCCAGGCCCGCCTGGCCACGGTCCTGCACACGCTGGCCCAGGCGGTCACCGACCTCAACCTCATGCTCTCGCCCTTCCTGCCGCACGCCGCCAACGACGTCGACCGGGTCCTGGGCGGGAACGGCCGGATCGCACCGATGCCCCGCATCGAGGAGGTCGACGAGCTCGACCCCGACCACCTGCCCGAGGCCTTCGACGGCCGCACCGGCTACCCGATCATCACCGGCGACTACCAGGACGCCCCCACCTGGGGACGCCACCCGGTCACCGTCGGCACCCCCGTGGCCAAGCCGGCCCCGGTGTTCACCAAGCTGGACGAGTCGATCGTCGAGGCCGAGCTGGCCCGTTACGCCGGCTCCGTGCCCGACGACGTCACCGGCTCCTGAGGTCGCATGGGCTCGAAGAAGCGCGACCGCTCCTGGCCACCGGCCGACGCCGTCACCCCGTTGGCGGCTCCGGTCACCGACAACCACACGCACCTACCGGTCGCGGCGGACGCCGGCGGCCCCGGCTCCGAGGCGCCGCTGAGTGCCGCCGAGCTGGTCGAGCGCGCCGCCGCCGTGGGTGTGACCCGCGTGGTGACCTCCGCCTGCGAGGTCACCACCTGGCAGGAGAGCCTGGCCCTGGCCCGCCAGCTGCCGGGAGTGCGCGTGGCCCTGGCCGTGCACCCCAACGAGGCCGTCCTGCACGCCGGAGTGCGCGAGACCGGCCCCGACGGGCTCGAGCCGCGGGCTCAGGAGCACCATGCCGAGCCGCTCGAGGAGGTCATGGTGCGCCTGGAGGAGACGCTCAGGGCGAACGCCGACGTCGTCGTCGCCGTCGGGGAGAGCGGCCTGGATTTCTTCCGCACCGGTGAAAAGGGGGCTGTCGCCCAGCGTGAGGCCTTCCGGGCACACATCGCCCTGGCCAAGGACCTCGACCTGCCCCTCCAGATCCACGACCGTGACGCGCACGCCGCCTGCGTGGAGGTCCTCAAGGCCGACGGCGCCCCCGAGCGCACCGTCTTCCACTGCTTCTCAGGCGGACCGCAGCTGGCCGCCGCCTGTGCTGAGCACGGCTGGTACGCCTCCATCGCCGGCCCGCTCACCTACCCGGCGAACGACTCTCTGCGGGAGGCGGTCGCCGCCCTGCCTGACGCGCTGCTCCTGGTGGAGACCGACGCCCCCTACCTCCCGCCCAAGCGCTGGCGCGGCCGCCCCAATGCCTCCTACCTGCTGGGTGACACGGTCCGCTTCCTGGCTGAGCAGCGGGGTCTGAGTGAGGAAGACCTCTGCCGGCGTCTGCAGGCCACCACCGAGACGGTCTACGGGGCCTGGTGATTGCCGTGGGTCGGCCGAGGACCGACGGGAACCACCTGGGCTCAGACCTATGGACCCTGACATCCTGCGGGGGGAGGAGGTCGCCATCCCGGGAAGAGGAAAAGAGGGCGCAGCAGTGGTGTCGAGGCCGGTTTTGTCCGGACGATGCCTCCCAGGTTGACATCGTTCTTCCAGGGGTGTCACAGGTGGGTGACAGGTGGGAATCAGGGCCTGTCTGCACGGTTCCATCACAAGCGCACAGGGTGTGAGCAGGTGCATTGGCACGCCCCTGGGTCATCGGTTACGGTGACACGCAGTCGTCAAACGAAGGAAGTTCTATCGTGGGTCGTCACTCCCAGACCAGCTCCCTGAGTACTACACTCTCCGGCCTTGGCTCCTTGGCCACCAAGAAGCGGACCGCCTCCGGTGGTCACGGCCGTCGTCGCGCCGAGGGGCCCGCCAAGACCTCCCTGACCCCCATGCTCTTCAAGGCGGGGGGTGCCGCAGCTGCCTTCTCCCTGGCGGTCTCCGGTGCCGCCTACGCGGCCATCTCCGCAGGGGATGACGAGGGTAGCTCCTCCGCGGGCGGTTCCTTCGGGCTGATCGGCGGTGAGTCGGACGGACAGGCCAAGGCCGCCGCCACACCGAAGGCCGGCGCAGGCAAGATCGCCAGCGCCCAGACCTCCACCACCACCGTCGACGAGCCGCAGGTTCACAGCACGGTGAAGAAGGAGACCGACTCCCTGCCCAAGGGTGAGACCAAGGTTGAGACCGCCGGCGTTGACGGTCTCGTGCGCACCACCTACGAGGTCACCACTCAGGACGGCAAGGAGGTCTCCCGCACCCCGGTCGCCCAGGTCGTCGTCACCAAGAAGGTGGACGAGGTCGTCCTGGTGGGCACCGGCGAGCAGCAGGCCCAGCAGGAGGCCGCCCAGCAGGCTCAGTCGGCCGGTGACGGTCAGGCCGCCCAGGCCAACGGGGGCAGTGAGGGCTCGAACAGCGGCACTCCGGCGCCCGCGGCCAACCCCGGTGCGGGGACCGACCCCGACAGCGCCAAGGCCATCGCCCGCTCCATGATGGCCGGCCACGGCTGGGGGGACTCCGAGTTCTCCTGCCTGGAGAGCCTGTGGACCCGTGAGTCCAGCTGGAACTACCAGGCCGAGAACGCCTCCTCGGGCGCCTACGGCATCCCCCAGGCGCTGCCCGGCACCAAGATGAGCGAGGTCGCCGACGACTGGGCCACCAACCCCACCACCCAGATCACCTGGGGCCTGAACTACATCTCCGGCCGCTACGGCACCCCCTGCTCGGCCTGGGCTCACTCCGAGTCCGTCGGCTGGTACTGAGCCGAAGCGGCCCGCTCGGGACGGCATCTCGCCCCGCGGCACCCGGAACGTCGTCGACGGCGCCCGTCTCCTACGTGAGGCGGGCGCCGTCGCCATTGTCATGGGACGCAGGTCACGCCGGCGTGAGGTGCTTTATTGTCGCCACCGTCACGCTTCCACTACCGTGGCACTCGCCGTCAACTGGAAGGACGTCTCCCCATGACTCCCCTCGCTCGTTCCCACGACCACGCCTTGCCGGAGGAGCCGCAGGACGCGGCCCAGGAGCAGCACGGCATGCGCACCATCGCGCTGCGCGCCGGCCTGGCGGCCCTGGCCCTGTCGGTCGCGGTCTCCGGAGCCGCGTACGCTGCTGTCCGCGCGGGGGAGCCCTCGCGCACCTCCGGTGTCGAGGCGGCCGCGAAGGGCACCGATGGCCTGGGGGCTGAAGGCGGTCGCAGCCGAGTCTCGGTCACGCCGAGCACCCAGAAGGTCACCACCGAGACGGTCGAAGCCGCCGACCCCCACGGGTCGGTCCAGCAGGAGAGCAGCGATCTGTCTGAAGGCGAGACCAAGGTGGCCACGGCGGGTGTCGACGGCGTCGTACGCACCACCTACGAGGTCACCACCGTGGGCGGCAAGGAGGTCTCCCGCACTCCCGTCGCTCAGGTCGTCGTCACCCAGAAGGTCGATGAGGTCGTTCTGGTGGGCACCGGCGCGGCCAAGAAGCAGGAGAGCAAGCCGGAACAGTCTCAGGGCCAGGGCCAGTCTCAGGGGCAGGGTCAGGCACCCGCGCCCTCGGCGTCGTCGGAGTCCTCCGGAGGTTCTGGTGGTTCGGCATCCGGCGGCAGTGCAGGCACGACCGGAGGCGAGGTCGGCGACGACGTGTGGGCCAAGCTCGCCCAGTGCGAGTCCGGCGGCAAGCCGGATACCAACACCGGCAACGGCTTCTACGGCATGTACCAGTTCACCCTGGAGACCTGGCAGTCCCTGGGCGGAACCGGCTACCCCCACGAGGCCGACGCCGCCACCCAGACCGCCATGGCCAAGAAGCTCCAGGCCCAGTCCGGCTGGGGCCAGTGGCCCGGCTGCGCCGACAAGCTCGGCCTGCGCTGAGTGGCCTGGGCCGCGTCTGGGGTGCCGCACAGACCCCGGAGTGGATGATGCAGAGAGCATGCGGCATGTTCCCAGACATCTCACAGTGACAAAAGGTGGGTGCCGGTTACTGTGTCCCCATGACGTTGCCGGCCCCCGATTCACAGGTGCCCCCGGCAGGAGACGCCCCCATCGACGGGCACGACCCTGCAGGAGCCTGTGAGGCCACCTCCGAGACCCCCGCAGATGCCGCCCGAGCGGAGCACACCCACCAGGCCCCCCAGGATCCTGAGGATCACGGCGCCTCCGCGGGCTCCCGGGCCGCCGGCCTCCTGGGCCCCGCTGAGGTCCGCGGCCTGTCCCAGGCGCTGGGCATCCGCCCCACCAAGACGCTGGGGCAGAACTTCGTCCACGACGCCGGCACCGTGCGCCGCATCGTGAGGAGCGCAGGCGTGCGCCCCCAGGACACGGTCCTGGAGATCGGGCCGGGCCTGGGCTCCCTGACCCTGGCTCTCCTGGAGACTGGGGCGCGAGTGGTCGCCGTCGAGATCGACCCCATCCTGGCCCGGGCGCTGCCTGTCACCGTGGCTGACCGCATGCCGCAGGCCGCCGGCCGCCTGACCCTCATCCAGGCCGACGCGCTGAGCATCACCGGCCCGGACTCGCTGGGCGATGCCGGGGCCCCTCCCACCCGCCTCGTGGCGAACCTGCCCTTACAACGTGGCCGTCCCCGTTCTGCTCACCGCGCTGGAGGCCCTGCCCAGCCTGGAGAGCGTCACCGTCATGGTCCAGGCCGAGGTCGCCGACCGCCTCGCCGCCGAACCCGGCTCGCGGACCTACGGGGTCCCCAGCGTCAAGGCCGCCTGGTACGCCGCCGCCCGCCGCACCCTGACCATCTCCCGCCACGTCTTCTGGCCCGTACCCAACGTCGACTCCGCCCTCGTCGAGCTCGTGCGCCGTCGGCCCCCCGCCACGCGCGCCACCCGCGAGCAGGTCTTCGCCGTGGTTGATGCCGCCTTCGCCCAGCGCCGCAAGACCCTGCGCAAGGCCCTGGCCAGGCTCGCCGGAGGGGCTGACGCCGCCGAGTCCGCCCTGCGCGCCGCCGGCATCGACCCGACGCGGCGCGGCGAAACCCTCGACATCACCGCCTTCGCCGCCCTGGCCGAGGTGCTGCAGCCCGTCGCCGCCGATGAGACCGCCGCGCCAACGCCTCCCACCTCACAGGAGCAGTCATGAGCCATCTGCGTGCCGTCCCCGACGGCCCCACCGGTCCGCGCGAGTCCGCCGCGCCGCCCCGCAGCGGCTCGGCCAGCTCGGTGCGCGTCGAGGCCCCCGGCAAGGTCAACCTCTTCCTGTCCGTCGGCGCCCCCGGCCCCGACGGCTACCACCCGCTCACCACGGTCTTCCAGGCGGTCCGCCTCATCGAGACCGTCACCGCCCGCAGGCAGTCCGCCCAGGACCACGGCACTGTCACCCTCACCCTCGAGGAGCCCGACGCCGACGTCCCCGCCGATGACTCCAACCTGGCCGTGCGGGCCGCCACGCTCTTGGCGCAGACCACCGGCGTCAGTGAGGGCGTCGACCTCCTGTTGCGCAAGCGCGTCCCCGTCGCCGGCGGGATGGCCGGAGGATCCGCCGACGCCGCCGCCGCCCTCGTGGCCTGCAACGCCCTGTGGGGCACGGGCCTGTCCCTGCCCGAGCTCTCCGCCCTGGCCGCGCGCCTGGGGGCCGACGTCCCCTTCCCCCTGACCGGGGCCACCGCTGTCGGGAGCGGTCGTGGCGACCTGGTCACCCCGATCATGACCCGGGGCGCCTACCACTGGGTCTTCGCCCTGGCCGAGGAGGGCCTGTCCACACCGGCGGTCTTCCACCGCTTCGACGAGCTGACCGGCGATGGACATCCCACCGTGCGCGACGTCCCCGAGGCCCTCACCGCCGCCCTGCGCGCCGGGGACGCCCGCGCCCTGGCCGGTTCCCTCCACAACGACCTCCAGGCCGCCGCCCTCGACCTGCGCCCCGAGCTGGCCGAGGTCATCGCCATGGCCGAGGAGACCGGTGCCCTGCGCGCCATCGTCTCCGGCTCCGGCCCCACCATCGCCGCCCTCGTCGAGGACCCCGGCAGTGCCCAACGGGTCTCACGCGCACTGAAGGCCTCGGGCCTGGTCGCCGAGGTCCTGCGCGCCGACGCCCCCGTGGCCGGCGCCCGGGTGGTGGGCTGATGGCGCACCTGCTCGGCGTGGAGAACCTGCGCCTGACCGTCGGCTCCCGCCTGCTCCTGGACGAGGTCACCCTGGGGCTGGAGGACGGCACCCGCGTCGGCGGACAGGTCCTGGGCCCCAACGGCGCCGGCAAATCCACCTTCCTGGCGGCCCTGGCCGGTCGGCGCGAGCCCGACGGCGGCCGCGTCACCCGCACCGGCGGCGTGAGCGTGGCGGTCCTGAGCCAGGCCGACGACCTGCCGCCGGGCGCCACCGTGCGCACCGCCATCCACGGCCAGGCCCCCGAGCACGAGTGGGCCTCCGACCCGGCCGTGCGCGACATCCACGCCGGGCTCATCGCCGACCTCGACCTGTCCGCCGACGTCGCCACCCTCTCCGGGGGCCAGCGCCGCCGCGTCGCCCTGGCCGCGGTCCTCACCCGCCGCGCCGACGTCGTCATCCTCGACGAGCCCACCAACCACCTTGACGTCGAGGGCGTGGACTGGCTGGCCCGCCACCTGCGGGCCCGCTTCAACGGTCCGGGAGGCCGGGCCTCCGGCGCCCTGGTCACCGTCACCCACGACCGCTGGTTCCTGGACGCCATCTGCACCAACGTCTGGGAGGTCGTCCCCGGCATCGACCCCGGCGGCGGGCGCCCCCAGGTGGCCGGCCGCATCGAGACCTACGACGGCGGCTACGCCGCCTACGTCCCTGGCCCGGGCCGAGCGCGCCCGCCAGGCCGCCGTGGCCGCCGTCAAGCGGGAGAACCTCCTGCGCAAGGAGCTGGCCTGGCTGCGTCGCGGCGCCCCCTGCCCGCACCTCCAAGCCCCGCTTCCGCATCGATGCCGCCGAGGCCCCTCATCGCCGACGTGCCGCCCCCCGCGCGACACCGTGGCCCCTGACCGCCATGGCCACCGCCCGCCTGGGCAAGAAGGTCCTCGACCTGGAGGACGTCACCGTGCGCTACCCCGGGCCGCCCACTGACACCGGCGAGGCGACCCAGCGGGAGATCCTGCGCCGCGTCACCTGGCGGCTCGCCCCCGGTGAACGCGTCGGTGTCGTCGGCGTCAATGGCGCCGGCAAGACCACCCTGCTGCGCCTGCTCGAAGGCGTCCAGGAGCCCACTGAAGGCCGCGTCGCCCGCGGCAAGACCGTTCAGGTGGCCACCCTGTCCCAGTCCACTCACGAGCTCGACGCGCTCGCGGACCTGCGCGTCGTCGAGGCCGTGGCCATGGTGGGGGAGAGGGTCGTCGTCGGGGACAAGGAGATGACGGCGGCCCAGCTCGTCGAGCGCCTGGGCTTCACCCGTCAGCGCGCATGGACCCGGGTCGGGGAGGTCAGCGGCGGGGAGCGCCGTCGCCTCCAGCTCCTGCGCCTGCTCATGACCGAGCCCAATGTGCTCCTGCTCGACGAGCCCACCAACGACCTGGACACCGACACCCTGGCCGCCGTCGAGGACATCCTCGACTCCTTCCCCGGCACCCTCGTGGTCGTCTCCCACGACCGCTACCTCCTGGAACGGGTGACCGACCACCAGGTGGCGCTGCTGGGCGATGGCAGCGTGCGTGATCTGCCCGGCGGGGTCGAGCAGTACCTCCAGATGCGCCGCGAGGCCATGGGCGGCGTCGGGGGCCCGAGAACCTCAGCAGGCGCTGCGGCATCCGCGGCGACGCGGACGGCAGGCGAGTCCACCTCTGAGCGCAGCGCCTCGAGCGGGGCCCGCCGGCACGAGGCCCGCAAAGCCCTGGGGCGCATCGAGCGCAAGATGGAGCGTGCGGCTCAGTCCCTCGCCGCCCTGCACGCGCGCATGGAGGAGGTCTCGGCAGACCCGAACCGGGTCGGGGAGCTGGCCGAGCTCGGCCGTGAGCTCGTGGTCGCTGAGGCGACCCACGCCGATCTGGAGGAGCAGTGGCTTGAGGCGGCGGAGGCGCTGGAGGACTGACAGGCGCCGTGGCGGCCCTGGGGCCTTGTTGCTGGAAGCAGTGGGGAGGGACGGGGCTCGGCGGGAGGGATGAGGCGGGGACTGGAGCGGCGTCTTCGCTGCTCATGACTGCCCGGGCCGCTCAGACGACGGGGGCGACCTGGCGGGCCAGCTCGACGAGATGATCCAGGTTGGGAGCGATGTCCTCGGCGGCGGCACCCCACAGGCGCATGACCAGGTCCACCGGGACCGTGGGCAGGCCCGCCAGCCTCAGGACGACGACGCCCTGGGTGGGGCCGTTGGACTCGTAGAAGGCGGAGAACCCCACCATGTCCGGGCCCGGCCGTAGACGCACCAGCTCGGCCTCGGGCAGGAGCGCGGCGACGAGATGACGCTGGGTGGCACGGCGCCCCTCCTTGGAGCCGTCATCCTTGGCGATCTCCAGACTGAGGTCGACGACGAAGGGCGGATGGGCGACGTCGTCGATATGCATGAGACGGGCGAAGCGCCCCTGGCGCTCCATGGCCTGCAGCTCGTTGAGCAAGGACTCCAGCTCGGAGCGCCACTGCGGTCCGGTCACTCCCAGGTGGGCGCTGCGGTGCCTGGCCTCCTCCCGCGCCCACCCCGGAGGTGGGAAGGGCGGGATGATCACCCATCGCTGGGGATCAGGAGTGACCGCGATCTGCACTGTGTGTTCCTTCCGAGACGTCATCCGACTGCGAGGCAGTGGGCTGGGCGCCTACCATGTCTGTCCTATGAGGACCCGAGAGCGACATACGACAATTATGCCTGCATCCGCACGCCGACGTGTGGTCCGCGTGCTGGTGGATGCGGGGCTCATCATCGCACTGTGTGCCGTCACGGAGCGCTGCTGTGGAATCTTATTCGCTGTCGGGGCGGTTGTGCTGCTTCTTGCTGTGATGACTGCCATGATGGCGATGACAGGCGCCACACCCGGTGGGCTGGTGACGGGGGTCCGGCTGCGGAGGGTGGCAGAGACGAATAGCCCTCCTGGACGCTCGGCGGTGATTTACGTCGCATTTTTAGGCCTGTCTTTGGTGGCAACCGCAGGGCTGGCCCCCTTGGTGTTGTGGATTCTCTCACTATGGCGTGCTGAACAGCGCACCTGGTTCGACCGACTGGCCGGAACGGTTCTTCTCAGTGCCAGGCCGACCTCGGTGTCGGCCTGCTCCCTGGTGGTTGAGGGCTCAGTAATCCCAGTTCTGGGGCCGATTGTTCTCGGGCGCCGGCCGGCCCCGATCGAGTCCCACCCCGATGCGCAGCTCGTCGCGGTGCTCCGTTCGGAGGACTCCGTGTCCAAGACGCACGCTCTTTCGTGCCCGCTTCGGATGGGGTTCTCGTCACAGATTTGGGTTCGACGAACGGCACCCACATCGAGGACGAGGAGGGGGTTCACCGACTCTCACCCGGCCGAGCGGAGTACGTGCACCGGGGACGGCAGGCATACTTGGGTGACGGTGTCTGTATCGTCCGTTGAGGAGAAAAATGATGACAAACAGCCCGAACAGCAGCGCGAACAACGAGGTCTGGTGGACCGAGGGTTCGTGGACAGGCGTGGTCACGCCACGTGCTGTGATGATCCTGCCCCCGTCGGTGCCGCAGGACCTCACCGAGCGCCTGTGGCGGCTGCTGCGCAGTGAGGAGGCCTCGCTGACGCGGGCCCTGGATGAGCTGGTGATGGGGATGGGCGGACGTCTGGGTGCGATCCCGGACTTCGTGCTCGCCGTCTCGGCGCCCGAGGACGTCTTCCACGTGGCGCTGCGCGGTGCCCCGCAGATGGAGGTCGACGGCAAGGCGCTCGACGCCTCCGCGGTCACCACCTGGTTCGAGACGACCGTGACCGCCCCCAACTCGGTCATCGTCAGCGCGCCCGATGGCGCCGGACAGGTGCGCCGCCCGGCGGTTGACGCCGTCGTGAGCACCGGTCACCTGGTGCTGCGCGGATCGGAGAAGTCGAGCGGGACCCCGTCCCCCAGCCGTGCATCGTCGAAGGGGTCCGGTGACTCCGACGACGATGACCCTGACCCGGCTGGTCCTGACTACTCCACCGCTTCTGCCGGCTCCGCCGGAACCCCCGCTGCTGCCGTGAGGACCTCTCGGTCCTCCCGTCGGGCATCGCGCCGCGCCTCGCGCCGTCAGTCCGCCTCGTCGGAACGCTCGGAGCAGGACGACTCGTCTGAAGGGGCGCCTGCCGAGACCGCTGCTTCCGCTGACGTCGTCGACGACCTCATCGAGATCGCGCAGGACAACGCCGAGCAGCAGGCCCTCGATGGTGCCGAGCTCGCCGCATCCCTCGAGGCCGCTGAGGCTGCTGCAGCCGACGAGTCCACCGCCGGTCAGTCCGAGGACTCCACCGAGGACTCCGACGCCTCCGAGGAGCCGGCCCTGAGCGCCGACTCCGAGGGACCCGCTGACCTGCTGGCCGTCGTGGCCGGTATCTCCGAGGCCGCTGAGGTGACCGAGGTGACCGAGGTGACCGAGGTGACGCTGTCGCCCGAGCCGGTCGAGTCGGTCGAGGCCCCTGTTACGATCCCGGACGCCCAGACCCCTGAGGCTGCTGAGGTCGCCACCCAGTCCTCACCGGAGACCTCCGATGAGGATCTGCTGATCGCCCCCGTCTTCGATATCCCGGCCCTGCCGATCCCCTCCGCTCAGGAGGCAGAGGGCCATGATCCCGCCCCTCCGCCCCCCGTCGAGCGAGGATCTTGAGGCTGCTGGTATCAAGGACGCTGCCACTGAGGTCACCGAGGTCGCCCAGACCCCGGCCGACTTCGTGCCCGTTGAGGCCGCCGAGGCCGCTGTGGTCGCGGAGGCCACTGCTGTTGCCGAGGCCGCCGCGCAGGCGCACGCCGAGGAAGAGCCCGTACGCTCCGGGGACCACGACGGTCAGACCATCAACGGCCTGCCCGAGGACCTCTCCCAGGAACTGCGCGCCGAGCTGCTCAACCAGGGGCTCGGTCCCCTGGAGCCGAGCCAGTCGGCGGAGGCCGCCGAGCCGACCGGATCCGCGTCCGCGGATGCTGCAGTGGTCGAGTTCGTGCAGCCCTCCGGCGGCGAGCCGGCGACCGCGGAGCTCGGTCGTGGGGACCACGACGGACAGACCATCAACGGCCTGCCCGAGGACCTGGTCGGCGAGCTCGTCTCCCTCGTGGGGTCCGGGCCCTCCAGCCCGGCGTCCCCTGTCTCGGCGAGCTCTCCCAGTGAACCCGACGCCATCCGGATCGTGTTGTCGGCGGTGTGCCCCCAGGGCCACCCCAACCCCACGAACTACACCGTGTGCCGCGTCTGCGGAGCTGAGCTCAACCGTCCGGCCAAGTCGGTGGCCTGCCCCCCTCTGGGGCGAGTGGTCACCTCCGGCGGCGAGAGCATCGAGCTCAACCGTCCCCTCCTGGTGGGTCGCAACCCTGTGGCCGACGACATCACCAGCGTCGCGGAGGTCCCCCTCCGTCCGCTGACCGTCGCCAGCCCCAACCAGCTCGTCTCCCGCAACCACATCCTCATCGACCTGGATGCGTGGAGCGTTCTGGCCCAGGACCTGGGCAACTGCAATGGCACCGTTCTCAACCGCCAGAACGAGGCGCCTGTGCGCCTGTCCTCGGCGAACCCGGTGCTCCTGCGCAGCGGAGACGTCCTCGACCTCGGCGATGGTCAGACCCTCGCCTTTGAGAACCTCCCCTGATGCTGGATCACAAGGGACCGCCTCCGGTCATCTCCGGGTTCACGTACCTGGAGAGACTCGGAGCGGGAGGCTACTCCACGGTCTACCTCTTCGAGCAGCACATGCCCCGCCGCGAGGTCGCGGTCAAGGTCATGAACGCTGACGTGGAGGACAAGACCGCCTCCCGCTTCGAGTCGGAGGCGAACCTCATGGCGCGGGTCTCCTCCCACCCGGCCATCCTGTCCATCTACGGTGCGGGCGTCTCCGCCGATGGCCACCCCTTCCTGGTCATGGAGTACTGCCCGCCGCCGCAGCTGGGCGCCATCTTGCGCCAGGGTCCCCTCAATGTCGCTGAGACCCTGTCCACGGCGATCCAGATCGCCGGAGCGGTGGAGACCGCTCACCGGGCCGGCATCGTCCACCGGGACATCAAGCCCGCCAACATCCTGTTCACCACGTACCGTCGTCCGGTGCTCTCGGACTTCGGCATCTCCGCCATGAGCGGCCCGGAGGGGACCGAGGAGCTGCGGGGGATGAGTGTGCCCTGGGCCCCGCCCGAGCAGCTGGTCGGGATGCGCTCGGCCAATCCCGCCTCCGACATCTACTCCTTGGGGGCGACCACCTTCGCGATGCTCACGGGGCGCAGCCCCTTCGAGACCGACGGCATCCCGGATGTCTACGAGCTCTCCCGCCGTATCGTCAAGGACCCCCTGCCTCCGCTGGGGCGTCAGGACGCCCCGCCGTCGTTGCACCGCGTGCTGTCGGTGGCGATGGACAAGAACCCGGACTCGCGCTATCCGACGGCGCTGGCCTTCGCCCGCGCGCTCCAGCAGGTCCAGGCCGAGCTCGACCTGCCGATCACAACCGTTGACCTGTTCCAGGAGCCGGACAAGGCCGCGAAGTCGGCTCGGCGCCCCAGTCACGACGAGACCGACACCGCCACGAAGATGGGGGTGTTCAACCAGGTCGATGTCACCAGCGAGCACATCGCCATGCGGGTGGAGCCCGACGGCGAGGACAAGGGCTCGTCGTCGGACTCGGAGGCTGGTGAGACGGGCCGCCCGAACCGCATGCGGGGCGTGCTGACCGGTCTGCTGGTCGTGGCCATGGTGGCGGCCGTCGTCGCCGCGATCGTGGTCTCCCAGAACCAGGACAAGCAGAAGAAGCCCAACAATCCCATTGCCACGATCGCCCCGCAGCCTGACGCCAACCCCCTGCAGGCCTCAGTTCCCATGGTCGGCGATATCGTCGGTGAGGCGCAGGGCGACGGCACGGTGAAGTTCAGCTGGGGTGAGCCGGAGACGAACTGGTCCGGCAGCTACCTTTACCGGGTCAAGCTGCCCGACGAGGAGACCGAGCTGGACTCCGTGCGCACCAATGAGGTCGTCGTGGACGCCCAGCCGGCACGCACCTGCCTCGAGGTCACCGCGGTGCGCGCGGACGGTAAGGCGTCCCCGGCCAAGACCGCCTGCGTCGACACGCCCTGAGGCTGCCTCCCAAGAGCGGTCACTCGCAGTCGTAACGGTGTCCGCCGCGTACTGCCCGAGAAGCGGGGCTACTGGGAAAGGTCCGGGGTCAGTCCACCCGCGGCGTCACCTTCACCGAACCATGCACCGCTGTAAGCCGCGCAGCCGCATCCTCCAGCACCTGGGACGGCGGCGCCTGCTCACCTGGAAACGGGGTAACGACAAGATTCCCATCATCCATCTCCCAGACGCCGGTGATCCGCCCTCCCTGGGTCAGGACGGGAGCGATCCAGCCCGCAGCCTTGCTCACCAGCGGGCGATGCTCATGCGCCAGCATGTGAGTGTCCTTCGTTCCGGGACCAAGGACGAACTGGTCGAATGCCCCGAGGAGGTGGGTTGCGCGGCTGGGCCGGGTGGCCGCGAGCTCGTCCTCATGCTCGGCGAGCAGATACCGTGTCTCACCCTCCACCCTCACCTCGACGATCTGTTCGCCAAGACTGGCGAACCAGCTCCTGAGCGTTGACTTCTTGTTGCTGTTACGCGAAAGCCACGCATCAAAGGTCTCAGGGGTCGCCGGGCCGTAGGCGGAGAGGTATCGCTTAACGACCGCTGGTGCTGCCTCCGCAGGATCCGGCAGCCCATTCCAGTTCTTCAGAAGGCTGGCGGGGTGAGTGAATGTCGCCTTCGAAGACGGGCTCGGGCCGTAGCACAGGGCACCCTGCCATGCGAGAGGCTTGAGCAGAGCACCCCACCCGGAGCGCAGTTGTTCTTCCATCCCCTTGAACCGTTTGTCCTGAACCAGTTCGCTCACGAGCTCATCGCGAGACAGCACCTGACCGTGGAGAAGGTCGGCGACAGACTCCGTCAGCTGCTCGACCTCCTCTGGCGTCGCACCGAAGTGCCGTGACCAGGAGGGCTTGGTCCACGTACGGGCGCCGGCCAGCAGCGACAGGTACTCCGCTACGTCTGAGGACCGCATCGCGTGCAGCGTTCCGCGCATTGCCCACGTCTTGACGAGCGAGCGGTCGGAGTAGGAACGCTTGACCCCTTCAGGTTGCGGGTTGCGTTGCCTTAACGCGACAGCGGTCTCAGCTGCGGACGCCACCTGCGCCTGTACGCCGCAGAGCCGTCCGACGATCTCAACAGGGCCTGTGTCCGTCAACGGCTCCACGTACTGCCTGTGCAGCCGCCATGCGAGCACCTGTTCGGCGGAAACCTCGATCAACGTCGTCCCCTCTCGTCGTTGCCGTCAGATTCTAGGCCTCGTCGAGGTCTTGATCCTGTACACCGGGTGGCAGTTCACGCAGCCAGTCGCCGCGTGCCAGCTGAGCGGCTCTTCTCAGTTGAGGCGGTACTCCACGTGGATCAGGGCTCTGTCTTGTCTCCTTACTTCTGAGCCATGTGAGGGTTATGGCTTCTGAGGCGCTGGCTCGGGCAGGAGCTCGGCGATGGGGTCGGTCGTCCCTAGAGACGCCGAAGGGCCGATGGAGGAGGTCTGGAGGGTCGTCGGTGTCCACGGTGCTGACATCACCCCCGCTCCGACGTCGTACGCCGAAGACGAACTGTGGAATTCCAAGGATCCTCGAGGAGCGCTTTGACGGCAGGCTCGGCGATGTCAGCGCTGTGGACACTGGGCTGCCGGCAGGGTCGTGGTGGCGGAGCCGGGTGTCCTCACCCCGGCGCCGGCCCGCCTTCCCCTGCCTGGCCCTTTCTGGCTCCCGTGCAGGAGCCCGGAGGCCGTGGTTCGACGTCGACTGAGGACCACCCCGACTCGGCCTACTCCACGAGGGAGGGGATCCACTGGCCGAGGGTTGTGCGTACTGCACGAATGCCCCACCTACCTGGAGTACCCCCGACCCTCCTTCAGTAGCACCCCACCTTCGTGGAGTAGGACGCCCCAAGGGCCGCAGGCTCCAGATGTCGTTGAGTGAGCGCCGTCGAGACCATAGCCACTGGGGCCCGCACTCCTGTCCAGGAGTGCGGGCCCCAGCGCTTGAGGGAACCGGTGCGGGACTCAGACGACCTCCACCTTGAAGGCGATGCGGCCGAAGAAGATCGTGCTGCCCTCCAGGGCGGACAGGGCCTTGTCCGGAACGGCCTCGACGGTGCGCCCATCGCGGTACTCCACCCGAGTCCCGTTGGTGGAGTGCAGGTCGGTGACCCACACTCCGTCCAGCAGCGGGAAGATTGCCGCGTGCGTCTTGGACACCGAGCGGGTGGGATCGTCAAGAGCGACACGCTCCGCCCCGGGGTAGGCCGAGATGTTGTCGGGGTCGCGGCCCACCACCGTGGGCTCGTGGATGAGGATCGGGTTGCCGCCCAGCAGCGGGACGAGACGTACCGACAGGGCCGGAGCGGCCGAGGAGGCCGACGGAAGTGACGGCGTGGCAGTCTGGGCGCTCGCGTCAGGAACCGGGGTGAGCGGGGACCGGGAGACACCTGCAGCGGGGGAGGAGGCCGGCGCGGCCGCCTCCGGCACGCTGCCTGCACTGCGCCTGGACACACCCGTGCGGGACTGCTCCGGCGCCTGAACGGAGGCGGAGCGTTCGTGACGAACGGTGCCGGCATCCGCGGCGCGTGCATCGCTGCGGGACTCGCTGGGGACGGCGCGTCCATCCGTGGGCGAGGGGATTCCCGGCCCCGCGAAACGGTGTGAGGCGTGAGGCCGGCGCGAGGGGGTCTCCTCCGGGACGGCCGCGCTCGTCGCACTGCCGGCGGAGGTCCGAGCGTGGCTGCGGTGGCTGCGCACGGTCGGGTGTGCCGTGCCCTCCGAGGCGGCTGGGACACCACCGGGCACGGTGGCGGGGTTGGTCAGGTCCATCGGGGAGGCGTGCTGCGCAGGCGCCGAAACCGTCGTCGGCTGCTGGGGCAGGCCGTCGTCGGAGACGACGACCCCTTCCGGCAGGGAGTCCACCGTGGCGGCATCAACCGAGGTGGGAACCGAGGACCAGGGCACCGAGTCGATCAGGGCCTGCGTGTTGCGGTCCCCCGAGGGCAGGATGCTGGAGGTGTCGAAGGTGTGCGCGACCTCCGGGACGGGGCCGGCTCCGGCAGCGAAGCGCTGCCGCTCGGTGGTGAAGAGGCTCTCGCGACGAGGAACGCCGGGCTGTGACACCGACTCTCGCTGATCCTCGGTAGGTGCAGCAGACGAGCCGGAGGCCTTCTTGCCGGTGTGACCGGGCTGAATCCTCCAGCGCTGGGCGTGGGCGTGTCGTGGTTCCATCGTTTGTGATGTTACGGGTTCTGTGGCTTGTGAGCGCGGGACTTGTGGTGTGGAAGTCGCATCGTGCGACGTGGAGGACTGAGATGCCTCGGAATCATCAGCAGTTTTGGAGGATTCCGCTGAGGGCGTCGTCGCTTCGGACTGCTGCTGATCGGCCGGGTGCTCAGATGAGGGCGGCGCATGGGTCGAGGGTTTCTCGGCCTCGTCACCCCGGCTGTCGGTGTCATCCGTGGGCTGAGACGGTGCGTCCTCCACAACGTCGAGCGTAGCGGTTTCGGTGTCCATCGGCGAGGGCTGCTGCGACGCGGCGTCGTCGGAGCTCGATGATGCGGTTGCCTGCGGCTCCTCGACGTCCGCCTCGGACGGCTCGTTGGATGGTTCCTCGACGTCCGCCTCGGACGGCTCGTTGGATGGTTCCTCGACGTCGGCAGCCGGTTCCTCGACTGGTTCCTCGGCGTGCTCGTCAGCCGCCTCCTGGGCTTCCTCAGCTGGTTCATCGGCTTCCTCGGCCGGTGCCGAGCTGATCGGCTCTGATGATGCCTCTGGTGCCGTGTCGTCCGCTGTCGGCTCTGTGGCCTCGGTGGGGGCGGCCGGTGCCGGCTCCGTGTCCTCCTGAGTGGGGGAAGTCGCCGCCTCGGTATCCTCCAGGGCCTCGGGGGCGGTGGCGACCGCGTCCTCGTCGACCGGCCCCGTCGGGGGCCTCAAGGACTTCTCCACCGCCGGCCGGGACTCGGCCCGGGCCGCAGCCATCGCAGCGGATGCCTGAGGGTCCATAGGGGTGGCGGAGGCGACGGCAACGGCCTGGGCGTCGGTCTCCACGATCGCCGGACCGGCGGAGGCCGCCGACTTCGCAGAGGCCGACGATGAGACGGTCGCCGCCTTGGTGGCCTTGGCCGCGCTCTGAGACGTGGCTGTGGTCGCCGCGGCAGCTGTGCTCAGGGCCTGTTCCTCGGCGGAGGTTTCTGAGGCCGTTGATGCGTAGCCGCTCGACGAGCCAGTACTCAAGGCACGACCAGCATGACGTGCGGGTCGCCCCGGGCGGGCCGGGCGGGGCCGACGGATCGAGGAGGAGACCGGATCCGACGTCGTCGGGTGCGCGCTCCTGCCGGAGGACTCGGTGGCGCCGGCCTCGGCGGCGCTCTGGGCGCCCGCCGTGGTGGCCTGCTGCGCCTCCTGTGCCGCCTCCTGACCTGAGCGTGCGCCTGTCGAGCCCGGACGAGGGCCGCGTTTCCTGGCCTTCTTGCCCCGAGCCGCCTTCCCAGCCTTCTTCTCAGCCTTGCGCTCAGCCCGCTCGGAGTGCTGAGTGCGGGAGGCGGACTCGTCTGGTGCCTCAGTGGCCGGAGAGGAGGGGGCCGCGGCGGGCTCCTGGCTCGTGGTGCTCTGCCCGCCGGAAGAAGACTCGGAAGAGGACAGGGAGGCGCGCCTGGCAGCATCCCACGCCTCACCGATGTCCTGGGCGGAGGATGCCTCCGGTGCCTCGGCCCCGGCATCGGCCCGGGGGCTGGAGGAGTCGGGCTCGGTGGCGGGCGCCCCTGCGGCTCGGTCGCCGAGGAGACGGGCCGCGCAGGACGCTTCGTTCTGCGGGCGCTGAGCAGCGCCATCCCGGAGAGCTTGTCGTGCCAGCCGCGCCCCTCGGGGTCGGCGGCCGCCGTACGCATGAGCGCGATGGTGCCCAGGCCGAGCGTGGTGATGCTGACGGCCAGGATGAGATCGGCGTGGAGGAAGGAACCCAGCGGTGAGGGGGTCTGGTGGCGGGCCCCCAGCATGCGGATCCTGAGCAGCCTCCCGCCCAGGGACCAGCCGGTGGCGGCGATGGTGAGCCAGCGCGCCCCGACGACCAGCCCGAAAGCGATGAGTCCACTGGTCAGCACCGGGCGGCCGCCCACCCGCCAGATGACGGCGGTCAGGCCCCCCACCAGAAGTGAGCCGATGACGAGATCGATGACCCCGGCGACCACGCGTGCCCGCACCGGGGCCGGGGGGAGGCGGCGGTGCGCAGAGGAGGGCGTGTGTGAGGACGTCCGGGCCGCACCGGGCTCCGAGCCCCGGGAGTCGGCCGTCTGTGCTCCGCCGTGCGGGGCACCGGGGGCACTCGGCGCCGTGCCGTACGGACTGACGACGTCGGTGCGCGTCGCGTCATCGGACCGATGGGAGGACGCCGGTGGGCCCGCAGCGGTCGAAGCGCTGCTACGGGCGTCAGCAGTGATCGTCATGACCGCAACCTCCTGGGGGGACGTGACCGCCTGCCGGCGGGATGGACGAGGGAGCGCGGGGACAGACGGGCCCATACCCGCCCCAGGCGCGAGCGTTCCGCCCCCATGCAGCGGACGATCGCATCTGAGGATTCCCACAACTCCCCTAGAGCGTACGATGGCGGCTCCCCGGAGCTGAAGACCTGGGTGTCAACTGCTCCGGCGAATCGAGGCAGATCGACCTGCGGGAAGTGAGGAGCCAGCTGCGCAGCCGCCTCCCTCCGAGTGGCTCCCCACCCGGGGTAGCGTCCCAGGTCGCGGGCCCGGTCGAGGATCTCCTCCCAGGCCCCCAGGGCCTTACCGACACCGGTGCGTGCGCGCCGGCGGCGGCGGCGCCAGGCCTTCCACCCCAGGACCGAGCCTACGATCATCGTGATCGCCAGGATGGAACCTCCGACGGCGATGACCGCGGTCGGCAGACCGCCCTTGTCCTTGTCCTGGGGGTCGTCGCGCTGCGGGTCCTCGTAGTTGGGGGGCAGCTGGGCCGGGTCCTCATTGGGCAGCGGGGGCTGGAGGACGTTGGGCTCGGGGTTGGAGACCTTCTGGGTGGTCTGCTGCTGGGGAACCTGGTCGCGGTCCGGCGTGACGTCGAAGGACACCCAGCCCAGCCCCTCGAAGGGGATCTCCACCCAGGCCTTGACGTCCTCTCCGGTGACGGTCTTGGCATCGCCGTCGGTGGCCGGGTCGAAGCCCATGACGACGCGGGCCGGGATGTTGAGCGAGCGGCACATGAGCATCATGAGCACCGAGTACTGCTCGTCGTCGCCGATGAGGGAGTCGGCCTCCACCATGGAGGCGATGCGGGCGGCCCCGTGCCCGGGCTGGGAGGGGCTCTTGGTGCCGTCGGAGTAGTAGCTCGTGCGCAGGCGCTGCTGGAGCGCCCGGATCTGCGCGATGGGGTTGGACTCGGCTCCGACGATCTCCTTGGCCAGGGAGGCCACCGACGACGGCACCTGCTCGACCGGTCCCAGCGAGGTCTGCGCTAGGGAGGCCTTGTTGAGGGAGGCCTCGGAGGGCGCGGTGTAGGGGGCGACCCGCTCGGTGAGAACGTCGCCCGAGGCCAGGCCACTGGTGGCGATCCCGGTGGAGGAGAACTTGTCGTAGTACATGCCCTCGCGCAGAGCCGATTGACGCGGCCCGGAGGACTCGATGCGGATCGTCTCGGGCATGGTGGGCACCCAGGGGAAGCTGTAGTCCTCGATGGTCAGCGAGGAGGTCTGCTTGCGCCCGTCGAGCCGGCTGGCCGTCAGCTGGGTCTTGTCACCGATGCGCTCGAAGCGCGACTGCCCGTTCTCGTTCTGGCCGATGTGGGCCGACAGCCCGTCGTAGGAGTCCAGGGCGGCGATGCGGATGCGTCCGCCTGAGGGCAGGTTGATGGGCTTCATGAGCCGGGTGTGGGCCTTGTCGGTCTCCAGGGTGCGCACCAGGGACAGTGGGCTGGCGTACTCGGTCACGTCCAGCGGCGGCTGGAACAGGTCGCGCACCACCGTCCGGGAGGTGGGGACGGTGGGGGTGAGGACCATGGCGGCCAGGGAGGTGACCAGGAGCAGCACGGCGGCGATGACCGTCCCGCGCAGGGCCGCCCGACCCAGGTCCCCGGTGGAGCGGGCGCTCGTGGTGCCCGAGGTCGTCGAGAAGGAGTTCAGGTCCAGGGCCTCGACGACGTGACTGCGCCGCTGTCGCAGGGAACCGCAGGTCCACAGCGCCAGGATCCCGACGACGAACAGGACGCCCAGCACGGTGGGGCGCACGGCCTCCTGCCCACCCCAGCCGATGCCGACGGCGGGCAGGCAGGCCAGGATCAGGCCGGCCAGGACCTCACGGCCCGCCAGGATGAGGCGGGTCGCCAGCGCTGAGACCACCAGCCCGGTCAACCAGGGCAGCACCGTCATGCCGCTGAAGGAGCTCAGCGGCATCGGCACGGTCAGGGCGTCTCGCCATACGGTGATCGTGGAGCCCAGCACCGTCTTGATCGCCGTCGTCCCTGAGCCGACATCGGTCAGCAGCCACGGGGCCACCAGGACATGGACCAGCGCCAGGGCCGCCATGCTCGGCAGCACCGACAGGCGCAGGCGCGAGCAGACCAACGAGGTCAGGGCGCCGATGAGTGCGCCGTAGCCGACGGCCAGGCAGCCTGCCACGGAGGCGAAGATCGGCAGGAAGGGGACCGCACCGATGGCGAGGATCCCGGCCATGAGGACCAGCTCGAGGGTCGCTGCCGCCAGCGTGGGCGGCTTGGTGCCGCGCCGGGGAGGCAGGAAGCGGCGGGCGGAGATGGCCGGCCGGGAGGGGCGCGACAGGAGCGGGCCGGCGCCGGTGATCGAGCGGGCCCGACGTGTCGTCTCGTTGCTGTAGAGGCTGCGCGTGCGCGATGACGTCGCCGTCGACCAGGAGGAGGCGGACTCGTCCGAGCCGCTCAAGGGCGCGGCGGTGACCTGTGAGGGGGCCTCGGCCGGAGAGGACGCCCCGGCCGGCGAGGCGCCCTGAGACCGGGGAGCCCGCGGTGCGGGGAGGCGGTGGTGAGGGTCGTCGTGGGGGTCATAGTGCTCGCCTCAGGGCGGTGGGAAGCTGCTCAAGACGGTCCATGTCCACGACCGGCATGGTTCCGGCGTGGTGGCGCGACAGGCCGTGCTGGCCCGCGCGCAGGGCAACGGTCACCATGGGCAGCGGGGCGAAGCCGCGAGCCCGGGCCAGCACGGCGCGGTCCACCTGTTGGCCGGTGACGAGGACGACGATAGAGGCATCGGGGTGCGCCGTGCAGGCGTGTCGCACCAGGAGGTCACAGCCGAAGTCGTCCTCACCGGTGCTCAGCAGGCAGGACGTGTCCAGCATCCGCAGGGCGGAGGAGGTGGGCAGAGCCCCGATCTGGGTGATGAAGCGGACCTCGCGCCCGTCCTGGATCGCGTCCATGGCCAGTGAGCAGGCGATGGACACCGCGGTCTCGAAGTCCTCCTCGCCGGCGTAGTCCTCCTGGCGGGTGGACAGCAGGACGAGCAGGCTGGAGCGGCGGGTCTCCTCGAACTGACGCACCATGAGCCGGCCGGTGCGCGCGGTGGTGCGCCAGTGGACGTTGCGTCGGTCATCGCCGGGGACGTACTCGCGCAGGGCGTGGAAGGCGACGTCGGAGCTGGACAGGTCCTGGGTGACGGCGCCCTCGATGTCCCGCAGGACGCCGTGCAGGACCGTGCCCAGGCGCACGGTGCGCGGGTGGATGTGGATGTGCTGCGGGGTGCTCAGGGAGCGCTCGCGCTGAAGCAGCCCCACCGGATCGCGCTGGACCGCCAGGACCGGGCCGACGGTGACGATGCCGCGGCGCTGCGTGGGTAGGACGAAGCCGCGCTCGTGGACGGCCCCGGGGGTCAGGGTCGGCACGACGAAGACGGCGCGCCCCGGCCCCACCGGCATCTCCATGCGCGAGGGAAGCAGCGGCCGGGTGCGGGGGTTGGTGACGGTCAGGCGGATGAGGGCGTGGTCGCCCACGGTGACGCGGGGCTCGAGGAGGTTGTGGTTGACCGAGTAGCCGCGGCGGGGGATGAGCCACAGCCAGGCGCTCACCGCGACGATGCCGACGGCGGCCGCGGCGCTCCACGCCTCCTGCCAGCCCATGACGGCCCCGGTCAGTCCGCACGCCGCCAGCAGCACCAGGCTGCCCCATCCGATGGGGGTCACGGTGTGCAGCAGCCAGCGCAGCGGTCGCAGCGCCACCGCGGCCGCTGCGGCCAGTCGGGACTGCGAGGGCCTGGCGGTCAGGGCCTCGTTCGTGGAGGTCGACGACGCAGCCGATGCCGCGGGCTGCGCGGAGGCCGGAGCCCCCGAGGAGGTGGGGGCTGCGGCGGAGGAGGCGGATACGCCGGTCCCGCCCGCCGAGCCCGGACGGGCCTGGCGGGCAGGTTCCTGCGACGTCGTCTGAGGCGTCATACGGCTCAGTCGCGGGTCGTGGGGGCGGGGACCTGGGCCAGCGCGGCGGTGATGACGCCGGAGGCGGTGGCGCCGGTGAACTCGGCGTCGGGGTCCATGACCAGGCGGTGGGCCCACACGACCTCGGCGAGGTCCTTGACGTCGTCGGGCAGGACGTAGCTGCGTCCCCTGGGAGGCCGCCCACACCCGGGCGGCCCGAGCCATGCCGATGGCGCCACGGGTGGACACGCCCATGCGGGTCTCGTCGGCTGCACGCGTGGCCTCCACCAGCGCTCCGATGTAGTCCAGTACCGAGTTCTCGATGTGGTTCTCCGCGGCCAGGTCGGCCATGGAGGCCACCACGGAGGAGGCCACGACCGCGGACAGGCTCTTGGAGCGGTCCGGGTGGGCCGAGCTGGAGAGGATCCGGGTGAGCGCCTCCCGGTTGGGGTAGCCCACGGAGGTCTTCATGAGGAAGCGGTCGAGCTGGGCCTCGGGCAGGCGGTAGGTGCCGGCCTGCTCGATGGGGTTCTGGGTGGCGATGACCATGAAGGGGCGCTCGGTCGTATGACGCACGCCGTCGACGGTCACCTGGGACTCCTCCATGACCTCCAGGAGGGCCGACTGGGTCTTGGGGCTGGCCCGGTTGATCTCATCGGCCAGGACGATGGAGGAGAAGATCGGGCCGGCGTGGAAGTCCCAGGTGCCGGTCTTCTGGTCGTAGATCGTCACACCCGTGATGTCACTGGGAAGCAGGTCGGGGGTGAACTGGATGCGAGAGTGCGTCCCCTGCACCGAGGCCGCCAGGGCCCGGGCCAGGGCCGTCTTGCCGGTGCCGGGGGGCGTCCTCGAGCAGGAGGTGGCCCTCGGAGAGCATGGTGGTCAGGGCCAGCTTGATTACGTCCTCCTTGTCGAGCAGCGCCTGACCGACGTTGTTGACAATGGTGGAGAAGGCGTCAGCGAACCATGTCGCGTTCTCGGGAGTCATCGGCATGGAATCAATGATCCTTCGGGTGGAGAGAGGTGGGTGTGTGACTTGTTGCGTACTGGGCATCGATCCGGTTAATGAACCGGTTATTGCTGGGTGCAGGTGATGGTCTGGTCCCAGTTCGGCGTCCTGTGCGGGAACGTGTGTCGGGCGTAGCCGTTCTTGTCGAGGGCAATCTCCTCCTCGTTCCAGGCAGGCTGCCAGTTCCAGGTGTCCCAGTACCAGTAGCCGCAGGACACGGTGCTGTTGGGGTTTCCGGAGATGTCGAAGACCATCTGGTAGCAGGTGCCCCAGGGGCCGAAGGGGTGGCACCTCTGCGTGTAGTCCACGTAGAACTGCTGCTCAGTGCCGACCGGGTAGGCCTGCTTCTTGTCATCATCATCGTCGTCATCGTTGTCGTGCTTGGACGGTCGGGTGACGGTGTCGCAGCCCCACTCGGAGGTGCCGGCGTTGGTCCGGGCCCGCACGCACCAGGTGAGCGACTCACCGCGCTTGAGCTTGCCGTCATAGGTGTCGCCGATCTCGACGTTCTCCACGGACTTGCCGCCGTCGTCGGTCTGCTCGTACTCGGCGCCGGCGCCGCTGTTGGCCCCGGGGTTCCAGGAGCAGGAGACCTTCTTCTGCTTCTTGCCGGTGAGCTCACAGCTGACCGAGGGAGCCGACGGCGGGCCGTAGGGCGCCACCGGTGAGGAGGCGACGACGTCGGAGTACTGGCCGCCGCCGTTGGTGCGGGCGTAGACGGTGTAGGCATGCCCGTCGGTCAGTCCCCGGATGGTCGAGGAGCTGGTCCAGGTGACCTGATCGACGGAGTACTCCACCGTCAGCTCGCCCACGCTCCAGCCGTTGCCGGCGCGGGGTGAGGCACTCACGGACAGCTCGCCGCTGTTGCCGGTGGCCTTGACGGCCGGGGTCGACGGCGTCAGCGGGGTCGGCTTGTAGGCGTAGCTGGCCTGGCCCGAGGTCTTGGTGCCGTGACCGTTGTCGGCCTCGACCCAGAAGGTCCAGGTCCCGCGCGAGACCGAGACCGTGGTGGAGGTGGCTCCTCCCACGTTCTTGGAGTCGCTGGTGTGCCCGTTGGAGTAGTGCAGCGTGTAGCTCACGGGGCTGCCGTTGCCGTTAGCGGCTTGCCAGCTGATGGTGACTGTGTCCCCGTTGGGGGTGATGACGGGAGTCCCGGGGGTGCCGGGCTCGCCGTAGGGCGTCACCGAGTTGGACGGGGAGGACCACTCCGAGACTGTCCCCTGGCTGGACCTGGCGCGCACCTGAGCGGTGTAGGCGCGTCCCGGGGCGACGTCGAAGGAGGCCGAGCTCCCGGAGACGCCCGTCTGCACGCTGCCGTCCGACAGGCGCACGTCATAGGTCGTCGTGCCCCCGAAGGGGTCGTCCACCTCGGTCCAGGTGGCGGTGACCTTGCCCGAGCCGGCTGTCAGTGTGGGCGCAGCCGGGGTCTTAGCGGTGGCGTTGTGCTGGTAGGACACCGTCGCGGCCTCGGAGTCGCCGTACTTGTTGGTGGCCACGACCTGGATGCTGTAGCTCTGACCGGGCGTCAGGCCGCTGATGAGGCAGTTCGAGGTCGAGCAGGACTGCTCGGTGCCGTTGACACTGACCTTGTAGCCGGTGATGGGGGAGCCGTTGGCGGAGCCGTCGGCCCAGGACACGCGTGCCGAGTCGGCGCCCACGGGGGCCACGCTCACCCCGGAGGGGGGCGGCGGGGGCCACCCCACCGACCTGCACGGTGATGGTGCCGGTGACGGCCCGGGACTCCGAGCCGGTGGAGTCCAGCACCTTGTACTGCGCGGTGATGGTGCCGTGGAACCCGCTGTTGGGGGTGATCGTCACGGTGGTTCCCGAGGCGCTGATCGAGCCCTGGCCGGAGGTGATCGTCGGGGTGCCGGACAGGGTGATCGGCTTGTCCGGGAAGGGGTTGCTCACCGCCTTGGACACGTCGGTGCTGACCGCCTCGCCGTTGCGGGACTCCAGGTTGATCGGGGCGGTGGTCATGCGGGGCTTGTTGGAGGCGCTGACCCGCACGGGCAGGGAGGCGCTCACCGGCGGGTTGACGCCGTCGGAGACCGTGATCGGGATGGAGCCCGTGGTGCCCTCGGCGGTCTTGTCGGAGGCCTTGACCGACAGCGTCGAGCCGCTCAGGGAGATCTCGAATCCCGCGGGGGCGGGACCGGCCTGGAAGGAGAGCTTGTCACTCGGGTCGGGGTCGGTGGCCATGGCTGCCAGATTGGCCGTCACGGCTCCCTCGCCGGGGGCCACCGTTACCTCGGTGGGGGTGAAGGTCGGCGGCCGGTTCGTCGAGGACTCCACGATGATCGGCAGCGTGAGCGTCGAGCTCAGGGCGTCCGAACCGGTGCCGTCGGCCACGGTGAAGGTCACCGAGGTCTGCCCGGTGAATCCCGAGTCGGGGGTGAAGGACAGTGCCGACCCGCCCGAGGCGACCTTGGCGTCCTTGGTGCCCTTGGCCATGTGGATGGAGGAGGTGTCCGAGATGACGGGCTTGGTGCCCTCTCGGGTGAGGATGTAGGAGGACAGGTTGATGTCGGTGGTCTTGTCCGCGAGCACCCGGGCGGGCACGGCCGAGGGGTTGATGCGGGGCCGCAGGGCCGAGCGGGCCGGCACGACGACGACGGCGTGGCCGGTCAGCCCGTCGGCGTCGGTGATCGTGTAGAGCACGAGCCGCTGGGTCTCGCCCACCGTGAGGCTCAGGGAGTCCTTGCCCACCTCGACGTCGGGGTCGGAGGAGGACAGCTTGAGGTCCCACGGCGAGCCGTCGGTGTCCTTGTCGTTGTCCAGGACCGGGACGGTGACCTTGCCATTGGCGTCGACCTGGTCGACGGTGACGTAGTCGTCCACGCCCACCGGGTTGGCCAGGGGGGGCGTTGTTCGAGACCTGGACGGTGACGGTGCCGGTGTCGGTGCCGCCGCGTCCGTCGGAGACGGTGTAGGTGACCGAGTGGTTGCCCTCCTTCTCCGGCAGGTCGAGCACCAGGCGGCCGGCGCGGGTGGACACGCTCAGGGAGGGGTCGGAGGAGACCGGGTCGCCCTCCAGGGACAGGCTGTCGCCGTCAGTGTCCAGGTCGTTGGACAGCACGTCCACGGCCACGGTGCGTCCGGGCTTGGCCACGACCAGGTCGTCGGTGGCCACCGGGGCCACGTTGAGGGGCGAGGCCTGGGCCACGCCCACCCGGACCGTGCCGGTGGCCTGAGCCCCGAAGCGGTCCTCGACGACGTAGGTGAAGGTGTCGGTGCCGGTGGCCCCCTCGGAGGGCGTGTAGGTCAGCCACGAGGAGTTGATCTCCACCGAGCCCAGGGAGGGGGCCTGGTTGAGGCCCACGAGGCTCACCGAGTCGCCGTCGGGATCGATGCCGTCCAGCGGCACGGTGATGTTCGTGGCCGAGCCGGCCAGGGTGCGGGCCTCCAGGTTGCGCGGTGAGGGCGCGGAGTTGTGCTCGGCGTCCTGGGCGCGCACCTCCACGGTGAGAATGCCCGAGGCGGTCTGGCCCTGGTCGTCCTTGGCCGTGTAGGCGTAGGAGGTGCGGCCGGGCTGGTTGCCGGCGCGGAAGCGGACGGTGTTCTCGCTGACCCAGGCGGTGCCCAGCTCGTCGCCCACCAGGCTCACCTGGGAGTCCACCGACAGGTTGAGACCGGCGGGGGAGGAGTCGTTGTCCAGAACCGGCACGGTGACGACGTCGCCGGCTCGCACGACGGCGGTGTCATTGGTGACCACCGGTGGCTGGGGCTGGGACTGGGTCACCGGGACGATGGACACCTTCCCGGTGGCGCTGGAGGTGCCGTTGGTGACCGTGTACTCCACCGTCGGGTTGGCCGGGACGGTGCTGGCCGCGCTGATCTGCAGCAGGGAGTGGTCCACGACCGTGACGGTGACCCCGGAGTCCGGTGGGGTCTTGACCGACTGCAGGACCAGGATCCCCCCCGGAGGGGTCGAAGTCGTTGTTGAGCGGGGCGATGGTCGTCGAGCCGCCGTTGCGCAGCAGGGCGGTGTCGTTCTCGACCTCGGGAGGCACGGTGGCGTCGGCCTTGGGCGTGACGTCCACGCGCACGATGCCCTGGGCCGTGTTGGCCCCGTCCATGACGTCGTAGGTGAGGTAGTAGGTCTGGGCCTGGGCGTTGGCCTCAGTGGAGAAGGTGAAGACACCGGCCTGCTGGTCGATGCTGATCGAGGTTCCGGCCGGGGCCTCCTGCACCGCGGCCAGGCGCAGGGTCCCCCCGGAGGGGGAGGTGTCGTTGTCCAGGGGCGAGACGACGGTCTTGGAGCCGGCGACGACGCGCACGTGGTCGGCGTTGGCGATCGGCTTGGCCGACTGGGCCGGCTGCACGTCGACCTTGACCACGCCGGAGGTAGTCTCCCGGCCGTCGGAGACGGTGACGGTCAGGTCGCGGGTGCCGGTGCCGGCGCCCAGCTCGCGCACCGTGACGGTGCCCTCGTTGGAGACCTTGGTGTCCAGGCCCTCGCCCTGGGCGGAGACCAGGTAGAGGTCGTCCCCGTCGGGGTCCAGCCAGTGGCCCAGCACGTCCAGGGAGCCGGAGGCCTTCTCGGCGACGGTGAGAGTGGGGGTGGTGATCTGCTTCGGGGCGCCGTTGACGTCCCAGCCGTGGACGTCAACGGTGGCGACGGCGGAGTCGCTCATCCCGCGGCCGTCGTCGGCCGTGTAGGGCACGGAGAAGCTGCCGGAGGCGTTGTCCGGGATGTCCATCCGCAGAGCCAGTCCGCCCTGGGCCTTGGTGGCCTTGAGCGACCCGCCGTTGTCCTGGGGAGTGGCGGTGAGGACGTCACCGTCGGGATCGGAGTCGTTGGCCAGCACCGGCAGGAGCGCGGAGCGGCCCGGGCGCACGCCGAAGCTGTCGTCAGCCGCCTTGGGGGGATGGTTCTCCTCGGTGCGCTCCGGCGGGGTCTGGGAGTCCGAGGTGTTGGCCGAGTCGTCCTTCTGATCGGCGTTGTCGTCGGTCTGGGCGGTCTTGTCCGTCCAATCGTCGATGAGGACGAGGTCCTCGTTGGGTAGCCACACCGAGCCCGTGTCCAGGTCGTTGAGCACGATGGCGTCGCGGTTGACCCGGAAGATCGGGGCGGAGGAGGAGGCGAGCTTGTCGTCGTGGGCGGTGTCGGTGCCGCCGCCGAACAGTCCCGAGCAGCTGCGCACGAACTGGCCCGAGCCGGACCAGGCCGCGTAGACGCACTTGCCCAGGCGCACCGGCTGGGCGGGCACGCCCTCCGGGGCGGAGCCCTCCTTGGCCGACGGCGTTCTGGTGACCTGCCCCCGTCCATGGGGACGGAGATGAGCTCGTTGCGGGAGGCGACCAGGACCGAGTCCGCCTCGGGGCCGGGCTGCTGGAGCACCAGGCCGGAGGTCCCCAGGCTGACGGACTTGCCCTCGGGCAGGTGGAGGATGCCGGTGCCGCGCTCCAGGACCACGGGCTGGTCGCCGACGGCGGTGATGGCCAGATCGGTCCCGGCGGTCAGCTTCAGGGAGGTGTTCGTGGCCTCCTTCCAGCCCTTGTCGCTGGTCTCCAGGGAGACCAGCGACTTGCTGGTGGCTGAGACGGCGTGGATGGCACCGTCCTTGCCGATGGCGGCCACGACGTCGGGCATGCCGGTGACCACGGGGGCGGCCGCGGCCAGCGAGCCGGCCTCCTTGGCCTTGGCGGCGCGGATGGTGCCCTGAACCTTGTCGACTGCCATGACCCGGTCCCCGCCCTGGGCGATGGTCACGCCCTTGGTGAGCTGGGTGCGCCCGGAGAAGGCGACCTGGGAGGGATCGACCGAGGAGACGGAGGCGTCGCCGGAGTCGGGGACCAGGATGTCCTCGGCGTTCTGGGTGACGTCGAAGGAGGATGAGGAGGTGCGGATCGCGCCGTCGACCTCGCGGGAGGGGTAGTTGAGGCGGGCCACCAGGTGCTTGGAGGTGGAGGTGACCCATACGCCGCCGTCGTTGAGGTGCAGGTCGGCCTGGGCCACGCCCTCGTGGAGCCAGGCAGCCGTTCCCAGGGCGGTGACGCATACGACGGCGGCCAGCGTCGACAGGCGCTTGCGCAGTCGCACGCGCTGGGCGCGCGACTGGGGGATGCGGAAGGTCGCGGCCAGTCGGGAGGTGGTGGTGCCGGAGGTCAGGCCCGAGCCGACGTCCTGAACGTCGTCGGATCGGGAGTCCCGGCTCCGTCGCCGGGGGCGCAGGGCGCCGGCGGCGCGGGCGAGCAGACCGGGACGGTCCGCGGCGGACGCTTCGGTCTGAGCGGTGCGGGAGTCGGATCGGTTGCTTCCGCCGTCACCGGCACCGGAGGTGGCTGCGGCGGAGTCGATACTGCTCGACGGGGTGTCGGGCGTCTCGAAGTCGTTGCGTGAAGTGGTCACTGGGCCTCTTGAGGACTACGGGATGCGACCTCCTGGACGAGGGTGCGTCGCAGCATCGTCGAGGAGGTGGTGGGTGTGTAGGGCAGATAGATCACCGAGGCCCCGACCTCGGCCATCTCGGCCTCCAGACGGCGGCCCTTGTCGGTCCCCTTCCAGTCCGTGCCCTTGAACAGCACGTCGAAGGGGGAGCGCTCCCAGGCCAGGCGCTTGTCCTGGTCGTAGTCGGGGACCACGGAGTCCACCATGCGCAGGGCGGCCACCATGGCCATGCGCTCGGCCAGGGGCACGATGGGGCTGCGCCCCTTCATCCGCTCCAGCGACTCGTCGGTGGCGACCCCCGCGATGAGGTGGTCGCAGCGCTTGGCCGCCTCGGTGAGGATGTTGAGGTGCCCCACGTGCAGCATGTCGAAGCCGCCGGGGACGTAGCCGGTGATCATCAGTAGGCTCCCTTTCCGCCGATGACCGCGCGCAGCGTTCCGGCGAAGATCTTGGCGTCCAGGGCTCCGCCCCGGTTCTCCACGTAGTGACGGTCCAGGGCAACGGTCGAGGCCCAGGACAGGTCCGAGCGTCCGGAGATCTGCCACAGGCCGGTCAGCCCGGGCTTGACCAGGAGACGACGCAGCGCCTCGGCGTCGTACTTGGCGACCTCGACGGGAAGTGCGGGGCGGGGCCCCACCAGGCTCATGTCCCCGCGCACGACGTTGATGAGCTGGGGGAGCTCGTCGATCGACAGGCGGCGGATCCAGCGGCCCACGCGGGTGATGCGCGGGTCCTGACGGTCCTTGAACATGACCTCGTTGCCGGCGTCGCCGCCGGCCTTGACCACCGAGGCGCGGCGCGCGTCGGAGTCGATGTACATGGAGCGGAACTTCCACATGGTGAAGGGCTTGCCGTCCTGGCCGACGCGGGTCTGGGTGTAGAAGACCGGACCGGGGGAGTCGAGGCGGATGGCGAGCGCGGTGGCCGCCAGCAGCGGCGAGATGAGGGCCAGCCCGATGGCGCCGGCGAGGCGGTCGAACAGGGCCTTGCCCGCGGCACGGGTGCGGCGGGTCTTGACGGCGATGAGACCGGTCCAGCCGTTCGTCACGGTCAGGGCCCGCATACGCCCGGGCACGACGTCCTGCAGCCCGGGGGCGACGACGAGGCGCACCTGGGTGCCCTCCAGGCCGCGCATGAGGGTGACCAGGTCCTCAGGGATGACCGAGCCGACCGTCATGACGGCGTCGATGCGCTCGGCGTGCAGGGTCTGGGCGATGTGCTGGGGGCTGCGCACGGGCTCGGCCGAGTGGAAGGCGCGGTCCTGCCCGGAGGACAGGTAGCCCACGATGAGGAAGCCGTCCATGGGGTGGCGGCGCAACTGGGTGAGCATGGGCTGGGAGCCCGAGCCCATGACGATGAGGGTGCGACGCAGGGCGTGCCCCTCGAGACGGCGGCGGCGCAGCCAGCCGGCCTCGATGGAGCGTCCGGTGACGGCCAGGAGGAGCTGAACCGCCAGAGTGGCCAGCAGGGTGGTCCGGGCGACTCCGGACAGGTCTGCCAGCAGCAGGGCCACTGGGAGGCTCACGGCGGCCGCGGCGACAAAGCGGCCCGTACCGGGGCCGGCCTGCTCGACGGCGTCGATGCCCAGAGCGCCCAGGAACCAGGCGATGAGCACCATCGTGATGCCCACGGTGGTCGCGGACCAGACCAGTGGCAGGTGGCCGCCCAGCAGGCCGAGCCAGAAGGGGACGGCAACGGCGAAGAGGTCAGACAGGACGAGCCAGATGACGAGGTCGTGGCGCGTGCGTGCCCAAGGACTGCGCGGAGCGGTGGGGGAGGTGGCGTCGGCTGCTGCTGTCGAGGGACGCCGGTGCTGCTCGCGCTGGGGCAGTGTCAGGGTCGAACTAGACAAGGTGGACTCCGCAGGGATGATCGTGGGTGGGCAATAACTGGTCGGCTAGTGCTGACGGGACGTCGTGAACAGCAGCGTTTTAGAATGCTACTAAGTCTTGCGGACGTTATTTGTGGGAAGTGGCCAAGATCGCAGGGGCAAGATGAGGAGTCGAGAGGTTTCTGAGATGTCTGTATGTTACAGGTGCACAACGATATGGAGGTGTCAATGCGCCTCTGAGGGACCTTTCAGGGTTCTTCCAGCAGGTGGCGTTGTTGCAGGTCAGGGCCGGTTTGCTGGGGTTGTGCCAAGGAGGGTGGGTGGGGGACCGTCTATGTCACAAGACGATAAACAAAAGATACCAGGTCACCGGTCTTGATGCGTCTACTCTCGTGCCTGTCTTCGGGCGTCTTTCCGATGCCGGATTGTGACCTTCCTACAACATCAGGAGTGCTACGTGACCCAGTCGAGTTCTTCGGCGCCCCGGTCGGCTTCCGAGCCGGCCGGGGCGCAACCGGCCGCCGGCGGTGCCCCGTCGGGTGCCGCTGAGTGGGGGCGATCTGCGGATGGCTCAGGCGTCGCAAGCCTCTCGGGGGTTGAGGTGAGTGGTGGGGCCGTCCCGTCGCGCGCCTCGCGTCCTTCGCTGCTGCGGCGGATCGGCGGGGTCTCAAGCGGGGATCGTCGTCGGGCGCCAGCTGGTCATCTGTGGGAACCACAGCCGTGGCCAAGGTGGTGGTCATGGGGGTGTCCGGCGTCTTCGGCCTGGTCAACACCAGTCTCATCATCCGACACTTCGGGGCCGACGCCTTCGCTCAGTACGGTCTGCTGGCCACCTTCCCCACCCTCATGCCCTTCACCGACCTGGGCATCGGCGCGGTCATCCTCAACACGGTGGCGAGCTCGAGCGACCCGGCCCACGACTCGACCGTGCGGCGCACGATCACCACCGCCGTCCGCGTGCTGCTCGGCTCCGCCCTGGTTATTAGTACCGTCGGCATCGTCATCCTGCTGCTGGGTGCCTGGCCTGGGCTGCTGGGGGGCAAGCTCATGGAGGGCGGAGGACTCACCGCCACCGTCTGTCTCATCATCTACGCCGCGGCCCTGCCGTTGTCCGTGGGGCAGCGGGTCATCATCGGCCTGGGGCGCTCCACCACCCAGGTCATCAGCCAGGGGATCGTCTCCCCGGCCATGTCCTGCTTCCTGCTGCTGGCCATCGTCACCGGCCTGGGGCGCGGCAACGCCGTGTCCATCTACTCCTACATCGCCAACGCCCTGGTCTCGGTCATCTGCATCGTCGTCGCCTGGCGCGCCACCCGCCCCCTGTTCAAGGGTGCCCTGAGGGACGTACCGCGGCTGCGCAGCGTGCGCGGCGTGCGCATCGTCAACACCGCGGGTCCCCAGCTGCTGCAGTCCCTGGCCATCCCGATCGCCTTCCAGACTGACCGCCTCCTTCTGTCCCACCTGGGGCAGTCCCAGGCCCTGGCCGAGTACAACCTGGCCAACAACCTGTTCAACATGCTCACCCAGACCGTCATGGCGGCCGGCGTGGCCATGTGGCCCATGTTCGCCAGAGCCAGGGCCGACAAGCGCATCGAGAGCCCCTTCAAGCCGGCCATCGCCTTCAGTGGGGGCGGCTTCCTCCTGGCTCTTGCCCTCGTTGCCATCACGCCCTGGGCTGCTCGGGTCATGTCCCACGGCGAGATCGTCCTGCCGGCCGCGCTCGTGTGGGCCTTCGCCGCCTACGTCGCCGTCGAGGCCGGCAAGCAGCCGCTGGGCATGTACATGACCGATCCGCGCGGCCTGCAGTTCCAGGTCGTCCCGGTGCTCATCCTGGTGCCGATGAATCTCGCCATCTCCTGGGTCCTCATTGGGCCCTTCGACGCCGCTGGGCCTATCCTGGGCTCCGTGATCTCGGTGGTCCTGTGCCAGATCCTCCCGTATGCCTGGTGGGTGCGCCGAGACGTGGCCAGACGTCGTCGAGAGCTGGCCCAGCAGTGAGCCCCTCCTCGTTGGCGGTCGGTACCGAGCCGGCTCGCGCAGCCCGAGAGCCGACACCGCGCCCCGACTCCCGACCGCTGCGCCACGTCCCCCGACTCCCTCCTCTCGCCGTTCCTCATCTGTCCACCACCCGGCCCGACTCCCCGGGCCCCGCTCAAGGAGAAGCCTCATGAGCTCCCCCGCTGGTTCCCCCACCATCGCCGAGAACATCAGGGCCCTGTCCCGGGCTCAGAAGTCCAAGGCCGGTGCCCCCCTCTACTCCCGCATCATCAACCGCCCCGCGGGCCGGGTCCTGGCCGCGATCGCCCACCGGCTGGGCGCGACCCCGGACCAGGTGACGGTCCTGTCGGCACTGTGCACCTACAGCGGCATCGCCCTCATCGCCCTGTGGCGTCCCACAGTCGTGTCCGCCGTCGCCACCGCCCTGCTGCTCATGTTCGGATACGCCCTCGACGCCGCTGACGGGCAGCTGGCGAGATTACGCAACGGTGGTTCCAAAGCCGGTGAATGGCTTGATCACGTCGCCGACGTTATCAAGCTCTCGACAATTCACGGGGCCATTGCGATCTCACTGTTCCGTTTTACAGAATTACCGTCCCCGGTCCTGCTTATTCCGCTGGCTTTCGGAGCGGTTCAGAATATTCACTTCTTCAGTTACATCCTGACGTATCAGCTGCGTTATCACGGTGGAACGCCTTTGGCTAAGGATGAGTCCCGCCCCGGCATTCTCAAGTCGGTCCTGTCGGCTCCCACGGACTACGGGCTCATGTGCTTCGTGCTCATGACCCGCTTCGCGCCCACGGTCTTCCTGTGGGTGTACGGCATCATGCTCCTGGGCTACGCGGGCTACGTGGCGCTGGCCCTGCCCAAGTGGTACCGAGACCTGCGTAACGACCTCCAGTAGACCCTCGCCGCCGTCGGCCTCGTCGGGTGTGGTGAGGCCGGCCCGTGACGGGCTGCGGTGAACCGATCACCGGCACTCCCGCTGGGATCTCCATCCAATCTCCCTCATATCTGTTAAGGAATCTTATGGCTCTGCTAACCGGCCGCAAGGCGCTACTGGTCTATACGGGACGCAAGGACGGGCTGGGAAACCGCGTGCGCGCGCTGCTATCCGCCCAGGAGCTCGCCCGGGTCGAGGATCGCGACCTCTACTACGTGTGGAGCACCGACGAGTACTTCGGCCCCCGCATGGATGAGCTGTGGCGCTTTGAAGGGGGGAGTTCCGTATCGCGCCTGACCTCCCGGGCGCTCCTGCCCGTGGCCCGCTACCGTCAGCCCAAGGGGGTTCGGATCACCGCCGACCTGCGCCGCCGCCACCTGTGGCAGATCCACTCCCACGGCCTGCCCATCACCTGGGAGGACCCCGCGTGGAAGGGGGAGCGCCCAGGAGGGGGCGGGGTCCACCGGGCCGCGCCCCTGGACCGAGCGGCTGCGCGAGCTCACCCCCGTCGATGAGATCGCCGACGAGGTCCGCTCCCTCTACGACGCCCACCTGCGGGGACGCCCTTACGTCGGCATCCAGGTGCGCACCCACGCGGTCTCCCACGCCAAGACCATCGAGTCCTCCCCGGTGGAGTGGTTCGCCAACCGGATGCGCCAGATCCGTGCCGACCACCCCGACGTCCCCTTCTTCCTGTCCTGCGACACTCCCGAGGCCCAGGAGCAGCTGGCCGGTGAGTTCGACGGCTGCGTCTTCCTGACCGACAAGGGCGGGTACAACACCGTCAAAGGCGTGCGCTCGGGCCTGGTCGACCTCTATCTGCTGGCCAGCTCCCAGCACCTCATTGGGGCCTCCTTCTCCAGCTTCGTGGAGATGGCCGTCTTCCTGTGTAACGGCGTTGTCCCCTTCGAGCGGCCCGACCAGCCGCTCGACGGCGAGTTCAGCCTCTCCCTGGGGCTGGCCGAGGACCCGCTGCGCCCCGCCCAGCGTTGACGGCCCACTGGTCGTTCAATCAGCAGGACGCCTGCCGGCGGGGTCGGGCGGGAGGGGTGCTCCCGCCCAACCCGGCGGACCAGGGCCTCAGCGCCTGACGAGCTCGTCGACGATCCGCGTCATCGTGGCGCGGTACCCGGCCACGGAGAAGCGCTCGGCGGCCTCGCGCTCACCCTGCTCGGCGAGCCGGGCCGCCAGGGCCGGGTCGGCCGCCAGGGAGCCGAGGGCATCGGCCAGGGCCTGCGCGTCGTCAGCGGGCACGAGCAGACCAGTCACCGAGTCGGTGACGACCTCGGCCAGGCCCTGGACCCGGGAGGCCACCAGCGGCCGGGTCGCGTGCATCGCCTCGACGGCCGTGTTCCCGAAGGGCTCGGCCCGGGAGGGCACGACAACGGCGTCGGCGGCCTCCAGCACCGGCCAGGTGGGGTGCACGTAACCCAGCAGCTCGACGTGCCCCTCCAGGTCCTCCTGACCGGCGCGCTCACGCAGCTCGGCCTCGTACCACTCGTAGCCCGGGAAGACCGAGCCGCACACGCTTAAGGAGGCATCCACCCCCGAGCGGCGCAGCAGCCCGACGGCGTCGAGAGCCACGTCTACGCCCTTGCGCGGGGACAGGCGCCCCACCATGGCGATACGGAAGGAGTCCCCGGCTTGCCTGGGGCGCAGGGGCTCCAGGGGCTGGTCCGGTCCGGCGACCCCGTTGTGGACCACCTCCGTGCGCGAGGCCAGTCGCGGCTGAGCATCCAGGAGCGCGTCGCGGGCCGCCCCGGAGTTCGCCACGATCCGGGAGGCCGCCAGCAGCGGGGCGTTGAGTCCGGCGCGGATGATCCGGCGCTGGGTGTCCTCGGCCTCATGCACGTGGGCCAGTACCGGCACGCCGGCCGCGCTCGCGGCCACCGGCCACCAGGGGATCGTCACCGTGTTGCTGAGAACCACGTCGGCGCGGCTGGCACGGATGACCGACCGCAGGCGGGCGACCTCGGGGGCGGCCTGAGCGGACAGCTTCGCCAGGCCGGTGGGGCTCAGCAGGGCCTTGCGCAGGACCGTGAAGGGCATGACGGCCACGCGGGCACCGGCGTCGCGCAGCACCGCCACCAGGGGGCCGTCCTGCGGCAGGGCCACGAGGACCTCGTGGCCGGTCTCGATGAGTCCGTGAATGGTCTCCACCAGCTGCCAGTCCGAGCCGTACAGATCGGGGGAAGGGTGGGCCACGAGGACTCGGACGGCACCGGTGCGGGCACTGCCCGTCCCGCCCCGGTTCACCAGCCGGCCTTTCCGGTGCGACGCCCGGAGGGGCGCTGGCGGACGGGGCCCTCGAGGGCCAGGCGCCGGGCCAGGGCCTCGTAGCCGGAGGCCACCTCGTCCCAGTCGTAGAGGGCCGCTCGCTTGCGGGACTCCTCGCCGCGTGCGCTCTGGGCCTCGACATCGGACTCGGCGGAGACGACCAGGGCGGCCACCTCCTCGGGCGTGGACCAGTAGCGGCCGGCCTCGCCCAGGACCTCGCGGTTGAAGGAGACGTCGAAGGCGTCCACTGCGGCCCCTGCGCCGATGGCGCGCAGGAGGGAGGGGTTCGTGCCGCCCACGGAGTGGCCGTGGTAGTAGACCAATGCGCCGGAGTAGAGGGCGTCGAGCAGATCCTGGTCCCACAGGCCGCCGAGCAGGCGGACCCGGTCGTCAGCCAGGGACTCGATGCGGGCGGTGTAGTCGTCGGCGTAGGGGGCCGAGCCGACGACGACCAGCGGCAGCGTGGCCCCGGAGCGCACGTAGCCCTCCACGATGACGTCGACGTGGTTCTCCACCTCGAAGCGGGCCACCACCAAGTGGAAGCCCATTGGGGCTCAGGTCCAGCTCGGCCAGGCGTGAGGTGTCCGCTGAGATGCGGGGCGCCCCGTAGGCGAGAAGGTCGGTGGGGGCGTCGAACTCCTCGGTGTAGTAGTCGGCGATGCCCTGGGCGTCGGCGATGAGTGCGTCGGAGTAGCGCACGGCCAGGGCCTCGGCGGCGCGGTAGTAGCGCTTGCCGGTGGGGCCCCACTTGCCGCGGCGCCACTCCAGGCCGTCGACGTGCGTGGCCACCGGAATGCGTGCGGCGCGCAGGGCCGGCAGGAAGGGGGAGTTGGCGGCGTTGAAGACGAAGGCCGCGTCCGGGTGGGTGCGCCGCAGCAGGTGGGCCACTGACAGGGCCGTGTGGGACAGGGTCTCCAGGCTGCGGTTCTTCACCGAGGGCAGCTCGACCAGCCGCATCCCCAGGTAGGTGTTGGGAAGCGGGGTGTCCGGCTCAGGGTTGCGGCAGTAGACGAGGACCTGGTGACCGCGGTCGGCCAGACGCCGGCCGACCTCCTCGATGGCGGTCTCGAAACCTCCGTAGCGGGCGGGGACGCCTCGCGTCCCGATCATGGCGATACGGAGCCTGTCCGGGTTCACAGCAGTCAACGGAGTCCTTTCGAAGGGCGGCGGGGCCGCTCAGGGATGGGAACCAAAGGTCCTCTTCGATGCGACTGCCAGTCACGGTGACGGCGGAGGATCATCGACGAGGCGGATGGGGAGGCGGTGATGGTGGTGGTGATGATGGCGATGAGGCAACGGGCGAGGAGGCGGGGGCTTGGGCTCTTGCCCTTGAGGTCGCAGTTTCCCGCGGGGCGCCTGCGGGCTGGTGGCCTCGCACCCGCCCGGTACAGCCGGTCAGCAGTCTAGAGGCAGGTGCTGCAGGTAGACACCGAACGAGTCGTCCCGTTCATTTCTCCGGCGCCTGGGAGTGCGGGGGTGGGGCACCGCCCTGGTGACGCGCCGGAACTATGGTGGAGGGATAGCGTTCGACTGGTCCACACCACCTGGGCGAAGACTGAGTATTCCAGTCAAGAATCAGGTGTGGCACTCACTGCGGGTTAATGAGAGTCTATCTGTGAGAAAAGCGGGTGGAGGGTGCCGCCTCGCTCGAGAAGTGACTGATTACACAATGAGGGGCGGAACAAAGGCTCCTTGAGTCGTTATCAAAGCGTTATCGCTGTAATACTCTCGTGACTGGCGCCGGTCTCGCTGCGGTGAGGCCGCCCCGTTGATGCTGCGCCACCCACCCACGTTCCCTCACGTCTTAAGAACGGAGCACTCGTGCATCCTTCCCGCGCTGTCTCCAGTGTGGGGGCGGTTCTGACCGCCCTCCCCTCGCCCTTGGTGCGCTCGTCGCCCCCACTGTTGTGGCGCCCCCGGCCGCTGCTGCCGGGCAGACCACTCTTGCCTCCCCGCAGGCCCCTGCCCTACCGCTCAGATTGATGGCATCGTTCTGGACCAGGCAGTGGTGGGCAATACCGTCTACGTCGTCGGGGAGTTCAAGAACGCTCGTCCCTCCGGCGCCGCTGCCGGTGAGAACGAGTCTCCTCGGTACAACGCCATGGCCTTCGACATCACCACCGGGGCTCTGCTGGACTGGGCCCCCAAGGTCAACGGCAAGATCAATGCGGTCGAGGCCTCGGCTGACGGCTCCACCATCTACCTCGGCGGCAACTTCACCTCCGTCAACGATGAGACGGTCTACCGGGTGGCGGCAGTGGACGCTGCAGGCAAGCGCAAGCCGCTGGGGGCATCGGCCAACGGGACGGTCATGGACCTGGAGCTCTCTCCCGACGGCTCGACCCTGTACCTGGCGGGCTCCTTTACTCAGATCAACTCCTCAGCGCGGCAGCGCGCCGGCGCCGTGGATCTCAAGACGAACAAGGTCACCAGCTTCGCTCCCAGGTCGACGACTCCCTGGTTCGTTCCATCACGGTAGCCACTGACAACTCCGCTGTGGCGATCGGTGGCTCCTTCACCTCGGTGGGAGGCTCCTCCGACGCCTATGGGATCGCCGTTCTGGAGAAGGATGGTTCTGTGCGGAACACCAACATCTCCAGCGTCATCCGCAATGCGGGCTCGAACTCCGGCATCATGAGCCTCAAGTCGGACTCCCGAGGTCTGTACGGCACTGGATACTCCCAGGAGGGGACCTTCGAGGGGATGTTCCGGGCCAGTTGGACCACCGGGGACATCGATCTCATGGCCGACTGTCACGGTGACACCTACGACGTGCTGCCCACCAATGACGTCATCTACATCGCCAGTCACACCCACGACTGCAGTAACATCGGCGGTTTCCCCGACCGTTCCGATACGGAGGGGGTCTACCACCATGCTGTGGGCTTCTCCAGCACGGCGACGGGCACCGTGAGATCCAACACGGCTCGTGGCTACAGCGACTATGCGGGAATGCCCGCCCCCACGCAGTACAACGGCTTCCTGCCGGGGTTCCAGATCGGTGAGTACAGCGGTCTGAACCAGGCCGTGTGGACCGTTGAGGGTAACAGCCAGTACCTCGTCTACGGCGGTGAGTTCGTCGCGGTCAACGGCACCAAGCAGCAGGGCCTTGTCCGTTTCTCCATGAGCGGTGGCGATGTCAACGCCGCTGAGCCCGGTAACGAGGATGCCGACAACGGCAACAACGGCAACAACGGCAACAACGACGACGGCGACAACGGCAAGGATAAGCAGGACAAGAAAGACAAGAAGAAGAACAAGAAGAAGCAGGACGACTGGGATGACCAGGATGGCTGGGACCAGGGCGACTGGGACCAGGCCGGCTGGGACGACAATCAGGGCGGCGGCTGGTGGTGGTGACCATGAGGCCTGTCGGGTCAGCGGATCGCCGCGGGGTATCCCCTGAATCGTCCGGTTCTATCGTCAGTGGGGGTGTGCTTCCCAACTCAGTGGTCGCTGAGGGTGACGCAGTGCTCGGCGGAGGTCGTACGCTTCGGCACGTGTCACGAACTCGAATGCTGATCCTCCCCACTGTCCTGGTGCTGGGCCTAGGGCTGGCCGCCTGCGGAGGCGGAAAGTCTCAGAGCGCTGCCAGTCCCTCCGCCTCCGCCGCAGCCTCTGCCAGCGGCTCGGCCTCCGCTCAGGCCGCCCCCTCGAATGTCGCCACACCGACGGTCCAGACCGCGAAGCCGACGGTGGCGCCTGCGTCCCCCTCGGGCGACGTCTCGACCCCGGACGCATCCTCGATCGACCCCAAGGCCGTTGAGACCGGTGACCTGTCGAAGGATGAGTACCCCGAGGTGGGCCTGGACAAGTCTGTCCGCGTTGACGGGGACTTGGTGATCTCCCTGGGGCAGATGCAGGCGAAGGACTTCGCAAGCGCTCCCGGCGAAGTGGGAGGCGCTGGTGTCCTGATCCCGGTGACGGTGACCAACAGGTCCAGTCAGGAGCTGCCGCTGGCCAGCGTGCTGTCCACCACCGTCAACTACGGCGAGGGTGCTGGCACCCCCGCCTCCGAGATCGTCTCGGCCTCGGATGCGGTGCCGGCCAAGCTCGCCGCCGGTGAGACGGTGACTGTGAATCGAGCCTTCGTCATCCCGGCGGATGGGCGAGGGAATGTCAAGGTCGTCGTGGACCTGGGGGCGGGCCGTGGGGCCGCCACCTTCCGGGGGTCTGCCGGCTGACTCAGGATGAGTCCTCTGAGGGTGTTGACCGCCCTTCCGTGTGCCCGTATCCAAGCGCCGTCCGTTGCTCACGAAAGTGAGCGGCGGGCGGCGCCTTGGCGTACTGGACGAACCGTTCGGGAGGCCTCCACTGGAGGCCTTGATCGTTGCTTCGCCGTGACATGGAGCGAATCGGCACCGAAAGCAACCTGAGTCGCGTCTATACAGAAGGTGGTTCCGATCGTGGGGACTTATGAGTGTTGCCGAATCGTTGAAACGACTGGAGTGTGGCGGGATTTGAACGAGGGGTCGGTGTGTGGCGGAATTGTTCTGCTCTGTGGTGTACGCCAAAAACAGAGGTGGGCGGGTTGTTGGCGGTGTACGATAAGCGCGCCCGTCGACCCGTGTCGGGCGCGGAATACCAGCCATTCGTAAGGTTGCGTGTCCGTGATCTGAGTATGTTCTGAATGGAATACCTGTGAAGCTCCCCCGCCGACTCCTGAGCGGCCTGCTGGCCGCGGCTCTCGTTCCCCTCGGTGCCGTCACGCTCGCTCCGGCCTCCCCTGCCGCCGCGGACCCGGCCCCTGCCCCCGCCGGCGCCGCCGGTACTCCCAGCACCGTCTCCGCCGACGCCCTGCCCACCGCCCAGATCAACGGCATCGTCTGGGACCAGGTCGTGGTCGGGGACATCGTCTACGCCGTCGGGAAGTTCTCCGCGGTCAGGCCGGCAGGATCGCCTGCCGGCCAGAACGAGTCGCCGCGCAGCAACGCGATGGCCTACAACATCAACACCGGCGAGATTCTCGACTGGGCGCCCACCACCAACGGCACCATCAACACCATTGCCGCCTCCGCTGACGGGCAGACCCTCTACCTGGGCGGGGAGTTCACCGCGCTGAACAACCAGACCGCCTGGCGCGTCGGAGCGGTCAGGACCTCTGACGGCCAGCGCTCCCCGCTGGGCGCCTCGGCCAACGGCAGCGTCAAGGCGCTGAGCGTCTCCCCCGATGGTCAGACCCTCTACATCGGTGGGGCCTTCACTCAGATCAACTCCTCGGCCCGTCAGCGCGTCGCAGCGCTCAACCTGGGCAGCCAGCAGCTGACCAGCTTCGCGCCGAAGATCGACAACTACTACGTGCGCAGCATCGTCGAGGCCGTTGACGGCTCGGCCGTGGCAATCGGTGGCGCCTTCGAGTCCGTCGGGGGCAGCGACAAGCCCGGGCACGGGATCGCCATCTTCGAGAAGGACGGCAGCCTGCGCAAGAACAACGCCTCCAGCGTGGTGCGTGGAGCCGGCGCCGAGGCCTCCGTCATGAGCGTCAAGGCCGACGAGCACGGCCTGTACGCGGCGAGCTACTCCCGGCTCGGCACCTTCGAGGGCGTCATGCGTCTGAACTGGGTCACCGGTGACATCGACTACATGGCCGAATGCCACGGCGACTCCTATGACGTCTGCCCGCCGGTGACGTCGTGTATGCCGCCAGCCACTCCCACGACTGCTCCAACATCGGTGGCTTCCCGGACGTCCCCTACCACTACCACAACGCGATGGCCTACACGAACGCCGCCACCGGAACGGTGGGGGAGAACAAGGTCGCGGGCTACAAGAACTACGCAGGCCAGAACGCCACCACGAACCTCAACTTCTACCCCGACTTCACGCCGGGAAAGATCTCCGGCGCCATCCAGGCGACCTGGACCGTTGAGGGCAACGACAAGTACGTCGTCTACGGCGGCGAGTTCCTGGCCGTCAATGGCACTGCCCAGCAGGGACTGGTGCGCTTCGCCCGCCGTGACATCGCCCCGAACAAGCAGGGACCCATGGACAAGGGCGGTGCCTTCAAGGTCTCCGGCACCTCGCCGCGCGCCGGGGTCGTCTCCCTGTCCTTCAAGGCCAACTGGGACCGGGACGACAAGACCCTGACCTACAACGTCTACCGCGACGACATGAACGCCCAGCCGGTCACCAGTCAGACGGCGACCGCCGGATTCTGGGAGCGCCCCGACCTCAGTGCCACCGACGTCGTCGAGCCCGGAAGCACGCACCGCTACCGGGTCCAGGTGACAGACCAGTGGGGGGGCCTCCACGGTCTCGGACTGGGTGACGGTCAAGGCCGCTGAGGGTCAGGGCTTGAGCAAGTACGGCGCCCGGGTGCTGGCCGACGGCGCCGCCCACTACTGGTCCTTCGACGAGACCAGCGGTGACAAGGCCGAGGACTTCGTGGCCCAGCGCAACCTGACGATTCGCGGCAACGCATACAAGCGCGGAGCTGAGTCCGTCCTGGGCTCGGGCGCCTCGCTCGGCCTGACCTCGGACGCCACGAACAAGTCGCACGCCGCCACGCGCGTCGCCTCCCAGGCTCCCACCACCTTCTCCATGGAGGCGTGGGTCCGCACGACCTCGACCTCGGGCGGGGAGATCATGGGCTACGGCTCCTCCGCGGCCAACCAGTCGTGGAACCGTGACCGCATGGTGTACATGCGCAATGACGGCACGCTCAGCTTCATGCTCTACCCGGGCAAGCTGACCACCATCACCACTCCCAAGAGCTACAACGACGGGCAGTGGCACCACATCGTGGCCTCCCTGAGCCCGACCGCCGGTGCCATGCTCTACGTGGACGGCAACCTCGCCGCCTTCGACGCCGCCATGACCGCGGGGCAGAGCTACTCCGGTTACTGGCGCATCGGTGGGGACGCCCTCGGCGGCGTCAACGGTCAGCCCTCCAACACCAACATCCAGGCCGACATCGACGAGGCCGCCGTCTACAGCACGCCGCTGTCGGCGCGGCAGATCGCCGAGCACTACACCGCCGCCACCGGCAAGCAGGTCGAGCCGGACAAGGGTGATGACAAGGGTAAGGGCAACGCCGGAAAGGACAAGGGCAAGCAGCCCGAGGGCAAGGCCCTGCTGGACGACTCCTTCGAGCGCAGCGTGAACGGCGGCTGGGGCAAGGCTCAGGCCGGCGGTGCCTGGAAGACCACCTGGAACGCCGCGGCATTCTCCGTCGATGGCACCAGCGGCCGGATCGCCATGGCCGGTCCGCGCTCCTCGGCCTCCATCATCTCCGACCCGATCAAGTCCACCTCCACCGACGCCGTCGTGGACTTCTCCCTGGACGCGGTGCCCACCGGTAACGGTGCCTTCATCTCCTACGCCGCCCGCACGACCAAGGCCGGTCAGTACCAGGCCACGGTCCGCATCGGCAGCGCCGGCAACCCGGTGGTCACGGTCTCGCGCGTGGTCAAGGGCAAGGAGACCTCCCTGGGCTCCTACGTCATGAAGCAGCCTACACGGCCGGTCAGCCGCTCCACCTGCGCATGGTGGTTGACGGCGCGGAGTCGACCAACATCCAGACCAAGCTCTGGGCCGGAGACGCCGAGCCCGCCGAGTGGGGGATCGAGGCCGTTGACAACGACAAGACCCTCAACGAGGCCGGCAACGTGGGGCTGACCACCTACATGTCCGGCTCGGCCGGGCCGGAGACCGTCACCCTGTCGGTCGACAAGGTCACCATCAAGCAGCACTGACGCCGTCGAGCGCAGCGCGCATACGGGGCGGGCCGGGAAGAGCTGATCTTCCCGGCCCGCCCCGTTCTGCTCGCGTGCCGCGAGTGGCTGCTAGCCAACTCGATACCGCTCGTGTGATACCAAAGTTGGTAGATTATGGGCATGTCACTGAACACCTCCGTCAGCCTCGATGACCACTTCGTCGGATTCATCGCGAGCCAAGTCGGGTCCGGACGGTACCGGTCCGCGAGCGAGGTCATCCGCGCCGGCCTGCGCCTTCTGGAGGACCGGGAGGCTGAGATGTTGGCGCTGCGTGAAGCACTCGCATCCGGTGAGGCGAGCGGACAGGCGGAGCCCTTCGACTTCGATGCCTTCATCGCCGCCAAGGCGGCAAGGACGTCGTGAGCACCTACTGCCTGATCCCGACAGGCACGTGTAGCCCTGTCGGCCAGGCGGCCACTCTCCGACATGTCACACGCAGGCAACACGGAGCGTCCCTAGGATCCTCCTTGTAGTGAGAACCCACTAGGAGGAACCATGATCAGGGTAGCGATCAACGGATACGGCAACCTCGGCCGCGGCGTCGAGCAGGCCATCACCAAGAACGCGGACATGGAGGTCGCCGTCGTCTTCACCCGGCGCGACCCGGCCACCGTCACCACCCAGGGGGGCGCCCGTCGCCCACGTTGACGACATGGCCGCCTGGGCCGACAAGGTTGATGTCTGCCTGAACTGCGGAGGCTCGGCCACCGACCTGATCGAGCAGACTCCGGCCGCCGCGGCCCTGTTCAACACGGTCGACTCCTTCGACACTCACGCCCGCATCCCCGAGCACTTCGCCGCCGTCGACGCCGCCGCCAAGGCCTCGGGCCACGTCGCCTGATCTCCGCCGGCTGGGACCCGGGCCTGTTCTCCATGCTGCGGGTCCTGGGCGAGGCCGTCCTGCCCGATGGCGCCACCACCACCTTCTGGGGGCCCGGCGTCTCCCAGGGGCACTCCGATGCCCTGCGCCGCATCGACGGCGTCGTCGACGCCAAGCAGTACACCCGCCCGGTGGAGGCCACCGTCGCCGCCGTTAAGGCCGGCGACGACGTCGAGCTGACCACCCGTTCCATGCACACGCGCGACTGCTACGTGGTGGCCGAGGAGGGCGCCGACCTGGCCCGCATCGAGCGGGAGATCGTGGAGATGCCCAACTACTTCGCCGACTACGACACCACCGTCACCTTCATCACCGCCGAGGAGCTGGCCGCCGAGCACTCCGGGATCCCGCACGGAGGCTCCGTCATCCGCCGCGGGCACACCTCCGAGGGCGTGGCCGAGACCGTGAGCTTCGAGCTCCAGCTCGACTCCAACCCTGAGTTCACCGGCTCGGTCCTGGTCGCCACGGCGCGAGCGGTGGCGAGGCTGGCCGCTCGCGGCGAGACCGGTGCGCGCACCGTTTTCGATGTCACGCTCGCCGACCTGTCCCCGACGAGCCCTGAGGAGCTGCGCGCCCACTACCTGTGAGGCGGGCAGACAGCCCGAGGCGTCCCGCCGCCGGCACCGCGCCGGCGGCGGGACGCCTCGGCCCCGGCTGAGTCAGTCGCGGATGAGGGGGACATCGACGTCGGGCAGCTCACCGCGGCGGGCGGCACGCAGGAGCCTCATCCCGTCGCGGGTGGCCTGCGCCGCCGTGATGAGCGGGCGGCGAGTGCTCAGGAGCTGGCGCCTGCCGCCGCGCAAGACGATCTCGCGGGCGGCCCGGCCCGCCGTGGCCACCCATCGGCGCTGTGTGGCCCGATCCAGGTGCAGCCCCGCGTACAGCAGCCGGTTGCGCACGTTGTAGTAGTAGTAGATGTCCGACTTGGCGCGGTCGGGCTGGTCGTCCTCGGAGTGGGTGCCGCCCTCATCGTGGACGGCCACGGCGTCGCGCACCAGGGCCAGGCTGCCCCCGGCCGCCAGGACCCGGGCCGAGAAGTCCACGTCCTCCCAGTACAGGAAGTAGCGCGCGTCCAGGCCGCCGGCGGCCTCGAACAGGTCCGTCGATAGCGCCAGGCAGGCCCCCGAGAGCCACGGCTGGGTGCCGCCGGGGGGAATCGGGCGCGGTGAGCGGCGCGAGCGCATCGAGCCGTCGGCCAGGCACACGACGATCCCGTCGGAGACGATGCGGCCGCTGGAGTCCTTGAGCACCGGCGCCACCAGGGCGAGCCGGTCCGCGTGCGCCCTGGCCACCAGGCGGATGAGGTCGGCCCGGGCGATGACGGCGTCGGGATTGAGCAGGACCAGCAGGTCAGCTCCGAGCTCGCGCGCCCGGGCCGCCCCCAGGTTCATGCCGCCGCCGAAGCCGGTGTTCGTCTCCGGCAGGACCGCCTCCCAGCCCCGCGAGGAGGCCAGCGCCACCAGCTCCTCTCGGGCGGCGGGCGTGGAGTAGTTGTCGACGACGATGATGCGGGCCTCGGGGGAGTCCTCGGCCACACGCGCCAGTGTGCGCTCCAGGAGCTTCGCCGAGTCGTAGCTGACGACGATGACCGCCGTGCGCGAGAGCAGCTCGCCGCCGGAGAGAGCCTCGGGGGCCTCGATGATCTCGACGGCCTGGGCGGGGGCACCGGTGGCGGGGCCGATCGGATCGGCGGCCTCGGGGGTCTCGGCGCCCTGGGCGGGGTCAGCGGTGGAGGTCATCGGAGCAGGAGCCTTCCGGGTGCGGGGCGGTGTCGGAGCGGTGCTGGCGAGGTCGGGTACGGCGGGTATCGCGCCTCCGAGAGCCGGGGGTGCGACGTCGTGACTCGGGTGCTCCCGGCGTGGGGCGCACCCGCTTCGTGATAGTACCGTTAGACCCTGATATCACGCCGCGATCCGCCGGCAGGCGGGAGGAAGGACGGGGCTGGACGTGCACCTGACCATCGCGATGCTCACCTACCGCCGCAACGACTACCTCGCGCAGGTGATCCCCGAGCTGCTGGCGCAGGCCGACGACGTCTGTGACGCGCAGACGACGGCAAGCGTGCTCATTGTGGACAACGACCCCCAGGCCGGGGCTCGTGCCGTCGTCGAGGCCGCCCGGGCGGCCCTGGGCGGCGAGCAGCCGGAGGCGGCGGAAGCGTCCGGGGCAGCTGACTCGGACGCGGTGGCGATGTCGCGGCTGGTCTACGTTCACGAGCCCGAGCCGGGCATCGTGGCCGGCCGCAACCGGGCCCTGAGCCAGGCCCACGGCTCTGACGCCCTCGTCTTCATCGACGACGACGAGATCCCCTCACCGGGCTGGCTCAAGGCCCTCGTGAGCACCTGGCGCGCCCAGGGCTGCGCCGCCGTCACCGGCCCCACGCCGCCGACCTTCGAGGTCGCCCCCTCGGCGTGGGTGGTCGCTTCTGGTGCCTTCGACTCCTGGGAGGCTGCCGACGGCGCCCAGGTCCGCAGTGCCGACACCGGCAACCTGCTCCTGGACCTGGCCGTCGTCGAGGGCCTGGGGCTGCGCTTCGACCCGCGCTACGGGCTCACCGGCGGCGAGGACTCCCTGTTCACCCGCCAGCTCACCCGCGCCGGCGGCGTCATCCGATTCGCGGCCGGGGCGGTGGTCACCAAGCGCGTGCCCGCGGCCCGCGCCCGGCGCACCTGGGTGCTGGAGCGCTCCTTGCGTTCGGGCTCGTCCTGGGCCCGGGTGCGCATCGACACGGCCGGGCCCGCCGACGGCCGTGCCTCCGGCAGGCTCGCGCGCCTCAGGCTGCGCCTGGGTTATGGCGCCAAGGGACTGGCCAAGGCCGGAATCGACGGGGCGCGCGCCGGCGTGGCCCGTATCCGCGGTGACGTGCCCGCCCAGGCCCGCTACGAGGTCTCCTCGCGCGGCGGACTGGGCATGGTGGTGGGCGCGCTGGGCGTCCACGTGCGCGAGTACGGCCGCCCCCGGCGTCGCCGGAGGACGGCGCCGGCCGGCAGGAGGACCGCATGAACCGGCTGACGATCGCCATCCCCACCTTCCGCCGCCCGCAGGACCTCAAACGGGCCGTCAGTGGGGTCCTGGAGCAGGCCGGGGAACTGGTTGGCGGCTCGGGTGCCGAGGCCAGGGAACCCGAGGGCGATGCCGCGGGCGCGGCGGATACGGACGGGGGCGCAGGCAGGGGCGTGAGCGACGTCGAGGTCCTCGTCATCGACAACGACGCCCAGGGCACCGGGCGCGAGGCCGCCCTCGCCGCAGCGGCCGACGCCGGGGTGCCGGTGCGTTCCTCCGCGGAGGGCTCGGAGGAGCCCGGGGGCGTGGGCCTGCGCTACGTCATCGAGGAGAAGCCCGGTGTGGCGGCGGTGCGCAACCGCGCCCTGGACGAGACCGGTGGGCGCGACCTGCTCGTCTTCATCGACGACGACGAGGAGCCCGAGCCCGGCTGGCTCGCCGCCCTCGTGGGGCTGTGGGCCTCGACCGGCTGCCAGGCGGTGGCCGGACCCGTCATCCCCGCCTACGAGGTCGAGCCCGAGGCGTGGGTGCGTCAGGGCGAGTTCTTCGTGCGCAGGACCTGGCCCACTGGCACGGTCCGCCCGGTGGCGGCCTCCAACTGCCTGCTGCTGGACCTGGGTTTCGTGCGCCGGGCCGGGCTGCGCTTCGATGAGGCGTTCGGCGCCACCGGGGGAGAGGACACGCTCTTCACCCGCCGGCTGAGTGCCGCCGGCGGTGTCATCCGCTGGTGCGATGAGGCGCGCGTGCGCGACCACGTGCCGGCCTCGCGCCTCACCCGCCCCTGGATTCTGCGGCGTCAGCGCTCCCACGCCGCCACCTCGGTGCGCGTGGAGCTGGCGCTGGCCGGCGGCGGGACTCAGCCGGCCATCCGGGCCAAGGCCGCTGCCGGTGGCCTGGTGCGTATCGTCGTCGGCGGCCTGCGAACCGCCGGCGGAACCCTCATCGGCAGCCCCCCGGCACGCGGCCAAGGGGCTCGGCTGTTGGCGCGTGGCCGCGGCATCCTGGCGGCCAGCGTCGGAGGCGGCGTCCACCGCGAGTACGACCACTGAGGCGGTGCCGAGTGAATCGGTGTCGAAAGGTGAATCAAGGGGCGGCAAAGCCAACGGATGAAGGTGAATTGGAGTGAGTGAAGCTTTTCGGGATGGCGGTCCGTGTCGAAAAATCTCTTTCCGTTAAATTGTCAACCTAAAAAACAGTTTATTCGGAGGGGGTTGTGCGGCTGCGTTTAACGCCCATTTCTTCTCCAATGATAACTTCGCCGTCAGCAGTAATGTCATACACCAGCATGCGGCCATCTGGGTCGTCCATGGAACGCACTCTCTCGCTGGTGACTATGTCGGTCCCGTTTGGGTCGCCAGGATGAGGCTCTGGGGCCCTTGTGTAGGGATTTCTAGCCATAGGTTAATCCAGTTGAGCGCGGTTAGTTGCGTTAGGATTTCGCAGGTTCTTATGGTAGCCGAGTTGGTGTCGAGGTTCTCCATTTTTCGTACTGCATTGAATGCCTCAAAAGCGCTCGTTTCCCCTTCGAATCCCATAAAAAGCACTTCTAGAACAGTAGGATCAATCATAGTGCTGGATTTCCTTTCAGGGGAATTCTGTAAGTTTCTCCACTTTCCGATACGCGGAGGTAGGGGCCTCCGTGAAGTGGGTCCCTCGCTGTTGGGCTGCCTGGTTCATATATAATCACTTCTCCCTTGACGTGAGGGTTTCTGAATCTCATTCCATTGGGTTACTTTCGCGGTATATCTCTGATCCAGTCCTCAGGAATGATTTTGAGTGCCTCATCCTTTGAAAGTCCCCGAACGCTCTGAACGTCGGGGAACGAACCTCCGGGGCGTGGCTTTCCGCCGCTACCGTGTCTTCCGTTTCTCTTTGGTGGGGTGCCTCTACTGCCTGCGGCGGCTGATCTGGCTTCGGTTCTGGCTGCTTGTTCGGTGGCTTGGGCTGTTTTCTTGCCTCCTTGTCTCAGGGCGGTGCGGGTGGCGGCCATGTCTCTGGCGGTGGTGCGGGCGATGGTGTGTGCGCCGGCCCCGAAAACTGATCCTGGGATGAAGGTCAGAGCGAAGTCGAGCAGGTCCCAGGCTAGCTGGCCTGGGGTGACGTTGCTGAGGTATGAGGAGGTCGCCGCTGCAGGGTTGTGGATGAAGGAGGCCAGGCCGTGGCCGTGGGCCGCGGCCCAGGTCAGGACTCCGACGGCTGCCATAGCCAGGGCGAAGGTGGAACCCGTTGACATCAGCAGCATCACGCCCAGCGCTGTGACCAGGAGCTGGCCCGTCGGCCCCAGGGAGTCCCACCACGTCGCCAGCTCGTCGAGCAGGCCGACGAAGAACGCCGGGTCGGTGTCGCCGGTCAGCAGGGAGGAGCCGATGTCCTGGGCGACCAGCGACCCGCACCAGACGCACCATGGCTACATGGTTAGGGACGTGGTGACGACCCCGATCGCGAGGACCTGCTCGGGTAATGCCCGCCGTCCATCACGAGCATGCTCACTGAGAACCGAAGAGGATTCGAGAACACATCGACTGAGAGTCGCCTGAGAGGCGACACAGCCTCCGACGACCTCACGCCAGTAAGGCATGGAGGCTTCTTAGAGCTCTCCGCCCTCATCGAAGTAACGCTGTTCAGCCTCCGTCAGATCCATCATCGCAGGAGACTCGACGACCGCAGACACGATCCCTCTGGTGGCCGAGATTATCACGCTGGCTCGTGACGGAAGAATCCACTGCGTTGACGCAACAGTCTGATCAGACTCAGCATCCCCAGCCCCATACAGAGAGTTGAGCGCATTGACATAGGAGACATAGGCGCTCTGAACAGCAGCCTGTATCTCAGGCGGAACGTCCTGACGAAAGGTGGTGCTCAAGTTGAAGCTAATTTCGGACACGAGACTTCTATCTGTAATGTCAAGGCCGATACTTCCATCTTCATTGCCGCTACTGACTGACGTGACGAAATATCTCCCGTCGTCTGGTGCTGGTTTCCAGCCGAATTGGTCTCGGAGGGTGAATGCCTCGTTGATGGTCATGGGCCATCTGTGCTCGGCGATGGTGCGGATGATCGCCACCCCCTCTTCAGGAGGATAGGTGCGGAACTGCTTGCCTTTAATTGTCAAGATAGAATGATTCACCTTCAAACGTCGTCCGTCTATTGTTTGGCAAGCTGCCTTGCAGCGCTTGCTTAATTATTGAGGACTGATGGGATGGCTTCGTTAAGGTACCACATCCAGAAAGCCCGACGCGCTTCAACGTCAACCTCATCGGCAGGTCTCCAATTCATGCCACCCGCGACCGCACACGCACATGCATAACTGCAGTCCAAGGAATCTGGAAGGAGCTCATCGTCATCCTCTATAGTTCCATCAATGTCGGCGTACGGATCTCGATAACATGTTGATGCAATGAGTTGTCTAGCAGCGTCGGTGACCATGATGGCACGATGATTTACAGGATTTGTGGCGGCTCTGTCTAAACTTTGGAAGAAGCGATGTGCTTCTATTTCCGCTCGATCGGCACTAACTTGTCGTTCAACGACCCGGTGAGCCAATGTTAACATATCCTCTAATGAGGGATTGTTGGGGAATGATGCGGTCCATAGATGCTGGACGTGGCGCACACACTTCTCCTGCAAAGAAATGCGAAGTCGGTAAGAGCGTTCTACGTCTTGAGTGTCGATCATTGCAGCATGAATCCTCATGCGTCGCCCTATAGACAGGATTCCTTTACTGTCGACACCTACTTCTGTCGCGGCAATTTTTATCTCAGCCGCAAGCGTCATTATGTCGATCATTACAGTCATTATCGAGTGTAGGTTTGTGGTTAAACTGGTTCAGTGGGACGAAAAGTTTCTCACGAGTGTCGCCGTGACTGACGATCGTTCGAATGATGGACAACCTTTGCTCATTGGAGTAGGGGTGGAGGCATTGACTCCTTGACTGTTGATGTCAACTAAGCCGTCTCCGCGCAGTATGCCAGTTATTAGGTTGAAGCTTTTTCGCAGAGCCTACTTAATTACTGAGGACTGCTGGAATAGCTTCATCAAGATACCACATCCAGAAAGCGCGACGCGCTTCAGCGTTAGCCTGATCTACAGGCATCCAGTTCATGGCACCTGCAGCGGCGCTGGCGCAAGTGTAGCTGGTTTCATAACTGTCAGGAGCTAGTTCTTCGTCATCATTATCGTTATCCGCGGTATCATAATCTGGGTTCCGATAACAGGCAGAAATAACCATCGAAGTGGCTGCGTCGGCTACCATTAGCGCTGGATTGGTGACCGCATTCGACTCAACAGATGTACTCAAATCTTGAAAGAAGTAGAACGCCTCGTCCTCTGCAGCCCCTGGATCCACACTCTTCTCCATAAGGGAGTGGGTCAGCTGCAACATTCTATTAATACCAGGGTTCGCCGGAAGTATGTGCGACCATATCGGTTTCACGTGATTGACGCACATAACCTTGAGCTGCGTCCGATTCAGATACGAAACTTCGAAATTGTCGGGATCATTCATTGAAATCCAAATACGCTTTCGATCTCCTAGAGATAGAATTCCTTTAGGGTTGCTAACAAGATTGGTGCGGACCTGTTTGATTGACTCACTTACAGTTGGCATGTTAATCATAACTATTCCCTCCGTCTATAGATTTAGTGAGTTCCGGTGATCGGTTGACCGGTAGGTACTTGAAGTCCGGATGATGTGACGACCGACCCGTCTGTTCTGAATATCCATGTCCCATTAGGGTCGGCGACATACCAGTCTCTACGCTGATACTGAGCCAAGCTTCGGATCCAGCCTTGACAGTCTGGACACATAGGCTTGGATACGCCAATGTGTGGCCATTTAGCGTTGAGTGCCATTTGTTGTTCGGCATGTGATGCAAATACTGCCCAGGCACCTCCTGATCTACATAGTGTGAAGTTCTTGGATACCTCATCTCGTCGGTGACTTGAAGTACCTTCTCAACATTAGGGTCCAGAAATCCTGGAGGGCGATCTTTCGACCAGCCACTGAGTGCGTCGTTGTTGCAGTCGGACGAAACAACTTTGCGTTTATTTCTTTTTGTCCCTGGAAGTTGCTGCTTGACTCGTGCGGCTTGCATGTGTGCTGCTTGTGATTCTGCGACGCGTTGGGCTTCGGTTGTGGCTGCTGTGCTGGATGGTTTGGGTGACTTTCTTGCCACCTTGTGTCAGGGTGGTTTGGCTGGAGGCATGCCCCTGGTGGTGGGGTGCTGGTTTCCAAGAGCTCCTGCTGCGCTGTCAGTTCGTTAAGTAGGGCTGTGAAGAGCGCCGAACTAACGATGACTGTCAGTACCTCCAGGTATCAGAGTCTCGGACTCTCGAACTAGAATGCTTTCAGTGAGCGCAGAGAATCTCGATATAATGACACCAATTAATGATGGCGGCATAGGGTGCGCTGCACCGCAGGTGAAATACTGCCTTAGTGGCAGGGAAATCGCCGTTGAAGGCAACCTGATCGCATACCAGATGTGCGTGAGATCAGGCTGTTAATGGAGTTTCTGTTTGTCAGGTGTTAATGTGGCGCAGCAGTTCTGCCGGCGGTAGGAGGTTGTCCTCGATGTATGCTCGGAACACGGGTACGGCCTGCTCGCCGGTGAAGATCTCCTCGGGATGAACCTGGATGTTGAAGGGTACGGGGCCTCCGTTGTCCCAGGACACCGTGACCCATGCTTCCGGATCAACCACAGGCTGACGAGCCACTGTGTAATGCTCGTATGAATTGTCGTCGTGAGTTATACGAATCTCAATGGTCATTGCTTCCGTTGACCCGCCGCACTGGATATACGTACCTCGGGCAGGAGAAGAACGAGGAACATCATCAACGTGGCACACCCCCTCTGGGAGACCCCACACCACGAGAGAGAAAACGTATTTTCCGTCTAGAAAGTTTGGGGAAGTGAGGCTTCGTGCTATTCTCTTTGCAAACTCTTGGGGGGGTCTGTGGCATGAAGAAATCCTCGATAGGCCCATCTTCGCCATTTGTTTCGCGCGCAAAGTATCTCATTGTTTGGGAACTCTCTGTACCTGAACCTCGGTAACTCTAATGGTTCGTCCGTCGTCTAATTTAACGACGGCGGGATTGTCGGGAGACACCATGCTGTCGGCGGCTCGCTGAGTGCCGTTGTATGAGGAGCCGCCGCTCTTAACCTCCAGGCCGACCCAGGTGCCGTCCTCTCGTTGGATGAGCCGATCGTAGAAGCGCCCCTGTGGTGCTCCAGCAATACGGGCAAGACGCTTGTCCTCAATCACCTCTTTTATGGCTCCTCCTTCACGCTGTACTCTTTCTATGTATTTTTCGAGGCCAAGGGCTTCGCTCTTGTCGTACATATGAGCACCGCCATTGTCTTTGGCGTAGCGTCCCTTGATGTCACGGCCGTCGCCACGGTTAGCATACTCGTCCACTAGCTCAGCTTCCGGCTTATTCATGGTTCCGGTTGGTGTATCGTGGTGCCGGGCGCCTTGGCGAGTGCTGGTGTGTGCTGCTTGTGATTCTGCGATGCGTTGGGCTTCGGTTGTGGCTGTTGCTTGTTCGGTGGCTTGGGCTGTTTTCTTTCCTCCTTGTCTCAGGGCGGTGCGGGTGGCGGCCATGTCCCTGGCGGTGGTGCGGGCGATGGTGTGGGCGCCGGCTCCGACAACTGAACCTGGGATGAAGGTCAGAGCGAAGTCGAGCAGGTCCCAGGCTAGCTGGCCTGGGGTGACGTTGCTGAGGTATGAGGAGGTCGCCGCTGCAGGGTTGTGGATGAAGGAGGCCAGGCCGTGACCGTGGGCCGCGGCCCAGGTCAGAACCCCGACGGCCCCCATGGCCAGGGCGAAGGTGGAACCGGCTGACATCAGCAGCATCACACCCAGCGCCGTGACCAGGAGCTGGCCCGTCGGCCCCAGGGAGTCCCACCACGTCGCCAGCTCATCAAGCAGGCCGGCGAAGAACCCAGAGTCACTGTCACCGAACAGCAGTGACGAGCCAATCGCCTGAGCAACCACCACACCGCACCACAGGCACACCAGCCCTATGAGGGCCCAGACCACGAGTGTGATGAGAGCGAAGACGCGGCGTGCCGAGGGTTCGACCCCGGGGGGTGGTGGCCGCCATGGCGTCACGACGCGTTTCCATCACCTGGGCGGCGGTGAGACGGCCCTCGATCATGCGCTGGGAGCGGGTCATGCGCCGGTCGGCGTAGCCACGGGCGATAACGACCAGGTCACTGTAGGAGTAGGCCGCCAGCGCCGCGACCGCCTCGATCGGAGCCCGCACAAAAGCCGGTCCCCCGATCGCAGTCATGGAGGGCACCCTGGGTGCCTCGCCGGCAGTGACCCCCAGGGCTCCGGTGCGCAGGCGCCTGCGGGCATCGGCCAGCAGGCACAGACCGAACAGCACCACCGAGTAGGCGATCGCATTGTTGCCCCGCCCCGAGACCTGCCACACCGCGCCCAGCCAGTAGACGACCGGGTCGTCCGAGTCCAGCCAGGACACCGAGGTCAAGGAGGCCACCGAGGCGTTGTAGGCCGCGTGGTCCACCACCACCTGCATCAGCGCTACGGCCGGCAGCACCCAGGCCACCACCCGCCCCAACGGCCTGCCGGTGCGCCACAGGACGATCCCCAAGCCGACCGCCATCGCCACCGTCATCGTGGACACGTGATGACCCACCGCCAGCGGGCTCGGCCCCGAGTCGTCCATGAACCGGCCTAACAGGCCGTCACTGTTCCACAGGCGGAAGGACCCGGCCGTCCAGGCGTTGAGCGAGTAGTCCAGACCCTTATCGCCACCCAGCAACGAAGCCAGCATCCCCTGAGGCGCTAGACGCCTGGCGCCGTCCTCAGCCGCAGTGAAACCCGCCCCGGCCGCGTAACCCAGCAACGCCCAGTCCGCCGCCGCCAGGCGTCGCGCCCGCCCCGGTGCCACCAGAGCCACCACCACCAGCGGCACCAGCTTGCCCGGCTCCTCCACAAAGGCCGCCAGAGCAATGCTCGTTCCGTCGTCACTCGTCGTCATCCCGCCACTGGCGGCCACCAGCTCAGTAGCCTTAGCCACCACCAGCGCCCACGGCACACTCACCGAGAACATGACACTCACCGCCCGCCACGAGATGGTGCGAGTGCGTGACAGCAGCACCATCACCCCCAGGCAGGCCAGCATCCAGAGCGTCGGCACCATCGCAGCAGCCAGTTGCGGCACCACCAGCAGGGCCACCACCAGCAACACGATCGTGATGCGCTGACTGATCCGAGACAGCCGAAACAGCCCCCGGGCCAGCCCCTCGTGACGGCTCAACCACCCCTGCCAGGCCCACAGCACCCGCTGCCAGACCTCCGGCGGAAACTGCAAGGACCCCACCGGCCGCCCCCACACAAACGGGCTGACAACACCAAAAGCACCCCGAGCACTACGAAGACCCACCAAAACCCTCTCACACCACCAACAGCGAGCAAACACCCACCCAAAGCCACAAGAACGTAACCATCCTGTTATCTACGACCCCACGTCACCACCCTGACCAACGTCAGTGGCGCAGGGGCGAGCCGTGGAAACGAGGCTTGAGCCGTAGATGTGCTACAGAAGTAGCGAGAGGGCTCATTGCCCCGCCGAGTCTCAGTCTCAGCCAGGGGATCAGGGGGCGGGTCGGGCTCGAGGTCAGTCCCCTGAGTGAGGTTTCGACGGCTGGGCGGCGCTCGACGTCGGGGGCGGGCTCTGATGCGGGCGCTACAGCGGAGCTGGAGAGCGCGTCCCGCGGTGGGGTGGCCGGCGCGTCGTCGGCGCCCAGCTGGGCGGCCTCCCGAAGGGGAGGTTGCAGAACGGCGGCCCCCAGCACGATCGGAAGGTAGGCGGGTAGCACCGTCCAGGGCCCCACGAAGACGTTCTGCACCACGGTCAGGGCTGCGAAGAACAGCCAGGGCGTGGCCTTGAGGCGTCCCCACTCCAGTGGAAGTGGGCCTCAAGGTCGCCTGGGGCGCGGACCTGTCGGGCGCCGACGATGAACCGCAGCCGGGCGTCGTCCAGGGCCGTGAGGTTGGCGGCTGAAAGCATGCCGGCGTCAGCGACGATGACGAGGTCCTCGATGCCGTGGGCGGACTAGAAGGCCTCCGCGATGGGGATGATCGTGGTGGTCTCGGCCTTGTTGCCCTCCCAGCAGCCGACCTGGAGGGGGAAGCCGGCCCGGTCGACCAGCAGGCCCACGATGATCTGGGGGTCGACCCGCCTCTCCTTGGAGTAGCCGACCTTGCGTAGGTCGTCCTCACGCTCGGTCTCGAAGTAGAGCGTGGACAGGTCGTACAGGCACAGGGCCAGACCGGAGGTGCTGGTGACGTGCTCGAACAGAGCCCCCAGACAGGCTCTCGCGGTAGCCTCGCTCCTGGGCTCGGGCCAAGGAGCGGAACAAGGTCCTGGTGCTGACCGACTCCAGGCCCAGGTCACCCAGCACCCGGGGGACCTGGGCCTTGGATGTCGGCTCGATCAGACGCGCCAGAACCATCTGCTCAAAGGCCCGATCACCCCCAGTGGCGTCCCTCAGCCCCAGACGGGTGTAGACCCCGTGCAAGACGTCCCACAGCAGGCCCGAGCGCTTGGAGGCCACCACCGCGTCAGTGCTGACCGGGGCTGAGGCCGTGAGGAGTCCCGGAACCGCCGGTGGCGTGGGAGTCAGGTCCAGGGCCAGCTGGTCCGGGGCAATGCGGTGCCGGCCGATCTCCATCAGAGCAGCCAGCTCGGCCTCAGTGTGGGCCGATCCCAGGTGCTCGATGACCTTGTCCCGGCGCCCTTCCTTGACCGCGATCTGCACCGCCGTCGCACCAGAGGCTGTCTTGACCTTACGCAGAAACGGGCTCACCACCCCCACCCTACCGGTCCCTTAGTGTGCCAGCACGTCCCCAACAGCACGGAATACCAACGAAAAACTCACCTCAAAACCCAGACCCCACCAAAGTGTCACGAGTCAGGTCCACCGCGAGTACGACCACTGAGGCGGCGCCAAGAAAGTGCCGAGAGGTTGCCACTTAGGTGGCGGTGGAACTGCGGACGAGGTGACAGGAGAGTGTCTTAGAGCCTGCCGCCTTCGTCGAAGTAGCGCTGCTCGGCCTCGGTTAGGTCCATCATTGCAGGAGACTCAATAGTTGCAGATATAAAATATTGAGTGGCCCCTATAAATACGCTAGCCCGTGACGGGAGAATCCACTCTGAAGTTGCGACTAAGGTGTCGGAACTACGGTCTCCGTTTCCATAGATGGAAGCTATAGAGTCTACGTATGATAAATAAAGTGTTTTGAGGTTCTGGTGTTCTCTGATTGCAAGTTCCCGAGAGATTCGAGAAGTTAGCTTGAATCTTACTCTAGACACGAGGTTTGTGTTGGTGACGTCGTTGCCAATGTATCCGTCTTCTTCACCATTACTGACGGGTGTAGTGAAGATAGTTCCGTCATCCGGAGCAGGTCGCCAGCCGAATTGGTCTCGTAGGACGAAAGCCTCGTTGATGGTCATGGGCCATCTGTGCTCGGCGATAGTGCGGATGATCGCCACCCCCTCCTTAGTAGAATAGGCGCAGAACCGCTTGCCTATAACTGTCAAGATAGACTGATTCACCTCCAAACATCGTCTACCTATTATTTGGCAACCTACCTCGCAGGGTTTGCTTAATTATTGAGGACTGATGGAATGGCTTCGTTAAGGTACCACATCCAGAAAGCCCGACGCGCTTCGACGTCTACTTCAGCGGCAGGTCTCCAATTCATGCCACCCGCGACCGCGCACGCGCACGCATAACTGCAGTCCAAGGAATCCGGCAGGAGCTCGTCGTCATCCTCCAACTCTTCATCAATAACATAGTATGGATCTCGATGGCACGCCGAGATCACCATGTGCTGCGCTGCGTTCGCAACAAAAATTGCTTTGTCGTTCTCGGGTTTAGTTGCGTCATTTCCTAGGCTTTGAAAAAAGCAATATGCGGATCTTTCGGCGTCATCTGCATCCACTCTGTTTTCAGTTAACGAAACGGCTAGAGATAGCATTTCGTTAATGTCGGAGCGACCCTTGAATGTCTGTTCCCAGATATATTGAACTTTACGTACGCATAGCATATCTAGATAAGTTCTGCGGAGGTAAGACGCCTCTGGCTGGTTGGCGTCAATCATCGCCTCCCAGAGTCGTATTCTTGTCCCAATCGACATTATTCCTTTGTTGTTTCTGGTCAGTTCGGCGTGGGCGCTCTGGATTTCTTTCTGAAGTGAGTTGTAGTCCATGATCTATATGCCTTTCTTGTTCTTGCATTATTACTTAAAGTACGACTCAGGTAATGGTGCGCTGGGCTGAACGACATTTCCGTCGGGTGTGATTATGGTGCCGGCCGAGGGTATCCCCGCCGCACTGCTGAGCACTGCACGAAGGTCGGGGGCCACTGGAGGAGGGGCGGGTGTACTCCATGGGGGGTGGGGGTTCGTGCAGTATGCACAACCCTTGGCCAGTGGGGGCCTTGGACCTTGCTGCTGGACATAGGGTCACCCCCATCGTGCTGGGATCGACAAGATCTACCTGTGGCGGCTGGTACAGAGCAACGTTCATCTCCTCCGGTATGCTCGCGCCAATCCAGGTAAGCTGAGCGTCTCCCAATGCCGAGCCAGCTCCCGGTGGTCTTAATCATCTTTAATGCTTGCAGTGGTTGAGGAAAAGGTCAAGGCAGATATCAATGCGACAAAGCCGATACCAACTCCGCTGAGCACAAAAACGAAAGGTGTTGAAGTAAGATCGGCAACCACACCCCCCCAGGGCCAGGCCCACCGTCATGCCGAGGCTGCCAACCGTACCGATCACCGAATAGACCCTGCCAAGGAAATGTCGATCGATCGTCAACTGTATCTGAGCCGCCAGTGCGCCGCTCAACAGCACCAGCGGGAGGCCCTGAATGAAGAACGCCACCGCAGCGACCCAGAAACTGGGCCAGATTCCCGGAACAGCAAGAGTCAGTGCGTAGACTCCGAGAGCAAAGGTGGTCACCCAACGAACACTCACTGTGTCAGGGGTCACTAGCAGTGCAAGTCCGCCGAGCAATGCGCCGACGGAAGTGATGGCAAGCAGAAGGCCGTAGGTGTCGCCGCCACCTTCCAGCGCCTCCATAACGTAAATGACGAGAATAGACTCCGGCATCCAGCCGAAAAAGTTCCAGAGTCCAAAAACCGCCACAATGTTACGCGCAAAAGGATTTCGCCAAGCCACAACAAGGCCATCCCGCAATTCCTTCATGAAGGCGCGTATGCGATTTTCAACAGTTGTGGTCGTCGGTTGGATATTAACTTCCGCCGTACGCTCGTCCCAAGTGTCTCCTTGTTGACCCTCGTCGTGTTGTCCCTCGGCTGACGACTGATCAAGTATCAGTAAGTGTGAGCGCTGAAGAGAGCGTAGTGCGAACGCAATGATGAGCAACATTCCTGCACTCAAAGTGAATGGCGTTGTCGCAGACCACCCTACCAATGCGGCGCCAACAAACGGGCCGATAGCTCCGTTGCCAAGCTCTTGCATCCACCGGATGGTGGCATTCGACTTCAGGTACTCGTTAGGTTCTGTTAAATCTGGGACAACCAGTACTGATGCTGCGTCATAGAATTCTTCTAGCGTGCCGAAGAGTAAGGCGAACGCACAGAGCAGAAGGATAGAACCGGCGCCTAGGTAGAGCGTCACTGCGAGCCCCAATAAAATGAGCGCACGGGCTAGGTTAACCAGGTACAGGGTGCGCAACTTGCTCCATCGATCAAGCATGACGCCGATCGGTATGGAGAGGAACACCTTGGGCAACGTTGCTACGGTAGCAACTAGTGCGACCTCCAGAGCTGAGTCGGCATATGTGGTGGTTAGCACAGCGAAGGCAGCGACCCTGATTCCATCGACGATGTTCGACCCCAGAGACACTGCGGCGAGCCGCATAATCGGCCCACGCACTAAGGTCCGTGCGCTCATGAGTCTATTTCCTTGTGCATCCAAACGTCCGGTACTGCTCGTCCATCCATACAGCGATAGAATTCGGTAAGTCCGGCGTGCTCTGGACCGTCGAGTCGGCACGAATCCGCCGACACCTGCACGTATACCATCGAGAGATCATGAAGAGTTTGGACTGAAGCAGGTGTGAGTAGGGTGCCGTTGGTGTGCACAGTCACGATCATTCCAAGTTCCCGCGCATACGCCACCTGATCACGCCACCTCGGGATCATCAAATACTCCCCGCCAGTAAAATCGATCTGCTGTACTACTATGGCATCTGCTTGGTTGATGACGTCCATAATTTCCCGTGACTCAGTCGCTCTTTACGGCCCGGCCCTGAGGTTGAGTAGCAGTAACTGCACGACAGGTTGCATGTAAGTAGAGCCTCGATCTGCACTCGCTGCAGGTGTGGATCCTCGGGCGCCCTACGATGAACGATTATGTCATCCAACCACCCGACTTGTCGCAAGGCTGCCGCCGGTGACTTTCGCCCCCGGATCATTATAAGACAGAGGCAAGACATCATGCCCACAGCAGCTGGCCCAGCCCCGGACCACCCGGGACCACCAACAAGGTAACGGGTGTCCCCGACGTCCTGCTCATCACTGCACGAAGGTCGGGGGCTACTGGACGAGGGGCGGGTGTACTCCATGGGGGTCGGGGGTTCGTGCAGTATGCACAACCCTTGGCCAGTGGGTCCCCACCCTCGTGGAGTGCGCTGGGATCACGCCTGCTGGGCGGGCGCCGCGGAGTCGGAGGATGCGTCCCGTGGTGGGGTGGTCGGCTCGTCGTCGGCGCCCAGCTGGGCGGCCTCCCGAAGGGGAGGCTGCAGAACAGCGGCCCCCAGCACGATCGGAAGGTAGGCGGGTAGCACCGTCCAGGGCCCCACGAAGACGTTCTGCACCACGGTCAGAGCCGCGAAGAACAGCCAGGGCGTGGCCTTGAGACGTCCCAGGTCGCGCATCATCGCCGCCAGCGCCATCCCGGCGATGAGCAGCAGCAGGAGACCTCCCGGGATCGAGGCCGCCGCCCACATGTCCATGAGACCCGAGTGCAGCTCGATGCGGCCGCCGAACATGAAGTTCTCGACGTACCCGTTCTCCGGGTCGTAGCCCAGGGCGGCCATGCCTTGCTTGGCCACCCACAGGTCCTCGAAACGGGGCTTGACGCCGGCGCCGTACCCCCAGGGCCGGTTCTGGAACAGGGCCCAGGAGGCTCCCAGCTCGGGGCGGGCGGACAGCAGCAGCCCCGCCGAGCTCGAGGACTGGGCGATGGTCCGGTTCTGGGCGTCCTCGCCCAGGGTCCCGGACTCCGAGGCCATGACGACCCCGGCCATCGCCACGATCCCCACGACCGCCAGGACGAGGATCTGGGAGACCGCCAGACGCCGGGGAGTGGGCACGTGCCACCGGGCCCAGGACGCCAGGGCCTGCCAGATGACCGTGCCCAGGATGATGGCCAGGAAGGCCAGGGTGGAGCGCGAGTCGGAGACGAGGAAGACGCCGCTGAGCACCAGCAGGGCCGCGATCTGCACCAGCCGGCGCCGGTCGGCGACGAGGCTGAGGACCATGATCGTCACCGCCGCACCGACCCCGAACTTCCACGGGTTGGTGTTGGTCTGCAACAGGGGTAGCGAGTCCAGGAACATGCCGAAGCCGACTGCCAGGGCCGCGCGTCTTGTTCCCAGCCGGCGTGCCCCCCACACGAAGACGGCCACCGCGCAAGGGACGGCCAGCAGGCTCAAGGTGGTGACACGGCGGGCCCAGGCCTCCACGACGAAGCTGCTCTCGGCCAGCAGGGACATGATGTAGGCCGTGCCCGCCGCCAGGATGGACAGCACGAGCAGCAGCGAGAAGCGGCGCGCCTTGCGCACGGCCGTCCAGGTGATGGGAACCGAGACGAGCGCGACGCAGTCCCCGACGCTCAGGGCTGCCGTCAGCTCGCGGCGCACACCCACGCAGACCAGCAGGACGACGGCGATCGCCATCTCCAGCCGCCGCCACGTCGTCCCCGGTTCCCGGCCCGTTCCGGGATCAGTGTCCGCCGGCGCTTGCGAGCCCTGGTAGGAGGTGGCCTGCGACCATGTCTGGGCCACGGCCGGTCAGGCGTCTTCCCGAGAGCGACGACGCCCAATGATGAGCAGCGGGTCCTCGACCTTGTCCTGCGGGTTCTTCTGACTCAGGAAGTACAGCAGGATCGCCATGATGGCGCCGGCGGCCAGTCCGATGGCGGTCCCGATCAGTGCGGTGGACACGGCCGACAGGCTCGAGCGGGAGGAGGGGGGTCGTGGGGGAGTCGACCACCTTGAGGGATGCGGTGGTGTTCCCCGCTTGCCCGGAGCTGGACAGGTCACGGGCCACCGAGTCCAGGGCGCTCAGCTCGGCCTCGGCGATCCTGTGGGCGCGTTCGGGATCCGTGCTGGTGCACCGGATTTCCACCAGCGTGGTGCCGGTCTTGCTGGTCACCGACACGGACCTGCGCAGCTCGTCCTGGCTGATTCCTGTGTTCTTGGAGACCTCCGCGAAGGTGCTCTCCGAGGTTCCGATCTCCACTAGCGTCGGCATGACGGAGGTCAGGTAGTTGAAGGTGCTGGGGAGGTTGGCCTCACCGTTCTCCACGTACAGGTTCGCGTTGGCAGTGGAGGTGTACTGCGCCGGCGTCAACAGGCCGAAGACAGTGCCGATGATGGTGCCCAGCACAACGTGCATGACCACCAGGACTGCGTTCTTGCGCAGCGCGATGATGAGGGTTTCCGGGTCCATGGGTTCCGTTTCGGTGATTGCGGGAGCAACAGAATAGCGCGCCGTTTGGGGCGAGAGCCGGGCACGGGAAGTGAATCACCTCCTTCCCGGGCAGTTCTCAGAACTCGTCGGGGCGTTGGGGCTCGAGGATTGCAGGCACGTGCAGGATGATCGACCGGTCGGGTAGTGACCAATGCGACGAACCTCCGCCAGGCGGAGTAGGGCCCACGACGACGCAGGTGTGAATGACTCCGGAGCGGTGCTCAGGGCCCGTCGGAGCCACCGGTGTGCGAGTCGGCCCCCGGCCCCGAAGCGCCCTCGGAGCCCCTGGAGTCGCCTACGGGCCCGGAGTGGAGCGTGGGCTCTGCCTTCAAGCCGCGCAGGCCATTCCAGGCGAGGTTGACCATGTGGGCGGCCACCTCCTCCTTACTCATCGAGCGGTTCTCCAACCACCACTGAGCCGGCATCGCCACGATACCCACCAGCATCTGGGCGTACAACGGGGCCGTGCGCGGGTCGAGGTCGTGGGCCGCGAACTGCGAGGCGAGGATCCCGGAGACCTCGATGGCGACGTCGGCCAGCAGCGTCGAGTAGGTGCCGGCCGCGCGGTCCGAGCCGGCCGAGAGGATGCGGAAACCGTCGGGGGAGTCCTCGATGTAGGTCAGCAGGGCCAGGGCGGCCCGCTCGGCGATCCGAGAGGCCGAGCCGGAGGCGTCGGATCCTTCCTGTGCGTGCCGGTCGGCCTCCGGCGCCGCCGTGGCGTCCGCAGCCGGGTCCGCGATCGCAGAGGAGATCGCGGCCGAGATCGTGGTGATCTCCCGGTCGACAACGACGGCGTACAGGCCCTCCTTGCCGCCGAAGTGCTCGTAGACCACAGGCTTGGACACCTGGGCGCGGGCCGCCACCTCCTCCACGCTCGTGGCGTCGAAGCCGCGCTCGGCGAACAGTCCGCGGGCCACGGCAATGAGCTGTTCGCGCCGCTCGCTGGCGCTCATGCGGGTGCGTTTGGCCGCCATGGCCCTAGACCCCGCTGCTGTGGTCGGCCGGCCGGGCGGGGTGACGGCGCTGGGACCACTGGGTGAAGCGCGCCGAGGCTAGGGCCCCGGTGCGGCGGGCCAGCCGGTGGCTGGGGGCCTCGATGTAGCGCTGGAACATCCAGGTCAGCGGCGCCGAGACCAGCGGCGCCAGGATGAGCACCCACCACGGCGAGATCGAGTGCGTCAGCAGCCGCAGCGAGACCACGACCGGCTCGTGCACCAGGTACAGGGAGAAGGACATGAGCCCCAGGTACTGCACGGTGCGCGAGCGCAGCAGGCCGCGCAGCGCCCCGGCCCGCACCACGAGGTGGACCAGGTAGGCCGCCGCCGCCAGGGTGACCGCGTTGGCCAGGCGCTGGGCCGTGTGGCTCTCCATCCCCGGCCACCAGGCCAGGGTGATGAGCAGCAGGCACACCAGGGCCTGCGCCGTCGCCCAGGGGCGGGGACGCTGCGGCACCGGAGCGGGGTTGTGCCCCCAGGCCCAGCCCATGACCGCACCGATGGTGAAGACCGGCAGGTAGCTGCCCGAGCCGGGGCTGGCGGTGATGACGGGCACCGCCAGGGCCGCCACCACCGGCAGCCAGGAGATCCGCCAGCGGGTGCACAGGGCCACCCCGAGGATCATCAGCGGCAGCACGAAGGAGAAGATCGCCTCGGCGTGCAACGACCACAGCACGGTGTTGCGGTAGGCGTGCTTGGGGATGAGCAGGTACTCCATGAGCATCTGGCGCGCCCCGAGCCCCACGGGGTGGGTGACGGTCATCCAGTGTCCCAGCGCCGGATCCTCCGAGCGCGGCACGAGCAGCATCGCGATGACTGCGAAGGTGGTGGAGGCCGCCGCCGGCAGCCACAGGCGCACGAAGCGCCTCGGGGCGTAGTCGACCCAGTCGAAGCGCCGCCCCTGGGCGTGGCGGCGGGCCACCGGGTAGGTCAGGGCCACACCGGACAGGACGAAGAAGATGAGGACGGCCTCGTGGCCCGCCCACAGCAGGTGGAGGGGGCTCTGGGTGAGGATCCGGTTGAAGGTGCCGGTGGGGACGGTGCCGGGCCGCGCCCCGACCTCCGCCAGCGCGGGGACGGTCTCCAGGGCGTGGTGGATGAGCACGACGACGGCGGCCAGCCCGCGCAGCCCGTCGAGCTCGATGAGTCGCACCGCTGCCGGCTTGCCGGAGGAGGGAGGGGGAGCGGAGGGGGAACTGGACATGCCCCCATCCTGCCCTGTCCTCCCAGCCGACCGCGAAGCCCAAGGAGTGTGGCATGCGCCCCGCTCGGGCGGGAGGCTCGGTGCCAGGTCTGGTCCTGGAGGCGACCGGGGCGCAACCGTGCGCGATCGGGGCGCGCTGAACCGCCGCGTAAGGTGCCGAGCGCGACCGGGACATGAGAGACTGTCCCGGCGTCTCGCCCCTCGCCGTCGGGCTCGGGCCGGGATGTGTCCTTTCCGCCCTGGTGTAGCGGCAGCACGCAGGCCTTTGGAGCCTTGAGGCCCGGGTTCGAATCCTGGGGGCGGAGCGGCGTAGCATGAGCGGCGTTGGGGTTCCCTCGCTCTCACGCCCGACGACGGTCACCCGGCCGCCGATGGGATACGCGCCAACCGTCCATCCGTACCTGATTTCAGAAACCGTTGGAGTCCGTCCCCGGCCTCCGCCCGGTCGCGGCCGGAGACGTCGGGAGCCCGGGCGCGAACCTGTGAGAAGAGGACACGTGACGCCAACCGCACCCGCCGCCGTCATCGTCATGGCCGCAGGCAAGGGAACTCGTATGCGATCGGTCACCCCCAAGGTCCTGCACCGGATCGGCGGCCGCAGCCTGGTGGACCACGCCGTCACCGCAGCCAGGGGGCTCGAGCCCCAGCACCTCGTCGTCGTCGTACGCCACGAGCGCGACGCCGTCATCGCCCACCTCGCCGAGGTCGCCCCCGACGCCGTCCCGGCCGACCAGGACGAGGTCCCCGGCACCGGGCGGGCCGTCGCCTGCGGGCTGGCCGCCCTCCCCGAGGAGCTCACCGGGCCCGTCGTCGTCACCAGCGGGGACGTCCCGCTGCTGGACACCGCCACCCTGAAGGATCTCCTGGCTCAGCACCATGAGCGCGGGGATGCCGTCACCCTGCTGACCACCGAGCTCGAGGACCCCACCGGCTACGGGCGCGTCGTGCGCGAGGCCGACGGCACGGTCTCGGCCGTCGTCGAGCAGCGCGACGCCAGCGAGGCCCAGCGCGCGATCCGCGAGATCAACGCCGGCGTCTACGTCTTCGACGCCGCCCACCTGCGCACCGCTCTGGCGACCCTGGGCACGGACAACGACCAGGGCGAGGTCTACCTCACCGACGTCGTCGCCCACGCCCACCGGGCCGGACGGTCCACCAGCGCGCTGGTCGCCACCGACCACTGGCTCGTCGAGGGCTGCAACGACCGCTCCCAGCTCGCCGAGCTCGGCGCCGAGCTCAACCGCCGCGTCCTGGCCGACTGGATGGCCCAGGGCGTCGGCGTCGTCGACCCCTCCTCCACCTGGGTGGACGTCACCGCCGAGCTCGCCCAGGACGTCACCCTCGAGCAGGGCGTCCTCGTGCGCGGAACCACCCGGATCGGCCAGGGCGCCCGCGTGGGCGCCTACGCGATCCTCACCGACGCCGTCATCCCAGCCGGCTGCGTCGTGGCCCCCTTCAGCCAGCTCGACGCTGACGCCGCTCAGGCCTGAGGCATGAGTGCACCGAAGCTTCGGCCCCGACCGGTGAGGCCGTCGTGGCTCTGCCGGCCGAAGCGACCACTGACCTTCACCTCCGTCTCCAACAGTCACATCGAGGGCCGCACCGGCCGTGAGAAGGGAACCACGTCATGACGGGCATCATTACCAAAGGTGAGAAACGGCTGGTCGTTGTCTCCGGACGCGCCCATCCCGAGCTCGCCCAGGACGTGGCCAGCGAGCTCGGCACCGAGGTGCTGTCCTCCACGGCCTACGACTTCGCCAACGGGGAGACCTACGTCCGTTTCAACGAGTCGGTGCGCGGCTGCGACGTGTTCGTCGTCCAGTCCCACGGCGACCGCGTCAACGACTGGCTCATGGAGCAGCTCATCATGGTTGACGCCCTCAAGCGCGCCTCCGCCAAGCGCATCACCGTGGTGGCCCCCTTCTTCCCCTACGCCCGTCAGGACAAGAAGCACCTGGGGCGCGAGCCCATCAGCGCCCGCCTCGTGGCCGACCTCTACAAGACCGCCGGCGCCGACCGCCTCATGAGCGTGGACCTGCACACCTCCCAGGAGCAGGGCTTCTTCGACGGACCCTGGGACCACCTGTGGGCCCAGCCGGTACTCGTGGACTACGTGCGCACCCGCGTCGACCCCGGCAACGCCGCCGTCGTCTCCCCCGACGCCGGCCGTATCCGGGTGGCCGAGCGCTGGGCCAACCAGCTCGGCGGCACCCCGCTGGCATTCGTCCACAAGACCCGCGACGTCACCCGCCCCAACGAGTCGGTGGCCAACCGCGTCGTCGGCGACGTCGAGGGGCGCTCCTGCGTCCTGGTCGACGACATGATCGACACCGGCGGCACCATCGCCAAGGCCGTCCAGGTGCTCCTGGACTCCGGGGCCAAGGACGTCATCGTCGCCGCGACCCACGGGGTGCTCTCCGGGCCGGCCGTGGACCGGCTCTCCACCTGCGGGGCCCGCGAGGTCATCGTCACCGACACCCTGCCGATCCCCGCAGGCAAGCGCTTCGACCAGCTGACCATCCTGCCGATTGCGCCGCTGCTGGCCCGGGCTATCAAGGCCGTGTTCGACGACGGCTCGGTGGCCTCTCTCTTCGACACCGTCGGCGTCGTCGGCGCCTGAGGTCGTCGGGTCGGGGCCTCGCGGGACCCGCATGGGCCGCCGCTCCGCCTGCGGCCGCCGTACTCCGCCCTCGCCGGGCCCCGTACCGGGGTCCGGCGAGGGCCTCTGTCATGGGGCGGGCTCCCCATGACGGCGAGTCGCGCTCGAAGTGTGCAGTAACCTTCAGATAACGATTTCGTTGCAAACCGACCTTGCGGTCACGTAGCGTGGCGCCGTCATCGAACTGTGTTCCTTTCGTTGCCTCTTCGTGTTCCGCGTGGTCGGATGCGCTCCCCGAACTAACAAGCGCTACCAGTTAAATTAATCGTTATCGCAGACATTCAACCGGTGACTCATGTGGGCCTCATCCGACCCGGTACCAGCGATGATCTGTGATCCGCTTGCGCGTTGCTCGCCATATGTACCGGAGGTTTCCGTGCGTCGTCTCTCCACCATCCCTCGTCTTGCCATCATCCTGTCCCTCCTGCCGCTGCTGCTCGCCTCGATGGTCGTCCTGACCCCCGCCGCCCCGGTGGCCACGGCTCAGGAGACCGAGGCCGACGGAGACGACCGGGGCGACGGCTCGGACAACGTCGGTGACGACAAGGGCCCCGCCGCCGCAGGCGCCGACCCCTCCGGCCAGTCCTCTCGTGAGCCCGTGTACACGGCCGCGCCCCTGCCCACGGTGCAGATCGACGGCGTTGCCTGGGGACAGCTCGTCGTCGGTGACGTGGTCTACGTCGTCGGCAGCTTCGACAACGCCCGCCCGGCTGGCGCTCCCAAGAAGCAGCAGCAGGTCGCGCGCTCCAACATCCTGGCCTATGACCTCAATACCGGGAAACTCATCGAGGACTTCGCCCCCACCCTCAACGGGCCGGGACGCAGCCTGGCCCTCTCCCAGGACGGCAAGACCCTCTACGTGGCCGGGGAGTTCGACCAGGTCAACGGCGAGTGGCACAGCCGCCTGGCGGCCTTCGACCTCACCCAGGGGCACGGAACCCTCATCTCCTCCTTCAAGCCCATGTTCAACACGACCGTCAAGGACATCGCGGTCGCCGGCGACACCCTCTACGCCGGGGGCTACTTCACCAAGGTGAACGGTCAGCCGCGCGTCAGGGTGGCCGCCCTCAAGGCCTCCACCGGCCAGCTGCTGAACTGGACCGCCTCCGCGGAAGGGCCCAATGCCCAGGTGTACGCGATTGAGGTCTCCCCGGACCACTCCAAGGTCGTCATCGGCGGCTCCTTCTCCACGGTCAACGGCTCGAGCAAACCCGGCTACGGGATGGCGCTCCTGAGCGCCTCCACCGGCGAGGTGCTGCCCATGCCCGTCAATGACATCGTGCGCACAGCCGGAGAGAAGGCCGCCATCTTCGACATCGCCGTCGACGACGACGGTTTCTACGGCACCGCCTACTCCGCTGCCGGGCGCCTCGACGAGGCCAACCTTGAGGGGGAGCTTCAGGGCGGACTGGGACGGCAACCTCGTCTGGCTCGAGCCCTGCCACGGTGACACTTACGGGATCGCCCCCACCAAGGACACCGTCTACACGGTGGGGCACGCCCACTCCTGCGAGACCATCTACGGGTTCCCCAATATGCCCGAGGTTCGCAAGGACGGTCCGCACCCCCTGTATGTGCGGGCCATGGCCTTCACTAACAGCCCCGATATCACCATCCGCCACCAGGGGGTGGTCGACGGGTACCAGGACTGGTCGACGTCGGGCTACAAGAGCCCCACGATCATCGGCTGGTACCCGGACCTGGAGGCGGGCAAGTACACGGGTATGTCCCAGGCCGCCTACAAGGTGGACGTCACCGACTCCTACGTCCTCATGGTGGGTGAGTTCGTCGAGGCCAACGGCACGACCCAGCAGGGGATCGTGCGCTACCCCAAACGTGCGGGCCAGCCCACGCTGCCCCCCGAGGGCAAGGCCGAGACCCTGGCCGCCAAGGCGGAGGTGACGACCTCGGGCTCGGTGAAGGTGGGGTTCAAAGCCACCTGGGACCGCGACGACCCGACCCTGACCTACAGCCTCTACCGGGATGACGAGACCACGCCGGTGGCCACCGAGAAGATCGGCGACACCCGCTGGGCTCTCATGAACCACAGCCTGGAGGACACCACCTGCGCGCCCGGCGATCACACCTACCGCCTGGTGGTCTCCGACCCCAGCGGCAACACCATCACCGCCCAGATTCCGAGCGTCACAGTCCCCCAGGCGGCGCAGAACAACAAAGAGAAGGGCAAGAAGGCGCAGCCCGCCGCTGAGGCGAAGGACGCCGCCAAGGACGCGGACCAGGACGGCAACCAGCAGGCCGCTGACGAGGACCAGGCCGCCGATGAGGAGGACGACAACTAAGCGGCTCGGGGTGCCGCGGGTCCCTGGGCCGGGACCTGCCTAGCTGGCTCGGTGCGTACATGAAGGGCGGGTCTTATGCTTGGAGCATCGGACCCGCCCTTGACGCTGGTGCCGGCAGCCGGCTCACCAGGAGCGGCGCGTTGACTGCCCGCGGCGACCAGCCGAGGCCGCAGAGGCCGCCGAGGCGGAGGCTGAGTGCCGCGCCGTTGAGGAGGCCGAGGACGCCGAGGCCATCTGCTGACCGGGCTGGATCGACGGCGGCGGAGGCGGCGGCGGGGCGTCCGGCGGATCAGGACTGCGGTGGCGTCCACCCGCCGACGCCGACACCGGCGTGAGATGGCGGGTCTGCTCGATGGAGGACTCCTCAGGCAACGGCGTCACAAGAGTCAGTCGAGGCTTGGACATCCGCCGGCGTCGAGCCAGAGTTTGCCGGCGTGAGGGCGCCTGCTGACGCATCGACGTCGAAGGCGCGGTGGAGGGGCTGGTCTCAGGGACCGAGTCCTGCGTGCGTGCCGCGACGCGTGAGACCTCGGTGGCAGCCGCGGGCTCGGGAGCCGAGGAGGTCGGCTGGACCCGACGCCGGCTCGTCGTCGTGGGCAAGGAGGACGCGTCCTGCCAGCCGGCCGATGACACCGGGCGGTCCGCCGACGGCGAGGTGATGCGCCGCCGAGTGGGCACGCTCGGCGCGGAGCTCGAGGTGGGCGCCGAGGCGCGCCGGCGCCCGGTGGTCGGCATGGCGGCGGGGGAACTGGCGGAGGAGGACGCCGCGGTCGGCGTCGGTGCCGGAGGGTGCTCGTAGGAGGGCCCTGCCGAGGGGGCGGAGGAGGCAGGCGAGGCTGAGGACCCGGAGGACGCTGAGACGGTCTGCCCGGTGGGCAGGGCGGTGCTGCGGCGAGTGGGGCCGTCGGGTGCGCCCGGGAAACGGTGGCTCCCGGAGGCCGGGGCGGCTGTATAGGGCTGAACCGCGATCGACGGGGAGGCCGGCACCGTCAGGTCGGCGGGGGTGGGCAGCGGGGAGGTAGTGGCGCGTGTCGGTAGGTGGCGGTGGCCTCGGGGGCCGACTGGGATGAGGTGGTCTCGGCCGAGATGGTCCCAGCCGAGGCGCCCGGCGCGGGCTGGCCGGCCTGCTGGCGCTGCATGGCGGAGGTAATGCCCGAGGTGAAGCTGTGTGCGGGGGGCCAGGGCGGGATCCTGGGCGGAGGGCTGCGCCGAGGACTGATCGGAGACCGAGGCTGCCGAGGCCGACGACAGCGGTGCCGCACTCATGGAGGTGGGGGAGTGCGTTGACGACGTGGTGGGCACCGGGGAGGCCGGGGTCGGCGTCGGTGCGGGGGCCTGGGCCGGCTCCTGGGCGTAGGGCACTGGTTGGGCTGGCGGGTACGCGGAGTCGGAGAACGCGGGCATCGCGGTCGTCTGCTGCGGCGACTGCGGGGTCAGGGAAGGCCGGGGCCGGTGCGGAGGAGGCCGTCGGCTGAGAGGTCGGTGCCGGGGTCGATGTCGAAGCCGGCAGCATGGGCGCGGAGCCGGGAGACGGCATCGAGGCGGGGGCCGCCTGCGGGGCCATGGCGCCAGGATCCTGGATGCCGGAGACCTCGGGGGAGACCGGGGCTTGGTACGGGGCCGGGAGCTGTTGATACTGGTAGGGCGGCTGCGCCTGCACCTGAGGCTGCGCGGGCGGCTGCTGGCTCGGTCGCAGCAGGTCCGAGGTCTTCTGCCGCAGGGCGCTCAGCGTGGCCGCCGTACGTCTAGGACGGTTCTCAGCGACACTGTCGCCGCCATGGCCGCTGTCGCGGCGGTGACGGAACATCGCATAGGAGACGGAGGCCAGAAGACCCAGCAGCAGGCCGGAGACGGCCGCGGCTTGGGCGCCGGGGCGCTCCATGGTGGTGTTGGCCGTGGTGGCGGGCGAGGTGGTGCTCGTCGTCATGCCCAGGGCCTGCTTACCCAGCAGCTCACCGGAGGAGAGCTCCTTGTTGAGCGAGTTGGCCGTCGCCTGGGCCATGTCGACTGCCTTCTGCTTGCTGTCGGCCTTGGCGGTGATGGACAGGACCAGCGTCTCAGGCGGGTTGGTGACCGTCAGGGCGTCCGACAGGTCGGTGGTCTCCATGTTCAGGTTGGCCGCCGCCGGATCGAGGACCTTTGGGCTCGTGGAGAGCTCCACGAGGGTCGGCATGAGGTCCTTGGCCTGGGTGGAGAAAGACGGGGTCTCCTTGGACTTGGGCTGGATGCCCAGGGTCGTGGTGGCCGCGGCGACCGGCTTCGTCGCCAAGGCCACTCCCAGCCCGGCCAGGATGCACACGAGCAGGATGACGAGGCAGGCCACAAGGTTCCTGCGGATGGCGTGAAGGATCTGCGACGGCTGCACGCTGCTCCTCATCTGGTCTGGGGATGATCTGGATCTGGTCGGTTCCGGCGGCCCGTCAGGCACCGTGGGCCGCATGGCCCGGCGGATGCTGAAAGGCTACGGCCCAACCTAACTGTAAGATCACGCTTAGGTCTCGGCGACTGTAGTAGCCTTCGCTGCGCCCCCGGCCACGCCTGGAATCCTCAGACGTGGGGGAGCGGGCGATGTGGTGAGTCTTTCACCGGAACCGTGTGACGGGCGAGGGGTCCGAGGACCCCGCACCAGCAGTGAAGAAGGCGTCGGGGTCGGCCCAGCCGGGGCGACGTCGTCGGACTTCTTCCGGTTGCTCCTGACCTTGGTCAGGGCCTCGGAGGCTCTTCCAGCATCTTCCCGGGTACTTCTCACAGCGGCCTGTGGCGGCTTGCCGCCCCACCGGCCGTCCGCCGACAAGCCACGTATCAACCACCTACCGACCACCTACCGACCACCGACTCGACCACCGTGACATCACCGCGGTCATGACAGAGCAAGGGAGGAACGATGTCCTTCGTCAGGACCCTGTTCATCGTCCTCCCCATGGTGGCCGCCGGTCTGGCGGTCCTCATCTTCGTGGCCGACCGCATCCACCGCCGCCCCATTGTCGGGGCCGGCCTGGTCATGGGCGCCATCGGCTTCGTGCCGGTGTGGGTGATGATCCCCCTTCGAGCCCAATGTGCCTCCGGCCACCCTGGCCTGCTTCCTGGTGATCGTTGCCCTCCTGCCCGGTTTCTCGTGGCGGCTGACCAGCGGTGACTTCATGGTCGCCACCGCCTGGTGCCTGGTGGGCCTGTCCGTCGCCGCGGGCTCGCCGCTCAACTACGTCCTGTCCGACGTCGTCTTCGGCGCCCTGCCCGCCTACCTCGCCGGACGGCTGCTCGTGGAGCGGCTTGGGCTGCGGCGCATGGCCGAGGTCCTGGCGGTCGTCTGGATCGTGGTGGCGGTGCTGGCGCTGTTCGAGGCCGTCACCACCATCAACCCCTTCAGCTACATCACCATCGACAACAACCTCTACGAGGAGTGGGCCCCGCCCCTGGCTCGGGGCAGTTTCACCCGCGTCGAGGGGGCCTTCGGCCACCCCATCGCCCTAGGCGTGTGCCTGGCGGCCGGGATTCCCCTCATCCTGGCCACGCGGTGGAGGCCCGGCTACCGGATCGCGGCCGGCGCCCTCGTGCTGGGGGCGACCATCCCGACCTTCTCCCGCTCGGCGATCGCCTGCGCCGTCATCGCCGTCATCCTCAGCCTTATGCAGGTGCACACCAACATCCCCGCCCTGTGGCGGATGAGCTTCCTCATGGTGCTGGTCGGCGTGGGCAGCGTGCTGCTGCTGCCCTACCTCCTGGGCGTCTTCGACTCAGCCGGCCGTGAGCAGGAGGACTCGGCCGGCTACCGCGGCGACATCCTCGTCCTGGTGCGTCAGCTCAAGCCGCTGGGACTGTCCCCGGTCTACCAGAAGTCAGGGGACTCGGTGTCCTGGGGCGGCTACAGCTCCATCGACAACCACCTGCTGCTGACCGCGCTGCGCTTCGGCTGGCTCCCCGTGGTGCTCATCATGGTGGGGCTGCTGGTCTACGGCTTCCGGGCCGTCGTTCAGCGTTCCAACCCCGCGCAGATCGCCCTGCTCAGCCTCATTCCGGCCTACGGCACGGTCGCCTTCATCACCCAGATCGGCACCGTTGTGTGGCTCATCGCCGGCATGGCCGCCTCAGCGCAGGTCTCCGTCCTGCTGGAGAACCGCAACAAGACCACGGGTGGGGGCGTGGGCGTCGTCGCCGGGCACGCCAACCCCTGGAACCGGATCCGCAGCGGGGACTGGTCCCGCCGGGCCTTCGCCGGCCGATCGGTCCGGCCCGTCAGTGGTGCTGAGGCGGGGAGTCACTAGACTCGCGGCCGTGCTCCTGACTGCGCTCCTGCCTCCGCTGCTCGCCGACGCCGACATCGCCCGTACCGTTCGCGCCGCCTCCTCCCGCTCGCGCACCGACCGCAGCCTCGTCGTCGCCCCGGGCGCTCGGCCCGCCGTCCTGGCCGCCATGGCCCTGGGGGAGGAGGGCGTCCAGAGGGTCGCCGGCGGCGACGCGCCGGCGACCGGCTCCGCCGAGGTCTCCGGCACGCCCCTGCTCGTCGTCACCGCCACCGGCCGCGAGGCCGAGGAGACCGCCCTGGCCCTGCGCAGCTACCTGCCGGCCGACGACGTCGCCGTCATGCCCGCCTGGGAGACCCTGCCCCACGAGCGCCTCTCGCCGCGCGCCGACACCGTCGCCCAGCGCCTGTCCGTCCTGCGCCGCCTGGCCCACCCTGAGGAGGGTGGGGCGATCCGCGTCCTCATCGTCCCCGTGCGCGCCCTGCTGGCCCCCGTCATCGCCGGGCTCGGCGAGCTCGAGCCCGTCCAGCTGGCCCCCGGTCTGACCGTCGGCCTGGAGGAGACCGCCCGCCGCCTGGAGGCCGCCGCCTACACGCGCGTCGACATGGTCGAGTCCCGCGGCGAGTACGCCGTGCGCGGCGGCATCCTCGACGTCTTCCCGCCCTCCGAGCCCCGGCCGGTGCGCGTGGACTTCTTCGGTGACGAGATCGACGAGGTCTCCTCCTTCGCCGTCGCCGACCAGCGCACCATCGAGACGCTGGGCGCCGTCACCGCCACCGCCTGCCGCGAGCTGGTCCTCACCGACGCGGTGCGCGAGCGCGCCGCCGCCCTGGTCGACGCCGTCCCCGGCGCCGCCGACATGCTGGAGAAGATCAGTCAGGGCATCGCCGTGGAGGGCATGGAGTCCCTCGCCCCGGTGCTGGTCGAGGCGATGGTCCCGCTGCTGGACCTCGTCGGCGACCGACTCACGGTGCTGCTGGAGCCCGAGCGGGTGCGCAAGCGCGCCGAGGACCTGACCGCCACCACCACCGAGTTCCTCGCCGCCGCCTGGACCTCAGCGGCCTCCGGCGGCACAGTCCCCGTCGACCTGTCCGCCGCCGCCTTCGCCCACCTGGCCGAGGCCCGGGCCCTGGCCCTGTCCTCCAACCGAGGCTGGTGGTCCTTCACCGCCCTGGCCGCCGGCCCCGAGACCACCCGCCTGGACCTCAGCGACCCCCACACCTACCGCGGCGAGCTCGAGCGGGCCGTGGCCGACCTGGGCCGGCTGGCCCGCCAGGGCTGGACCGTCGTCGTGGCTACCGACGGTCCCGGACCCGGCCGGCGCATGGCCCAGCTCCTGGGCGACGGCGACGTCCCCGCCCGCATCGTCGACCAGCTCTCGGAGGTTGGCGAACTCGGCCGCGACGGCGACTGGGCCCCCGAACCGGCCGCCGTCACCGACGAGACCGATGCCGATGGATCGGCCGGCGCCCCGACGGCGGGCCCCGGCGACGGCGTCGTGCGCGTCACCCAGGCCAGCGCCGGCCATGGCTTCCTCGCTGAGGGCCTGCGCCTGGCACTCATCGCCGAGTCCGACCTCACCGGGCGGGCCTCGGCAGGCCCCCGCGAGCGCCGCAGCCTGCCGGCCCGCCGCGCCCGCCGCTCCGTGGACCCCCTGTCCCTGCACGCCGGGGACCTTGTGGTTCATGCCCAGCACGGGGTGGGGCGCTTCATCGAGCTGAGCCGGCGCACTGTGGGTGGGGCCCGCTCCTCGGCCACCCGCGAGTACCTCGTCATCGAGTACGCCCCCTCCAAGCGCGGCCAGCCCGGCGACCGACTCCTGGTGCCCACCGACGCCCTGGACCAGGTCACCAAGTACGTCGGCGGCGACAGCCCCTCCTTAAGCAAGATGGGCGGCGCCGACTGGGCCAAGACCAAGTCCAAGGCCCGCAAGGCCGTGCGCGAGATCGCCGGCGAGCTCGTGCGCCTCTACGCCGCCCGCGCCGCCACCACCGGTCACGCCTTCAGCCCCGACACCCCCTGGCAGACTGAGCTGGAGGAGGCCTTCCCCTACACCGAGACCCCCGACCAGCTCTCCACCATCGACGAGGTCAAGGCCGACATGGAGAAGGCCCAGCCCATGGACCGCCTCGTGTGCGGCGACGTCGGCTACGGCAAGACCGAGATCGCCGTGCGCGCCGCCTTCAAGGCCGTCCAGGACGGCAAGCAGGTCGCGGTCCTGGTGCCCACCACGCTCTTGGTGAGCCAGCACGCCGAGACCTTCACCGAGCGTTACGCCGGCTTCCCGGTGACCGTGGGGCCCTGTCCCGCTTCCAGGATGCCGCCGAGTCCGCCAAGGTGCTCGAGGGCCTGGAGAAGGGGAGTGTCGACGTGGTCGTCGGCACCCACCGCCTCATCACCGGCCAGGTGAAGTTCAAGGACCTGGGCCTGGTCATCATCGATGAGGAGCAGCGCTTCGGGGTGGAGCACAAGGAGACCCTCAAGGCGCTGCGCACCAACGTGGATGTCCTGTCCATGTCCGCCACCCCGATCCCGCGCACCCTGGAGATGGCGGTCACCGGACTGCGCGAGATGTCCACCCTGGCGACCCCGCCCGAGGACCGCCACCCGATCCTGACCTACGTGGGCGCCTACGAGACCAAGCAGGTCTCCGCCGCGATCCGCCGTGAGCTGCTGCGCGAAGGGCAGGTGTTCTTCGTCCACAACCGGGTCGAGGACATTGACGCCACCGCCGCGCGCCTGGCCGAGCTGGTGCCCGAGGCGCGCGTGGCCACCGCCCACGGGCAGATGAACGAGCACCAGCTCGAGGCCGTCATCGACTCCTTCTGGCGCAAGGAGACCGACGTGCTTGTGTGCACCACGATCGTGGAGACCGGGCTGGACGTGTCCAACGCCAACACCCTCATCGTGGACCGTGCCGACCGCATGGGCCTGTCCCAGCTCCACCAGCTGCGCGGGCGCGTGGGGCGCGGCCGGGAGCGGGCCTACGCCTACTTCCTCTACCCCTCGGACAAGCCGCTGACCGAGACGGCCCTGGAGCGCCTGCGCACCATCGCCACCAACACGGATCTCGGGGCCGGGATGCAGGTGGCCATGAAGGACCTGGAGATCCGCGGCTCGGGCAACCTGCTCGGCGGCGAGCAGTCCGGGCACATCGCCGGGGTCGGCTTCGATTTGTACGTGCGCATGGTCTCCGAGGCCGTGGCCGCCTACAAGAAGGCCCTGGCCCGCTCCGGGAAGGCCGGCGCCGACGTGATCGGCTTCGAGGAGGGCGACGAGGAGGACGTCGAGCTGCGCATCGAGCTGCCCGTGGACGCCACCGTCCCCGAGGACTACATCCCCCACGAGCGCCTGCGCCTGGAGGCGTACACGAAGTTCGCGGCGGCGCGCTCGGGGGAGCAGGTCGACGACGTCCTGGAGGAGCTGGCCGACCGCTACGGGCCCGTGCCCGAGGCCACCGCCCGCCTGGCGGCGCTGGCACGCCTGCGGGCCCTGGCCGCCGAGCTGGGGGTGCGCGAGATCGTCGCCCAGGGCAAGTCGGTGCGCTTCGCCCCGGTGGACCTGCCCGAGTCGGCGCGCATGAAGGTCACCCGCCTCTACCCGGGCACCGTGCTGAAGCCGGCCACGCGCACCATCGTGGTGCCCGCGCCAGGCACCAACCGCATGGGCGGGGCGGCCCTGTCCGGCGAGGAGGTCGTGCGGTGGGCCGAGGTGCTCCTGCGCGCCGTCGTCCAGGGCGACACCTCTACGAGACCGAGGCCACCACCTACCGCAAACGCCGCTGACGCACGTGCTAATAACAAGGGGAGCTTGATCGCCTCAACCGGTGATCCGGCCGTCCTGCATGGTCAGGACCCGGTCACAGGCCTCAGCCACCCGCGGATCGTGCGTGGCGATGATGAGGCTGCCGCCGTGACGAGTGCTCTGGGAGATGAGCAGTGACGTGACCTCCAGGGCGGTGGCGGAGTCCAGCGACGCCGTAGGCTCATCGGCCAGGATGCAGCGCGGCCGGTTGACCAAGGCCCGCGCGACGGCCACACGCTGACGCTCCCCGCCCGAGAGCCGCGGGGGTGTGGTCGCCTCGGCCCAGCCGATCCCGACGTCGGCCAGGGCCTGTTTGGCCCGCTCGTGCCTGACCCTGCGCCTGGTGTGGGGCCTGCTGTACTCCAGGGGAAGGGAGACGTTCGCCAGCACGCTCAGATGGTCGATGACCGCGCCGCTCTGAGGGATGAGGCCCAGTAAGTGGTTACGGGTCCGGGCTCGCCCATCCGGGCTGGAGGGAGCGGGGACGCCGCTGACGAGGACCCTTCCGGAGGTCGGTGGGATCGTCAGTGCCAGCACGCCCAGCAGGGTTGACTTGCCGCACCCAGAGGGCCCCATCACCGCTACCGACTCGGATCGGCCGATGGCAAGTGACACCGAGTCGAGTGCGTGGACCGGCTGACCGCCACGGTGGTAATCGACGCTGACCTCGATCAGCTCCAAAGCCTGCGTCATCGGACTGTCCCGGATCGCGCGAACTCGAATCGCACACGGCGGACTGTCGTCATGAGAAAGACCAGGTAGATGATGATGAGGGCGCTCCCGGCTGCCGCTGCGGCGCCCCTCAACAGAGTGCTGGCCGCCAAGGCCAGAAGCGTCAGAGCCGGAAGCACCAGCATGGTGACGGCCAGGAAGACTGCCAGGCGTATGGTGAGCTGAGCCGACGTCGCGCCATAGAGATGACGCAGCAGCAGGTCGGCTCGTTCGCGTCGCAGCACTGACCGGATGGAGGCGCTGTAGGCGATGGAGACCAGGGCAGTCAGTCCCAGCAAGCCGACGCCGTGCATGGCAGCCCACACCATGAGCTTGCGGAAGCGCTCGGGCTGATCGGCGGCCAACCGGTGCGGAACCAGGGCCAGCCGATCCTGCCTGGCAGCCGTGATGAACTGCTCGGTGTCGTCGTCGGTGGCGGAGAGCAGAACCGTGCGCCACACGGCCTCCTCCTGCTCGGTGCTATCCAGGTGATCCAGGCTCGAGGGCGGCAACACGATCAGCACCGATCTGTCCAGGTCGATCCCCACCGCAGCGGGGTCGAAGAGCGAGGCCGACGACGGCGTTCGGCCTGCCACCGGCACGCTGCGACCTCCGACGTGCAGCGGTCCGTCCACGGGATGGGGGACCTGACCCCCAACCATGGCGCAGGGCGCCGGAGAGCAGAGCCTGGCTCCGGTCATGGCGTTTGAGCGGCCTGCCCGACGACGATCACCACTGGATTGCCTCCGGCGAAGGAGGGGTCGTCGACCTCCACGTTGCTGAGGATCATCGTGTAAGCGGAGCCTGAGGCGATGCGATCACCCAGGTCCTCCATCAAACCAGTACTCGGATCGTTGCCCAGATCCCCGAGGTAGTAGGGCGTGAAGGTGGTGGCGTCGAGCTCGCGCAGACGCTGGGCCGCCATGACCACTGACGACTGGGTCATCACCTCGGCCAGTGTCATGGTGAGGATGGCGCTGACCAGCGTGAACATGAGAGCGATACCCGCAGTACTCCAACGGTGGCGCCATGCGGCGCCCAGAGCGCCCGCGATCTCGGTGTGGATCATGCTCCGGCACCCCTGAGCTCGAGATGCAACCAGATGGCGAAGGTGATCCGGCGTGCCATCCACAGCACGGCTCCGCCCACCACCGCCCCCACGGCCAGAACCTCCAGCTCCGGCAGTGCGGGAGGAGCCTGAGCCACCAACGCCGTCGCAGCGCCTGCTCCCAACACTCCGACTGCGGTCCCCGCGATGACCCGAAGCAGCTCCCGGCCACAGCGCTCGCGGACCAGTGCCGCCTCGGTGGCGCCGATCAGGCGACGCAGCCGGATCTCTTCGCGTTGCTCAGGAAGCGACAGTGCCAGGGACATGACGGCGCAGACGATCCCCAGAGCGGCGAACAGTGCGGCCATGGCCACTGTTGAGTCGCGCACCAGCGACACCAGTGCCGGTTGCCGCCGGGTGCTCTCGACTGTCAGCCCGGACTCCTCCAGCACCGAGCCGACACGTGCGATCAAGACCGGGTCCGTGGTCCCCAGGAGCAGCTGCCCAGTGCCCAACGGCGCGTTACCAAGCGGTTCCACAAACTGAAGGCTGCTGGTTGACGGCGTGACTCCCGGGACGCTCACGGTGCCGAGTACGGTGCGTCCGGCAGGTGCCAGCGGAGCCTGTCCACGTGCCCTCCACACAGTGCCCGAATAGGTCCCGCGGATCACAAAGAGACCGTGGCGCGAATCGGTATTCAGTGGGCCGGCCCAGTCGATGCGCTGCTTGGGATCGAGGACCACGAGGATGGGGTCACCATCGCCTTGGGAGGTCTTCACCGTACTGACGCCCTCCTCAGTGAGAAGTGCCCGCAGTCGCCGGGCGGCCGTGAGCTGCTGTTCCTCGGTTGCGGAGCGAGCCGAGCTGGACAGCGTGAGGGTCGTCGTCGGCCCGGGCATGCCGTAGGTAACGGTTGACCGAGTCTGCCCCCACCACAGCACCGCCAGAGCCAGGAAGGCGACCAGCATCCCGTACACGACTGACAGTGCCCCGTCTGCCGATCTGCCGGCATGAGGGAGGAATCTGACCCTTGTGCTCGCCAGTCGGGGAGCGGACAGGCTGCGATCCTCACAGCCGGTGACTCTGGTGGGTGGGCTGATGAGCGAGTACCTCCTTGACGGCCGCCCCGCATGCTGACGGGCAGGTGGCAGACGTGGGATGAGAGCGCGGCCGGTCAGTCGTTCTGTCTCCCGTATCTCACCTATATCTACGGTGCCGTGCCGATCCCGCCCGCGCAACCGCTGGTCACTGCGCGAGGGCCGGGGGCTACCAGGGGAGGGATGGGTCTACTCCACGTAGCTGGGGCCGTCGTGCAGTACGCACAACCCTCATCCAGTAGATCCCTCCCTCGTGGAGTAGACCGACCTTCGTGCAGCACGTGTGCAGGATGTCCGGAACCGCGCCGGTGGGCTGCGGCGGATCGGCTGCGTGCGTCGTCGCGGGCGGAACGGTAGGGTCGGGGCAGAAATGTTGTGACACCATGTCGCCCTCCGGCGTCGTCCCCCTTCCAGGAGCAGACCGTGACCCGAAGCCTTGCCGCACGCACGCGCGTCCTCGCCGCCAGCGCTGCACTCCTCCTCGCCGTTGGGGCGCTCGCCGGCTGCTCCGACCACCCCGGTCAGGTGGCCGACATGCACTACACCGGCCTGGACGGGGCCCGCCACTCCGTGGTCGTCAGTGAGAAGGACGTCGACGTCGTGGTCAAGGAACTGGACTCCGCACTCGGCCGGGAAACCCTGGAGCGTCAGGGCGTGAACCGGCCTCAGATCGCGGGACTCCTCGTTCAGGCCCCCGCCATGGTGGAGGTCGGCCAGGCCCACGGAGTGACCGTCACTGACGCGCAGACCGTGCAGTGGTCCAAGGAGCGCCTGGGCTTCGAGCCCCGCCAGGCGGCAACGATCACTATCTGCGGGCGATTGTCCTGTCAGGCAAGTACCAGGAGCTCGCTCAGCAGGGGCAGCAGGGGCAGGCCGTGATCAGCGAGCTGCAGAAGCTCTACGGCACGCTCGACGGTGACGTCTCCCCGCGCTACTCCAACAAGGCTCAGACCTGGTTGACCCAGACTGATCCCCGTCTGGAAGCGGGCAACAACCCCTTCGGAGGTGGCCTGCAGCAAGCCCCTCAGCAGGATGGTGGCCAGCAGCAGGCGCCCCAGCAACAGCAGGGTGGAGGCCAGCAGCAGGCCCCGCAGCAACAGCAGCAGCCTCAGCAACAGGCTCCTCAGCAGGGCGGCCAGCAGCCCGCCGACTCCGGCCAGACCGACGGGCAGGGCCAGACCGGTCAGGCCGACGGTGCTGCGGGCGATGCCGGCCAGGGCGCCGAGCAGCCCGAGACCAGCGGCCAGTAGGGCCGCACAGAGCCCCCAGGACGACGGCGGAACCCAGGGACCGCCGTCGTCCAGTGTTTCTCGCCGGGCGTGAACACTGTGCAATCCTCAGGACCATGGCCCTCGTGGTGGGGGGAGTCGGCCCGCTAGGCTGATCCTGCATTCGGCAGTCGCGCGCGAGCGTGCCCGACGCCGACGACCGCATCACGATCCCCTCAGCAAGGAGCACCAAGTGGCCCTCATCGAGAACGTTCACGCCCGCGAGATCCTCGACTCCCGTGGCAACCCGACCCTCGAGGTCGAGATCCTCCTGGAGGACGGTGCTTCCGCTCGCGCCGCCGTCCCCTCGGGCGCCTCCACCGGTGCCTTCGAGGCCGTTGAGCTGCGCGACGGCGACAAGGGCCGCTACGGCGGCAAGGGTGTGGAGAAGGCCGTCGACAACGTTAACGACATCATCGCCCCCGAGATCATCGGCTTCGACGCCGCCGACCAGCGTGGCCTCGACCAGCTCATGATCGAGCTCGACGGCACCCCCAACAAGGGCAAGCTCGGCGCCAACGCCATCCTCGGCGTCTCCCTGGCCGCCGCCCAGGCCTCCGCCGAGTCCGCCGGTCTGGACCTGTTCCAGTACGTCGGCGGCCCCAACGCCCACGTCCTGCCCGTGCCCATGATGAACATCCTCAACGGCGGCTCCCACGCCGACTCCAACGTGGACATCCAGGAGTTCATGATCGCCCCCATCGGCGCCCCCACCTTCCGTGAGGCCCTGCGCATGGGCGCCGAGGTCTACCACGCCCTCAAGGCGGTCGTGAAGGAGCGCGGCCTGTCCACCGGCCTGGGCGACGAGGGTGGCTTCGCCCCCAACCTCGACTCCAACCGTGAGGGCCCTCGAGCTCATCGTCGAGGCCATCGAGAAGGCCGGCTACAAGCCCGGCAAGGACGTGGCCCTGGCCATGGACGTCGCCTCCTCGGAGTTCTTCGACGAGAAGACCAAGACCTACCAGTTCGAGGGCGAGGCCCGCGACAACGCCTTCATGGTCGACTACTACGAGAAGCTCATCACCGACTTCCCGATCGTCTCCATCGAGGACCCGCTCTCCGAGGACGAGTGGGACGACTGGAAGGCCCTGACCGACAAGATCGGCGACCGGGTCCAGCTCGTCGGCGACGACTTCTTCGTCACCAACCCCGAGCGCCTCGCCAAGGGCATCCAGCTCGGCGCCGCCAACGCCCTGCTGGTCAAGGTCAACCAGATCGGCTCCCTGACCGAGACCCTCGAGGCCGTGGAGATGGCCCACCGCGCCGGCTACAAGTCCATGACCTCCCACCGCTCCGGTGAGACCGAGGACGTCACCATCGCCGACCTGGCCGTGGCCACCAACTCCGGCCAGATCAAGACCGGCGCCCCCGCCCGCGGCGAGCGCGTCAACAAGTACAACCAGCTCCTGCGCATCGAGGAGGCCCTCGGCGACGCCGCGGTCTACGCCGGTGCCGGCGCCTTCCCCCGCTTCCAGGCCTGAGCCTGACGGCGACCAGCCGACGTCGAGCCGCTGACTGACGCGACGCCTCAGCCGCGCCTCGACGACGACGCACCCCACCGCTTCGGGGCAGACGGGTTCTCCCGCCTGCCCCGAAGCGTCGTCTACGGAGCGGTGCCGCCGCGCAGCCGTGAGGGGCGGGCCATGACCGAAGCGTGAGCAACGCGCCCGGTGGGGTGCGTCCTCGTGCGGCCCGGGGTGAGGCAGGATGCCGGTATGACTCCACGCCGCCCCTCCTCCAGCCAGTCCGGGACGCGCCGCGTCGCCGGCGGCGCCAGCCCCGCCAGGTCCCGGCCGAGCGGGCGGCATCAGCGGGCGGAGGCGGGGCCGGATCGTCCGGCTCCCGGCAGCGGGGCCTGCCGACGGCGGTGCCCGAGCGGACCCTGCCGCCCCGGGTCGTCATCCTGGCGGTCGTGTGCCTGCTGGCCTTCGTCGTCATCTTCACCTCCCTGCGCGCCTACCTGTCCCAGCAGGCCCAGTACGACGCCGTCGTCGAGAGGATCAAGGAGGCCTCCGACACCTCCACCACCCTGGAGAACGAGCTGGCCCAGTGGAAGGACGACACCTACGTGCGCTCCCAGGTCCGTGAACGCCTCGGCTACGTCATGCCCGGCGACACCAGCTACGTCGTCGTCGGCGCCGACTCCATGAAGGAGACCGAGGCCAGTGGTGGGGCCACCCCGGGCTCCCAGGACGCCCCCTGGTACAAGGAGCTTCGGGACTCCTCGCGGGCCGCCGGCCAGGCCGACAGCACCGCCCCGGCAGGAGCGAAGGACGGGGCGGACGGCAAGACCCTCAACCCCGGCCAGAAGGATTTGCCGACCGGAGAGCCGAGCCAGGCACCCACCGATCCGCCCAAGACCACGCCGAAACCGGCCACCACCCCGCAGACGAAGGAGACCCCGTGAGCCCTACGCCCCAGACGCAGGAGCCGGTGTCGTCAGCCGACCTCGATGCCCTGGCCGAGCAGCTGGGGAGGGTGCCGCGCGGAGTCGTCGCCATCGCGGCCCGCTGCGTGTGCGGTCGCCCCACCGTGGTGCGCACCGCCCCGCGCCTCGACGACGGCACCCCCTTCCCGACCAGCTACTACCTCACCCACCCGGCCGCCGTGAAGGGGTGCTCCACCCTGGAGGCCGAGCACCTCATGGAGACCTTCAACGCCGACCTGGCCGCCGACGCCGAGCTGGCCGCCGCCTACGCCGCCGCCCACGACGACTACCTGGCCCGCCGCGCCGAGCTCGGGCAGGTCCCCGAGATCGAGGGGGTCTCCGCCGGCGGAATGCCCACGCGCGTCAAGTGCCTCCACGCCCTGCTCGGGCACACCCTGGCCGCCGGGGTCGGCGTCAACCCCATCGGTGACCGCACGCTGGCGGCCCTGCGCGAGCGCGAACTGTGGGATCCTGAGCGCTGCTCCTGCTGAGCGGCAGGGACGCCCTGCTCCTTCCCTTCCCGACCGAGCCCAGGAGGCCGCCGCCATGACCCGCGTCGCCGCAATCGACTGCGGCACCAACACCATCCGCCTCCTCATCGCCGAGGCCGACCGCGACGACTCCGGGCGCCCCCGCCTGGAGGTGCTGCGCCGCCGCAACGAGATCGTGCGCCTGGGCCAGGGCGTGGACCGCACCGGCCTGCTCGACCCCGAGGCCCTGGAGCGCACCCTGGCAGCCGTGGCCTCCTACGCCGCCGACTGCACCGAGCTGGGCGTCGCCCCCGGGGGTGACGTGCGGCGCTTCGTGGCCACCTCCGCCACCCGCGACGCCCGCAACCGCGAGGACTTCGTAGCCGGGGTCAGGCGCCTGCTGGGCATTGAGCCCGAGGTCGTCAGCGGCCAGGAGGAGGCCCGACTGTCCTTCACCGGCTCACTCCTGGGTGCCGGTGAAGACGAGGGCACGCCGGAGTCGGGGGAGCGCGCGCCCGCGCCGCGGCTCGTCGTCGACCTCGGGGGCGGCTCCACCGAGCTGGTCCTGGGTGCGGATGAGCCCAGCGCCGCCATCAGCCTGGACACCGGCAGCGTGCGTATCACCGAGCGCTTCCTGGCGGGCGGTGTCACCCCCGAGGCCGAGGCCGCGGCCCGGGCCGAGGTGCGTGGCCTGCTCGATGAGGCCGAGCGGGTCGTCGACCTGTCCGCCCCGGGGCGGCTGGTCGGCCTGGCCGGCACCATCACCACCGTCACCGCCCACGCTCTGGATCTTCAGTCCTTCGACCCGCAGGCCCTGAACGGTGCCGAGCTGAGCCCGCAGGCGGTCCTGGCCTCCTGCGAGGCGATCATCCACTCCACGCCCGAGCAGCGCGCCTCCTGGGGCTACCTGGCCCCCGGCCGCCGCGACGTCATCGCCGCGGGCGCCCTCGTGTGGAGCGAGGTCGTCACCCGAGTCATGGAGCGGACTACCGCCGCTGGGCGCCCGCTGAAGCGGGTCACCACCAGCCTCTACGACATCCTCGACGGCATCGCCCTGTCGCTCGTGCCCGAGCCGGAGCCGACCGAAGGGACCCCGGCGTGAGCGCGACGTCGCTGACCTGGGACGGGCGCAGCATCCCCGGCCCCGGCAGCCTGCCCGCGGTGGCCGTCTCCCTGACCGGGCCGAGCCTCGCCCAGGCGCGGACCCAGGCCCGCAGCGCCATCGACGCCGGTGCCGACGTCCTCGAGCTGCGCGTCGACCTGCTCGAAGAGGCCGGTGCCCTGGCCGCCCCCGCCCCGCTGGACGCGGCCACGGCCGCCGCCCAGGTCCTGGAGTGCCTGCGGGGACTGAGGGAGGCCATCGACACCACCGACGGCGCTGATGCCGGTTCCCCGGTGCTGCTCACCTGCCGCACCGCCGCCGAGGGGGGCCGGGCCCAGCTGGACGACACTGCCTACGGCTCCCTTCTGCGCTCCGTCCTCGACGGGCTCGCCGACTGGGCGCCCGAGCGCCGCCCGGCCGCCATCGACGTCGAGGTTCAGCGCGGCTGCCTGCCTCAGGTCTGCGCACAGGCCCATGGACTGGGTGTCGACGTCGTCGCCTCCTTCCACGACTTCGAGGCCACCCCCCGCCGATGAGGCCCTCGAGGAGGTCCTGGCCCGCATGGCCCGTGAGGGTGCGGACCTGGCCAAAATCGCCGTGTGGCCCACGAGTGCCGACGACGTCGCCCGCCTCCTGGGCGTGTGCGCGCGGGCCACGGCAGGCGCGGGGGAGCGCAGCGGCCTGGGTGTGCCCGTGGCGGCCATGTCCATGGGAGCGCTCGGGGCGGTCAGCCGTGTGGCGCCAGCCTTCGGGTCGGCGCTGACCTTCGCCGTCGTCCCCGACGAGCAGGGACAGGCCCGGGCCTCCGCACCCGGCCAGCTGCCGATCCAGGACGTGCGCCGCTGCCTGGAGCTCCTGCGGGTCTGACCGATGTCCGTGCCCCGCGCGTTCGTAGGGTAGGTCGCGCTGTCGAGGGGTAAGGGTACGATCCCGGCACCTACGGTACGAACGCGTGGACCACGGCGGGTTCCGGGCCGTTGTCCTGGGGATGATCCCAGTTCCTCACCCGTGGAGTGCCCACATGGCCGGGGCATGGGGACAAGTCCCCGCCGCCGGTTGCCGTGAGCGGGAGCCTCCGGACGCGCGGCGCGAGTAGTCTTCGCTGCACCCGCAGTGCCTGGCGACGGGCCTGGTCGCAGGCGGGAGCGGGGCGAAGGAGGGGCGGGCATGGCCGAGTACGGGCGGCGCGGTGTCGTCGGCATGGGGCTCGCCGGCGGGGCGGCACTGGCGCTGGGCGGGTGCGCCCCAGCGCAGCAGGACCAGTCGCGGCCGGGGGTGACGCCGACGTCGGATGGCCGGTTCGCGAGCTTTACCGAGTACGTCCCCGTGACGCTGGAGATCCGTACCGATCTGGGACGCCTCGAAAGACGCATGCCGGGCGTCACCATCTCCTCGGCCCACTGGGTCATGCAGTACCAGCAGGAGCAACGCGAGGTCCTGCCTCCGCAGGACCGCCCGATATGGATACACGGGGTGATGACTCTCGATCCCGCCGGCAGCCAGGCCCTCGCCGAGGCCTCAACCGGAAAAGCCGATCCGCTCCCCGGTATCTACCCCGACCTGCGCCAGTACGTCCCCGAGGGCAAGGTCTTCACCACGGTCCCGAAGGAGAAGGCCGATGCGATCCTCGACATCGAGCACATGATGGAGGATGACCCGAGTCGTTTTAATTCTCCCCACTTTGAGACAGAGCAGGTTGCCATCTGCGCTGACGCCAACCTCCTGATCTTCACCGCGACGGAATGGCATACGTGACGCGGCTGACCGGCCGCAGGCCTGCGGCCCGCGCGGTCGTAGGGTAAGTCGCGAGGTCGTGCTTTCAACCCTCGACCGCGCGACCTAAGGATCGACCGCGCGAGCCGGTTCGGCTTTGCTGAGGCTCGTCGCATGCGCCCGGCGGGTCGGCGGTGTCCATGGTGCTGACATTGAAGGCGCACCGGTGTCGTACACCGAGAAGAAACCGCAGTATTCCAACGATCCTCGCTGGCCGTTTCGGCGGCTGGCTCGTCAATGTCAGCACTGTGGACACTGGGCTGTCGGCCCGCTCCCACCCCGAGTCGGCCTACTCCACGAGGGTGGGGAACCACTAGCCAAGGGTTGTGCATACTGCACGAACCCCCGACCCCCGTGGAGTACCCCCGACCCTCCTCCAGTAGCCCCCGACCCTCGTGCATCGCGTCCAGATGGCGACGGGAGCCATCCGGGCGCCCGCCGGCCCCTGCCAGGTGGGGCGCCTCACCGGCTGCACGGCTGTTCGCCCGCCTCGCCCATGGCGTAGTCTTGCCCACGTTGCCCCGGCGAGGGACGCGCCAGCACGGCGCGCATCCGTGATCGACGTGGTGGTACCTGGCGGTACTGCGCGTCGTCGCGCCCAGCCGGACCACCATCAGCCGCGGGGCACCGGGCCCCGCCTCATCCGCAAGGAGAGCCACATGGCCAACAACGCCATCACCCTCAAGGCCCAGGACCGCACCGAGTTCGGCAAGGGCTCGGCCCGCCAGGCCCGCCGCGCCGGCCAGGTCCCCGCCGTCGTCTACGGCCACGGCACCGAGCCCCGCCACCTCCTGCTCGAGGAGCACGCCACCCGCCTGGCCCTGCGCAGCAACGACAACGCCCTGGTCGAGCTGGACATCGCCGGCGGCGAGACCCTCCTGGCCCTGGCCAAAGGACGTGCAGCGTCACCCCATCCGCCCCGGTGTGCAGCACGTCGACTTCCTCCTGGTGGACCGCAACGAGCGCGTCGACGTCGAGGTCCCGGTCACCGTCATCGGTGAGGCCGCCCCCGGCACCATCCACATGATCGAGGCCGCCACCGTCTTGGTCTCCGCCCCGGCCGTCTCCGTGCCCGAGGCCATCGAGGTCGATGTCACCGGCGTCGCCGCCGGCACCGTCCTGACCCTTGCCGACATCACCCTGCCCAAGGGCGTTGAGGCCGTCGCCGACGCCGAGACCGCCGTGGTCAACGTGGCCAACGAGCACGCCGTCGCCTCCGAGGTCACCGAGGAGGCCCCCGCTGAGGGCGACGCCGAGGCCGAGGCCGAGTGAATCGCGCGTGACTGACATGTCCAGCCATGACGACGCGCCGGCAGGCGCCTCCCGCACCACCCGTGCCGCCCGCGCCGGGCTTACCCCGGGGTGGGGCGCATGAGTGAGGCCTGGCTCGTCGTCGGGCTGGGGAACCCCGGGGCCCGGTACGCCCGCAACCGCCACAACGTCGGCTACATGGTGCTCGACGTCCTGGCCGAGCGCACCGGGTCCCGGTTCTCCCAGCACAAGAAGGCTCGCGCCCGCGTGGCCGAGGGCAGGTTGGGCATGATGCCCGGCGGAGCCCCCGGCCCCCGCGTCATCCTGGCCGAGCCCTCGGTGCTCATGAACCTCTCCGGCGGCCCCGTGGCCGGGCTCGTCTCCTACTACGGGATCGACCCCGCCAGCCGCCTGCTCGTCATCCACGACGAGCTCGACCTGCCCGCCCACGAGCTGCGCCTCAAGCGCGGCGGCGGCGAAGGCGGCCACAACGGCCTTCGCTCCATCAGCAAGTCCATCTCCACCAAGGACTACGCGCGCCTGCGCGTCGGCATCGGCCGCCCGCCGGGCCGCCAGGACCCCTCCGACTTCGTCCTGTCCGACTTCCCCGGCCGCGAGCGAGCCGACCTCGGCGTCACCCTGGAGCAGGCCGCCGACGCCGTCGAGCAGGTCGTCACTCTCGGTTTCGACGACGCCCAGCAGCGCCTCCACGCCCCCCGCTGACGGTGGTCCCTCAGGCCATGAGGCCGGTCTCGTAGGCGACGACGACGGCCTGGACCCGGTCGCGCACATCGAGCTTGGCGAGCACGTTGCCCACGTGGGTCTTGACGGTGGTGGCCGAGACGACGAGGTGCGCGGCGATCTCCGCGTTCGACATGCCCTGACTCATGAGCACGAGGATCTCCTTCTCGCGCGGGGTCAGTGACTCGATCCGCGGATCCGAGGAGGACTGCTCCGGCGCATCCGAGCTCGGCAGGGAGCCGGCGAACATCTCCAGCATCCGCTGCGTGATGCGCGGCGAGACGACTGCCTCCCCGGAGGCCACGGTGCGGATCGCCTCAGCGAGCTCGGTGGGCCGGGTGTCCTTGAGCAGGAAACCGGAGGCTCCGGCGCGCAGCCCGGCGAAGGCGTACTCGTCCAGGTCGAAGGTGGTCAGGATGAGTACGCGCGTGCTCGGGCACTCCTGGGCGATGCGCTCAGTGGCCTCGATGCCGTTCATACCCGGCATGCGCACGTCCATGAGGATGACGTCGGGGTGCAGGGCTTTGGCCTGGGCCAGGGCGGAGGTGCCGTCGGAGGCCTCGCCGACGACGGTGATGTCCTCCTCGGCCTCCAGCACCATGCGGAAGCCCATGCGCATGAGCGCCTGGTCGTCGGCGAGCACGACGCTGACCGGGCCGCGGACCTCGCCGGGGCGCTCAGACTCGTCAGGCTGGAGAGGGTCGCCGCTCACAGGGGCGTCTGCCATGAGAAAGTCCCTTCGTCATGCTCGTCCCAGCGCAGGACCGCGCGGACTCGCCAACCCGTGGGCGTCGGGCCGGCCTGTACGGTCCCACCATAGACCGATGCGCGTTCGCGCATGCCGATCAGCCCCTTGCCGGATCCGTGCATCGGGCGCGTGCCGGGGGCGGCCTCGTTGTCCACGGTGAGGACCACGGTGCCGATGTGCCGCTCGACGTCGACGCTGACGGCCGGCGTCGTGGGCGCGTAGCGCAGCACGTTGGTCAGGGCCTCCTGGGCGATGCGGAACACGGTGAGCTGGAGGGCCTTGTCCTCCGGGAGCGCTGCGCCCACCCACCGGTAGGTGACCGGCACTCCTGCTGCCTCGAAGCGTTTGACTAGCTCGGTGATGTCGGCCTGCTCGGGGGAGGGGGCCAGGGGCAGGTCGCCGCGGGAGCGGTCGCCCGCACCGTTGGTGGCCTGCTGGCGCAGGTTGGCGATGGGGGCGCTGGGCTCGACCGGCGTCACCGTCCCCAGGGGGCGAACTCGGGCACTGGCAGGGTCGCGGACCTCGTGCTGGTGGGCCGACGACGAGGAGCCCTCTGAGGGGGCTGAGGGCTCCGGGGACTGCGCACTCCTGCCCGTCAGGTTCCAGCGGGGGCGGCCGGCGGGGTCGGGCTGGTCGGAGAGTGGCGCCGCGCTGTCAACGCCGGTTGAGGAGGCAGGTCCCGGCGAGGCCTCCGAGGCGGTGGTCTGCCCCGCGGCGACTGAGGGGTCCTCTCGCAGGACCCCCACCAGGCGGCGGGTGTCGGCCAGGGCACTGCGTCCAGCCTCGGCCAGGGTCTCCATGGCCTGCTTGGCCGTGGCCGGGTTGCGCTCCACGGTGGCGGCGGCGCCGTCGGCCATGGTGATCATGACGGCCAGGGAATGGGCGACGACGTCGTGCATCTCCCGGGCGATGCGACTGCGCTCCTCAGCGGCCGCCAGCAGCGCCGCCTGCTCACTGGCCAGAGCCATGCGGGCCGAGCGGAGCTCTATGGCCTTAAGCCGTAGACGGGCGGAGCGGGCGTTGAAGCCGACCAGGATGCCGACCAGGATGAAGAGAACGAGGATGACGGTGGTGCGAAGGAACTCCCCAACCGTCATGCTGGGAGTCGTCAGGCTGAGGTCCGCTGTGAGAACCGCCAGGGAGATGGCCCCCGCGGTCCATGCAGTGGCTGGCCTGCGGTGCGAGGCGATGGTGCCCAGGGCGAAGGGGAGTGACATCAGCCCCATGCCACTGACGCCGAGGGTCGCGTACAGCTGCTGCTCCGTCGTGAAGTGGAAGAACCGCAGAACTGCGAGCTGATAGACCTCCGGGATCAGGAGGATGGCGGCCCCAGCTCCACACGGGGCAGCGCCGACGAAGTGCCAGCGCAATTCCCAACAGCGCGATCGCGATCAAGGCCAGGGGCAGGATGGGGTAGGTCTTCACCGGGCTACTCGGCCGCAGGAGAAAAGCGATACCCGTGACGAGGGTGTAGACGATGACGCCGGCGGCGATGGAGATGTCGACGATCATCGGGTGGCGGTGGTACCACGAGCGGATCGTGCGCAGCAGGCCCCGTGGCTCGGGCGCGAGCTCCAGGTCGTCCTCATCGAGCATGGTGGTGCTGCGGCCGGGCTGAGGGGGTGGCAGCTGGCTGGACATAGGAATCAGTGTGTCATTCCAAGGGGTCGTGATCGACGCTGACGTGTGCGGTTGAGGGACCCGCTTGCGACGATGAGGGCTCTTCCCTCCCTGGTCGGAGGCGGGGGTCGTCGGGCCGGGGAGGGCGTCGCGGGCAGGGAACGGATGAGGGTCCGTAGAAGTGCGGGGTCGGTCAGGGGCGCGGGGGCTGACATGGGTATCACCTCCGGGCTGCCGGCGGGGGAGTCTCCCGCTCAGGCGTCGCGCCGGGAGAAGACGAACCAGGCGGCGATGAGCGGGACGAGCGCCCAGGCGGCGAAGACCGCGATGGCCTGGCCGTGGGTGAGGAACTGGGGTCCCTCCGTGCCCCACACGGTGGTGAGCTGGAACGGGTCGGAGACGGCCTCGGAGACGATGCTGGGAAGGCAGCCGACGATCTTGAACAGCCATGGCCACTTGCTGGCGGCGAGCTGGAGGGGGCCGCTGATGATGAACAGGATGGAGACGATCACGGTGATAGTGCCGGCGGTGGAGCGCATCAGGAAACCGAGCCCCAGGGCCATGAGTGCGATGACTGCGAAAACTAGGCCAGAGCCCCAGATGTAGCCGATGTAGTGCGAGTCGGTGAGAGAACCGGCGTGCTCACCGATGAAGGGCTTGGAGATCGCCCAGGACAGGAAGACGGACAGGCTTCCCAGGAGGAAGGAGACGATGGCCAGGACCACTGCCTTGGCCAGCAGGAGCTGCCCGCGCCTGGGGACGGCGGCCAGGGAGGAGCGGATCTGACCGGAGGAGTACTCCCCGGTGATGATGAGGGCTCCCAGGACCGCGACCACGACTGCCCGAATGTCAGGCCTTGAGTGATGAGGTTCTTCGCCGTGTCCTGGTACTCCTCAGTCCGTCCGAGGACGGCGGTGAGGCCGGCGCCGAACAGAACGGTCAGGGCGATGGCGATGAAGGAGGTGATCCATGTCGATCGCAGTGTCCAGAACTTGATCCACTCCGAGTGCACGGAGCGCAGGAGGGTCTGGCGGCCCTGAATGCCCGGGCCGGCTGGGTGTGATGCGGAGCCTGCGGGGGCTGTCCTGACGGCGGTGCGTGCCGGTGCGGGGCCTGCGGGCGTGGCGGATGCGTGTGCTGGAACGTGGGTACTCATGGCTGTGCCTTCTGGAGTGAGACGAATGGAGCGGTTGATGGCGAGCGCGGCGCGCTGAGGGCTCGGGCCTCAGCCCCGGGCAGAGGCCCGCGGCACGGCCTGCTGCACGGCCTGCTGCACCTGGTTCTGGGAGGTGGGATCGGCGCGGTACTCCACGGAGTCGCTGGTCAGAGTCATGTAGGCCTCTTCGAGGCTGGCGTGGATGGTGGTGAGCTCGTGCAGGACGATGCCGCCCTGGGCGGCCAGCTCGCCGATGGTGGCGGCGGTGGTCGCGGTGGTCTCCAGGACGTTGGGGGCCACGGGCCGGGCGGCCAGGTTGCGGGAGGCCATGAGCTCGGCGAGCTGGGTGGCCTGAGGGGAGGCCACGCGCACTCGGTCGGTGGTGGCTGAGGCGATGACGTCGTCGACCGGGCCGGCCGTGAGGATCCGGCCCCGGCCGATGACCAGGAGGTGGTCGGCGGTCTGGGCCATCTCGCTCATGAGGTGGGAGGAGATGAACACGGTGCGGCCCTCGCCGGCCAGGCGGCGGCAGGTCTCACGCACCCACTTGACCCCTTCGGGGTCCAGGCCGTTGACGGGCTCGTCGAACAGGAGCACACCGGGGTCGCCCAGCAGGGCTGCCGCGATGCCCAGGCGCTGGCCCATGCCCAGGGAGAAGCCCTTGACGCGCTTCTTTGGCCACCGAGGTCAGGCCAGTGATGTCGAGGACCTCATCGACCCGCTTGGCGGGGATGCCGTTGGAGGCGGCCAGCTGGCGCAGGTGGTTGCGGGCGCTGCGCGAGCCGTGCAGGCCCTTGGCGTCCAGCAGGGCGCCGACCTCGCACAGGGGGGCCGACAGCTGCCGGTAGGGGCGCCCGTTGATGGTGACCTTGCCGCTGGTGGGCTTGTCCAGGCCCATGATCATGCGCATCGTGGTGGACTTGCCCGCCCCGTTGGGGCCCAGGAAGCCGGTGACGGTGCCGGGCTCGACGGTGAAGGAGATGTTGTCTACCGCGGTCTTCTTGCCGTAGCGCTTGGTGAGATTGACTGCCCTCGATCATGATGTTCTCTCTTCCACGTGGGCCTCTGGCCAGGGGATGGATGGATCTCCGTGGTTCCTCCAGGGGCTGCTCCCACGGAGCAACCGGATGGCTCCAGCCTAGGAATGCGCCGTCGTCGGCGAATCGGCCGAGGTGACGAAGCCGGGTTCGGCCGGGGCGGGTCCGTCAGGGGAGGAGGGTCCTCCTGGAGGATGAGAACCGATCGGTCGATGTGACGCCGTAGGGCGTCGAGGAGACGGCGGCACTTGGTGCGCGAGTGGGGATCTCTCCCCACATGGCTACGTTGTGAGGGAAATAGGTTCCCCTGACCGGGCGGGGGCTGCGCATAATATGCGCAGTTTCCGGTGCCGGTCCGTGGCGGCCGGACTGGACTGCGAGCGGCGGCCTCTCCGGGCCGACGGTCCCAGCCCCCTCAGAGAGGATGAGAGGAACATGTCCAACCCCTTCTTCAGCCGAAGCACCGCCTTCAAGGAAGGCGGCCATGCGCCTGGGACCGCCCCGGCCCAGACGCCCAACGGCTACCCCACCATGCCCGGCTACCAGGCCGGTCAGTACGGCCAGCAGGCAAGCGGCTACGGCCAGCAGTACGGTCAGGCCGCCGGCCAGTACGGCAACCAGTACGGTCAGCAGGTGGCCGGCTACGGCCAGGTGACTCCCGAGCAGATGGCCGGCCTGGAGACCCAGTACCAGGCGCCGTCGGCCACCAACGCGGACATGCGCCGCATGACCTACGACGACGTCATCATCCGCACCGCCGGCATGTTCGCCGTCATCTTGGCCGCGGGCGCCCTGTCCTGGAGCCTGGTGACCAGCTCCGATGAGGCGACTTTCAGCCTGGGCGCCTTGGCGGTGTTCGCCGGTGCCATCGGTGCCTTCGTCCTGGGCCTGGTCAACAGCTTCAAGCGGGAGCCCTCCCCGGCCCTCATCCTGGCCTACGCGGCCTTCGAGGGGCTGCTGCTGGGCGGCTTCTCCGGCATCATGGAGGCCCGCTACGAGGGCATCGTCGTCCAGGCCGTGCTCGCGACGCTGGCCACCTTCGGCGCCATGCTCGCGGCCTACTCCTTCGGCGGTTTCCGGGTCCAGGGCAGGCTCCGGCGGGTGGTGGTCGTGGCCACCTTCGGCTACATGATCTTCAGCCTCATCAACTTCGTCCTCATGATGACCGGCGCCACTACCGGCGCCTGGGGGCTGCGCTCCCTGACCATCATGGGGATCCCGCTGGGAGTCCCGCTGGGAATCCTCGCGGTCATCCTGGCCTCCCTCTTCCTGGCGATCGACTTCGAGTCCATTGAGAACGGGGTCCGCAACGGGCTGCCCCGGCGCTACGCCTGGGCGGGGGCTTTCGGCCTGGTCGTCACCCTCGTGTGGCTCTACGTGGAGTTCCTCCGCCTGCTGAGCTACTTCCGCGACTGAGCGCACGGCGCGGGGCCGGGCCAGGTTCGTCCGGTCCGGTCTGACGCCACCACCTCGGCTGGGGCCGGGACGCATGTGATGCGTTCCGGCCCCAGCTGTGTATGCGCAGGGTCCGCGCCCCTTCTCTCTGCCGGCCCGGCGGCGCCCGGCTCGCTCGCCGGGTTCGCGCTGGGCCGAGGCCCGCTGCGGTGTCGAACCGGGGCCCTCGCGTAGGCTCGCCGCATGATCAACACCAACATGCCCTCCGTCGAGGGCGCCAAGGGCACGAAGCCCACGCTCACCTTCCCCGAGACCGAGGCCCCCCGAGGGGCTCCAGGTCCAGGTGCTCGACGCCGGCGACGGCCAGGTGGTCGAGGCCGGCGACACGATCGTGGCCAACTACCTGGGCCAGATCTGGGGCGGCGATGTCTTCGACAACTCCTACGACCGCGGCCAGCCGCTGAACTTCCAGGTCGGCGTCGGCATGGTCATCCGCGGCTGGGACGACGGCCTCGTGGGCCAGCGCGTCGGCTCGCGCCTGCTGCTGTCCATCCCCTCCGAGCTCGGCTACGGCGACCGCGGCGTCCCGCAGGCCGGCATCCGCGGCGGCGACACCCTCGTCTTCGTCACGGAAATCCTCGGCGTCATGTGAGCAGACCTCGCTCAGCTGCTGACCGCGCGTTCGCACGGTAGGTGCCCAGGACCGCACCCTGACAGTGCGTCCCGGAGCCCTGCTGTGCGAACGCGCGTCTGCTTCCGTGACGCAAGCCCGGTGTTCCGCAAATCGTGGCGGTGAGCGAGGCCCTCCTCGGGAGCGGGACGACGGCCCGCGACCGCGCCGGGGCGGCCTTGGAGCGTCTCAGAGCGTCTCAGCGCGTCTCAGGGACAGGAAGCGAAGCGGCGCCCGGAGCCAACGAGGGCTACGCTATGGCAACACGGCGTCGTGAAGCGCTGGCCACCCCCTGAGGCCGGCTCCTTGCGACGCCGTTCCAGTCCGTCTGCCCGAGAAGGAATCGCTCATGCCGCAGTACCGCAGCGCCACCTCCACCCACGGCCGCAACATGGCGGGCGCCCGTGCACTGTGGCGCGCCACCGGCGTCAAGGACTCCGACTTCGGTAAGCCGATCATCGCCATCGCGAACTCCTTCACCCAGTTCGTCCCCGGGCACGTGGGCCTGCGCGACGTCGGGCGCCTCGTGGCCACCGAGATCGAGGCGGCCGGGGGCCTGGCCAAGGAGTTCAACACGATCGCCGTCGACGACGGCATCGCCATGGGCCACGACGGCATGCTCTACTCCCTGCCCAGTCGCGACCTCATCGCTGACTCCGTGGAGTACATGGTCAGCGCCCACTGCGCCGACGCCCTCGTGTGCATCTCCAACTGCGACAAGATCACCCCGGGCATGCTCATGGCCGCCATGCGCCTCAACATCCCGGCCATCTTCATCTCTGGCGGCCCCATGGAGTCGGGCAAGATGACCGCCGCCGACGGCACCACCCGCAAGCTCGACCTCATCGACGCCATGATGGACGCCGCCGACCCCACCGTGACCGACGAGACCATCAGCGCCATCGAGCGCCTGGCCTGCCCCACCTGCGGCTCCTGCTCGGGCATGTTCACCGCCAACTCCATGAACTGCCTCACCGAGGCCCTCGGCCTGGCCCTGCCCATGAACGGCACCCTGCTGGCCACCCACGCCGACCGCGGCGAGCTCTTCAAGCGCGTCGGCCACCAGATCGTCGAGATCACCCGGGCCTACTACGAGCACGACGACGCCTCCGTCCTGCCGCGTTCCATCGCCACCAAGGCGGCCTTCGAGAACGCCATGAGCCTGGACATCGCCATGGGCGGCTCCACCAACACCGTCCTGCACCTGCTGGCCGCCGCCCAGGAGGCCGAGGTCGACTTCACCATGGCCGACATCGACCGCCTCTCGCGCAAGGTCCCCCACCTGGCCAAGGTCGCGCCCTCGACGAACCTCTACCACATCGAGGATGTCCACCGCGCCGGCGGCATCATCGGCATCCTCGGCGAGCTCGACCGCGGCGGCCTGCTGGAGACCACCACCTCCAACGTCCTGGGCACCACCCTGGGTGAGGAGCTCGCCGCCTACGACATCGCCCGCCCCGGCCCCGACGGCGTTCCCGGCTCCCAGGTCAGCGAGGAGATCCGCACCGGCTACCTCGCCGCCCCCGCCGGCGTGCGCACCACCGAGATGTTCTCCCAGGCCTCCCGCTGGGAGTCCCTCGACACCGACCGCGCCGCCGGCTGCATCCGCGACATCGAGCACGCCTACTCCGCCGACGGCGGCCTGGCCGTCCTCTTCGGCAACATTGCCGAGAAGGGCTGCATCGTCAAGACCGCCGGCGTGGACGAGTCGATCCTGACCTTCTCCGGGCCCGCCGTCGTCTTCGAGTCCCAGGAGGATGCCGTCGCCGGGATCCTCGGCAAGCAGGTGACCTCCGGCGACGTCGTCATCATCAGTCACGAGGGACCGCGCGGCGGCCCCGGCATGCAGGAGATGCTCTACCCGACCACTTACATCAAGTCCATGCACCTGGGCAAGGAGTGCGCCCTGCTCACCGACGGGCGCTTCTCCGGGGGCACCTCCGGGCTGAGCATCGGCCACGTCTCCCCGGAGGCGGCAGCCGGGGGGCTCATCGGCCTGGTGCGCAGCGGCGACGTCATCGACATCGACATCCCGGGCCGCTCCATCTCCGTGCGCCTGAGCGAGGAGGAGATCGAGCGCCGCCGCGCCGAGGAGGAGGCCCGCGGCGAGGACGCCTGGACCCCGCACGTGGACCGCCCCCGCAAGGTCTCCGCAGCGCTGCGCGCCTACGCTATGCTCGCCACCAGCGCCGACCTGGGCGCCGTGCGCGACCTCAAGCGCCTCGGCATCAAGTAGCTCTCAGCGGCCGTCAGGGACGACCAGGGTTGACCAACTGCATATTTGAAAATCGTTGTCACTTGCACCTAGGGTTTGCGTGTGACAATCGTTCTCAGATCGCTGGTGGTGCGATCCGGCAGCACGACGTTGGTCAACGGCGTCGCCCTCCGCCTGGCCCCCGCAAGCCGGACCGCCTTGGTTGGCGCCTCCGGGGCGGGCAAGTCCCTCACCTGCGCCGCGCTCGCGGGTACCCTCCCGGCCTCCCTGGAGGTCGCCGGCTCCCTGACCGTTGAGCCCGACGCCGCCGACGCAGGCAGCGACCCGCGCGCGAGCTCCGACCAGGCGGACAGGGCAAGTGGCGTCAACCTCCTGGGTCTGCCCGCCGCCCGGCGCCCCCGGGGCAGCCGCATCGCGCTGGTCCCGCAGGACCACTCCACCGCCCTGCACCCGCTCATCGCGGTCGGCCGCCAGATCGCCCTGGCCTCCCAGGCCGCCGGACGCAGCCGGGACGAGGCAGATGAGCGCGCCACCGACTACCTCTACGCCGTCGGGCTCGACGAGTCCTTCGCTGACCGCGTCCCCGGGCGCCTCTCCGGAGGTCAGCGCCAACGCGTCAGCCTGGCCCTGGCCCTGGCCGCCGAACCGGCCCTCATCATTGCCGACGAGCCCACCACCGCCCTCGACGTCGTCGCCCGCGCCGAGATTCTCGGGCCCTGAGCTCCCTGACCAGCCTGCCCCAGGCCCCCGCCCTGCTCCTCATCACCCACGACCCTGCCCGCCGCCGCCATCTGCGAGAACATCGCCGTCCTCCACGACGGCGCCATCATCGAGTCGGGGCAGACCCGCTCCGTCCTGACCCGCCCCGAGCACCCGGTCACGGCCGCCATGTGCGAGGCCGGCGCCGAGGAGACCATCGACGGGGCCCTGGCCGCAGCGGGAGCCGCCGCATGAGCGGACTTGAGACCCGTGGCCTCAGGCGCTCCCACCCGGGGGCGGGCGGCGAGCGGCGAGAGGTGCTGCGCGGCGTGGACCTGCGCCTGGAGCCGGGGAGAACGTGGCCCTCATCGGACGCTCAGGATGCGGCAAGACGACGCTGCTGCGCGCCCTGCTGCTGCTCGACTCCCCGGGGTCGGAAGACGCCGGCGAGATCCTGCTCGACGGCGAACCCGTGCGCCGAGGCGGAGCCCGAGCGCTGCGGGCCTTCCGGCGGGCGGTGCAGTATGTGCCCCAGGACGCCGCCGCCACCCTCCACCCGCGCCGCTCAGTGCTGGCGCAGGTGGCCACCCCGCTGCGCACCCTGGGGGTGGTGCGCGACCGTGAGGAGGCCACCAGTCGGGCCCGGCGGATGCTGGAGAGCCTCGAGATTCGCCGCGAGATATGGGAGAGCCGGCCCCACGAGATCTCCGGCGGCCAGGCGCAGCGGGTCTCCATCGCCCGGGCCCTGGCCCTGTCCCCGCGCTACCTCCTGCTCGACGAGCCGGTCTCCGGGCTCGACCCCGCCCTGCGCCGCCAGACCCTCGACCTGCTTGCGGCCATCGAGGCCGACCCCGACGCCGCCACCAGCGATGAGCAGGAGCCCCCGCGAAGATCGACGCAAGTGGTGAGGGAGCGCCCGCCGCCAACTCCGGCGTGAGTGGCGAGCCGGAGCCCGCCCCGGCTGGTTCCAGCGCCGTGCCCGCCCCAGCTGGTTCCGGCGCCGTGCCCGCCCCGGCCCCTGCTGGTGGTGTCGCACGACCTGGCCGCCGTCGCCCGCGTCTGCCAGCGGGCCCTGGTCATGGACGAGGGCTCCATCGTCGAGGACGCCCCCATGCGCCGCCTCCTCACTAAGCCCACGCACACGGCCACCCGCGCCCTGCGCGACGCCGTCCCCACCCCTGCCGACCGCCACCACCGACTGACGACCTCCCGACCGATGACACCCCGACAGCTGACACCCCGACAGCTGACACCCCGACAGCTGACACCCCGACCCAGGCCCGAAGGAGCACCCATGTCCCTGCCCGCCCCCGCCGTCACCCGCCGCCAGGTCCTCGCCGCCCTCGGCGTCGGAGCAGGCGCCGCCGCCATCGCCTCCTGCTCGCGCAGCTCCTCGGGCGACGGCCGCATCCGCCTGGCCATGTACCACGCCCCCGCGAGCAAGCTCAACCCACTCACCAACGACGGCCTCAAGCTCACCCGCTGGTCCTGCGCCGAGAGCCTCACCACGCTCAACGCCGACGGCGATGCCCAGGAGCTGCTCGCCACCGCCTGGAAGCGCGAGAGCGAGACCACCTGGCGACTCACCCTGCGCGAGGGCGTCACCTTCCACGACGGCACCGCCCTGAGCGCCGAGAACGTGGCCGCCGCCCTCACCTTCGCCGCCACGGCCGCCAAGCCGCCGCGCGTCCTGGACGGAGTCAAGCTCACCGCGAAGGCCGACGGCAAGGACCTCCTCCTGACCACCGCGGCCCCCGACCCCCTCATGCCGCAGCGCCTCTCCAGCCCCCAGCTCGTCATCCTCTCCCCGGCCGCCTACCCTGAGCTCCGCTGACGGCGTCATCGACCCCGTCGGCCACGGTACCGGCGCCTTCATCCTCAAGCAGGCCAACGGCTCTTCCGGCGCCACCCTGGAACGCAACGACAAGTACTGGGGCACGAAGGCCACCGCCCCCGGCATCGACGTCACCTACGTTCCCGACGGCGCCGCCCGCGCCAACGCCCTGCGCACCGACACCGCCGACATCATCGAGGCCGTCCCCGTCGCCCAGGTCGGCAACATCGACAAGAACCTTCTCCACGAGGTGGCCACCCCGCGCACCTCCACCCTCTACCTCAACACCCGCTCCGGCCCCTTCGCCGACCCCGCCCCTGCGCGCCGCTGCCCGCAACGCCGTCGACCCCGCCGCCCTCATCAAGACCGTCTTCGAGGGCCACGCGGACTCTCCCGTCGGGCTCCTGGGGCCGGCCGTGCCGTGAGCCGCCGAGCTGCGCGCCTGGAAGAAGGAGACCCTACCCCGGAGCCTCGGGTGCGGCCGCCACCGGCAAGGTTCCCGGCGCCACCGCCGCCGGGACCGTCCCCGCCGGCACCGCCATCACCCTGGCCTCCCTACACCGACCGCCCCTGAGCTCGGTGAGATGGTCCCCCTCCTGGCCCAGCAGCTCGAGGCCGCCGGTTTCAAGGTGACCCAGGACGTGCGCGAGTACAACCAGATCGAGTCCGAGGCCCTGGCCGGCAAGTTCGACGCCGTCCTCGTGTCGCGCTCCACCGTCCTGGACTCCGGCGACGCCGTCGCCTACATGACCGCCGACTTCTCCTCCTCCGGCTCCTACGCCATGAGCGGCCTGCACGATGAGAAGGTCGATGCTGCCATCTCCAAGGCCGCGGCCGCGGAGCCCGGCGACGAGCGCCGCAAGGCCATCATGGCCGCCGAGCAGGCCATCCTCGCCTCCGGCGCCGCCATCCCGCTCGCCCACGAGCGCCTCATCCAGGGTGAGGCCTCCGGCGTGACTGGCGCCGAGCGCGACCCGGGCGAGCGCGCCCTCATCACCTCGGCCACGACCGTAAAGAAGTGAGCGGCGTGCTCACTCGGCTCGCCGGGCGCCTGCGCACGGGTGACCTTGTCACCGGCATCTCGCGCCTGCTCGCCCTGGCCTGTCTCGTGGTCCTGGTGGGCATGCTGCCATGGCTCTCGGGCAAGGACCCGGCCCTGACGATCCTGCGCGCCACCTCCTCCGACCGGGAGCCCACACCGGAGGTCCTGGCATCCATCCGCAAGAGCATCGGGATCGACGGCGGCCTCCTCCACGTCATCGGGCACTGGCTGGCCGGAGTGGCCCGCGGCGACCTGGGCCGCTCCTGGGTCTCGGGAGCCGACGTCGGCCCGGACGCCGTGGACGCCTTCGGAGTCTCCTTGAGCCTCATGGCCGCCGCGCTCGGCGTCGGGGTCGTCGTGGCCGCCGCACTGGTCCCTGCCCGCCCTGCGCGACGGGCTGCGAGGGCGACCCCGGCCCCTGCGGCGGCGCCGCATCCGCGGTCCTCATCTCCCTGCCCGAGTACCTCCTCGCCCCGATCCTCATGCTCGTCCTGGCCGTCTACCTCAGGATCCTGCCGCCCTTCGGGTGGGGCAGCCCCGAGAAGGTCATCATGCCGGCCCTCAGCCTGGGCCTGCCCACCGGCGGCTACCTCGGTGGACTCGTCTCCGACGCCGTTACCGCCACCTTCTCCGAACGGTGGGTGGCCACCTGGTCCACCGCCGGCATCCGTGGCCGGACCCTGGCAGGGGCCGTGCTGCAGGGCCCTGGCGCCACTGACCGGGCAGGTGGCGCTTGTCGTCGTCGCCCTGACCGGCGGCGCGGTCGCCGTGGAGAAGATCTTCGCCATCCCCGGGCTGGGGCGCGAGCTCCTGGACGCCGCCTCCGCCCAGGACGTGCCGGCCCTCCAGGCCCAGATTCTGCTGCTGCTCGCCCTGGCGCTGACCACCGGCGTCATTGCCGGAGCGGTCCGACGCCTCCTCATGGGGCGGGCCGCTGGGGCGGGCGGACTGACGGCACCGCCCCCGGTGGAGCACTCGGGGCGGGCTGCCCGCCTCATCGCCGTCAGCGGTGCCGCCCTGCTGGCCGTCATGGTGGCCGTCGGGATCCGGCGCGACCCCTACGCCGTCGTCGCGGACAAGCTCGCGCAGCCCAGCGCCGCCCTCCCGCTGGGCGCCGACTCGCTCGGGCGCGACGTGCTGGCACGGGTCGCTCACGGGGCCGTGTCCACCGTGAGCGGCGCCGTCATCGTCACGGTGGTGTGCTTCGTCATCGCCATGCTGGTGGGGCTGGCGCCGCGGGCGGCCACGGGGTTCATCGAGGTCGCCAACGCCGCCCCGCCGATCCTGGCCGGGCTCATCGTCGCTGGCGTCTCCGGGCCCAGCGCCACGGGCGCCGCCATCGCCGTGGCCGGCGTCGGCTGGGCGCCCCTGGCCTCCCACGCCGCCGGGCTCGTCGCCGAGAACCGGCAGCGCCCCGACGTCCTCCTCGCCCCGGTCCTGGGGGAGGGGCGGTTGCGGATCACCCTGACCCGGGTCCTGCCCTCCGTCGTCGGCCCCCTGGCGCGCCACGCGGCCCTGAGACTGCCCGGCAAGGCCCTGGCCCTGGCGGCCCTGGGATTCCTCGGCCTGGGCGCCCAGAGCCCGCACCGGAGTGGGGGCTGGTCCTGTCCGACGCGCTGCCCTACATCGAACGGGCCCCCTGGGCCGTGGCCACGCCCGCCGCCGCCCTCGTGGTCCTGTCGATCACGTCGGTCGCCACCTCCCGTAGCATGCGGCGCTGAGACCGCGGGGACCGCTGGAGTGGCTGAGACGTTGAGGGCCCGGTGGCAGCGGCCCGGCTCCGGCCTGGGCCGGGCGCGAGGGCTGCGCCGTCGGGCACAGACAACGAGGCGGGCGCCAACCGCGCGATGGGTTGGCGCCCGCATCATCGGCGGACCGGTGCTCAGCCCTCCAGGGCGTGGAGACGGTCGATCGGGGTGGAGACGGCCTCGCGGGCGCGCACCACGGCCTCCTCATCGGGGGCGTCGTAGAAGCACAGGCACTTGACCGTGTCCTCACGCACGTAGGTGCGCAGGAAGCTCACCTCCGGCACCTGGGCGTACTTGGGGGAGTTGGCCTTCTTGCGCGCCAGGTAGGTCTCCATGGAGATCTCCTCGGGGATGTCCCACTCCACGAGGTAGTCGGCCTTGCGGGCCAGGGCTCGCACGTCCTCCAGCTCGGCGCCCACGAGGCGGACCTCGTCGGGGCCGGTGACCTCGGCGTCGGCCGCAGCGGACCGGACGGCCTCGGTCAGGCCGGTGACGTCGTCGGAGTCGAGCTCGACGATGGTGAAGATGCGTTCGTGACTGGCGGTGACCTGCGACTCCAGGACGGAGGCGCCGGCGGCCTCAACGGCCTGGGAGACCTGCGCGATGAGGGCCTCGGCGGCCTCGCGCGAGGGGGTGGTGGGGACGAGCTCGAAGAGCTGGAGCGACATGGCGGCTCCTTTCCGTAGGGTGTGTATACCAACCTTGCGGTCCAGCCGAATTATTCCCGCCGGCTCCGGTGGACCAAGGTCCTGCTCGCTCTGCGGACTCACATAGGTATGAGTGTGTCCAGCGATAGGCAGGCATGGGAGGTGTTGGCCGTCTGTGCTGGCGAGAGTCTCCTTCCGGTCCTGCGTCCAGTTGTGCGTCGGCGGGACTTGGCGCCTCGGGTGCGCCGGCGTGCTGAGCAAGGTGGCCTGACGGCTTCGCCGATCCGGTTCGTGAGGCGATCAGCCTGAGAATGTCCAAAACGGATACAAAGGCCCGAAACGGGGCCAAGGCGTTAGACAAGAACCGCATGATTCCAAGGTTCTATCAGCCACCTGATCGAGCCGCAGGCTCCTTGTATCCGTTTTGGACATTCGGAGCCCTTCATCGTGATCGGCGTCTTGCCCGTTACGCTGTCACTCGTGAATGAGCTCGACAGCGTCAGCAGCAACGGAACTCCGGCCTGGGACAGCGCCCGCTACCTGCGGGAGATCCTCAAGGCCCCCGTCTACGAGGCGGCCGAGCACACGCCCCTGCAGGAGATGCCGGCCCTGTCGGCCCGCCTGGGCAACACCGTCGAGGTCAAGCGCGAGGACCTCCAGACCGTTCACTCCTTCAAGATCCGCGGCGCCTACAACGCCATGCGCTCCCTGAGCCCGGCCGAGCGCGAGCGCGGCGTCGTCACCGCCTCGGCCGGCAACCACGCCCAGGGTGTGGCTCGCTCCGCCGCCCTGCTGGGGATGAGCGCCATCATCGTCATGCCCACCGTCACCCCTCAGATCAAGGTTGACGCCGTTCGCGCCCTGGGTGGCGAGGTCCGCCTCCACGGGGACAACTTCGACGCGGCCAAGGCTGAGGCCACCCGCCTGGCCGAGGCCGAGGGCCTGTCCTACATCGCCCCCTTCGACGACCCCCGCGTCATTGCCGGCCAAGGCACCATCGGTCTGGAGCTCATCCAGCAGGACGCCCACCTCGACCGCGTCTTCGTGCCCGTGGGCGGCGGCGGGCTGGCGGCCGGTGTCGCCGTCCTTATCAAGCAGCTCATGCCCGGGATCAAGGTCATCGGCGTCGAGCACGAGGAGTCGGCCTGCCTCAAGGCCGCCCTGCTGGGCGGGGAGCCCATCACCCTGCACCACGTGGGCCTGTTCGCCGAAGGGGTGGCCGTGCGCCGCATCGGCGAGGAGACCTTCCGCATGTGCCGGGCCCTGCTTGACGACGTCGTCACCGTCTCCTCCGACGAGACCTCCGCCGCCGTGCGTGACATCTTCGACGACGTGCGCGCCATCTCCGAGCCCTCCGGCGCCCTGGCCCTGGCGGGGCTCAAGCGCTACGTCGCCGAGCACCACCTGTCCGGCGAGCGCCTCGCCTTCATCCTGTCCGGCGCCAACCTCAACTTCCACCAGCTGCGCTACATCTCCGAGCGCAGCGAGATCGGTGAGCAGCGCGAGGCCATCCTCGGGGTCACCATCCCCGAGGAGCAGGGCTCCTTCCTGCGCTTCGCCTCGGTCCTGGGGGCCCGATCGGTCACCGAGTTCAACTACCGCCTCTCCGCGGCCCGCACCGAGACCGACCCCGCCCGCATCTTCGTGGGCGTGCGTATCGCCCGGCGCCAGGAGCGCGCCGAGATCGTGGCGGACCTGGAGGAGGCCGGCTACGACGTCATCGACCTCACCGACGACGAGCTCGCCAAGGTCCACGTGCGCTCCATGATCGGCGGGCGCGCCACCCCCGGTGTGCCCGAGCGCCTCTTCTCCTTCCTCTTCCCCGAGTCGCCCGGGGCGCTGGCCCACTTCCTTGAGGTCCTGGGGACCCGCTGGAACATCACCCTGTTCCACTACCGCACCGACGGCGCCGACTACGGCCGCATCCTGTGCGCCTTCGCGGCCGGGCCCGACGACGTCGAGCTGACCGAGCACATGGACCGCCTCGGCTACTCCTACAACGAGGAGACCGCCGACCCCGCCTTCCGTTTCTTCCTGGCCCGATAATCCGTGACAAATTCACGGCTCATTCGCCTTCGCCGGAAAGACGCACACGGGTGGAGTGCGTTGTGGCAGGTATCATGCAATAAGGGGTCGCTCTTTCTGTTGGGACTCCCATAAGGTTGTTGGTAAATCAATTGTCGCGGCCGGGTGCGCCAAAGGAGTCTTCGCCTGACGCCGACCTCGCCCCGGCTCGTCTCGACCAGGAGAAACACATGACCCGTCTTGCCGTCGTCGTCGGTTCCGTCCGCCCCAACCGCGTGGGTGGCTCCATCGCTCAGTGGGTGGTCGACCAGGCCAACAAGATCGAGGGCGTTGAGGCTGAGATCGTCGACATCGCCTCCTTCAACCTGCCCCTGTTCGCCGAGGAGATCCCCCCGCGCATGGCCGTCCCCAGCGACCCGGCCGGCGCGGCCTTCGATGAGGCCCTGAAGTCCTTCGACGCGCTGATCTTCGTCACCCCCGAGTACAACTTCTCCATCCCCGGCGCGCTGAAGAACGCCATCGACTTCCTCCAGCCCGGCGCCGTGGCCAACAAGGGCGTGGGCGTGGTCGGCTACTCCTACAGCGTCGGCATCCGCGCCGTCAGCCACCTCCAGCAGATTCTCCAGGGCATGGGCGCCACCGTTGTGGCCTCCAACGTGTTCCTGTCGCTCAACACCGACTTCGCCGACGGCGCCTTCTCGCCGGCCGCCTTCCACGACGCCGAGGTCCCGGCCATGGTGCGCGACGTCGTCGCCCACTCCGACGCCCTGGCCTCCCTGCGCTGAGACGTCGAGCTCGGTCGTTCGGCTGAGCCGGAGGACGCCAGTCCATCACGTCGCCGTCGGCGGCTCCTGCGGGTGCTCCGGCGGCGACGTCGTTCGTGCCGGGGCTGGTGGGAGCGGTATGGCGGGTGGGTAGGGTTTCCCCATGACTGAGCGCAGCGAGCGAGGCGGTTCCCGCCGGGACGACAGAGGCGGACACGGCGACCGCGGTTATCGGGGAGGCTCCGGCGGCGGAGGGGGCCGAGGCGGCGACCGCGGTTATCGGGGCGGCTCGGGCTACCGAGGAGGCTCGGGAGGCGGTCGTGGAGGAGACCGTGGCTACCGGGATGGCGAGCACGGCCGCTCGCGCCGCGTCTACGACGACGAGCCCCGCGACGGCCTCCTGGCCGACCTCGTCGGCCACCTCCACGCCCTCGACGGACGCTCCTACGCCGCCTACAAGGCGATCGTCGGACGCTACCGGGCGCCCGCCGGCTGGTTCCTGCACATTGACCGCGTCCAGTCCGACCCCTACGCCCCGCCCACGCGCATCCACCTGGACGTGCCCACCGACCTGCACGGCCTGGAGCTGCTCGATGAGGCCGACCTGCTGGCCGACGCAGACCGCCGCCTGGCCGTGGGCGACTTCCTCACCCGCGAGCTGCGCGCGGGCTTCCGCGGCACGGCGCTGTCCATCGCCTCCCCGGGCCAGGAGATCCTGCAGCGCTCCAGCATCATCCTGCGCCCCGACGAGAAGAAGGAGGGGACCGGCTGGGTGCTGGAGGTCCGCGCCCGCCTGGCCTGCCCGCCCAGGGCCGCTCCATCCAGGGCCATGAGGCCTCCCGGATCGTGGGGCGCGACCTCGTACGCGAGCTGGAGGAGGCCATGGACCTCACCGGCGAGCGGGGCGACCGGCTCGTGCGCCACGTCGCCACCCTTGAGGACCACCGGGCCTTGACCGCGACGGTGGCCCGCAACGGCTGGGTGGCCTTCCTCGCCGACGGCTCCGTCCTGCCGCGCCGCTCCGGGGTGAGCGACGATCCCCTGGACGGCGGTGTTCCCCTCCAGGCCCCCGAGTCCATGGCCGCCACGGTGGAGCTCCCGCACGCCGGGACGGTGCGCGGCACCGTCGTCGAGGCGGGCGTCAACGTCATCGTCGGAGGCGGCTACCACGGCAAGTCCACGCTGCTGAGCGCCATCGAGCGCGGCGTCTACCCGCACGTGCCCGGGGACGGGCGCGAGCTCGTCGCCACGGTCCCCGACGCCGTCAAGGTGCGGGCCGCCGACGGGCGCGCCGTGACCGGCGTCGACCTGACCCCCTTCATCTCCCACCTGCCGGCCGGGCGCGACACCGCCTCCTTCACCACCCGCAACGCCTCGGGATCCACCTCCCAGGCCGCCTCCATCATCGAGGCCGTCGAGGCCGGCGCCACGACGCTGCTGCTGGACGAGGACACTTCCGCCACCAACCTGCTCATCCGCGACTCGCGCATGCGCGAGCTCGTGGCCGCCGAGCGCGAGCCCATCACGCCCCTGGTGGACCGCATCACCGCGCTGTTCCGCCGGAGGGGCGTCTCCACGGTCATGGTCATGGGCGGCTCCGGGGACTACCTGGACGTGGCTGACCGGGTCCTGCTCATGGACGCCTACCACCTGCGCGACGTCACCGAGCAGGCCCGCCGTGTCGTGGCTGACCAGCCCCGGCCCCTGACCGGCCTGGAGGACTTCGCCGAGCCCCGGCAGCGCGTCCCCGAGCCCGCCCCGCCGCGTACCCGCCGGGGGCCGGTGCGCACCCGCGCCCAGGGCACCTCCACCCTCATCCTGGACCGGGAGGACATCGACATCTCCGACGTCGGCGGCGTCACCGACCCGGGGCAGGCCGAGGCCATCGCCTACGCCCTGCGCGCCCTGCTGGAGCAGCGCTTCGACGGGGTCTCCCCGCTGCGCGAGTGCCTGGACGACCTCGAAGCCCTGCTCGATGAGGAAGGCCTGGACGCCCTCACCGACGAGCGCGAGCGGCCCGCCTTCCTCGTGCGCCCCCGCATGGTCGACGTCGCCGCGGCCGTCAGCCGCTACCGCAAGCTCGAGCTGGCCGGCCGGGGAAGCGAGGACTGACGAGGCGCGCTCGCAAGGCCGACCTCCCTCCCGACGGCCGGCCTCCCCCCCCGACACACACTTCGACATAATCTTCAGAATCGACCCGGAGCCGCGTCGTTTTTGAAGATTCGGTCGAAGTGATCCGCCATCCCGGTATCCACAACGGCGTCGTCGGCACGCTGTTTCCACAGGACAGTGGGCGCGCCGAGTGAGGGCCGGGGTGTTGCGGGCAGCATGGGGGCATGACCACCGCGATCTCCTCCCCGCCCCTGTCCGACGGAGGGGCCCTGCGCCCGCTGATGTGGAACGAGACCGGTCTCGACGGCGTCGCGTGCGCGCGCCCGGACCTCAGCCACGATTGGCTGCGCGTCGCCGCGGGCGTCTACGCGCCCCGTGCGGCCTGGCAGGAGGCTGCGTGGATGGAGCGCTACGAGCTGCTGCTCGAGGCGGCGCACCGGAAGTACGGCGAGGACCTGGTGCTGGCGGGCGCCTCCGCCGTCGCCGCCTACGGGCTGCCACTGGTGGGGACGGTCCTGCGCCGGGTGGAGGTCGTGGACGGGCACCCTGGCCGGGTACGGACCTCCTTGCTGAGGCGCCACGTGCGGCGCCGTGGTACTGAGGTCGTCAGAGTGGGCGGGCATCTCGCCGTCGCACTGCCGGACGCGCTCATTGACCTGGCTCGGTGGAACGGCCTTATGGCGGGAGTCGCCGCCATGGATGGGGCCCTGCACAACGGACTGTGCTCCGCGGAGGCCCTGGAGGAGGCGCTGGAGCGTCTGCCCGAGACGGCAGGTGGCGGCCCTCGTGCTCGGCAGGCTGTGCGCTTGGCTGACGGCCGCTCCGAGTCGCCGGGCGAGTCGATGTCGCGCGTGCGCATGTGGGAGCACCGGCTTCCCAAGCCGGAGCTGCAGGTGAGCGTGCGGGTCGGGTCGGAGCTCTACATCCTGGACTTCTACTGGCCGGACCATGAGGTGGCCGGGGAGTTCGACGGTCGGGTCAAGTACCGGTCGGCCTCTTTCGGGCAGGACCCGGAGGATGTCGTGTGGCGTGAGAAGCTCCGGGAGGACGCGCTGCGGGCCTCGGGCCTGACGGTGGCCCGCTGGACGTGGGCGCAGGCCTGGGGCGATGCCGGGGCGCAGATGCTGCGGCGGCTGTCCGCTGCCGGGGTCAGGCCCACTGGCCGACGCTGGTGAGCCCCTCTCGCCCCTCCCTCACTTCGACAGAATCTTCAGAATCGACCCGGAGCCGCGTCGATTCTGAAGATTCTGTCGAAGTGAGTGGGCTGGCGGGGGCTGCGCGGCTCGCGCTAGGCGGCAGAGCCGGCCCGGTACTCGGCGCGGTACTCGCTGGTGCGGGTGTGGATGAGGCGGGGGATGGAGATGGTCTTGTCGAAGCTGCCGTCGCGGTAGCCGGCCTGGAGGTTGAACAGCACCATGAGCCGCAGCGCCATGGGGTTGCTCGTGCGAGCCACGCGACGCAGCGTCGAGACGGGCATCTTGCGCAGGATGCCCGCGATCTTGCCGGCGTCACGCCAGTTGGCACGCAGCGCTGGAACGTTGAGACGGTTGAGGGCCTCGACCTCGCGCAGGAAGAAGTCGGCGCCCTCCCTCTCGGCCGCACGCCACCAGCCGGCGCGGTAGGTGGCCTCGAGCTGCTTAACGGCGTCACACAGGGCGTCGTAGTCGACGCCGACGACCTCGGTGCGCAGCTCCTCGGCCCGGATCCGCTCCAGGGTGGCGTGTGCCAGCGGCAGGATGGCGCGGGCGACGTCGTCGACGGCGTTGTTGCGGGTGAGACGGTCCGCTTCCGGAAGGGGCTTGCCGTCGCGGGGCAGGTGCGCGTCGACCTCCTCCAGGTGCGCGATGGAGGTGCGCAGGTCGCCGGTGAGGCGGGCGGTGGAGCGCGGAACCCCCATGGCGATGAGCAGCTCGGTTGCGGCGCGCCACTGGAAGTCCGTGTCCTCAGACCAGTGGGTCTCCGGCTCTGCCCCCGCCGGAGACCGGTCCGACGGGGTGCGAGTCTGCTGGCTGCTCATCGGGGTTGAGCCTCCTGTCGTGCGCAGGGAAACAGGTCTGGGCGTCGCGGGCGCTCACAGCTGGGAGTGCTGGCCGGCGACCGGGCCTAGCATCTCAACGCAACGTGTGAGAACGCTGGTGATTGACCCGTCAATGGCTGAGGTTGTGTGCTCAGGCCGGCGCGTCGTCGGGGGCCAGGATGTCGGTCTGGGCGGGAAGGTCCGTGATGCCGACCGGGCAGGTCACCCCGTTGGGGCCGTGGTTGCAGTAGCCGCCGGGGTTCTTGTGCAGATAGGCCTGGTGGTAGTCCTCGGCCAGGTAGTAGGGGCCGCCGAACTGAGCCGGCGCGTCCGCGGCCTCCTCGATGGTGGTGACGCAGGTTCCCAGGCCCAGTCGGGTCAACTCGCCCTGGAAGGCCTCACGGATCCGCGCGGCCGCCTCGCGCTGGGCCGGCGTCGTCGTCCACACCGCCGAGCGGTACTGGGTGCCGACGTCGTTGCCATGGCGGTTCAGATGCGTGGAGTCGTGGTTCTCCCAGAAAGTCTTGAGCAGGGTCTCCCCGCCCTCGCCGCAGACGGCCGGGTCGTAGACGACGCGCACCGTCTCGGCGTGACCGGTCGTCCCGGTGCACACCTCCTGGTACGTGGGGTTGGGCGTCTGGCCGCCCATGTAGCCCACTGACGTCGAGACGACGCCGTCCTGGCGCCACAGGATCCGCTCCACTCCCCAGAAGCAGCCAGCCGCGAGGTAGATGACCCGGCTGCCCTCGGGCCACGGCCCGTCCAGGGGAGTCCCCAACACCGGGTGGTCTCCGGGGGCGGGCAGGACCGGCGTCTCGCGGCCGGCCGGTGCCGATCCGCTGAGCGAGTGACGAAGGGCGTTGAACATGAGGACACCGTACTGCGCGAGGTCCCTATTCCCGCCCGCGCTTCACTGACCGCGAGACGCTCACCAAGACTATTGTAAGTGACTCTTCAGATGCGGAATGCAGGTGGGAGACTCGAAATCTGGCTGTAAGACTTTGGTGATTATATCTCTCTATGATGCACCCCCGTTCATGTAATTATCTTCCTGATTCCGTTCCTCTGAGTCACTTTCGTCGTCGTAAATAATAGAGGTGTCTGCCAATGTTTCTGAATTCCACAAGTCGTCACATACCTTGATGCCTCGTGTGTTCGGCTCGTTATTTCGAGTCGATTCTTCTGGACTGCTTTGATGTGCGTCTGTCGTGGCGGTCTCAAATAGATCGTTTAACGCATCTCTGAGAGCATTATCTGAAACTGTATGTGAGCCGTTCTTGGATGGCGCTCCTAGTGATTTCTCTGATATCCAGGCGAGTCCTGCTGCGGAAAGCTTCGCTCCGATGTGGTCGAGTTCCTTTTTGTTTGCGTCTATATCGAGGTTGCAAAAAAGATCCCATACTTTTGTGGCGTGTTCAAATAATTTTCGACAGTCCGGTAAAGGAGAGTCGCAGAAATTATTGACAATTGTGTTATAGATTTCTGTCGGAAGGATTAGTCCTGCCTCCAGTTTTGGGACGAATGCCCAAGTCAATTTTTCATTGTATTGAGAGTTGTTATCTTTGATGATTTGACATATTGGTAGGAGGTGTGCGATGAGTAGCAGTCCGCCGAACTTTTCGCCCCTTAAGGGGGTGGGAGATGGAGGGTTGTCGGGTCCGGAGGGGTGGGAGATGGAGGGTTGTCGGGTCCGGAAGCATATAAAGAAGCGGCTGTAGGGAAGTAAGTGCGGTTCATCCAGGCCTGTGTTTTGCCTGTACGGCCTCCCCTATCACAGTTAACGTCTTCGGGGTCATCAAAGTAGGCCACTGAAATTACGGGTATTGTACCCTCTATGAGGGACTTAACTGTCTTCCTTTTACTTCCCGATATTCCATCAGCATTAAGTAGTTCATCAATGGCGAAAAGCTGTCCAGTTGCTTCCTTGGCTGCCTCTTTAAAGGCATTATTACGCCGACCTTTTGCTTCTATTAACAGTCGAGCAGATTTGCTGTAATCAGAAGATGGATTCGAATAAGCTAGTAGGTCGGGGTGTTTTACTTTGGAACTAGGGTATTTACCTGTAATTAGTTTATAAACAATATCGAAATGGGCAGTAACTTTAGCGCCGAATATATGATCAGCCATCATTGCGCACTGCGTCATCCCCAATGCATAGATTATTGGTTTACTTTCGGAGCTATCGATTTCCTCAAGGAGGTCACTTTTGTGAAAGTATATGTCGACGTCGCCCTCGTCTTGAGATTCCCTTAAATTTAATCCTACATCTACCTGAGCTTTGCGTAGGTTAATGTATGCATCAAGTTGTTCGGAGTATTTCTTGTTTAAGAAATGTTTAGGGTTGCCGTAAATTCCGGCGAACAAGCGTACTTCCTCACTGTCTAAAGGGTCAGATAGTTCCTCGCATAGCGTATTTGTTTTTATCGAAAACCCCCTTTCCGAGGAGTTCTTGTTCAGGGGCTTGCTTTTGATCGCGTCTATTAGCAGTCTTAAGAATTCAGTTTCTGGACTTGATTGCTCGGATGCGTCGACGGCTGACACCTTGTTGTCGATCTTGGATAAGTGTTCAATTGTGAAAGGAATTCTGGGCATGTGACTATCCTGTTGGAGTGGTTAATTGTGGTGACTTCTTGCTGCGCAAAAGGGGTTTTACTATAACAAGAAGGTTATTCGTGGGGTGGGTGCTGTGGTGTGAGTGGGGCGTGTTCTGTGCGGGTGATGGATCGTTCCTGTGGGCGAATTCTTGTCGCCAGACAAAAGCCCCATGAGGAGGTGAACCATCACCGTGAAGCGTACCACCGGATTTAGTGGCTCTTCGTGTTTGAGGGCGTGGTAGGTGGGACTTGTCGTCGGGTTGAGGTGCAGGGGGCGGCAAAGTCGGGTCAGGTGGTTGACTGGGTGATGAGCTTGATGGCGCGTTTTGGTTGTCGTGACAGGGATCTGGTGATGGAGGCGATAGCGGCTTGGGCGCCGTGGGCCAGGCGGATGAGGCCGGGTGGTCAGGTTGCGCAGGGCGGCCATGATCTCGGGGCCGTTGCGGGTGCGCAGCTGGTGGCGGTCCTCATCGAAGACGACGTCACGGACCGACGTGGAGCCGGTTCTCGATTCCCCAGTGCCCTTGGACCCAGGCGGCAACCTGCTCGGGCTGGGCCCGCTCCATGGGCAGTGAGCAGATCAGGTATGCCACCTCAACGTGCTTTCTGCCCTTGATGGTCCTGGTACGTCGGACCTGGATAACCTGAGCCGCTGCGGGGGAAGTCCACCCACTTGGGTGCCTGGACGGCCTCGGGCGGTGCGCCGCACCCGCCGCCCGTGGCCGGCATCGACGCTCGAGACGGACGGGACCTTCTTCCAGGGCAGGTCCTTGAGCGTCCTGCGCAGAGTCTTCTGGTTGCCTTTGACGGTGAGCACGTAGTGGCCGCCCTGATCGCGGATCCACTGGGCGGTGTCCACCTGTGTGTGCATGGCGTCGGCGGTGACCACTACCCCGCCTGGGTCGAGGGGCTCGAGAAGTTCTCTGATGGCGGGGATCTCGTTGGACTTGTCCGCTACCCGGGCCTGGGTCAGTACGGCGCCCGTGGCGTGGTCCAGGGCCGACAGGAGGTGCAGTGCCGAGGCCCGCCCCAGGCGGGCCCTGCGCACGGTCGTACCGTCCACCGCGATGACTGTTCTTCCCTCGACGGTGCCGGTACGAGTGCACAACCACGACCTCACACGGGTGTTGAGGTCGGTGGGGTCCAGGTCCTGCAGCACCCGCCGGATGGTCGACTGCCGACGGCAGGGCCTGCCCCGCCTCCAAGCCCAGGGACCGCAGATCAGACGGGGTCAGGTCGATGGTGTGCTCCCAGATGGCCGTCAGGCTCCGGCAGCCTGCCAGCACTCCCGTCACGGCCAGGGACAGGACCGTGAACAGGCTGTGGCGCACGCCCCGCCGATCCCGGGGGTCGGTGATGTTCCTGAGGACCTGGGCAAGGGGCTGGCGCGACAAGGCAGACGTGGTGGCCGATGACATCAGCGCGGGCTCCCAGGACGAGGAGAGGACTAGTTGTACTTCCTTGGGAGGTTGTGAACAGGGGTGAGGTTGTGTGAAAGGCCTCCGGCAGGATGTGGGTTGACACACTCGCATCACTGACCGGAGGCCTTCGTGACCCACGCTAACGCACCGCTGACCCCTGAGGGGCGCCGTCGTCTTGCTCATCTGGTGGTGGAAGAAGGCTGGCCTATGCGCCGGGTGGCCGAGCGCTTCCAGGTCTCGCCGGCCACCGTCAGCCGGTGGGTGGGCCGGTACCGTGCCGGTCAGCCCATGGAGGACCGCTCATCGCGCCCCCACCACAGCCCAGGGCGGCTGGCAAGGCGCACTGAGCGGCGCATCATCGCCTTGAGGCTCAACCGCCGGTGGGGGCCCCACCGCATCGCCTACCACCTGGGCCTGGCGCGCTCCACCGTGGGGCGTGTCCTGGCCCGCTACAACATGCCCCGCCTGAGGGAGGTGGACCAGGCCACCGGGCTGGCGGTGCGCCGCCCGGCACCGGTGCGCTATGAGAAGACCAGTCCCGGGGAGCTGGTCCATCTCGATATCAAGAAGCTCGGCCGTGTCCCCGACGGCGGGGGCTGGCGCGCTCACGGACGGGGCGCAGCGCCCGCCCTGGCCGCGGAGCGCGCCAAGACCCGCACCCGCCGTCAGGGCGGCCCGGTGGGGGGCTATCGGTACATCCACCACGCGGTAGACGACTACTCGCGTGTGGTCTACTCCGAGATCCTCGATGATGAGCGCAAGGACACCGCTGTCGGGTTCTTTCAGCGCGCCAACGCGTTTTTCAAGGGCCTGGGCGTCACCGTCCAGGCTGTCATGACCGATAACGGGGCCTGCTACCGCTCACGGGCCTTTAACCAGGTCCTGTCCGCAGCCGGCGTCAAGCACCGCTATACCCGCCCCTACCGGCTCCAGACATGCGGCAAGGTCGAGCGCTTTAACCGTACTGTGGCCCTCGAGTGGGCCTACGCCCACACCTACACCAGCCAGACCCAGCGCGAAGCCGCCTACCAGACCTGGCTCCACCACTACAACCACCACCGACCCCACACCGCCCTGGACGGCCAAACCCCCGCCAACCGCGTTCACAACCTCACAGGGAAGTACAACTAGACCCGCTCGACCTTGACGATCTCGGCCTGGATCTTCCGGCCGTTGGGGGCCTCATAGGAGACGGTGTCGCCCGCGCGGTGTCCCATGAGAGCCTGCCCCAGCGGGGCGTCGGGGGAGAAGACCTTGACGCCGTCGGGCACGTCCTCGGTGATCTCCTGGCCGCCCAGGGCGAAGACCTGCTCCTTGCCGGCCACCTTCGCGGTGACGATGGTGCCGGCCGAGACTGAGCCGTCGTCGGCGGCCTCGCCGATCTGGGCGTTTTCCAGGGTCTCCTCGAGCTGGATGATGCGCGCCTCGTTGAGCCCAGCCTCCTCGCGGGCGGCGTGGTAGCCGGCGTTCTCTCGCAGGTCACCCTCCTGGCGGGCCGCCTCCACGCGCTGGGCGATCTCCTTGCGCTCGGTCGTCTTGCGGTGCTCGAGCTCGGCGGCCAGCCGGTCGTAGGCCTCCTGGGTGAGCCAGGTGCCCTGTGACTGCTCGGACATGGGTCCTCCTTGGATGACTGGTGATGGTCGCTCGGCAGCCGGTCGGTCACCTTGCGACGACGACACCCGGCGGCTCCTCGTGGGGCCGACCGGGGTTGAAGCGCGAGTCTACGCCGCAGCCTGAGGGAATGCTGTGCGGTTGGCGAAAGATGCTGGAATACTCCGGGGCTGGGGTTGGGCGGCGAGGCGGGCGAATCCGTGCTGGCCCGCCTGATCGACGTCGTCGCAGGGGTTGGGGGAGGGAGGCGGACAAAGCAGCCGGCTCGACGGCGTGGCGGGCCGCCCGCCGGGTCCAGCAGCCTTCGTGGCCGCCTCTCGGCCAGCTCGGCCCGCCGTCCCCGCTAGCGCAGAACCGCCAGGGAAGCAGGCCACGCACTGGCAGGCCCACGCGGCCACGGTGCACACGTGGAAGATCTCGTGGAAGCCGAACCAGTGCGGCAAGGGGTCGGGAGTCTTGCGGGCGTAGACGATGGCGCCCAACGTGTAGGTCACGCCGCCGGCCACCAGCAGCCACACGATCGCGGGGCCGCCCGCCTGCCAGAACTGAGGCAGGAACCAGACTGCCACCCAGCCCAGAATGATGTAGAGGGCGGTGGTGAACCAGCGCGGGGCGTGCATCCACAGCAGGTTCGTGGCCGTGCCGATCGCCGCCCCCGCCCACACGATCCCCAGGACCAGGGTGGCCGTGCGCGTCGGCAGCAGCGCCGCCGACAGGGGCGTGTAGGTGCCGGCGATGAGCAGGTAGATGTTCGCGTGGTCGATCCGCCGCAGGGTGGCCGCGACCTTCGCCGGCCAGTGCCCGGTGCCGATGTGGTAGACGCCGGAGTTGGCGAACAGCAGCAGCGAGCAGGTCAGGTAGACGGCGCAGGCCCATTTCAGGCCCGCTCCCGGCGCCAGGACCGTCAGCACGATGCAGGCCGCCAGGGCCAGCGGCGCGGTACCGGCGTGGATCCATCCGCGCAGCCTGGGCTTGACGGAGGCGATGACGCCCTTGGCGCTCGTGGACGCGGCGCGGCGCGCGGCCGGCGACGTCGAGGGCGATGTCGGTGACATGGGCGTGAGTGTCCTTCTGGGTGGTGTGGGGTGGGAACGGGTTGATGCTGAACCTTACGACTCCGTAGGTTACGTGAGCGTAGGTTGCGGTGGTAGCCATCCTTGCGGCGATGTGACGCGGCAGGCATGGTGGTCTGTGGCGGTAGGTTCCGCGGTCGCCGTCGCCAGAGCCGATGCGGCCCGGCCGCCTGGCATGCCTCCGTTGTGCCCCGGCAACCCTGGGTGAACCTGATGGGCGGATTTGGCTCGGCTGTGAGCCGGCTCGTCCAGCGCGGGAGGGGTCTCGCGCGATAGCGTTGGAGGTGGCCCCGCGCCGTCGGGCCCCGTCCCCCAACAACCCCACCGAGGAGCCTCGAGGAACACGGCATGGCAGGCGACAACCTCCTCTACGACATCTACGAGCGCCGGCTGGCTGCGCGCATCGACCCGGCCACGGTGCCCCACCACGTGGGTGTCATCCTCGACGGCAACCGCCGCTGGGCCAAGTCCATGGGCTTCGGGGCCGCTCAGGGCCACAAGCGCGGCGCGGACAAGATCGAGGAGTTCCTCGGGTGGGCCGAGCAGATGGGGGTCCAGGTCGTCACCTTGTGGCTGCTGAGCACCGACAACCTCTCCCGCGACCCGGCCGAGCTCTCGCCCCTGCTGGACATCATCGCCCACGCCGTCGACGAGCTCGCCGAGACCGGCCGCTGGAGCCTGCGCCTCGTGGGCGCCGTCGACCTCCTGCCCGAGCCGCTGGCCGAGCGCCTGCGCGCCGCCGTCGTCCGCTCCCGGCCGTCGAGCGCAGAGGCCTCTGGGGTAGGCGGGTCGGCGGACGAGGCTGTTGAGACCGCTGAGGCCGAGGACCGGCGCATGCAGGTCAACATCGCCGTCGGCTACGGGGGCCGTCAGGAGATCGCCGATGCTGTGCGTGAGCTGCTGCGCGAGCGGGCCGCCGCCGGGGCGAGCCTGGAGGAGGTGGCCGCCTCACTCAGCGAGGAGGACATCACCGAGCACCTCTACACCAAGGGGCAGCCCGACCCCGACCTGGTCATCCGCACCTCGGGCGAGCAGCGTCTCTCCGGGTTCCTGCTGTGGCAGTCGGTGCACTCCGAGTACTACTTCTGCGAGGTCAACTGGCCGGCCTTCCGGCGCGTGGACTTCCTGCGGGCGCTGCGCGACTTTGCCAGCCGGGAGCGCCGCCTGGGCAGGTAGCCAGCTTCATTGTGTGGCCGTCGGGGCCGGGTTGGGGTCTCAGGTGTCACGAATGGCGACTTTTCCTTCGGTGCTGCGGCCGTCGTTTCCGGGGCGTGCCGTAAAACCGCTGGTCAGAGAGCTTCTGTGGTGGCCAAGGCGAGTGCCTGCGCAGTGAATGGTCGCCAGGAGTGACACATGGGCCGATGTAGGCGTGCGCTGGCGGGGGTCAGGCCTCGAGGAATCCGCGCAGCCCGCGCTCGAGCAGGGCGCCGCGCACCTCGGCGACAAGATCCCGCATGGAGGACTCCGCCGCTGTGGCGTCCCCGGTCGCGATCGCATCGGCAACTCGGTCGTGGAGCTTGAGCGCCTCTGTCTGAGGCACCTGTACCTGGCCGGTGAGTCTGGCCCGTCCGGAGAGCACCTCCGCGACGACCTCGGTCAGCGCCTTGAAGGTGTCGTTGTGGCTGGCTTCCAGGATGAGCCGGTGGAAGGCGATGTCGTCGTCGAGATAGGCGGCAACGTTTCCGGTGGTTCCTTTGGTGTGGATCGTGGCAGCCAGCGTCAACAGGCCAGAGCGCTGTTCCTCGGTGGCTCGGCGGGCGGCTGCCGCGGCGGCAACCGGCTCGATGGCGGCGCGCAGCTCGGTCAGGGCGCCGAGTGTGGGGCCGTGCGGATCGGCCTCGAGCTGCCAGCGCACGAGTTGAGGCGCCAGAGCCGACCAGTGCTCGCGTGGCAGACCACAATGCCCACCCGACGTCGCGAGAGGTGACAACGCCGACGGACTCCAGGGCGTGGACGCAGTCTCGCGCCAGTGTTCGGGAGACGCCGTAGCGGGACTGGATCGCCTCCAGCGTCAGGCTCTGGCCCGGAGTCATCTCCCCGGTCACGATGGCGCGCCCGAGGGGAGTCGAGGACGTCGCGACGTCGGTCGGTGGGGGACATGGATGTGCTCCCGGAGGGTGGTGCGAGATTTCTATGGGAGATGCTATCCAACCCTTTTAAAAGTACTACGTTTGATGTAGATTCGTCGTATCAGTTCACGACAACGGCGTCATCGAGGAGAAGATATGAGCCGATCCGTTGAGCACCTCGTCCTCATGGGAGTCTCCGGCTGCGGCAAGACCACGGCCGCGCTCAATCTTCACAACGCACTAGGGTGGCCCGTCGCCGAGGCCGACGACTTCCACCCCAAGGTCAACATCGACAAGATGAGCCGCGGCGTCGCCCTGACCGACGAGGACCGCTGGCCCTGGCTGGAGTCCATGCGCGACTGGATGAGCGAGCGCGCCGCCGACGGCGTCAAGACGATCGTCACCTGTTCCGCGCTCAGGCGCTCCTATCGCGACTTGCTCTCCAGCGCGCAGGGGCGAGTCTTCTTCATTCATCTGCTTGCCCAGGCGGATGAGCTCCAGGAGCGCATGGCTCATCGTGAGGGACATTTCATGCCCCCGAGCCTGCTGCCGTCCCAGTTCGCTGCCCTCGAGCCCCCTGTCCGACGACGAGGACAGGGGTCGCCGTGGTCTCGCAGGCGACGCCGGAGGAGACCTTCGAGGCGATCCTCGCTGCCCTCGAGCAGGCCTCCTCCAACGCCGGCTGACGATCGGGCCTCGCGGAAGTCTACGCATCGGGAATGCAACATGATGAAGGCTGCGTTAAATCGTGGTGTCAGCTATGACTTTCGTAAGATCTACGTAAAGGCGCCTTTGTTCTGAGCGCGCTTTGCTTTTAGCTTTGGTGGTAACGCGCCTGTTTGATTCTTTGCGAGTCAACATGCGCTGATGAATTTTATTTTGTGCGTCATGCACATGCGGGAGATAGAGTGGGTCAATATACTTATCATACTCCAACATATCCACTCCAAGTTCTCCTTGGTGAGCAGGGGCGAAACCTACGAGAGAGATGTCCTTAATTGCTTCATATAGCCTTTGGTCGTCTGTGACGAATACGAACGGGCGCTTGTGTCCAGGTAGTATGCTAGGGTCTGCGCTGGCGTCGGTGATACGAGTGTAAAATATGTCCCACGTCGCTCCCCATACGTCTCGAACTCTTTCCTTGGGGGTTCGCTTCTTGCCTAGTTTAAGAATGTCGGATACCAACCTTAAGCCATTGCTGTTACCCGCAAGCAAGAGCATTCCGAGCCATATCTCGCGACTCGGGCGATACTTTAGTTCATGGTTAAGCCAGAATTCGTAGTTCCGAATGCGGGTTGCGACATCATTTTCCTGGGCCCTTAAAATGACGGCTTTCATAAGTACCACGTAGCATGGGCGAATGAACATGTCGTCGAGCCCATGTAGAGGATCGTTTTCTTTTGGTCCATTGTATGGATGAATGACATCTTTGGGATCGATAGCTCCATCAAGGAATTTAGGGAAAAGTGAGCTGCCTTGCTCAAGCATGGCAATTATGTTGGCTGTTCTCGAGTAGAGTCTTTCGGTGTCGACTGGCTGTCCGTCCGGTCTGGTTTCGGGTTCTGCGGCAGAAAAACCTCCTACAACGCGGCATTTGTCTGAGAATCGATCCGCAAGATCCAGTAAACGTGCTCTAGCTGTGGGGTCTCCCTCAAATTTATTTCCATTCCAAAGAGAGTTGATCTTTGTTGCGATATTCCAATCGAGATAAAAGGTTTGCGGGGTTTGATTGTCGGCCATAGAAGGATAGTATAGGAAGGTGTTTCTGGGCATGTCGGTTCCCCTAGGTGTGAGGGTAGATTTTGGTGGATTAAGTGGTGATGTAGGCTTCGGGTGGGCTGAGGAATGGTGGGTGGTTATGTTTTAGATACTAGTGTTTAGGGTGCTCGACTTTCTCTCTGTGGGTGTATCTTGCTTAGCTATAGTTGTGAACAATGTCGTCGTAGCTAACAGGAGTGCATGGATAGCTGTAGGTTTCGGGGTTGTGAAAAATGTGTGTGGAGTCATTGTGATGCTCTTGAAGAGATTGTCGTAATTACTTATAGCACGTAAAGTGTGCGTTCATAATTGTTCATTAGTCAGCTATATGTCGCGGCACAGTTATGCTAGGTGTGAGCGGGGTCCTTGGGGCGTGGTGGGATCTCAGGCAGGATGGCTCCCTGGTCCGGGCGTCGCCCGGCCTGGCTGGTGCCTCGGCCCCGGCGCGCGTCGACTCACCTGACGCCCCGCGCCGTCGAGCCGCGTACGCCGGCACCTCACGCACCGACGCGCACGCTGCCAGCGACACGCGCCGGCGTGCTCGCGGTCCCAAACGACAGGATCCTCGTGACCGCTCACCGCACCTCCGCCTCACGCCGCTTCGCCTCCGGGAAGACCCCGGCCGCGGATGAGGCCACCTTCGCCGACCTCGGCGTGGACTCGAGACCTCGCCGCCGACCTCGACGCCCGCGGCTTCACCGCGCCCTTCCCCATCCAGGCCGCCACCCTGCCCGACACCCTCGCCGGGCGTGACGTGCTCGGCCGCGGCCGCACCGGCTCGGGCAAGACCCTGGCTTTCAGCCTGCCGCTGGTCCAGCGTCTGGCGCAGCAGGACAAGGCCCGCCCTGGCCACCCCATCGGCCTGGTCCTGGCCCCCACCCGTGAGCTCGCCCTCCAGATCGCCGAGGTCATCGAGCCCCTGGCCCACGTCGTCGACATGGACGTGACCACCATCTTCGGCGGGGTCTCCGCCAAGCCCCAGGAGAAGGCCCTCAAGGCTGGGGTCGACGTCGTCGTCGCCTGCCCCGGCCGGCTCCTGGACCTCATGGGGCAGGGACTCATCAGCCTCGACGAGGTCGAAATCACCGTCCTGGACGAGGCCGACCACATGGCCGACCTCGGCTTCCTGCCCAATGTTCGCCGCATCCTGCGCGCCACCCCGCAGCGCGGCCAGCGCCTGCTGTTCTCCGCCACCCTGGACAACGGCGTGGACACCCTGGTCAAGGAGTTCCTCCACGACCCGCTGCAGCACTCCGTGGACCCCTCGACCTCGCCCGTGGACGCCATGACTCACCGCGTGTGGATGGTCGCGGACAAGACCGCCAAGGACGGCATCGTGCGGCGCCTGGCCTCGGGGGAGGGACAGCGCATCCTGTTCACCCGCACCAAGCACCTCGCCCGGCGCCTGGCCCGCAAGCTCGTCCAGGCCGGGATCCCAGCTGTCGAGCTGCAGGGCAACATGAGTCAGAACGCGCGCGAGCGCGCCATGCGGGCCTTCTCCACCGGGCAGGTGCACGTCATGGTCGCCACCGACATCGCCGCCCGGGGCATCGACGTCTCCGGCGTTGAGCTCGTGGTCCACGTCGACCCGCCCGCCGAGCACAAGGCCTACCTGCACCGCTCGGGCCGCACCGCGCGCGCCGGGGCTGCCGGGAGCGTCATCACCCTGGTCCTGCCCGAACAGAAGCACGATGTGCGGGTCCTGCTCAAGAAGGCGCGGATCCGCGCGGACATCGAGCGCATCCGGCCCGACGACGACGCCGTGGCCTCCCTCGTGGGGCAGGTCGCCGAGGCCGTCGCGCTGGAGGACATGCCCGAGGGCGTGGCCATCAAGGGCAGCAGCCCCAGCGGTCGGGCCTCCACCGGGCGTCCGGGGCACGGCCACGGAGAAGCGGCGCGCGGCCGGTCCGGTCGCGGGGCCAAGGGTGGTCAGGGCGGCCGGGGTGGCCGCAGCGGGGAGCGCGCGGCGGGCGCGGCGGGCATGCTGGGCAAGGCGGGCGCAGTGCGAAGCGACGTGGCGGAAGTGGCGAGCAGGGCGCCGGGCAGCCCTCCGGCCGGGGCGGCCTCAGCGGCGGCTCCCGTGGACGTGGAGGCCGCGGTCGCGGGGCCAAGGGAGGTCAGGGCAGTCCTGCCTGAAGACTTGCGGCAAACCAAGTTCGGGTGAAATGATCTTGGTGTAAGCAAAGCGCCTAGGGGAACTGTGGACTACAACGCCACGCTCACGATTCACGCGAACAAGCCCGCCACTGAGAATGACGACATCGACGACGTCATGGAGGCCTTCGCCTCCTACCACCCCGCCGTCGGGGACGCACCCGCATGCCCCGGGGCTCTCAATGCAGTCATCACCCTGCCCGCCCACACGCTGACCCAGGCCGTGGCCACAGCCACCGCCCTGGCGGCGCAAGTCGGCGACCTGGTGGGGATCGAGGTCATCCCCACCAGAATGTGGGACCGCCGCGAGAGCCTGAAGATCGACGACGTCGAGTTCGTGGGCGTGTCCGAGGCTGCCGTCCGGCTCGGGATCACTCCGCAGGCGGTGCGCGACCGCATCACCTCCGGGCGCCTGCCCGGCAAGAAGGTCGGACGCAACTGGGTCGTGTCCGACGCCGCGCTCCCGCGCTGAGCCCCTACCCGCCTTGGCGAGTGGCGCCGGTGGTGCGGCGGTTCAGCCCTCGCTCCGGCCGAGCGGAACCGGGATGCCGGTGCTACCGTCGAGTGGCTGACGGCGATCAGGAAGGTGGGTGGAGAGCGTGGCAGCGCACCTCTCGCGGCGAGCCCTGACCGGCGTGATGGCGGGCCTCATCCTGGCCGGCTGCGCCTCTCGGGGGCCGCAGCGAGCGGCAACGCACTCGACTCCGCCGCCGCACCTGCGCTCGCGCGGGGCCGGCGCTGCGCCGAGCCTGCGGCCGACGTCGGGCGACCTGTCGGTCCCTGCCGCGTTCTCCTACACCGATGACGAGGACGAGACCTCCGACTGCATCTTCTACGCGACCACGGGAGCGCCGGTCGGACTGGTCGTCTACCTCGACGGCGACGGGCAGTCCTTTCACAGTCAGGGGAACCAGGACCAGGACGAGAGGTCCCGCGGCGGCCTGGCCGGCGCCGGGGGAGTCGTCGAGGCGGCGAGCGCTCGCGGGTACGACGTGGTCTCGGTGCGCGCTCCCGGAGATGACGGAACCTGGTGGATGGAGGATCAGGACGGCAAGGTCCACTACCTGGAGCAGGCGCTCGACTACGTGGTTGCCGAGTGTGGCGCCACCACGGATCGGGTCTGGCTCGTGGGCTACTCCGGCGGCTCGGAGTTCATCAGCCAGTGGTTCTTCCCGGCCTACGCCGAACGCATGGCGGGCGGGGGCTTCCTGCTCTTCGGGGGCGGCGACGCGCCCGAGGAACAGGCGGCCTTCTCTTCAGGCGCCAAGGAGCGGCTCTGGCTGAACTGGGTGACCGGGACGCGCGACGTGCCCGCCAACAGCCTCGATGGATTCGATGGCAGCGGGCATGCCCGCAACAGCCTGGCCTACTACCGCTCGGCGGGCTTCGGCCACACCTGGAGCGAATGGCCCGACGACGACCATGGCAGCATCACCGAGAAGTTCGGCAGCTACGTCGGTCGCGTGCTCGACGCCGCTGAAAACGGAAAATGACCAAGCTGCCGCGGAGGCTGGATGGTGAGTCTCCGGAGCAGTCCGCTATCCGCGCGGTGCGCTCCCCAGCCCTTGGTATGTCCGGTGGCTGAGTGAGCTGTGCCGTCCTCGCTGGTCGCGGCATCCGCCCCGTGTGGATCGGTGCCACCTGCGCTCACTGGATCCCAGCAAACATCACGCAGCCCGAAACCACGTGTCGACAAGGTGAAGAGGGGATGCTGCTGCCTGCACCCCGGGCGCGAGTACGGCCCCGGTCCCTGGTGGGGCCGAGGCCGGTGCGGTACCCCCTGTGGGGCTCGAACCCACGACCTTCGGATTAAAAGTCCGCAGCTCTGACCAACTGAGCTAAGGGGGCGTGTCGACGGCCGGAAGCAGAGTCCAGACGCCATCGGCAGGGGCCAGCATAGCCGGACAACCGACCACCGTGTCGAACCGGCCCTGCCGCACGCCGCTGTGAGCCGGGTGGTTGTGGCAGTGCAGCCGCCCAGCCCCGCCGGCGAGCCCTCGCCTCCCTCCGTCTCCCCACCGTCGGCCGGAAGTGAACCCATGGGGGAGCGTCCACGCTCCTGCGAGACAATGGGGTCGTGCGTCGTCGCCGGCGCGCCCGCACCGCGTGAGGAGTCCCCATGGCCCGCCAGTTCCACCGCCCCGCCCGGCTCGACCCCGAGGCCGCCGAACAGATCGAGGGCAGCACCGACACCGCCGTCGCCTCCGAGCTCGCCCACCGCGCCGCCCAGGCCCTCATCGGCGGCTTCCCCGGCACCGAGACCGAGGACGACCCCATCACCCGCTCCGGCATCGTCGCCGCGGTCGCCACCAACGGCATCGACGACATCGCCGAGCTGTGGGCCGACTCCCCGGCCACCACCCTGCCCGGCACCCTGTGGCGCCTCTTCCTCGTGCGCGAGTGGATCCGCCGTGACCCCGAGCTCGTCGCCCGCCGCTACGCCACCCTCATCGACCTCACCGAGGCCGACGACGCCACGAACGCCCGCCTCGAGTCCGCCCTCGGCGAGGCGCGCCCCGTGCCCTCCCCGACCGACCTGCGCGAGCGCCTCGATGCTGTCCTGGCCGGCAGCGTCGAGGGCTCCGTCACCGAGATCGCCCCGCTGCTGAGCGCCACCGCCGGATTCCTGCGCGCCCTGGCAGCCGGCTCCAACCCCGTGTGGATCGAGGACGACACCGACGAGCTCGCCGACCGCGTCACCCGCCGCGACTCCGCCCTCCTGGCCACCGCCGACGAGCTCACCGACGCCGCCCGCCGCGCCTCCGCCGGCCTCCTCGACTGAGAGGGCCTTGCGCAGGGGCGATCCGGGCGCGAGATGTCCAAATTGGATACAAAGGCCCGAAGTAAGCGTGTGAAGGTAGATCAGAACCGCATGATTCCGCGGTTCTGTCAGCGGCCTGATCGGGCCGCAGGCTCCTTTGTCTCCGATTTGGACACGATCGGCATCATCAGCGAGGGCATGCGCGCTGTGCCTTGCATCATCGCTGAACTGGGGCGGACCTCCGGCCCACAAGGCCGCCCGGACGTGGGACCATGTGGCCATGACCAACGACGCGCCCCACTCCGCCCCCACCCCGCTCTCCCGCTTCCTGGGCGGGTGGATGCGTCACCCCAGCCCCCAGGAGCCCGAGCAGGTGCCCGACGCCGCCGAGGCGACCGAGGTTGTCGAAACCGCTGAAGCCACAGAGGCCGCCGAGTCGGCGGCCTCACCCAAGGCTGCGAGCACCGATGGACCGGCTGTCTCCGCCGAGGTCCCCGGCCCCCGACACCCAGGGCGAGCCCGACGCCGCTCCGACCGCCCCCGGCGACTCCTCCACCGGGGCGAGGCCCCCGTGGGGCAGGAGACCCCCGAGCGCGCCGAGGCCCCGGAAGAATCAGACGACCCGGCCGACTCCACCAACCCCGACGACCCCGAGGGCGCCGAGGAGACGGTCGAGGAGGAGCACGTCATCGAGGTCGCCGACCCGCGCGACTTCGCCGACGACTCCGGCCCCCAGTACGAGGACGAGGACTTCGACGACATCGTCGACGGCGAGGCGGCCCCGCCCCCGGCCCCATCGGCACCGCGACCCCCGCCATCGCCCCTCCTCTATCACCTCCGCCAGCTCGCACTCGGCCCCGTCGGCCGCCGAGGCTCAGACGGCGCCGGCCGCCACGGCATCGGGGGACCCGGGTCTGCCCGATCCCGGCAGCGCCCCCAGCGCGGGCCCCGCCGCCGGCTCCGCCAGCGCCCCCTCCGCGCCCTCCTCACTGAGCGCGGCCGGCGCGGCCGACACGGCCGGTGCCGACGCCGCCGACGACGCCGCGGCCTCAGCCGCTTCCGCCGACACCGCCCAGGTGGACCCCGAGGATCTCCTGCCGCCCCTGAAGTCCTTCAAGAACCGCTTCATCGACCGCGAGCTGACCTGGCTGGACTTCAACGAGCGCGTCCTGGAGCAGGCCGAGGACCACACCCTGCCCCCTGCTGGAGCGCGCCTGGTTCCTGTCGATCTTCTCCTCCAACCTGGACGAGTTCTACATGGTGCGCGTCGCCGGGCTCATGCGCCGCATCAAGGCCGGCATCACCCCGGTGCGCGCCTCCGGCCTGGACGCCCATCAGGTCCTGGCGCAGGGTCACCAGCCGCACCAAGGAGCTCACCGCCCGCCAGGCCGCCCTCTTCCAAGAGGACATCCGCCCAGCCCTGGCCGAGCACAACGTGAAGATCCTTGGCTGGGACGAGCTCAACTGCGACCAGCAGGAGCGCCTGACCCGCTACTTCCGCCACCAGATCTACCCGGTCCTCACCCCGCTGGCGGTCGACCCTTCCCACCCCTTCCCCTACATCTCGGGCCTGTCCCTCAACCTCGCCGTCATCCTGCGCAACCCGCGCAGCGGCAAGGAGCACTTCGCCCGCATCAAGGTGCCCGACTCCCTGCCGCGCCTCATCCAGGTCCCCGGCCGCGAGCTCGACGCCGCGGACAAGGCCGCCGGCTGCGCCGTCATCCCCATCGAGATCGTCATCGGCCAGCACCTCGACCACCTCTTCCCGGGCATGGACATCCTGGAGCACCACCTCTTCCGGGTCACCCGCAACGAGGACCTCGAGGTCGAGGAGGACGACGCCGAGAACCTCCTCAAGGCCATGGAGAAGGAGCTCGAGCGGCGCCGCTTCGGCGACTGCGTGCGCCTGGAGGTGGAAGACACCATCTCCTCCTTCACCCGCCGCTACCTGGTACGCGCCCTGGGCCTCAAGGGCGACGACGTCTTCGAGCTCCCCGCACCCCTGGACCTGACCTGCCTCAACCAGCTCCACGACCTGGACATCCCCGACCTGAAGTACCCGCGCTTCGTGCCGGTGACGGCCGCGGGCCTGGCCGCCTACGAGTCCTCCTCCGCGCCGGACGTCTTCGCCGCCATGCGCGAGCACGACGTCCTCCTGCACCACCCCTACGACTCCTTCTCCACCTCCGTCCAGGAGTTCGTGGCCCAGGCCGCCGCCGACCCCAAGGTCCTGGCCATCAAGCAGACCCTCTACCGCACCTCCGGCGACTCCCCGATCGTGGACGCCCTCATCGAGGCCGCCGAGGCCGGCAAGCAGGTCGTGGCCATCGTCGAGATCAAGGCCCGCTTCGACGAGGAGGCCAACATCTCCTGGGCCCGCAAGCTCGAGCGCGCCGGCGTCCACGTCGTCTACGGCATGGTCGGCCTCAAGACGCACTGCAAGCTGCTGCTGGTCGTGCGCCAGGAGTCCGACGGCCTGCGCCGCTACTGCCACGTCGGCACCGGCAACTACCACCCCAAGACCGCCCGCGGCTACGAGGACCTGGGGCTGCTGACCTGCGACCGCGACGTCGCCCAGGACCTGACCACCCTGTTCAACCAGCTCTCCGGCTACGCCCCGCGCGCCCGCTTCCGCCGCCTGCTCGTGGCCCCCCGCGGCCTGCGCGACGGGCTCGTCGAGCACATCGAGCAGGAGATCGCCAACCACAAGGCCGGCCTGCCCGCCTGGATCCGCATCAAGGTCAACTCCATCGTCGACGAGACCGTCATCGACGCCCTCTACCGCGCCTCGCGCGCCGGGGTGCCGGTCGACATCGTCGTGCGCGGCATCTGCGGCCTGCGCGCCGGCGTCGAGGGCCTCAGCGAGAACATCCGCGTGCGCTCGATCCTGGGGCGCTTCCTGGAGCACTCGCGCATCTACGCCTTCGCCGGCGGAGGCCAGACCGAGCTGTTCATCGGCTCGGCCGACCTCATGCACCGCAACCTCGACCGCCGCGTCGAGGCCCTCGTGCGCATCACCGACCCCGCCATGGTTGAGGACCTCGAGTGGCTGGTCACCCACTGCGCCTCCGACGACGTCGCCTCCTGGCACCTCCAGCCCGACGGCTCCTGGGAGCGTCGCCTCCTCGACGCCGAGGGCAACCGCCTCGAGGACATCCAGGACAGCCTCATGGCCCGGGCGCGCTCGCGCGTCAAGGGCCGGCACTGAGATGGCCGTGCCATGAGCCCGTCCAGCAAGAAGAACCGGTCGCGCGAGACCGTGAAGGCCGCCGGCGCCCTCGTGTGGCGTGAGAACGGCAAGCACCTCGAGGTGCTCCTGGTCCACCGCCCCCGCTACGACGACTGGTCCATCCCCAAGGGCAAGGTCGATCCCTGCGAGTCGGTGCGCACATGCGCCGTGCGCGAGGTCGCTGAGGAGACCGGCGTTCAGATCATCCTGGGCCAGCCCCTCAGCCGCGTGCACTACAAGATCGCCGACGGCTCCCGCAAGGAGGTCCACTACTGGGCCGCCCGCGTCGCCCCCGAGGCCTCGGCCGCCGTCGCCGCCCGCTGCGCCGTCAAGCCCGCCTCGACCAAGGAGATCGACGCCGTCGAGTGGCTGCGCGTGGGTCAGGCCCGCAAGCGCCTGACCTACTCTACGACCGGGACCTGCTCGGCGAGCTCGTCGACCTGTGGGAGGACGGCAAGCTCGACACCTGGACCCTGGTCCTCGTGCGCCACGGCCGCGCCGTCAAGCGCTCCGTGTGGAACCGCCCCAAGGAGCGGGACAAGGAGACCGACGAGGCCACCCGCCCCCTGACCCACGACCAGGGCGAGACCCGGGCCCGCGCCCTCGTCCCGATCCTGGCCGCCTACGGGGTGGGGCGCGTCCTTACCAGCCCCTGGAAGCGCTGCGTGGACACGGTCGCCCCCTACGCCGCGGCCGCGGGCCTGGACCTGGAGATGGCCGACGCCTTCACCGAGATGGCCCATGCTGAGAGCCCCAAGGGGGTGCGCTCCGTGGTCAAGAAGGTCCTGCGCGTGCGCGAGGAGCCGACGGCGCTGTGCACCCACCGTCCCGTCCTGCCCACCATCATGGAGGTCGTCTCCCAGTACGCCCCCGGCCGGCTCCTGCGCTCCGTGCCCGACCGGGACCCCTGGCTCAAGACCGGCGAGATCCTCGTGGTCCACATGGCCCGCCGCCCCCGCGGCAAGATCCGCGCCGTCGCCATCGAGAAGCAGCGCCCCGTCCTGTCCGAGGGGCGCTGACCGGACCGCTGGCCTGGGCATCTGTCGGACCGCAGGCCGGTGCACCGGGCCTCCCAGTGACGGTCCTCATAGGGGTCGTTTACCAACCGTTTACCCCGGTCACCCGGAACCTTCATCCGGGGCGCTTATCGTGACCGCTGCCTGACAATCACCCGGTATCCGACTGGACCCCCGACCCCCTCTGACTGAGCGAGGAGAGCCCGTGCTCCTGACCCGTCGCGGCGCCCTGGGCGCCCTGAGCGTGGCCACCCTGACCGCGCTGACCGCCTGCGGGCGCGACGCCGGCGCCGCCGACCCCAACGCCTCCAGCGACCTGGTGGGGGAGATCCGCGGTGCGGGCGCCACCTCCCAGTCCGATGCGCAGGACGCCTGGATGAACACCTTCATGGGCGCCAACCTGCGCGCCACCGTCGACTACGCCGGCGGCGGCTCCGGGGCCGGGCGCACCAAGCTCGTCGAGGGCGCCGTCGACTTCGCCGGCACCGACACCCCCATGACCGCCGACGAGATCAGCCGGGTCGGCGGCGCCGTCGAGCTGCCCCTCTACATCTCGCCCATCGCCGTGGCCTACAACCTGCCCGGCTTCACCGGTGAGTCCCACGTCAACATGACTGGCGAGGTCCTCGCCAAGGTCCTCTCCGGGGCCATCACCCGCTGGAACGACCCCGCCCTGGCCGCCCTCAACCCCGGCGTCGCCCTGCCCGACCTGCGAATCATCGTCGTGGGCCGCTCCGACGACTCCGGCACCACCAAGGCCCCTGACCACCTACCTGGCCACCGTTGCCCCCAAGGCCTGGCCCCACGAGCCTGAGGAAACCTGGCCACTGCGCGGCGGCCAGTCCGGCGACGGCACCGCCGGCATGATCCAGACCGTCTCCGCGGCCACCGGCACCATCGGCTACGCCGACGCCTCCAAGGTCCCCGCCACCCTGGGCACCGTTGCCGTCGGCTCCAACGGGGCCTACGTGCCCGTCTCCGCCAAGGCCGCGGCCGCCGCCCTCGATGCCGCCACCCTGGGCTCCGAGGCCGACGAGACCCGCCTGCTCTACCAGCCCAGCCACGACGCCGAGGGCGCCTACCCCATCGTCCTGGTCTCCTACCTCGCCGCCCGCCTGCGCTACGACGACGCCCAGATCGCCGCCGTCGTCAAGGCCTACCTGCGCTTCGCCGCCTCCACCCGGGGCAGGACGCCTCCACCAAGGCCACCGGCTGCGCCCCCATCACCCGCCAGATGCGCGAGAAGATCAACGCCGCCATCGACAAGATCGCCGCCTGAAGCCGCCCGGCCTACCCGACGCCGCACTGAACCACATGACCAACCAGCACCCACCCGCCCAGCCGCCGCCCCAGACACCCCGAGGAGGGTCAGCCGTGGCCAGCACCACCGCACCGCCGTCGCCGCCCCCAGCGGGAGCCGCGACCGCCTCCAGCAGCGCCGACGACGCCATCATCCAGCCCGGCAAGGCCCCCGGGCAGACCGGTAACCGGATCTTCACCGGCCCTGTCCTTCGGCGCCGGCACCTTCATCATGGTGGTGCTCGCCCTCGTGGCCGCCTTCCTCATCCGGGAGGCGCTGCCCGCCCTGACGGCCTCGAGCGAGACCCTGGAGTCGGTCTCCTTCATGCGCGACCGCAGCCTGTGGGGCTACGTGGCCCCGCTCGTCTTCGGCACGCTGCTGTCCTCGACCATCGCCCTGGGCGTCGCGGTGCCGCTGAGCATCGGAGTGGCCCTGTTCATCTCCCACTTCGCCCCGCGCCGCCTGGCCCAGGCCCTGGGCTACATGGTGGACCTGCTGGCCGCGATCCCCTCCGTGGTCTTCGGCCTGTGGGGATTCTTGTGGCTGGTGCCGCTGCTCGACCCCCTCAACACCTGGCTGAGCGAGCACCTCGGATTCATCCCGCTGTTCGCCGACTACACGGCCCCGGCCAAGAACATCACTACCGCCTCCCTGGTCCTGGCCGTCATGATCCTGCCGATCATCACCGCCACCATTCGCGAGATCTTCCTCCAGACGCCCACCCTCCAGGAGGAGGCCTCCCTGGCCCTGGGCGCCACCCGCTACGAGATGATCCGCCAGGCCGTCCTGCCCTTCGGCCGCTCCGGCATCATCTCCGCCTCCATGCTGGGGCTCGGGCGCGCCCTGGGGGAGACCATGGCCGTCCTCATGATCCTCTCGCCCGGCATGGGGCTGAACCTGCGTGTCCTCCAGGCCGGCCAGCACCAGACCATCGCCGCCAACATCGCCTCGCAGTTCCGCGAGGCCTACGGATTGAGCGTCAACGTGCTCATCGCCACCGGCCTGGTCCTGTTCATCATCACCTTCGCGGTCAACTCCCTGGCGCGGTGGATCATCGCGCGCCGCTCCGAGTTCTCAGGAGCCAGCTGACATGACGCCCACGAACACCCCCGAGCCCACCGCCGGCGCCGCTCCCCGACGGCGCGGTCTCCCGCCCCGACCCGGCCGCCGCTGCCGGTGCGGCCGGCGAGACCGGCACCCCCGCGCCCAAGTCCCTCAAGGCCGCGCTCGCGGCCGCCGAGGCCCAGCCGCCCCGGTCGACCCCTGGCCGACCCGCCCTCCATCGAGGGCGTGCCCCTGACCTCCTACCGCCTGCCCGACTGGTTCATCTGGGCTGCGCTGGGAGCCGCCTTCGTCGTCGTCGGCGGGGTCGGCTTGCTGGTCGGGTGGAGCATCGCCGCCGTCGTGGCCCTGACCGCCCTGGTGTGGGTGGTGGGCGCCACCGCCGTCTCCTGGGTGCGCGAGGGCGAGCGCTGGGGCCGCAACACCCTGGTGACGCTCCTCATCTACCTGTCCTTCGCCGTCGTCATGGTGCCGCTGGTCTCCCTGGTGTGGATGGTCCTGTCGGGCGGCTCGGCCCGCTTCGGTTACGACTTCCTGACCACCAACATGCGCGGCGCCGACGCCTCCAACGGCGGCTTCTACCACGGCATCGTCGGTACCCTCCAGATCACTGGGATCGCCACCCTCATCTCGGTGCCCCTGGGGCTGTTCACCGCCGTCTTCCTCGTGGAGTACAACGGCGGCTGGATCGCCCGGGCCATCACCTTCCTCGTCGACGTCATGACCGGCATCCCCTCGATCGTGGCCGGGCTGTTCGCCTACTCGATCTTCCTCATCGCGGCCGGCCCCCGCTACCAGGCCGGCATCATCGGGGCCGTCGCCTTAAGCGTCCTCATGACGCCGGTGGTCATCCGCGGCGTGGAGGAGATGCTCAAGCTCGTCCCCTCCCACCTGCGCGAGGCCTCCTACGCACTGGGCGTGCCCAAGTGGCTCACCATCGTCAAGGTTGTACTGCGCACCGCGGTGGCCGGCATCACCACCTCCGTCATGATCGCCATCGCCCGCGTCATTGGCGAGACCGCCCCTGCTGCTCATCACCGTGGGTCTGACGATCCGCACCAACACCAACCCGCTGGACGGCTCCATGTCCACCCTGCCGGTGCTCGTCTACGACCAGTACTCCCGCGGGGAGGCCGCCGCCATGGAGCGGGCCTGGGCCGGGGCGCTGACCCTCATCATCCTGGTCATGCTGCTCAACCTCGCGGCCCGCTTCATCTCCAAGTACTTCAGCCCCAAGGGCGGCCGGCGCTAGCCCGGCCGGAGCCGCCGGGACCACTGTGCCCCCAGAGCCCTCAGCAGTCCACCTCAGGTAAAGGAACCGACGTGTCCAAGCGCATCGACGTCATCGGCGAGAACATCTACTACGGCGACTTCCTGGCCGTGAAGGACGTCAACGTCGTCATCGAGCCCAAGTCCGTCACCGCCCTCATCGGCCCCTCCGGCTGCGGGAAGTCCACCTTCCTGCGCACGCTCAACCGCATGCACGAGACCATCCCCGGTGCCCGGGTCGAGGGGCAGGTCATCGTCGATGGTGTCAACCTCTACGGTCCCGGCGTCGATGCCGTCCAGGTGCGCCGCGCCATCGGCATGGTCTTCCAGCGGCCCAACCCCTTCCCCACCATGTCCATCGCCGAGAACGTCCTGGCCGGCGTGCGCCTCAACAACCGGCGCATCAAGAAGTCCGACGCGGACGACCTGGTGGAGGCCTCCCTGCGCGGGGCCAACCTGTGGGACGAGGTCAAGGACCGTCTGGACCGGCCGGGCCTGGGCCTGTCCGGCGGCCAGCAGCAGCGCCTGTGCATCGCCCGCGCCATCGCGGTCAAGCCCGCCGTCCTGCTCATGGACGAGCCCTGCTCCGCCCTGGACCCCATCTCCACGCTCGCCATCGAGGACCTCATCTCCGAGCTCAAGACGGACTACACAATCGTCATCGTCACCCACAACATGCAGCAGGCCTCGCGCGTGAGCGACATGACCGGATTCTTCAACCTGGAGGCCACCGGTAAGCCGGGCCACCTGGTCGAGTACGACTCCACCGACAAGATCTTCTCCGCCCCCAGCCAGCAAGCCACCGAGGACTACATCTCGGGCCGCTTCGGCTGAGGATTGAGGGGCCAGGTGTCACGAATGGCGACTTTTCGGGCCGCCTGAGGCCGGTCCGAGCGTCCCCTGATTCACGTCCCCGCAGGTCAGCGAGTGACACGTTGATCCGGGAGCTCTTACCGCACAGGTAAAAGTCGCCCGGAGTGACACTTCTGGGCGCCGTGCGTGACGCGGCGGTGCGATACGAGGGGGAGGCGGGCGACAGGGCGCTGGGGAGAGAGGGGACGTCGGGCCGGAGAGCGCCAGTCGGCGCGAATGCCGCCTCGCGGCGGCTTGAGTTGGAGCCCGGGGCCCGTCACGGCCCGACGCCGCCCACGAGTCTACAGGCCCGGGCTCCGGGCCGCGGCGGTGTCCACCCAGTGAATCCACCCGGCGGTCAGGCAGGCGTTTGTCCCTTGGCTGGGTCGGCCCGGGCCTTTTCAGGCTCCCCGGGGCCGGCGTACTCAGGCGTCCTCGGGGGCGTCCAGGCGGTAGCCGACGTTGCGCACCGTGCCGATGAGGTTGTCGTGCTCGGTGCCCAGCTTGGCGCGCAGGCGACGGATGTGCACGTCCACCGTGCGCGAGCCGCCGATGTAGTCCTCGCCCCACACCTCGTGCAGGAGCGCGTCTCGGGTCAGGACCCGCCCCTGGTTGGCGGCCAGGAACTTCAGCAGCTCGAACTCCTTGTAGGTCAGGTCCAGGATCGTGCCGCGCAGTCGGGCTGTGTAGGCGGTGACGTCAATGACGAGGTCGCCCACGTCGATGCGGTCGTCGTCGGTCTCGTCCACGACCGGGACGTGGGCGCGCAGCAGCCGCAGCCGGGCCGACAGCTCGGCGGGCTTGGCGCCGGCCATGACGAAGTCGGCGGCGCCCCAGTCGATCTGCACCGCGGCGGCGCCGCCCTCCTCCACGATGAGGATGATGGGCGGGCAGTCCATGGGGCCGGTGAAGAGCTGGCACAGGGCACGGGCACGGGTCAGGTCCCCGCGGGCGTCGATCATGACGACGTCGGCGCTGTCCACCTCCGCGTAGGAGGAGGGCATCGGGGGGAGACACTCCACCGGGGAGTCGAGGAAGGCGGTCGCCGGCAGGACATCAGTGGCGTCACCTCACGAGTGAACATGATGATCCGCATGGCTGCTCCTTCCGTGGCTCGCGACCAGGAACCGCCGGTGCAGTCGAGTTGACCAGCGGCGATACTGTTGGGACAAGTCAACCACACCTGGTCGCAGGCGGAATCTCCTGGGGCAACGACTGTCCGGATAGTGACCGTCCGCGAGGAGTGCGGGGCGGGGCCGCAGTGAGGTCGCAGTGGGCCCTGCGGCCGCCCGGGTGTGGGACGATGCGTGCTGTGACTACCCACCACCGACGAGCCCAACCGGCCGCGCGCACTCGCAGAGCCTCCCGCGGCTCGCGCCATGACTCCCATGCCGCAGCCGTTCCGACGGCCGCCGGTGGCGCGTCGGACTGGGCCAGCGTCATCGGCGCGGGCGACTCCCACGCCTCGGCCGGGCCCACCGGGTCGGAGCCCGCCGCGCGCCCGGCCGTCTCGGATGCCGTTGGTGAGCCGGCCGGCTCCTCCGACGCTCCAGAGGTGGCCCTCTCGGCGGACTCAGGTGACACTGCCGACCTTGCCGAGGACCTGGGATACGCCACCCGTCGCGCCTCCAACCGCCCCAAGGAGCCGGGCCTGGTGGACCCGGCCTGGACCCGGCTCGCCTTCGCGGGCGTGGTGCCGCTGCTGCTGGCGGTCGGCTCAGTGCTGCCCGGCTGGGTGAGGCTGGCCCTCGTGGCCGTCCTGGTGCCGGCCGCCGCGCAGGGCTGGCCCGCGCTCGTGCGCGCCCGGCACGACCTGGGCGGCACGATCGTCATGACGATCAGCGGACTGTCGGCCGCCGTCAGCGTCTACCTCCTCGACGACATGGGGGTGGCCGGCCTGATCATGGCCTTTCGATCCTGCTGGCCTTCGTCGGCCAGATGCTGCGCCGCGACGGCCGGCACAACCTGGTCGAGGACCTGTCCTCAACGGTGGCCGGCTGCCTGGTGGCGGCCTCCGGCTCGGCCTGGTGCGCCCTGGAACCGGGGCTGGCCGACCCTGCCATCGTTGTGCCCACCTGCCTGGCGCTGTTCGTCGGCGCCGTCCTGACCGTCCTCAACGTGCGCGCCCGGATGCTGGAGGCCCTCACTGTCACGGTGCCGGCCCTGTTCGCCGGCGGCGCCGGCTACGTGCTGGCCTCGGCCGGCTTCTTCGGCCTGTCCCACATCAGTGCGACCGCGGCCCTGCAGAGCGCCGTGGCCTGCGTGGCCGTCGGCTTCGTGGCAGGGGTTCTCATGGCTTCGGGCAACCGTGTCCTGTGGACCCACCGCTGGGTGCCCGGTGGGCGGGCGGCGGTGGCCTCCGCGCTTGTGCCGATCCTGTCGGTCGGCGTACCGGTCTACGCCATCGCCCGCCTCCTGGGCGGCTTCATCGCCGGCTGAGGGCGGCCGACCGGCCCCGCGAGGCCCTGAGAACGCCACGTCACGGCGACCGGATGTCCAAATCGGTGACAAAGAGACTCCGAGGCCCAGCGGTCACGCGAAGGAACCGCAGAATCATGCGGTTTCGTCTGGCGCACTCAGTGCTCCTCGCCGCCTTTGTATCCATTTTGGACACGGCAGTGCCGATCCTGCCCGGATCTGCGGCTCCAGACTGCGCCGGAGGCTCAGGGCTCCGGCGGATCCGCGCGGCCCGAGCGGGCGGCGCGCGTGATGCGGCCCGGGGGGACGTCGTAGGCTGCGGGCATGGCATTCACGCTTCCTGACGACCTGGCACCCGAGCTCTACCCGCTGGCCTGGCTGACCGGCACCTGGCGCGGCTACGGCATCCTCACCTACGGCGAGACCGTGCCCGAGCAGGCCGTCTACCAGGAGATGACCTTCGACCACGACGGCGGCCCTTACCTGCGCCAGACCACCACCATCTGGACGGTCGACGCCACCCGCTCCAAGAACCTCGACTTCGAGATGCCCGGCCTCCAGGGCGCCTCCCTCCTGGCCCCCGCCCAGATCTGGTCCACCGAGACCACCTACTGGCGGCCCGTCGGCCAGGAGCAACCGGATGGCGCCGAGACCACTGAGCCCGCCGAGGATGCCGCCGACACCAAGGGCTCCGGCGGTCCGCTCGTCCCCGTCACTCAGCTCGAGCTCGTCTCGGCCGACCCTTCCGGCCACGTCGCCGTCTGGGAGGGCTGGATCCAGGGGCCGCGCGCCCAGGTCGGCACCCAGGCCGTGGGCCGGGCCCGCACCGCTGTCCCCGTGGAGGAGATGACCCGCATGTTCGGGCTCGTGGGCGGCGACCTCATGTGGACCCAGGACATGGCCGCCTTCGGCCAGAGCGAGGTGACTACTTACGCCTCCGGCCGCCTCGGCCGCGTCGACGACTTAGATGACCCCGCCGCCCAGCCCGGCTCCGCCCTCGACCCGGCTGAGCCGGAGGGCGAGTCCTCCACCTCCTCCTCTCCCGCCTCCGACGACGCCGAGCCGACCGTCTGATGCGCACCTCCCCGCTGCTGAACCGACCCGGTGCCGTCGCCTCCGCGCCGGACGACCCCGACGGCGCTGTCCCCGCCCACCTCGGCGACCCCGGCCGCGAGCAGGCCGCCCTGGCCGAGGGGCGCGCGGTCTGCGCCCTGGCGCGCGACGTCGTCACCGTCGCCGGGCCGGACCGCCTGAGCTGGCTGACCACGCTGTCCAGCCAGGTGCTCACCGGCCTGGAGCCCGGTGACGGCGGCGCAGAGACGCTGCTCCTCGACGCCCAGGGCCACATCACCCACGCGCTCGCGGCCCTCGACGACGGCCGCACGCTCTGGCTCGTCACGGAGGCCGGCCGCGGCGAGGCGCTGGCGACCTTCCTGGACTCCATGCGCTTCATGCTGCGCGTCGAGGTGACTGAGCGCCCCGACGTCATGGCGCTGGGCGCCCTGGGGGAGGGCCTCGAGGCCCTGGTCCAGGCGGCGCGCGACACCGTGCTGGAATCGCCGGACGCCTCCGATTCACCGGCCGAGGCCGGTGACGCCGAGCCTCAGGGCTCACTCATCGGCCTGTGGCGCGACCCGTGGCCGGGCGTCGTCGAAGGCGGCACGAGCTACGACGTCGGAGCGGACCGGCCGCATCCCGGTCAGGATTACCGGGGCGGCTTCGTCCTCGTGCCCGCACAGAGCGTGAATGCTGTGGTGGGAACCTTCCTCGCCGCCGGGGAGGGCTGGCGCCTGGCCGGCGCCCTGGCCTGGGAGGCGCTGCGCATTGAGGCCGGCCGCCCCCGCTGGGCCCGCGAGGCCGACGCCCGCGCGATCCCCCACGAGCTGGACTGGCTGCGCACGGCCGTGCACCTGGCGAAGGGCTGCTACCCGGGTCAGGAGACGATCGCGCGCACCCTCAACCTGGGCCGACCTCCGCGCCGCCTCACCGTGCTCCAGCTCGACGGTCTCGTCGGCGACCTGCCCCGCCCGGGAGCGAGCGTGCGCATGGGGAGCGGGCCGTGGGCGCCGTGACCTCCGTGGCGCGCCACCACGAGCTCGGCCCCATCGCCCTGGCCCTGCTGCGCCGCGCCGTGCCCGCGGGCGAGCAGCTGACCGTGGAGATCACCGAGGTCGACGAGGCCACCGGCGAGACCATCCCCGTCGGCCGGGTCGATGCCGCCCAGGAGGTGCTGGTCTCCCCCGAGGGACGCGCCCAGGCCAGTCCGGCCGAGCGGCCCGGCACCGAGCTGCGCAAGGGCCTGCGGCTCTGAGCCGTCCGGTCGTGCGCCGGATCCCGGGTGCTCCCGAGCCTGGCTGCTCTGGGACCCGAGCCCGACGTCTACTCGGTGATGGTTCGGGGTGCTGTCACCCGCTGTGGCCAGTCTCTGACGGCCCGTGGCTGATGGAACGACTGCCGGCCGCCGCGTGAGGCCTCCACTGTTCTCGCTGGGCGTGGCAACCTCTCTGGGATCGTTGACCGGCGACCGGTAGCCTGGGGCGCGTGAGCGTCCTTTATGCTGTGTCATTCTTTCTCTCCGAGGCGGTCAGGTGGAGCTGGTTGGCCGCCCAGTTCATCTCCCTCGTTATGGGGGTCTGGGCGCTGATCGACTCCCTGATGCGGCCCGCGGAGCACTACGCGGCGGCCGGTAAGAACACCAAGCGATTCTGGAACCTGGTCAACGCGGTGGGCACGGTGGTGGTCGGCCTGCTCGGGGCTGCCTCGATGTTCGGCCTGCTGGGCGTCGTGGCCAGCGCCGTCTACCTGGTGGATGTTCGCCCCGCCCTGCAGGCGCTGGCGCCGGTGCGGGTGCGCTCCTCGATCCGTATCCCGGGGCGGGCCTCGCAGCGTCGGCCGGGGCGCGATGGGCGCGGCAGGAGCGCTGGTCGCTGATGCGCGCCGTCATTCAGCGGGTCAACCGCGCGGCGGTCCGGGTCGACGGCGAGGTGGTCGGCGAGATCGCCCGCCCTGGCCTCATGGTCCTCGTGGGCGCCACGCACGACGATGGCCCCACCCAGGTGGCCACGGTGGCCCGCAAGATCGCGGATCTGCGGCTCCTGGAGGGCGAGCTCTCAGTGACCGACGCCGGAGCGCCCGTGCTCGTTGTCTCCCAGTTCACCCTGTACGCCGACACCCGCAAGGGCCGGCGCCCCACCTGGAACAAGGCGGCCCCCGGCGAGGTGGCCGAGCCTCTGGTGGAGGCCGTGGCCGAGGACCTGCGCGGGCGGGGTCTGGAGGTGGCCACCGGCCGCTTCGGCGCCGACATGAAGATCGACATGGAGGCCGACGGCCCGGTGACGATCCTGATCGAGGCCGAATAGACCGAGGAGGCCGAGGAGGCCGCCGAAGGGGCGCTGAGATGACAGGGGCGCTCACGAGCGGTGGTCATCGCCATGATGCTGTGGTGGGCTGTCTTCGGCTGTATCAGCGTGTCCTGGGCGCTGGGCTCCCCGTGGCTCGTCGACACGGTCCTCCAGGGCGAGGGGCTGCGACTTGCCCAAGAGCGACCCACCTGGTTCGTCGTGGTCGTCCTCGTCTCTGGACTGGTGAAGCTGGGGTTCGTCGTCTTCGGCTTCTCTCTCCTGCGCCCGGACGTCATCAGGGTGCCGCGCTGGATGCGCCTGGCCTTCGGCTGGGTCTCGGGAGCCCTGCTCATGGCCTACGGGATAGTCGGCTCGGCGCCGGCGATCCCGACGATCTTGTCGGGGGAGCCGCTCTCCCACTATGGATGGTGGCGGCTGGTTCTGTGGATGCCTCACTTCTGGGTGGGCGGGATCCTGGTGCTGGCCGCGACGGTCGCCTACCTGCGCTGGAGCCGGCCCGCGGCGGCCGCCTCCGCCGTGCACGTAGGACCCGCTGGGCACTGACTCCCGCGGCAAGTGTCCACAGAAATGACATTAGCCCGCACAAGCCACCCGCCCACCACCTAGAACCACGGAATCACGCGGCCTTCAAGCCAGCACCAACCTCGTCGGGCATCCAATGTCATTTCTGTGGACATCGGGCGTGGCCGGGCGAGGTAGGTCGATTCCATGCATCGCCTATGGGTGGGTGGAGAGAATCCGTTGGACATCGGTGACGATCCTCCCTGAACGCACATTGTTGGACGTGAAGCGGATGGGCGTATAACCCTGCCGGACCAGTTCGCGATCGCGTTCCCGGTCGTGGTGGAAGGACCAACGGTCGGAATGGAAATCGTAGCCGTCCAGCTCGATGACAAGCCACCCGGCCACCACCAGATCCACTTCTCCAACGTCTGAGATCACCATGCCGTCGGAAACATCTATTCCAGCGTCCTGCAGCTGAACTCTGGCCAGGGTCTCCAGTGGGCTGCGAGCGCGATCGCTGGTGCGCTTCAGGCGATTCCGGCCAAGAACACGGCGAGGACCGCGCAGATATGCGGATACCTGCTGGCGAGTCGTTCTGCCCCGATGCAGGGCGGCATCGGCGGCGACCAGAGCCGTCCACTCTTCTGCGCAGCACAGGAGATCGGCGATGCAGCGGGCGAGGGAGACAACCGGGAAGTCTTCCAGCCGAAGGACGGAACGCCCACGAGTCTCGTGTCTGTGCTCACCCCATAACGGAGGTAATCGACGTCCTTGCGGAGTCAGAACATGGACACTGCGCGGTGGAGAAGGGAGCGGAAGGCCGTAGTAGGCGGCTGCATGCTCGCAGGTGATAAGACCTCGGTGGAGGCGGGCGATGAGGATGCGTCGGTCGGTGCCGGGCAGCGCTACGATTCCGTGCGGGTACCGTTTGAGCTCGCCCGCGTCTACCAGGGCCTGGAGGCGGCGGCGCCCGGTACGGTTCAGATGTAGATCAGCCTGTGCAACGGCGCCAAGCGCGTCGCCGATGCGGGTCAGCACATTGTCGTCCATGAGCCAATTCTTGGACTACCGGAGTTGAGGCGCTAGGAAGTGGCTGGTCCCTGTGGATAACTTCCGGCGTCGACGAGCCGCGTCTCCTGCTTGACGTCCACAGAAATGACATTGGATGCCCGACAAGGTTGGTGCTGGCTTGAAAACCGCGTGATTCCGCGGTTCTAGGTGGTGGGCGGGTGGCTTGTGCGGGCTAATGTCATTTCTGTGGACACTCGGGGTGGTGGCATGCCCCGGACTGGCCGGTCGGCGCCGCCGGGGCAGAGGAGAGGGCCGGGTATGCGCCCCCGACTGCGCTCCCCGGCCCTCAACCGAGTGTCGCCCGATTCTCCGCATCGGCTCAACGGGGAGTGGTACCCAACCGGCCGTCAGGTATGGATTGGCCGGCTTCAGCAGTTGAGGGTCGCGTCGGTGCCGACGACGGAACCGGCGGAGATGCCGGTGAGCTCGTGGTCGTCGGCGTTGCCGCCGGTGCAGACGATCGCGCAGGGGCCCTGGCGGGTGGGATCGGCCATGAGCCCGGCCAGGCTCGCAGCCCCGGCGCCCTCAGCCAGGGTGTGGGCGTGGGTGGCCATGAGGCCGACGGCGCTTTGGATCGCCTCGTCGTCGACCAGGATGAAGTCGTTGAGGCTGCGGCCCAGCACCGACTGGGTGAGAGCGAAGCTCGCCCCAACGGCCAGTCCCGCCACGCGCGTGCGGCTGTGGATGGCGGCCGGCTCCCCGGAGGCCCAGGCGCGGTGCGCGGCCGGCGCGGCGCTGGACTGGACGCCGATGATCCGGCAGCCGGGGGCCAGGACGTCGCGTACGAGGCAGGCGCCTGCCGCCCCGGAGCCCGAGCCGACCGGCGCGTAGACGGCCTCTAGGCCCGGGTGGCGACGGAAGAGCTCGAGGTAGACGGTGGCGTGCCCGAGCACGATGGCGGGCTCGTCCCCGGGGGAGACCATGCGCATCCCCTCACGCAGGGCGAGGGTCTCGGCGTGGGCCAGCGACTCGCACATCGTCTCCCCCTCGACGACGACCCGAGCCCCCAGCGCGCGCACCGCGGCCACCTTGCGGGCCGGCGCGCCCACCGGGACGACGACGGTCACGGGGACCTCGCTGCGGGCGCCCGCCCAGGCCAGGGACTGGGCGTGGTTGCCGGTGGAGGCGGTCACGACGCCGCGGCGCCGCTCCTCGGGGCTGAGCGCCGCCATGAGCGCCACCCCGCCGCGGACCTTGAAGGCGCCGGTGGGCTGGACGTTCTCGTGCTTGACCGTGACCTCCACCCCGGCCTCGGCGTTGAGCAGCGGGTAGGACCAGGCGGGAGTCTCGGGCAGGGACCCGCGAGACGGCCTCGTAGATGCGCAGGACGGCGTCGAAGTCGAGGCCGGACTGGGTGTCGGCGGGAGCCTGGGGCAGGGTGTCGGTGGCGGTCATGGATTCATGATGCGGGCGGCCGGAGTATCGGTCCAATGAATCTTTTGACGAATACCCATCGATACAAGACATACTTAGTGGCGTGATCGATGTGCAGCAGCTGCGGGCCCTCGTGGAGCTCTCCCGCCTCGGCACCGTCTCGGCCGCCGCCGAGTCCCTGGGCTTCAGCCAGTCCACCGTCTCCCCACCAGCTCGCCGCCCTGTCGCGCGCGACCGGTGCGGTCCTGCTGACGCGAGCCGGACGCGGCGTGCGGCTCACTGAGGAGGGTCGGGCGCTGGCGGCTCGGGGCCAGGAGGTCCTCGACCTGCTGGATCGCACCGAGCGCGAGGTCGTCTCCATGGCCCGCGCGGAGGCGGGGCGCGTGCGCCTGGCGGCCTTCCCCTCCGCCGTGGCCTCCCTGGTGCCGGGGGTGCTCGACGTCGTCGGCCGGCAGTACCCGGGCCTGGAGGTCGAGCTCGTCGACGCCGAGCCGCCCGAGGCCCCTCGACGCGCTGCGGCGCGGGCGGGTGGACGCGGCCCTGTCCTTCTCCTACGTCGACGACGACGCCGGGCAGGGCCTTCAGGCCGAGCACCTGCTCGACGACGTCCTCTACCTCGTCACCCATCCCGGCGGCATCACGCGCATCGCCGACGGCGCCCAGTGCCGGTGGGTGACCGGCTGCGCGCGCTGCCGCGAGGAGCTCCTCGCCGTGGGGCGGGCCAACGGCTTCACGCCCGAGACCGCCTACGCCTCCGACGACTACGTGGCCGTGCAGGCGCTCGTCGCCGCCGGGGTGGGGGCGGCCCTGCTGCCTGGGATGGCGCTGAGCGCCTACCGGCACGAGGGGGTCCAGGTGCGGCCGCTGGCCCGTGAGCAGCGGCGCGTCGAAGTGGTCACTCGCGCCGAGCAGCCCCGTCCGCTGGCCATTGACGTCCTGGTGGAGGCCTGCCGGACGGCGGCCCGCCGCACGAGCCTGCGCCGGCCGATGGTCAGGACCGGCAGGAGTGCTGCCTCACGGTGAGGTGTGGTGTGATGGGACGTGTGTCCGTGCTGCATCACAGAGAGGAACCGGAGATGGGAGCTGGTGTGCGAGCTGTTCTGGGTGACGTATCCGGCGTGGTCGCCGTCTTCGGGTCCCTCAATGCCGACCTGACGGTCCGAACGGAGCGCTTTCCCAAGCCTGGTGAGACGATCAGCGGGGAGGACCTGGTGATCCTTCCGGGAGGCAAGTCGGCGAACCAGGCGGTTCAGGCCGGTCTTCTCGGCGCTCACGTGAGGATGATCGGGGCGGTCGGGGCTGACGCCACGGCGACCTGCTCATCGATTCCCTCCAGCGCGCCGGTGTGGACACCTCCGCGGTTCAGCGCGAGGACGTGACCACCGGCACCGCGATCATCACCGTGGACTCTGCGGGGGACAACACCATCGTGGTGTCTCCCGGCGCGAACGGGACAGTGGATGTCTCGACGGCGCAGCGGCACCAGGATGTCATCGGCGAGGCTCGCGTGCTGGGCTTGTGCATGGAGGTCAGCCCCGACGCGGTGGAGGCCGCGGCCCGCATCGCCCGCGACGCCGGCACCCGCGTGGTCTTCAACAACTCTCCGTTCCACCCCGTCCTGTCCGCCGGGCTCCTGGAGGCCATTGACGTCCTGGTCGTCAACGAGCATGAGCTCGCCGACATGCTGAAGCCGGGGTCGCCTGACACGGCGGCCGAGCCGGCGTGCGAGCGGGCCGACGACGCCACGGACTGGGGCGATTGTGCGAGGCGTTTGGCCGCCATGGGGATCCCCTCCGCGGTGGTGACTCTGGGGGGCCGTGGGTCGGTGGTGATCGAGGGAGAGGAGATCACCCCGGTCGATCCGTTCCCGGTGAATGTCTTGGACACCACCGGTGCTGGCGACTCCTTCCTGGGCACGCTGCTGGCGGCGCTCGCCGCAGGCGCCGGGCTCAAGGAGGCGGCAGGTGCGGCCTCGGCCGTCTCCGCCTTTGCGACGACCTCGGTGGGGGCGCAGGCCTCCTACGGGGACATTGCCGCAGTCGAGCAGCACTTCGGATAAGAGCAGTTCGACGAGCGGGCGAGAGCCGAGGTCGCTCCCGGCGGCCGCAGAGGTTTGTGAGCCTCAAGGGGCAGGTGACAGGAGACCGGCCCCGACGGCCCACGCCTCAGTCGTCCGTGAACTGCTCGAGGTTCTCGGTGTGGGGGTGGCCGTCGTCGGTGGAGCTGAGCCAAAAGACAGGGGCGTACTTGGCGTTGACGTCCTCTGAGGGAACCTGCTTAAGCGCGAGGAGACCTGGCCCTGTGGGGAGGCCGACTTCTTTCATCAGGAGATCTGTGATGTCGGTGTGTTGACCTGAATCGGGATCCACGAGTTCCCGCCGAATGCTATCCAATTGCTCATTCGCGGCTCGACGTTCTTGTTTGCCGATGGGGTCGTAGATTTGAGCTAGTAATGATGACGCGGCAGCTGGATCGGAAAATCGTGACATCCAGCCCCCGGAGTAGACATCGATGACGCCAGTGATGGTATCGATCGTGTGACCTGTACCGTCTATACGAGAGACCGTCTTGGGAGTGCAGTTACCCGTGCAGGGTTCGCTATATATGCTCTCGCTCACAAGAAAAGACCTGTGGCTGGCACCTATGAGCCACTGCGTTGTGGGTAGAGTGGTTGGAGGTGAGTCCTGCTGTGATAAAGAAAGAATTGTTAATGTGGCGTGTCCGTCCCCTCCGGGGAATGGCTGGTCAGATGTTTCGACAGCAAGATGTGTGTCAGTCAGTGCGACTCCAATAATTCTTCGAGTGACATGGGTTGTCTGGACGACTGCTCCGGTGGAGGTCTCAACGACCGCAAAATACGTTGTCGCTTTCGTTGAACTATTGAGCTTGAATGCTACGTACTTCCCGTTGGGGCTGAGTGCCCAGTCGTTCGTAAGCGTGGTGGTCTTGGTTGATGGTGACTGTTCACTCGAAGAATCTGGGTGGGTTGGCGCATCAAGAGGATATGTGAAATCATTCACTTTGATCTGTGTTGCCCATACTATGTCCTTGCCCTTGTCTGAGGATCGCCTTCCGAACACGGAGAGCGAGGGAGGTTCACCTCCGGTTCCCTCTTCTATGAACTGGCTTACTCCGGTAATGTAGTATCCGTTCGCGGCGATGGAGTTCTTCCACGATGTGAGGTTTGGGGGATTTTCGGCCGAATCTATCGACTCAGCCGTAGAGAGATCCAGTGATGTGATCTTAAGTCCAATGGTAGAATCTAAGGAGCGATGGTAATGGCAGTGCTGATTGTCAGCATGACTGCAATCATAAGGGCTACAACAGTGAATACTCTGGCATCTCTCCGTAGTTCCTGTTGTATGAATGAGTGAGATGTAGAGGCCGACTGTGAATTCATGCGTTCCGCTCCGTAACTCCGTAGAGGCGATAGGTCGAAGAATGTTCGCTAGGGCCACTGACATTCAGGAGGATGGTGGTGCATCCGGGGGTGCTTCTGAAATCCACGTAAGGGCTCCTGGGCTTCTCCTTTATCTGCCATAAGTTGACGCACTCCCTCTGAGAGACTGAGTGGACTCGTGTCGATAGTGTCACCTTTGACTGGGATAGTGAGTGCCGGCGAGCCGTCCGATGGACGTAGGGAGATGGTCGCGACGATGGAGTCACCGTCTGGACGAGGGGCGATCCCTGCCTGAGCAGAAGCTAGGCCTGGGTAGTGCTCTGCAGGTGTGGCCGTCCGGTCTCTGGGCGTGAATACTGTGGCGACTCGTGGAGTGTCCCAGGCAGTCATGACGTCATATATGGACTTGTCGGAACCGTAGTAAGGGTATGTCGCCAAAGTCTGAGATGCGGTGGAGGCGACTTCGTTAATACCTGACGCTGCGCCAAGAGGAATTCTGTCCATGTTGCTGGAATCACTCTTAGAGGCCTGATCGATGTTGATGGCCTGTGCGGTAGGGTTCCCGTTCTTGTCGCTCTGATTAGTGAACTGGGCGGCCCATCCAGAAATGATGACCGGATTTGCTCCCATGTCATCGCTGTAGCTTCGTGACCGTAAGTTATCGACGATCATCGGATCAATGAGCAGATTGTCGATGCGGGTGCTTGCGGACGGGTTGGTGTCGGGAGCCACAGCGATGCTTGAGGTTCCTGCCCATTTTTCTTCATCTGTGTCCTCATTGTCTTGTTCGAAGGTTGAGACAATGAAGGTACTGTGGCCGGCTGCCCCCATGAAGGTAGTATCAATGGCGTCGCTGTCGCTCCACAACTTCCTCCCGTCCTTCAAGGAGTATGCTGTGTCCCCGTCGAGAAGGGCGGAATCTGTGAGTTGTAAGCTGCCACCGTGGCTCATGTGTTTTATGACGGGAGTGCCTGTTCGAGTATCAAATACCAGTGTCGTCTCTGGTGGATCGGATGCTGACAAGTATTCTTCAGAATTGATGCCCAGATCATCTGGGATTCTTGCCCTGAGAGCGAGGTAGTCTCTGTTGGGGCTTGTAAAGGCATATAGTGTGTTAAGGGTTGCTCCGTATGTCCATAGGGTACCGCCGTGGGCTGGCTCTAATGCTGTGATCCCCTCGCTGCTGATCACAATAGGTCCTGCCGAACCGGCGATGACGTGATCGACTCCCACCATATCTTTGACCCAACTCGTTTTGGTGTTGATTGTTGTTGCGATGGGTGCTGTCTTGTGAGGTCCGGCAGAGGTACTGTGTATAAAAGGTGTCACGAAATAGTGTGCCGTCGATGTCAGCAATGAAAGTGCGATGATTGGCGTGAGTGATATGGCGGCAAGTTTTATCTTCGTGATCGGTTGGAGTTTTAATGATGCTTGCTTGGCTACCTTGACGCTGCTCTCGCCTGGCTGAGGATGTGCTGGGAGATACAGCTTGCGCCAGCGGGCCGGATTGCTGAGCTGCCTAGGGTGTATGGAAAGTAGGGTTCGTACGCGATGTAGGATGATGCTCGTGCAGATGAGTGTTGTGAAGCCGAGAGTTCCTGACGTGTAGCACAGAAAAATGGGGATGGAGATTCCGGAGTGCTTGTATGCTGTCATCCAGTGATGAATATTGATGCCTGCCATTGCGGCGCCAAGTAGTGCAACGAGGCTGACGATGATGGTCGTCGCCGTTCGCCTCAATTGACCGGCGACTGCGGAGACGGACCATAAGAGGAGCTGTAGTGTGAACATTGCGACGATTGGCTGTGCTGCAAGTCGGAGGCAGATCGCACTGAATTCAGTGGAGGACGTCGATGTCGATCCCGTAGATCGAATTCAGTACATTCTCGATACCCGACGAAGCAAACATCGCTAATACTCCGCCCCAGCGCAGGGCGCGCAGGGCGAGGATGCCGCGCGGCGGGAAGGACTTGCCCTCGCTCTCACCTTCGGTCTCGCCCTCGCTGTCGCCGGCGTCGGTTGCCGCCTGGTCGGCATCGGCGACTCGCGGCCGGGCCTTCCCTCGGCTTCCCTTGTGTCCGGGTCCGTCGAGGGTTCGTCGCCGGAGGCAGCAGCGCCTGTTTGGGGGCCGACCCCTGGGTGCCGGGATCGGTGCTGGGCTGATCGGTGCCGTGCTCGTCGGCGTCAGGCGTGGGAGGCATGAGCTCTATTGTGGTGACCGGATCGTGATGGGGAGGCCGAACGAGACAGAACGCTGAGGGATAGTTCTCCCTCCGTACACCTGAGTTGCACAGGTTGGGGTGGTTTGTGTTTCAGAGTGGGGTTTTTCGTTGGGATTCTGGGGGTGGGGTGGTCGTTTCGGGGCACTAAGGCGGCGGTAGGATCTGGTGGGTGAGTCCGTACCTGCGTCAGGTCAAGACAGCCTCGGGGGCCACGGCCGTGCAGGTCGTGGCCAAGGAGCATGGTGTGCGCCGGATCGTGGAGCACCTGGGGTCGGCCCATGACGAGGCCGAGCTGGCTGCGCTGATGCGTCTGGGGCGCCAGCGGCTCCTGGCCGGCCAGCAGGTCCTGGACCTGGGGCCAGCACTCGACGGTGGCGGCCAGACTCCCGGTGACGAGCCGGGTGACGAGCCGGGTGACGGTGGTGCGGTGCGAAGGCCGCAGATCATCTCGCGCAGGTCGGCCTGGCTGATCGAGGCCCTCCGTTCGGCCTACAGGCGTCTGGGGCTGGGCGAGGCGGTTGGAGGTGACCGGGCCTTTGAGCAGATGGTCGCCGCTCGTCTGATCGAGCCGACCTCCAAGGCCGACACTCCCAGGGTCCTGTCCGAGATCGGCTGGCCGGCCCCGGCTCACCGCAACACCTTGTACGCGTCCCTGGGCCGCTGCGTCGAGCGGGGCTACCGTGAGAGCCTGTCTGGGGCCTTGTTCGAGCACGTCACCAGCACCTCCGGTCTGGCCCTGTGCCTCTATGACGTGGCCACGCTCTATTTCGAGGCTGAGAAGGAGGACGACCTGCGCAAGGTCGGTTACTCCAAGGAGAGGAGGGTCGATCCTCAGGTCATCGTGGGCCTGCTGGTCGACCGCCGTGGTTTCCCCCTGAAATCGGGTGCTGGGAAGGGAACAAGGCCGAGACCACCACGATCATCCCCATCGTGGAGGCCTTCCAGGCCGCTCACGGTATTGAGGAGCTCGTCATCGTCGCTGATGCCGGCATGCTCTCGGCCGCCAACCTGACGGCCCTGGATGAGGCGAAGTTGCGGTTCATTGTCGGGGCCCGCACCACCCGGGCCCCAGGCGACCTTGAGGCCCACTTCCACTGGGCCGGTGACGCCTTCACTGACGGGCAGCTCATTGACACCATCACCCCCAAGAGGGGGCTCCAGGAGCGAGCGGGATAAGAGCCTCAGGGCTGAGCCCATCTGGGACCCGGTCGAGTATCCGGGGTCGTGGCGGGCGGTGTGGGCCTACTCCAAGAAGCGCGCGGCCCGGGACACTCGGACCCTGACCGCTCAGGCCAACCGGGCCCGGGCCGTCGTCGCCGGCGAGAAGCGTCCCAAGGGAACGCGGTTCGTCACCACCCATAAAGGCGATCAGGTCCTCGATGAGGCGTCCCTGGCCCGGGCCAGGTCGCTGGTGGGGCTCAAGGGGTATGTCACCAACATTCCGTCCCGCTTGATGGGTGCCGGTGAGGTGGTCTCCTCGTATCACGAGCTGTGGCACGTCGAGCAGTCTTTCCGGATGAGCAAGCATGACCTGAGAGCCCGGCCGGTGTTCCACCACACCCGCGATGCTATCGAGGCGCACCTGACCGTGGTCATGGCCGCCCTGGCCGTCGCCCGGCACCTTCAGGAGACCACCGGGATCAGCGTCAAACGCATCATCCGCGCCCTCAAGCCCCTCCAGGACGTCACCATCGACCTCAACGGCCACCACCTCACCGCCGCCGACGCCCTGACCCCCGAAGCCGAGGAAATCCTCACCGCCCTGAACATCCCGACAGGGCACTAAAAACTGTGCAACTCAGGCCGGATCGTGATGGGGAGGCCGAACGAGACAGAACGCTGGGGATAGTTCTCCCCTCCGTACAGATAGGAGCCACCGTGCCCCAGGAGGCGGTCTCACGTCGCTTCGGTCGCTCCCAGTGCCACCGTCGGGGCATCCTGGTGCTCGTCTCAGTTGCTCTTGAACTGCTCGAGGTTCTCCGTGTGGTGGTGTCCGTCGTCGGCGGCGCTGAGCCAGAAGCGTGGTGTGCCTGACTCCCGGTATCCCTTGTCGTTGATGACAACCTCGCTCATGACTAGCCCCGGCCCAGTGGAGACGCGGTGCATCGAAGCGATCTCGTTGGTTTCGTCGTGAGACCGTGCCTGAGTTGGTGTCGACGACCTCCCAGTGAATTCGACCCTCATCAGGGAAGATAGGTGCACCGCCTGATCCACCCGCCGAGAAGGATCTCGCTGGAATTGGTGAAGGAGTTCAGGTGCTTGCCGTGAAGATTGACCTGCGTCACCGTGGAGGTCGTCGCGCTGTCGCGGGAGTGGGCAGGCTGCGAGGACAGGAGAAGAGAGCTCTTTCCAGAGCCTGCGAGCCACAGGCTTGTGTTGAAAGACGTCGGAGATGACGTTGTGTCCGTCAGTGAGAAGACGCTGATGCGTCCCTTGCCTTTCCCCGCGGGATAGTAGGCGTCAGCGGTCTCGACGGCGAGTGAGTCGCTGGTCAGGGCCTGGCCCAGGACCAGCCCGAGACCTCTGCTGTGCGCACCAGCTTCCCGGAAACTGCGTCAAGAACGACAACGGTCGTCCGCTGCTCGGCGGGGACGACAGGTGTCTGCCGAGCGGGGCGGGGGCTGTCGTCGGCGACTTCCGGTGGACGCAGCACCAGGGAGAGGTACTTCCCGTTCGGGCTCACGGTTGCATAGCCTGCGGTACGGGAGTTGAGGACGTCTCGAGCCAGCTCCTGTGCTGCCTGAACATCCATGCCGTTGTCGTGACGTCTGTAGGCTGCAATCCTCGGCGTCAGGGACATAGCCCACACGGGCTCTTTGTCAGGAGGCCTCGTATCGTGCAATGAGTGTCGATTCCTGGTTCTTGGTGTTGAATGACTGGATGACGCAGATGTCCGCTTCCTGCGCGGGAAGGTAGGAGGGATCCTGAGATCCAGGATTGCTTATCCAATCGCTCGCCTTGTCTTGGCAGTCCTTCATCTGTTCCGCTGTGAGAGACGTCGGTGACATGGGTGGTGCCGTGCTCGAAGATGACGCACGTGAATTGGATTGGCAGGCGGTCACCGTGAGTGACAGCAGCAGTGGAAGCGCCACCACGAGGCGCTGTGCTTCGATGGCTTATGAAGGCAATGTTGTGTGGGAACTTAGATTTCACGTCAACCTACCCGGGGAACCCGTAGATTCGGAAAGACTGTGATGCTATGGGGAGATTAGGGGTATTGTTGACGATGGCGAGAGTGGCTCCGGGAGTACTCAATGAGGAGATGTAGTGATAATCGTCCCGGCTGACAGCGGTGTCCTTCATGGTGGAGTTATATTCTCCTGAATTTAGCGGGTAGTAGGTTGATCCTGGCTCAACTTCTGCGAGCGGAATGATCCTGCTGTCACCAGTTTTGATCGTGATGTGGCCGTCACCTGTGGTGATAACGGAGCTATTTCCATCTGTTGTGTTGGTGGCAGGTGTGCCGTTTTCAATGTTCGTTGCCGTAATCCCCACTGCCGTGACATAGTGCGGAGACTGATTGAGTGGTGCCACAGTCATGGTGGCAGGATTGAAGACCGTTCCGATGCTGCTCGAGTCTTTCCATGTTGAAGAGTAATTAAGGCTTCTGGTCTCGACAGGTCGTCCGTCCGGTGTCGTCGCCGGAAAGACTGAGATCGTGCCGGTGGAGCAGGATGCTGGGGCGTTGATGCCCAGCGTTGTGCCCAAGTCGAAGGCGCGAGTGTCCGCACCGGGCGCCTCGCTGAGGGCGTCCAGGCTGATGGCGTGGGCTCGTCGTGCCTTCAGGTCGTCGTTCTCATGATGCTGTGTTGGGGTGCGATCGTCGTAGACGCCGATCCACCCTCTGGCAGTGATGATGTCGCCGAATTCCTGCTCCTGAAGGGCGCCGGTAACCTTCCTGGGCTGGGAGGGGTTAGCCTGAGGTAGAACTATGAGAGAGTCGCTACCGCTATCGTATCCATAAATGAAGCTCGCGTGTCCTGCCGAGCCCACGTAGGCGGCGACGGGATTCGGTACAGTATCTTTGTAGAGGTGGATGTCCTTGAGGTCCCACATCCGTGAGCCGTCAGTCAGGGAGTAGGCGACGGTGCCGTCAAGAAGAGCTGAATCGCTGAGTTGAAATGTGTCTTCGTGGTCCTCGGTCTGACGGGGATGCTCCAGAATGACCTTCCCGGTGACGGCGTCGAGAACCAGCGTCGTAACCGGTGACGTGCCGTCGAGTTCACGCCATTCTGGGCTCATGGACGAGTAGATCGTCGGATCTGTGGCAACGACTGCCACGTATCGCCCGTTCGGACTGGTGATGAGTCCCAGATCCCCTGACGCGACGGGATCCGTCTCGAGTAGCTGGCTGCGGAACTCAGCGCCGGCACGGCGGTATTGCCAGCGCGCCGAGCCGTTGGCGGGGTCGATCCCAGTAATCGTGTCCTTGGTGAGGAGGATCGGGCCCGCGGCGCCGCCTGCGATATCGAGGAAGCCGTCAACATCCTTCACCCAAGTCTTTTGCGTTCCGAAGGACGTGGGATAGGTGGGGAGCTGGGCATCATCGATAGCAGATGCGGTGGTCTGTGTGACAGTGGGGGTGTCGGCATATGTGCTCTTCACCGTGAGGTAGGGATGCCGAAGCCTGTCACCAAGGCAATTGCGGGCAGGAGCGCGAGGGCCGCCGTGCTGAGGCGTCGAAAGGGGTGTCCTTGCAGAGCTCGGAGGCACCCCTGCCACGTTCCGGTGCCGCGAGGGCGGCTGAACCGGGGGTCCAGGTCCTCGGGAGCCGGATCGCCGCTGGACGGCTCCTCGATGGGGAGGATGACTGAGCGAGCCGCCCAGAGCCCGATATGCGCCATCACGATCAACCCGCATGCGGCGATGCCCATGGTGAAGGCCAGGAGCTCGCCCAGACGGACACCGAAGGTGGAGGACGTCTCCCGCCACAGGTTCAGGACCGGAAGGCAGGCGTAGACGGTGCATGCCGCGACCGCGGCCACGGGCAGCAGCTTGAGGCGGTGATGACAGCGTTCAGGAGCTTGCTCTTCCCGGCGGTACGGTAGTAAGGCGTGGGCCATACGGATGCGCCGATGATCCACAGCACCAGTAGTGGTGCGCATCGTTTCCATGACTGAGCCACCGCTATCCTGCCCACGCCTTTGATGCCGCTGTTCCAGGCGAAGAACAGGATGACTGCCACGATCAGTGTGATGACGCTGCCGGTGAGCAGGGCGCGCATGTACGCCAGCAGGCGCGGGTGATCGCCGAGCACGGCATCGTCGTGATCGAGGTGCGCCGGTGATATCTCGGCGTCGGCACAGGCGGTCTCCTCGGCTTCGGAAGGTGAGGACGAGGTGGGCAGAGAAGATGTGGGTTCCATGATGGTGTGTGGATCGTGGTGATGTCAGTGGTTCTCGAACTGCTCGAGGTTCTCGGTGTGCGGGTGGCCGTCATCGGATGAGCTGAGCCAGAAGGCGGGCTTGGGCTCCGTTGAGCCCTTTCCATCGGGACTCTTCTGCTCGACGAGCAGCCCGGGGCCAGTCGGCACGTCACGTTCGAAGGTTCTCTTTCCCGTGATGTCGATTGTCTTCTTGATACTGGGATTGACGAGTTGCTGCTCATCTGACTTCGGGTCTGCGACCCGGTGGATCCATCCGCCGGGGTGGACGGCAGTCACTCCGGAGATGCTCCCGGCCGTGCTCCCGTCGGCGTTGATGAGGGTGACGGTCATCATCGAGCATCCGTAGGAGCAGTTATCCGAAAAAGGTTCGGGCGCGAGCGCGAGGTTCTCCCGGGTCGCGCCCACCAGCCACTTGTCGGTGGGGAAGGAGGAGGGCTGAGCGCTGGTGTCTGTCAGGGAGAAGGTGGTGATGGTTCCCTTCCCGGAGCCGGCCGGGAAGTAGTTCTGGGCGGTTTCGACGGCGAGGGTGCTGTTGGTGAGAGCCTGCCCCAGGACGATCCCGGAGACTGTGGCGTTCCGGACCGTCTTGCCGGTTGTGGTGTCAAGGACGACGATATGTGTGCGCAGATCAGCTGCCGTCTCTCCCGACTGCTGCTCGGCGGGAAGAAGGATCAGTGACAGGTACCGTCCGTCAGGACTGACGACGGCGCTCCCCGTCGACGAAAGGTCCATGTTCTCGCTCATCGCACTTTGGGCGTTGTCCGCGTATTCGGTTCTCTCCTGGTTAGCGACTGCGGGTTTGATAGAAACCGCCCACTGGAAATTATTAGTGGAACGCTCTCGACTCACCACGGTCGTCGTCAGGTCGCCGGAGACGGCACCTTTCTTTCCGTTCTCGGCTGATGTGATCATGCTGACGGTGCCAACGGCCGATGACAATGATTCGTTGTCCATGTCGTGCTTCGAATTTCGCGGCACGGTGGCATCTGCCTTCTGTGCGGTGAGGGAGGAGATGACTGGATCGCCGTTACTCTTTCCAATGCTGCATGAAACCATGGTGAGCGTGAGCGTCATGACTGCGGTGAGTGCCGTCAGTCGCCGGAGCGTGGAGAAGGCGTGGGGACTTAGAGGGTGTGCGGCTCTCATTTCTGTCCTCCAACGATTCCGAATATCCGATAGGTGCTGCGGCAGGTTTGATCGTTGCCACCTGAATCGACACCACAGCTGGTGCGCAACTTATCGGTTGCGTTGAGGATGGCGATGACGGCGCCAGGTGTCCTGATAGCCTTTGAGCGGCTCGTGGGGCTGACGTCCCGGGGGGGTGAGAGGCTGGGCTGGTGCGTTCTTGGTGTCGGTCAGCCTCTGGGATGGCTGATACGTGGAACCGGGTGTGATGGGAATGGTCGTTCCCGATGAGCCGTCGCCGGGCCGAATGACGAGTGCGGCGGAGGTGGAGCCGTCGTCGGCCGATACCTCAACGATGCCGGTTCGAGCGGCTGCGAGGCTCCGATCCTGTGATGCCGGGGTGACTGTGCGGGTGGAGGGGTCGAAGACTGTCGCGGCTCGTGAACCCTCTGCGGGGTAGAGGATGTTCGTGTCCCGACTAATGACAGGATAGGTGACCATGCTTCCCGAGACGCGTGATGCCTCTGCGTTGATCCCCGAGGTTGCTCCTAAGGGAAAGGCCGTGGTGTCGGCACCGTCGACCTTGGCCAGTGCGTCCAGACTGATCGCCTCAGCCACAGGGTTACCCGAGGAATCAACCTTGTCGGTGTAGCGGGCTGCCCACCCGTTGATGAAGACACTGAGTAGGTAATCGGTATGGTTTGATCCAAAAGGAGGTTCTGACAGAACATGCTGAACCTCAACCTTGGAGCTAGGGTCGTTCTGTGGGCAGACCGTGATGTTTACTGCCGACATCATTGAGTTGGAGGAGGCATCCTTGGTGGAGCGGTCTTCAGACAGCCTCAGGATGAAGGAGGAGTGCCCGGCCGGACCGGAATAGGGGGCGTCGGCGCTCTCCGGGAGAGACCACATCTGGGACCCGTCGGTCAGGGAGAAGGCAGTGTCGCCGTCGAGGACTGCGGAGTCGGTCAACTGAAGATAGCCGCCGGTACCTTGACGCTCGAAGACGAGCCTGCCGGTCAGAGCGTCGAAGACCAGGGTGATGGCTTGAGGAGATGCGACGAATGTGGGCAGCTGGACCCGGGCGGCCACGTACTTGCCGTCAGGGCTGGTGACCAGCTCGCCTCGGCTTGAGTTCCAGCCGGCGGGGGCGTACGTCATGTGCTTGCGACTGTAGCTCCACAGGAGGCTGCCGTCCTTGGAACTCAGTGCCATGACGCCGTCATCGGTGAGGAGGATAGGGCCGCCGGCGCCAGCGACGGTGCTCAGCTCGGTGGAGGAGTCTCCTTGCTCCAGGAAGCCTTCGGCGCCAGCGACGTGGGCGGCGCCAGTGAGGCGTCGGCGGGGGCCTTGGCGATGACATGGTGGACCGGGTTCATGAGCGCCCATGTTCCCGCGATGGCGGAACCGAGCGTCAGTGCAGGCGCAATGATGAGGGCCGCGAAGTAGGCACGGGCACGGCGAGGTACCCGAATGCGCTCGTAACGGGGGAGCCCCTTGTCGGTCTTCTCTCCGGTCTTGACATGAAGGCGGCGCCAGCGGCTCGGGTCATTGGGATCCCCTGATACCTGTCGCGGTGGTGCACATGCGCAGGTAGTGCAACAGTGTGCCTGCGCTCAGGAAGAGCGCGGCTGAGAGCATCACTCCAGCCAGGGCCAGGAGGAACAGGACGGAGAATCCGGTCTCCTGATAGGTGTCCCACCACGCCAGAGTCAGAGATGCTGACGTTGTCATGCCCAGAGCCGCCATGACCGTGGTCACGATCGTTGTCAGGATAGGGCCCTTGTTCTCCCTGAAGTTGAAGAACGGCCAAACCAGTAGCCCTCCGAAGAACATGCACCACATCAGTGTGGAGGCCTTGTCCGGGATGACGCTGCTGGCCTCCGTGAGCTCTCGGCTCAGCACCAGCGCCGTCACTCCGAACGCGACGGCGCCAAGGAGTCCGCCCCAGCGCAGGGCACGTAGAGTGAGTGCGCCGCGTGGTGGGAAAGGCTCGCCCTCGCTCTCGCTGTCGCCGGTGTCGGTTGTGGCCTTGCTGGGCCCAGCGGCATTGCGGTCGGCGTGAGCCTCGGCTTCCCCCGTGTCCGGCGCCATTGAGGCCTCATCGCCGGACACGGCAGCGCCCGGCTGGGTACCGGGATCGGTGTCGGCCTGATCGGTGCCGTTGTCGTCGGCGTCGGGCGTGGTGGACATGGCTCCCATTGTGGTGACCGGATCGTGATGGGGAGGCGGAACGAGGCAGAACACGGGGGATAGTTCTCCCCTCCGTAGAGATCGGAGCCAGCGTGCCCCAGGAGGCGATCTAACGTTGCTTCGGTCGCTCCCAGTGCTTCCGGTCGGGTGCGGTGACGCCTTCAATAGTGCCGAGCTTTCGCCCCCGGGTATCGACGCGGGTGAGCGTCACCGACACGTCGTTGCGCCATCCGGTGGCCAGCGACTGAGGGGACAGGAGCAGAGCGCCGTCGTCGATTCCGGTGAGCCACTGGTCGGTGGAGAAGGATGCCGGAGCGGCGGAGGTGTCGGTCAGGGAGTAGACGGTGACCGTCCCCTTCCCGTCCCCGGCCGGGTAGTAGGCCCGGGCGGTCTCCACGGCCAGGGCGTCGTTGGTCAGAACCTGTCCCAGGACGAGCCCCGAGACCTCCACGGTGCGCACCGTCTCCCCGGTGGCGGCGTCGAGGACGAGGACGTGGGTGCGCTGAGCGGCGACGTCGAGCGGGTTGCGGTCCTCATCCGAGTCATGAAGCACGGGCCTCATCTGCGGTGGACGCAGGACGAGGGAGACATATCGGCCATCGGGACTGACGACGGCGTAGCCTGCCGGCCGCCAGTCGAGGAGGTCGTGGGCAACGTCCTGGGCAGAGCTGCCGTCGTCGTCGTAGAACCAGTTGACGACGGCCGGCGTGATCTCACGCGCCCACAGCACCGAGCCGTCTGAGCCGCGGTACCTGGCGACGATGGAGCTGTTCGCCCCCGACCGATCCTGTCTGCCGCGTTGCGCCTTCTCCTTCTCCGTCAGTTCCGGAGCAGAGACGTAGAGGTAGTCCTCGCCGACAGGCAAGGCATCGTCATCAGTGCTGGTGGGAGTCTTCGAGATGCGCTCCTTGACCTGCGAGGCGCTCAGGGCGGTGGACTCCACCTGCTGCAGCTGCCAGGGGCTCGGGCTGCAGGCGCTCATGGCCCCCGCGAACAGGACAGCCGCAGCCAGGGCCGAGCCGATGAGGCGCCGGCGACGGAGCTGAGGGTGTGTGCTGGTCATGAGGAGGCTCCTGAGATGCCGAAGATACGGAAGGAGCGGGAGCCCTGGTCCGGGCCGGTGGCCATGATGACGAGGGTCGTTCCCGGCGTGCTCAGGGTGGTGAGCAGCGGATCCGACGACGGCGAAGGGGCCTCGATGGTCCACACGTGCCGAGCCCCGGGCGGGTAGTAGGTGGAGCCTACGGGCACGTCCACCGTCGTCGGGGTGCGCTTCCCGCTGCTGACGCTCAGGACGCCGCCACTGCCGGACTCGGCGCGGGCGAGGCCGGCGTAGGACAGGACCCCGGCCTCCTGCGCCGAGTGGGAGACGGTCCGGGTCTGGGGGTCGAAGATCGCGGCGGTCGTAGTACCGCCCTCGAGTTCCTGGGGAGATGACGGTGTACTGCCGGCTCCGTAACCTACGGTCCGTGGAGGCAGAGTCGTCAGCGTGCTCGTGGCGCGGGAGGCAGTGAGGTTGGCTCCCGACGTCAGGCCCAGGTCGCAGGTGGTGGTGTCGGCACCGGCGACGCCCGCCATGGCGTCCAGGTTGACGGCCTGCGCCGCCCAGCCTGTGGGGGAGGGTCTGGAAGTCGATCGGTGTGGGTGTCTGCGTGAAGGCGGTCACCCAGCCATCGACGACGAGAAGGTCGCCCCGGCCGTCGGTGAGAAGCGGGGCGCTCTCACGGCGTACCGAGGGGGCGGTGTCGGGCATGAGCGTGTAGATTCCCGTACACCTCGTCGCTGGACTCTTTCCCCATCGGGGCGTCGTTGCGCTCCCCGCAGGAGGAAGGTGGAATGACCGGCCGTGCCCGAGTAGGGCCAGGTATCAGGTGAGACGGAGACATCCTCCTTGTCGATGGACCACAGTCGGGAGCCGTTGGTGAGCGAGTAGCCGGTGGCGCCGTTGAGCAGGACGGAGGTCGGTGAGCTGGAGGACGCCTTCCTGCCTGAAGCCCTCGTGGGTGACGCGCCCGGTCACCGTATCGAGAACTACCACCAGGGGGTCGATCGCTCATGCCCTCCGGCTGCTCGCCGTCGGTGGCATCGAGGGTCACCGCGAGGTGACGGCGGTCCGGGCTCGAGTAGCAGCGGATGAAGCGCGCGTGCTTGCGCGGATGGGTCCACCGGGTCGAGCCGTCGGCCGGATTGAGGCCGACGACGCCGTCGCTGCTCAGGACGACCGGTCCGGCAGCACCGGCCACCACCTCCGCCATGTTGTGGATGTCCTGCGACCAGAGCCCGCCGTCGAGGGCGAAGGACCGGGGCAGTGCCGGAAGCGCAGAGGTGTCGATACTCGCAGCGGTCGACGGCGTGACCCGGCTTGCAACCAGGTGTGGGATCGTGGCCGCTGCCCCGAGGGCGAGCGGCGGAATAACGATGAGAATGACCGCGCCGAGGACGGAGCGCCACGAGGGCGGGCAGCCGAATCCTCCGCAGGCCTCCCAGCCGCGCCCTCAGGTGCTGCTTCTGCGGCGGCGGGAAATAGGTGGCCCGGGTGGCACAGAACCAGGAGATCGGTCGCCGCCAGCAGGCCTCAGGCCCAGCGCCCCCACCGCCAGCGTCAGCAGCTGGTCGATACTGACCGGGTGCTGCGCAGCTGGACGTACCACAGACGAAGAAGGACGACGGCGAAGCCGCCGAGAACACCAGGAAGCACAGCGGTTGGAAGAGAACCGTCTTCCTGACGAGCGCTCGCGGTGAGGTGGGATAGCTCTTCAAGGCAGAACGCGCTTTCTCCCCTCCACTTGAGTAGCTGGCGATCCACATGAGCACGGCCAGGCCGCCAATAAAGCCCCCGACCGACTTCATCGCGTCACCGGGATCCATCATCCCGCTCTGGTAGACGAGGAACAGCACGACCATCGCCCCGACCGCCAGGAGCCAGCCGAGGCGCAGGGCCCGCAGAGCCCGCAGCATCGTGAGGACGCGTCGCGGAGGATCGGGCACCGAGCCGTCCGAGGCGCCAACGGAGTCAGCGGCCTCGGTGGACTCTTCGGCCCTCGGCGGTCTCAGGTGGCCTCGGCTGCCTCCCGCCGAGCCGGCGGGTGCAGGGGACTCGGTGTCCTGGGGCTGGTCACTGTGCTGATCGGTCATCGTGCTGTCTTCGGGCCGCTACTTGCTGGTGAACTGCTCAAGGTTCTCGGTGTGGGGGTGTCCGTCATCGGCAGAGCTGAGCCAGAAGAGCGGGGTGGAGGTCGTCTCCCCGCTCGCGTCAGTACTCGTCCGGCTGACCACCAGCCCGGGTCCGGTGGGGACTCCCCGGTCTTCGACGATCATTCCGGTGACATCCACGCTGCTTCCCATGGAGACGTTGACGACCCTGCCGCGTCAGGCCCTGCAGAGGCGGCCTTGAGAGGCCGGTTTCTCCTTCTTGCCCGCCGCCGCGAGATTGGCCGACGCATTGACGGCCGCCGGGTTACTGACCTGCGTGACCCAGCCGCCCGGGTGCACGGCCTCAACACCCTTGATGGTTGCGCGGACCTTCCCGGAGGTATCCACCTGGGTCAAGGTTGATGCGCCGGAGTTGCTTTCCAGCCCGTACGGGGAAGGCGGCTGCGGTGACAGCAGCAGCGAGTCGGTTCCGGCCCCCGCCAGCCACTGATCAGTGGCGAATGACGAGGGTGGGGAGGACGGGTCATCCAGCCCGAAGACATGGACCTGGCCTTCCCCTGTACCGCCGGGGAAGTAGTCGTTGGCGGTCTCCACGGCCAGAGAGCCGTTCGTCAGACCCTGCCCCAGGATCACTCCGTTGAGCTCCGCAGTGCGCACCACGGCGCCGCTGGTGGCGTCCAGGACGACGACGTAGGACTCCTGCTCGGCGAGCCTCTCCTCGAGCTGCCCGTGATGCGGGGTGAGGATGAGGGAGACACGGCGCCCGTCGGGGCTGACGACGATCTCTCCGCTGGTTTGGGACGTCATCAGGTCTGAGACGTTGTGCTGCGGGGCGTCTGCATTCTCCAGCGCATTGAGCGAGGCACCCGGCGGCGTGATCGTCACCGCCCACTTCAGGGCGCCGTCTGATCGGTTCCGGCTGACGAGGGTGGTTCCCACGGGCGTGCGATGGTTCTTCTCCCAGTTGATGAGCACCGTGATCGTGCTGTTGTGAGCGGGAAGCGTTGTGAAGTCGACGTCCGGGCCCGTGCTGGGCGTCGGCCTCCATGCTCGTGACCTGCTCGGCGCTGAGCGCAGTGGTCTTGACGGAGACCTCCTGTGTGGCCTGGTTCGGGGCCGAGGTCAGCTGACCGGTGCAGGCGCTCAACGGGAGGGCCAGCAGTGCTGCGGCAAGGAGCAGCCAGGAGGATCGATGTCGACGGTGCCCTAGGGTGCCGTGGACGTGCGATGGGGGTGCCGGGCGGCTTGCTGGCTCATGACGAGGCTCCTACCAGTCCGTAGAGACGAATGCGTGCA